>JGI25317J35169_1001753_pt1 | contig 11246 bp, 10 predicted proteins | sample AutmiccommunBRH5_FD_35169 | JGI IMG/M metagenome (IMG submission 35169) | reverse complement strand
TTTTCGCCGCGCTGCTAAGCTCAACGGCAGTCGCGGCGAGTCAGACCAAAGGTCGCACAGCAAACGCCAGGCGGAACATCTATCATCCGTTGGCGCACCGTTCATAAGGTTATAAGTGTTGCGGCAGGCGCAGTGGTGCCTTTGCCTTGAGGGATTTCTATGAAGCTTCAACAACTGCGTTACATCTGGGAAGTGGCGCACCATGACCTCAACGTTTCGGCAACGGCGCAGAGTCTGTTCACCTCGCAACCCGGGATCAGCAAGCAGATCCGACTGCTGGAAGACGAGCTCGGCGTCGAGGTGTTCGCCCGCAGCGGCAAGCATCTGACCCGTGTCACGCCAGCGGGGGAGCGCATCATCACGACGGCAGGCGAGATCCTGCGCAAATGCGAGAGCATCAAGCAGATCGCTCAGGAGTTCTCCAACGAAAAGAAGGGAACCCTGAGCATCGCCACCACCCATACCCAGGCGCGCTACGCGTTGCCCCAGGTTATTAGCAGCTTTATCAAGCAATACCCTGACGTTTCCCTGCACATGCACCAGGGTACGCCGATGCAGATCGCCGANATGGCCGCCGACGGCACCGTCGACTTCGCCATTGCCACCGAAGGNCTGGAGTTGTTCGGTGATCTGGTGATGATGCCCTGCTATCGCTGGAACCGTTGTGTGATCGTGCCTCAGGGGCATCCGCTGGCAAAGCTCGAAAAGCTCACGCTCGAAGCACTCGCCGAGCATCCGATCGTGACCTACGTATTCGGGTTTACCGGCCGTTCCAAACTCGACGAGGCGTTCGGGCATCGCGGGCTTTCGCCGAAAGTGGTCTTCACCGCCGCCGATGCCGACGTGATCAAGACCTATGTGCGGCTTGGGCTGGGTGTCGGGATCGTTGCGCGAATGGCTGTGGATTCCAAGCTCGACTCCGATCTGGTTGTACTGGATGCCAGCGAGCTGTTCGAATCCAGTGTGACCAAGATCGGCTTCCGCCGCGGCACCTTCTTGCGCGGCTTCATGTGCGACTTCATCCAGCAGTTTGCCCCGCACCTGGATAGGGACATGCTGGAGAAGGCGATCCAGTGCCGTAACAAGGCGGAGCTGGATGAGCTGTTCGACGGCATGGAACTGCCGACTTACTGAGCCATGCCGAGCACGCCGGGAGCCCAGCCTGCTGTCCTTTTATCGTTGCTTCGCTGCCGGCCCTGGGTGAGTTTCAGTTCTTGGCGATCAGATTGCCGGCATGCAGCCCGCATTCCTTGTGAGTGGCTTCCTCCCACCACCAGCGTCCTTCGCGCTCGTGCTGATTGGGCAGTACCGGGCGGGTGCAGGGCTCGCAGCCGATGCTGATGAAACCGCGCTCGTGCAGGCTGTTGTAGGGGATTTCCAGCATGCGGATGTAGCCCCAGACTTCCTCGCTGGTCATCTGCGCCAACGGGTTGAACTTGTACAGCGCGTTATCCGCTGTGGAGAAGGCCGTATCCAGCTCCAGCACCGATACCTGGCTGCGTGTGCCGGGGCTCTGATCGCGGCGCTGCCCGGTAGCCCAGGCGCGGACGGTGGCCAGTTTGCGTCGCAATGGCTCGATCTTGCGAATTCCACAGCATTCGCCGTGACCGTCACGATAGAAACTGAACAGGCCTTTCTCGTTTACCAGTGGCTGCAGCAATGCCGGATCGGGGGTCATGATTTCGATGGCAATGCCGTAGTGATCGCGCACCTGCTCGATGAAACGGTAGGTTTCGCTATGCAGTCGCCCGGTATCAAGGGTGAACACCTTGACGTTCTTGTTCAGCTTCCAGGCCATGTCCAGCAGCACGACGTCTTCGGCGCCACTGAAGGAAATCCACAGATCATCGCCGAACAGGTCGAAGGCGAGCTTTAGAACGTCTTGCGGGGATTTCTCGGCGTAGGCTGTGGCCAACGCGGCGACGTCGATAGAGGGGCTCATCGGGCGGCTTCCTTATAGATGGCATTGGCGCTTCGGCGCTCTGAGGCCGCGGATGGTAGCAAAAGGCGTTTATGCCGCTAAATAACGTTTAGGCACTCTGATCAGCTGCTTCGGGTATAAGCCTTGCGTTGCTTCGGTGGCGAGCTGCCGTTAGAGTGCCGCCTTCAATTTTCTGCATTGAGGAGTGGCCCCGTGGAAATAGCCTGTCTCGACCTGGAAGGTGTGCTGGTTCCGGAAATCTGGATCGCCTTTGCCGAGGCCACCGGAATCGAATCGCTCCGGGCGACCACGCGGGACATTCCCGACTACGACGTGTTGATGAAGCAGCGCCTGCGCATCCTCGATGAGCACGNCCTGAAGCTCGCCGACATCCAGAAGGTGATTGCGACGCTGAAGCCACTGGAAGGCGCACCTGAGTTCGTCGACTGGCTGCGCGAGCGCTTCCAGGTGGTGATCCTGTCCGACACCTTCTACGAATTCTCGCAGCCGCTGATGCGCCAGTTGGGGTTCCCGACGCTGCTTTGTCACCGCCTGATCACTGACGAAACCGATCGCGTCGTGGACTATCAGCTGCGTCAGAAGGACCCCAAGCGTCAGTCGGTCATTGCGCTGAAGAGCCTCTACTACCGCGTCATTGCCGCGGGCGATTCCTACAACGACACCACCATGCTCAGCGAGGCCCATGCCGGCATCCTGTTCCATGCGCCGGACAACGTCATCGCCGAGTTCCCGCAGTTCCCGGCAGTGCACACCTTCGACGAGCTGAAGCAGGAATTCCTCAAGGCATCGAACCGCAAGCTCGCGCTCTAGTGAGTGAGGAAGCGACCGGTGCATGCCGGTCGCTTCAGTCTGGTAGCTGCTCCAGTGTCTGCAGCAACACCTTCACCTTGTCGATCGATTCCTGGTACTCCGCCTGCCAGTCCGAGTCGGCGACTATGCCACCGCCGCCCCAGCAGCTGGCTTGCCCATCGCGGATGAGCAGTGTGCGAATGGCGATGGAGCTGTCCATTTCCCCCCTGACATCGACGTACAGCAACGATCCGCAATAGATTGCGCGGCGCGTCGGTTCCAGCTCGTCGATGATCTGCATGGCGCGGATCTTCGGCGCTCCGGTGATCGAGCCGCCGGGAAAGCTGCCGGCCAGCAGATCGAACGCGTCGTGGCCGTCGGCCAATTCGCCGGTCACGCAGCTCACCAGGTGATGCACGTTGGGGTAGCTTTCCAGTGCGAACAGCTGCGGAACGCGCACGCTGCCGATGCGGCAGCTGCGGCCGAGGTCGTTGCGCAGCAGGTCGACGATCATCAGGTTCTCGGCACGATCCTTGTCACTGGCGAGCAGCGCTTGCGCTTGTGCGGCGTCGCTGCGCTCGTCCGCACCGCGTGGACGGGTGCCTTTGATCGGGCGGGTTTCCACGTGGCCCTGCTGCAGGCGCAGGAAGCGCTCCGGCGAGAGGCTGGCAATGGCGCCGTCTTCCAGTGCGACGAAGCCGGCGTACGGCGTTGGGCAAGCTTCTCGCAGCGCGCGATAGGCGCTCCATGGGTCACCCGAGCAGCCGGCACGAAAACGCTGGGTGAAATTGACCTGGTAGCAGTCACCGGCCTGGATGTAGGTCTGAATGCGCTCGATGCCGTTCCGGTAAGTGTCGACAGAAAGATCGGCAGCGAAACGGCTGTGCAGCCTGAATGGAGCGCTTTCGACGGTGGTGGCTGAATCGAACAGCGCGATCAGTCGCATCTGCTCGGAAGAAGTCGTTGCTGGGTGAAACACCAACTGACTGGTGCGCCTCTGGTGATCGCTGATCAGCGCCCAGCCATAAAGGCCGAAACGTGCCAGTGGCAGACCGTTGTCGTCGAGGGCGCGCTGGGGCAGGGTCTCGAGGCGGGCACCGAAGTCGTAGCTCAACAGGCCGATCAGGCCTCCGGCAAACGGCAGCTCACAGCTCTCGGGCAGCTCGGCGGAGCCAAGTCCGCGCAACGCCTGGCGCAAACGGTGGAAGTAATCACGCCCTGATTCATCGTCGCGTGGCTCGTGCACAGCCAGTGGCCAGGCGCTGAGAATGTCGAAGCGCCCACGCTCGGCCTTCGGCCTGCCCGAATCGAGCAGCACCGCCCCTGGGGCATGGCGGATGTGCTCGAACCAATAGGCGGGATCGGCCTGGTAGGGCAGGGCATGCAGCGTGCAGATGGACATGGGTCGAGTCGATGAGGGGGCAGCCCGAGAGGATACGCGGGCTACCCGGCTTGCGTCATTCAGGCGTGGGGCGGGACATGGCCGAACAGCTCCTGGGAGAACTTCACCCGTTCCTCCGGCGTTTCCTGGATGCCTTTCTCCTTGAGTTCCGCCAGGCGGTTCTCGACTGCATGGGCCCGGTGCGTCAGCCCACAGTCGTTGGCGATCTGGATGTTCAGGCCAGGGCGCGCGTTCAGCTCGAGAATGAGCGGGCCCTTTTCCTGATCGAGCACCATGTCGACACCGATATATCCGAGCCCGCAGAGCTCGTAACAGCCGGCGGCGAGCTTCATGAAGCCGTCCCAGTTTGGCAACTGCACGCCGTCCACCGCGTTGGTTGTGTCCGGGTGTTTGGTGATCTTGTTGTTCAGCCAGGTCCCGCGCAGGGTGATGCCGGTGGCCAGATCCACACCGACGCCGATGGCGCCCTGGTGCAGGTTGGCCTTGCCTCCGGATTGACGGGTTGGCAGGCGCAGCATCGCCATGACCGGGTAGCCCATCAGCACGATGATGCGAATGTCCGGCACACCTTCGTAGCTGATGCTCTTGAAGATCGGGTCGGGCGTGACGCGATATTCGATCAGTGCGCGGTCACGATGGCCGCCCAGCGAGTACAGCCCGGTGAGGATATTGGAGATCTGATGCTCGATCTCCTCATGGGTCATGATCTTGCCCGAGACGGTCCTGTAGCGGCCTTCGAAACGGTCGGCGATCACCAGGATGCCGTCGCCGCCGGCGCCCTGGGCCGGCTTGACGACGAAATCGGTGTGATCCTTGACGATATCCTTGAGCTTGTCGATGTCCTTTTCGGTTTCGATGATGCCGTACATCTCCGGCACATGAATGCCGGCCTCGATGGCNCGCTCCTTGGTGATGATCTTGTCATCGACGATCGGATACAGGTTGCGCTTGTTGTACTTGAGCACATAGTCCGCGTTGCGGCGGTTGATGCCCATGATTCCCTTGGCCTCGAGGGCCTTCCACGTCTTGATCAGACCGAACATGGCTCAATCCTTCAGAAAGGCTTTGAAGCGGAACAGCTCGGTCAGGCGGTAGCCGCGGTAGCGNCCCATCGCCAGCATGAAGCCCACCATGATCAGCAGCACCGCCGGGAAGGTGAAGATNAAGTAGGTCAGCTCCTGAATGTTCATCAGCATGAAGGCCAGGCTCGCGGCGATCAGGGTGCCGACCGCCACCTTGAAGGCATGGCCGCCGCCACGTTCTTCCCAGGTGATCGACAGGCGCTCGATGGTCATGGTCAGAATCACCATCGGGAACAGGGAGACCGACAGGCCGCGCTCCAGGCCGAGCTTGTGACTGAGCAGGCTGATCACGGCGATCAGCACCACGACGAACGTCAGTACNACCGAGAGGCGCGGCAGCATCTGCAGTTTCAGGTGTTCCAGGTACGAACGCAGCGACAGGCCCAGCGCCGTGATCAGCGTGAACAGGATGATGCCGAAGCCGATCTGGGTTTCNCGGAATGCCAGGGCAATCAGTACCGGGGTGAAGGTGCCGAGGGTCTGCAGGCCGCCGAGGTTGCGCAGGATCAGGATCACCAGCACGCCGATCGGGATCATGATCATGATCTGGTAGGTCTGCTGGGTCTGCAGGGGCAGGCCATACAGCGAGTACTCGAGGAAGTCGGCGTCGGTGTTCTCGTCGGTCAGCTTGGCCAGGCGGATGGCGTTCATTTCGCTGTTGTTGAGCGTGAAGGTCACCTGCGGATTGCGTCCGCCTTCCAGATTGATCAGCGGCTCGTCACCGGTCCACCAGACCAGACGGTCATTCGGCAGGCCTTGCTCGCCGGTGCCGGGGTTGAAGAACAGCCACTTGTCGCCGTTGAAGCTGCGTAGCCAGAGTTCCGGGGTTTGCGGCTGGTCTGCGTTCAGGCGAATGGTATGCACGCGCTCCATCGGCACGTGAGCGATGGACAGCAGCAATTCGATGACGCGTGCCTTGTTCGGGATGGATGCATCGCCGCCCAGTAGCAGCTTGACGTTGTCATCGTTGGGATTGTTGACCCGCTTGATGGCTTCGCTGATGAAGGTTTCCACATCAGCGGAATGCTGACGAATCGGAGAAAGCAGCGCTTCTGCAGCGATCTTCTCGGCGCCNTCCACCGGAAGACTGTCGCGGAAGATCGGCCCGGTGGCCTTGGTCTGCTCACCGCTGTAGCGCTTGGTGAGCACGAGGCGGTAATAGAGCGTCTGGTTTCCGCTCGCACGGCGCGCAGACCAGGTGACGCGGCGGTTGCCGTCGGCCCGGTTGATGCTGACGCCGTAGTTGTTGGATATGAAGCTTTCGTTGAGGCTGACGAATTCCTGATTCAGTGGCGGCACGTACATCTGCAGCTTGACCGGCTCGCGTGGGCTGGCCTGGAACTCGACCTTGGCGTCGATATTCCACAGGTCATCGGTTTCGTCTTCGGTAACCGGAATGCCCAGTATGAAGATCTGGTAGGCGGTGATCGAAATTCCCAGAGCGACGAGGATGAAGATCAGGACTTTCAGATGCAGAGTGAGAGCGCGCATGGGTATTACTCGTCAGCGTCAGATTCGTTGAGGCAACCGGGTTTGCCGGCAATAAAGGTGCGACTTGGGTCNACCAGGGCGCCGAAGCGGGTGAGCGCGTCGGAACCGATCAAAAGTGGGTATTGGAAAGCGGTACGGTCCGTGAGGTTCACTTCGATTGTGCGTTTGGCCTTGCCCATGCACAGATCGAGTTCGATAACCGGGCGCGCCGTNTAGGTTTTTTCCTCTTCCGGATCATAGTCGCCAGCCCGGCGCTTGATCTTGCTGATGCGTGCCAGCGGACGCTCGATGGGGTGTGCGTGGGCGCTGTCGACGGCAAGGTAGAAGCGCACCCACGACTCGCCTTCACGCTTGAATCGGGTGATGTCACGCGCACTGAGCGACGCGGTCTGGGCGCCGGTGTCGAGCTTGGCGTCCACTTCCAGATTGAAGTCNGGGATTCCAACGTGTTCGTTCAGACCGTAAATCGTATTGTCGGCAGCGGTGCCGATCGCGGGCAGGAGTAATGTACAGAACAGCAGGAAGTGGGCTTTTACTCTCATGGAACCTGTTGTCTTAAGGAAGGGATGACTGGAGATCGAGTGGCGACAGGCATTGCGGGCAAGCGCCGGGGGCGCGAAAGGCTGGCATTCTAGCATGCTGGTTTCACGGCGCTACAAGGCGCTCTGCCCTGGCTCAAGCTAATCTCGATCAGGTTGCCGCTTTTACGACTTTAGTAAAGGTGTCGACAATCTGCGTAGGCGGGCTGTTGACTGGTTGGCAATGCAGGCGTACTTTCGCCGCATCAAAACCTGAATTGTCGACAATCATGCTGGATACCGTTGAGCTTCACTCATCCGCGCAACAGCTCGACAGTGGCACGCTGGCCGAGCACGTGTTTCGTCTGATCCAGGCTGCCATCGTCAAAGGCGAGATTGCCCCGGGTAGCAAGATCTCCGAGCCGGAGCTGGCGCGTACCTATGGCATAAGCCGCGGGCCGTTGCGCGAGGCGATCCACCGGCTGGAAGGGCAGAAGCTGCTGGTCCGCGTGCCGCATGTTGGCGCGAGGGTGGTGTCGCTCAGTCATGCCGAGTTGATCGAGCTCTACGAGATTCGTGAATCCCTGGAAGGCATGGCCTGCCGCCTGGCGGCCGAACGCATGACTGAGGCGGAAATCGACGACCTGCGCCGGGTACTGAGCACCCACGAGCGCGATGAGGCGTTTCAGGCCGGTGTCGGCTATTACCAGCAGGAAGGCGACTTCGACTTCCATTACCGGATCATTCAGGGCAGCGGCAACCGCACACTGGCCAAGCTGCTGTGCGACGAGCTCTATCAGCTGGTGCGCATGTACCGCATCCAGTTCTCCACCACGCCGAACCGTCCGCATCAGGCCTTCGCCGAACACCACCGGATTCTCGATGCCATCGCCGAACGCGATGGCGAACTGGCGGAGCTGCTGATGCGCCGCCATATCGCCGCTTCCAAGCGCAATGTCGAACGTCACTTCACGGGCGTTCTTGAGCAAACACCACATGAAAGGGGTAATGCATGACTCTTCCTTCTGCCGGTCAGCGTTTCCGTGACGCCGTCGCCAGCGAGCATCCGCTCCAGGTCGTCGGCGCGATCAACGCCAACCACGCCTTGCTGGCCAAGCGTGCCGGCTTCAAGGCCATCTATCTGTCCGGCGGCGGCGTTGCTGCCGGCTCGCTGGGTCTGCCGGATCTTGGCATCACCGGGCTCGACGATGTGCTGACCGACGTGCGCCGCATCACCGATGTCTGCGATCTGCCGCTGCTGGTGGATGTCGACACCGGCTTCGGCTCCTCGGCGTTCAACGTGGCGCGTACCGTCAAGTCGATGATCAAGTTCGGCGCCGCGGCGATCCACATCGAGGACCAGGTCGGTGCCAAGCGTTGCGGCCATCGTCCAAACAAGGAAATCGTCTCGCAGCAGGAGATGGTCGACCGCATCAAGGCGGCCGTGGACGCGCGCACCGACGACAGCTTCGTGATCATGGCGCGTACCGATGCGCTGGCGGTGGAAGGTCTGAACTCCGCGCTGGATCGTGCCGCGGCCTGCATCGAAGCGGGTGCCGACATGATCTTCCCCGAGGCCATCACCGAGTTGGCGATGTACAAGACCTTCGCCGACCGCGTGCAGGCGCCAATTCTGGCCAACATCACCGAGTTCGGTGCCACGCCGCTTTACACCACCGAAGAGCTGGCCAGCGTCGACGTCTCCCTGGTGCTCTACCCGCTGTCGGCGTTCCGTGCCATGAACAAGGCCGCGGAAAATGTCTACACCGCGCTGCGCCGTGACGGCACGCAGAAGAACGTGATCGACACCATGCAAACCCGCATGGAGCTCTACGATCGCATCAACTATCACACGTTCGAGCAGCACCTCGACGCGCTGTTCGCTCAGAAGAAGAGCTGACGAGAAGGCCTCATTGGGTTTGCCAATGGGGCCTTTGCGATCCATTTTTCAACGTGATTTGCAGTATCCAGAACAAATCCAAGAAGGAGATAGCAATGGCTGAAGCAAAAGTTTTGAGCGGCGCGGGCCTGCGCGGACAGATCGCCGGACAGACTGCCCTGTGTACCGTGGGCAAGACCGGTGCCGGGTTGACCTATCGTGGTTACGACGTGCGCGACCTGGCAGCCGAGTGTGATTTCGAGGAAGTGGCCTACCTGCTGTTCTATGGTGAGCTGCCGAACACCCAGCAACTGGCCGATTACAAGAATCGCCTGAAGACCATGCGTGACCTGCCGCAGGCACTGAAGGAAGTGCTCGAGCGTATTCCGGCAAGCGCCCACCCGATGGATGTCATGCGTACCGGTTCGTCCGTACTTGGCACGCTGGAGCCGGAGCTCAGCTTCGACCAGCAGCGCGACGTGGCCGAGCGGCTGATGGCGGCTTTCCCGGCGATCATGTGCTACTGGTATCGCTTCACCCACGACGGTGTTCGCATCAACTGCACCAGTGATGAAGAGACCCTGGGCGGCCATTTCCTCGCGCTGCTGCACGACAAGAAGCCGAGCGACCTGCACGTCAAGGTGATGAACGTCTCGCTGATCCTCTACGCCGAGCACGAGTTCAACGCCTCGACCTTTACCGCCCGTGTCTGTGCTTCGACGCTGTCCGATCTCTATTCCTGCGTGACCGGTGCCATCGGTTCGCTGCGCGGTCCGCTGCATGGCGGCGCCAACGAAGCGGCGATGGACATGATCGAGCAGTGGAAGAGTCCGGAAGAAGCCCGCGAAGCGATCCTCGGCATGCTCGAGCGCAAGGACAAGATCATGGGCTTCGGCCACGCGATCTACAGCGTTTCCGACCCGCGCAACGAGGTGATCAAGGTCTGGGCCGAAAAGCTCGCGGATGAAGTGGGCGACACCGTGCTTTATCCGGTCTCGGTTGCTGTCGACGAAACCATGTGGGAGCAGAAGAAGCTCTTCCCGAACGCCGACTTCTACCATGCGTCCGCCTATCACTTCATGGGCATCCCGACCAAGCTGTTCACGCCGATCTTCGTCTGCTCGCGCGTCACCGGCTGGGCGTCCCATGTGTTCGAACAACGCAGCAACAACCGGATCATTCGGCCGAGCGCCGAGTACATCGGTCCGGAGCAGCGCAAGGTTGTCCCGATCGCCCAGCGTTGATCGGAGCGAGGGAGCTCGTCGTCGGGCTCCCCGCACCTTGCCCCACAGAACATTACTGAATTGAGTTCTTCCGGCATGAATACACAACACCGCAAACCTTTGCCAGGTACTGGGCTTGACTACTTCGACACCCGTGAGGCGATCGAAGCCATTCAGTCGGGTGCCTACGACAAGCTGCCCTATACCTCCCGCGTCCTGGCCGAACAGCTGGTGCGTCGCTGTGAGCCCGAAGCGCTGACCGATTCGCTGAAGCAGATCATCGAGCGCAAGCGCGACCTCGATTTTCCGTGGTATCCGGCTCGTGTAGTCTGCCATGACATCCTCGGCCAGACCGCGCTGGTCGATCTCGCCGGCCTGCGCGATGCGATTGCGGAGCAGGGCGGCGACCCGGCGAAGGTCAACCCGGTGGTGCCGACCCAGCTGATCGTCGACCACTCGCTGGCGGTTGAATTTGCAGGCTTCGACCCGGATGCGTTCGAGAAGAACCGTGCCGTCGAGGAGCGCCGCAACGAGGACCGCTTCCACTTCATCGAGTGGACCAAGACCGCGTTCAAGAACGTCGACGTGATCCCGGCCGGCAACGGCATCATGCACCAGATCAATCTGGAGAAGATGTCGCCGGTGATTCAAGCCCGTGGCGGCGTGGCCTTTCCGGACACCTGCGTGGGTACCGACTCGCACACCCCGCACGTCGATGCGCTGGGTGTGATCGCCATCGGCGTTGGCGGCCTGGAGGCCGAAACCGTGATGCTCGGTCTGCCTTCAATGATGCGCCTGCCTGACATCGTCGGCGTACGTCTGACCGGCAAGCGTCAGCCTGGCATCACCGCCACCGATATCGTCCTCGCGCTGACTGAGTTCCTGCGCAAGGAACGTGTGGTCGGAGCTTGGGTCGAGTT
>JGI25317J35169_1001736_pt1 | contig 11327 bp, 11 predicted proteins | sample AutmiccommunBRH5_FD_35169 | JGI IMG/M metagenome (IMG submission 35169) | reverse complement strand
AGCTGGCCTGGGCGCTGCGTTCGCTGAGTAGAGTCGCCATGGGGGTTCTCCTTGTGGTCATGCGCGGGGCAGATCGAGCTGCCCCGTCGTGTTCGAAATCGATGCTGGCTCGGTTTGCCGGGCGGCATGTGCAGGCTGGCGCAGCCGGTAATTGACCAGTACCAGCACCAGCAGCAGCGCGGCACCGCCGCCGTTGTGCGCTACGGCGACCGCCAGCGGCAGGTTGAGCAGCACGTTGCTGATGCCCAGCCCGACCTGCAGCGCCAGCGCGGCGATGAGCAGCCCCGCCAGCCGGCCGAGTCCGCGGCGCATGAGCATGGCGGCCAGCAGCAGCAACAGCAGCGTCACGCACAGTGCGCCGATGCGGTGGCTGACATGGATGGCCGTGCGTGCCTCGCCATAGAGCAGGCCGCCGAGGTAATTCGGGCCGATGTCGTGATGGGTCAGGTTGAAGGCGTTGGCGAAGTCCATCCGCGGCCACCATTCGCCATGGCAGGTGGGGAAGTCGGTGCAGGCGACGGCCGCATAGTTGCTGCTGACCCAGCCGCCGAGGGCGATCTGGACGATCACCGCGAGCATGGCGATGCCGGCGAATTTGCGCAGACGACCGTCTACGGCCGGCAACGGAGCAAGTGCACCGGACAGCCGCAGGCACAGCAAAAACAGCAGGCTGAGGGTGGTGAAGCCGCCGAGCAGGTGCGCGGTAACCACCTGCGGCCAGAGCTGCAGGGTCACTGTCCACATGCCGAAGATCGCCTGGGCGATGACCACCGCGAGCAGTAGCAGCGGCAACTTCACCGGCTGCCCGGGTTGGCCGCGACGGCGTATCGCCTGCGCCGCCATGGCGAGAATCACCAGCCCCAGCGCGCCGGCGAAGTAGCGATGGATCATCTCGTTCCAGCCCTTGGTCACTTCCAGTGGCGCCTCGGGAAAGCGCAGCGCGGCGAGGTTCTGCTTGTGCTCGCTCATGGGCACGGCGAGAAAACCGTAGCAGCCTGGCCAGTCAGGGCAGCCGAGGCCGGCGTGGGTCAACCGCGTATAGGCACCGAGCAGCACGACCACCACCGCCAGCAGCGTGGCGATCAGGGCGAGGCGGTATCCGGGTTTGGCCATCGGTTTCTCCTTGGGCGGCCATTTTGGGACCCCAGCGAAGCGGCAGAGTGCGTCAGCCGATCTGCGAGATCTTCAGCAGGTATTTCAGGTCATCGAGGATTGCCTTGCCGTCGGCTTCGGCGTCGTATCGCAGCACCAGGTTGCCGTGCGGATCGACGATCCAAAGCTGCGGCGTGGCCGGTGCTTCGGGGTTGCGGGCATACACGCCGGCGTCGAGGCCATGGCGTTGCAATTGCGGATACTCGCGACGCAGGCGTTGCTCGTAGGCCTCGTCCAGAGCGGTGGCGCTGGCCAGGGCGTGGCTGGCGCGGGCGGCTTCGCGAGCCAGGCCGATATTGATCTGGCGGGCCAGGTAGACCAGCTGCTGGCACTGCGTTTCGCAGCCCTGCGGGGCTGTGACCAGCAGCTCCCAGCGGCGTTCGGAGTCGGCTGCAGTAACGCCGATGGCTGCGCGGTCCTGGCCGTTGGCGATCAGCACGCCGTCGTAGCTGCGGGTCTGCGGCACCCAGAAGCCGAAGCGATACATCGCCGACGCCAGCAGCATCGGGCCGAGTACCACGGCGATTATCAGCAGCAGTTGCAGCCGGCCACGACCGCGCTTCGGCTCACGGCCGGCAAGGGTTGGATTCATCGTTGTCACTGTGCTTCTCCCGTGCCTGATGCACGCCGAAGTAGATGAACAGCGCCAGCAGGGCGGCTGCCATGGCAAACCACTGCACGGCGTAGCCCAGATGCTGCGACGGGCGCATGCTGGTGATCGCCCAATCGGCGCGGTAGGCGCTGGGGCCGGGCTCCAGACGCAATTCATGGATCACGCCCTCGCGGCCGGCCTGCTGCCACATCGCCTCGATGTCGACGTGGTTGATCAGGCGCGGCCAGCCCTCGGCCGTGCGGTGGCTGAAGATGAACGGCTTTCCTGGCGGTACGTAGACCCAGGCAGCGAGCTTCAAAGACTGCGCTGGTGTGTCGAAGGCCGGCGGCACGCGGCGATCGGGCCAGGGAATCCAGCCGCGGTTGACCATTACCCAACGGTCGCTGAGCTCGTCATGAAAGGGCTGCAGCAGCTCTACGCCAACCTGGCCGTCACGGGTGCGGCTGTCGAGCAGGAAGCTGTGCTCGGCATCGAAACGACCCTGCAGATGCACGCGGGAAAAGGCCGGCTGGGCGCTGCTTTCGATCTGCTCCGGTGACAGCGGCGCAGCTTGCTGCCTCGCCTCCTGTCGTGCCAGCAGATCGCGCTTCTGTTCGCCGCGCTCCAGCTGCCAGAAGCCCAGCCAGACCAGTACCGGCAGCATGGCCAGCACCAGCAGGGTAGGCAGCAGCCCCGGCCTGAAGCCGCTCATGCCCGGCAGCCTGATGTGTCGATACGGCTGGCTATACTCCACCCCCAATACCCCTGTCGTGGAATCGCTCATGCTCAAGGCGGCGATCGTTCTGTTGTTAGTGGCCACGCTGGTCAGTCTGTTCAGTGGGTTGTTCTTCCTGGTCAGGGACGAGGGCCGCACCTCCCGCGTGATCACGGCCCTGTTCATCCGGGTCAGCCTCAGCGCACTGACCGTTGCGCTGATCGGCTGGGGTTTCTATACGGGGCAGCTGCGCCCCTTTGGTTTCTGATTCGCTAGATCACATAGACGAAGACGAACAGCGCGATCCACACCACGTCGACGAAGTGCCAGTACCAGGCCGCCGCCTCGAAGCCGAAGTGCTGTTCCGGGCTGAAATGCCCGCGCAGGATGCGCACCAGCATCACCGTGAGGATGATCGCGCCCATGGTCACGTGGGCACCGTGAAAGCCCGTAAGCATGAAGAAGGTCGCGCCGTAGATGCCCGAGCCCAGGGTCAGCCCCAGTTCGGTGTAGGCATGCACGTACTCCTCGATCTGCAGGACCAGGAACGCGGCGCCGAGCAGCACGGTCAGCGCCAGGCCGATCTTCAGGTGCTGGCGATTGTTCTTGCGCAGCGCGTGGTGCGCCCAGGTCAGGGTGAAGCTGGAGCTGACCAGCAGGATGGTGTTGATCAGCGGCAGGCCCCAGGCACTGATGGTGCCTTCCGGTGCCGGATAGAGCTTGGGATCTGGGGTGTTGAGCAGCGGCCAGGTGTATTCGAAGCCGGGCCAGAGCATGTTGCTGATGCCCTTGTCGCCTTCGCCGGCCAGCCAGGGGCCGGCCCAGTAGCGGATGTAGAAGAGCGCGCCGAAGAAGGCGAGGAAGAACATCACCTCCGAGAAGATGAACCAGCTCATGCCCCAGCGGAACGAGCGGTCCATCTGTGCGCTGTACAGCCCGGCGCGGCTTTCTTTCACCACAGCGCCGAACCAGCCGAACATCATGTAGGCGATCAGCAGCGCGCCGACGAAGAAGATCATCGGCCCGCTGGACTCGTCACGCCCGGCTTTCAGGTCGTTGAACCAGCTGCCCAGGCCGTAGAAGGTGACCAGCAGGGCGATGGTGGCGATGATCGGCCATTTGCTCTGATCAGGAACGTAATACTGCTCGTGGGTGGTCTGTTGGCTCATTGCAGACTCTCCTTGGCCGGGGCCGATGTGGCGTTGACGGCCACCGGCGGCTGGCGGGACGTGATGTCGAACAGCGTGTAGGCAAGGGTCAGGTTGTGCACGTCGGCGGGCAAGTCGCGATCGACGATGAAGCGCACCGGCATTTCGATGCGCTCGCCCGGTTGCAAGACCTGCTGGGTGAAGCAGAAGCATTCGGTCTTGTGGAAGTAGGCCGCCGCCCGCGACGGCGAGACGCTGGGGATCGCCTGGGCGGTCATCGGCTTGTCGGTCGGGTTGTAGGCGACGAAACGAATCTCCTGGCTGGCGCCCGGGTGCACGCTGAGCTGGTCGGCCAGTGGGCCGAACTCCCAGCGCATGCCGGCGGCGTTGGTGGCGAGGAACTGCACCCGCACCGCCCGCGCCGCGTCGGCGCTCTGCGAGCCGGTGTAGGCGCCGGCGGTCTTGCCGTTGATGCCGAACGCCTGGCACATGACGTCGTAGATCGGCACCAGCAAGAAGCCGAAACCGAACATGCCGACCACGACGAACAGCAGGCGGCGGACCAGGCGCCGGGTGGGCAGGGACTCGTTCATGAGAGCCTCCCCGCTTGGTGGGAGCGGGCCTTTTCGCGGTCGACCTGGCAGACCCGGCCGGGCCTGCCAGCGACGCCCTGTTGCCTGCTCACGGCGTCAGCTCCCCGCCGGTGCCCTTGCGGTGTTCGTGCACATCGCTCATGTCCGGCGGTGTCTGGAAGGTGTGGTAGGGCGCCGGCGACGGCACGCTCCATTCCAGCCCCTCGGCGCCGTCCCAGGGCTTGGCTGGTGCCGGTACGCCGCCGCGAATGCACTTGATGACGATGAACAGGAACAGCAGCTGGGTGGCGCCGAACATGAAGGCGCCGACGCTGGAGACCATGTTGAAGTTGGCGAACATCATGTTGTAGTCGGGGATGCGCCGCGGCATGCCGGCCAGGCCGACGAAGTGCATCGGGAAGAACGCCAGGTTCATGCCGATGAAGCTCATCCAGAAATGCAGCTTGGCCAGGGTCTCGTCGTACATGTGCCCGGTCCACTTGGGCAGCCAGTAGTAGGCCGAGGCGAAGATGCCGAAGATCGCTCCCGGCACCAGCACGTAGTGGAAGTGCGCCACCACGAAGTAGGTGTCGTGGTACTGGAAGTCCGCCGGGGCGATGGCCAGCATCAGCCCGGAGAAACCGCCGATGGTGAAGAGGATGACGAAGGCCACGGCGAACAGCATCGGCGCCTCGAAGGTCAGCGAGCCGCGCCACATCGTCGACACCCAGTTGAACACCTTCACCCCGGTGGGCACGGCGATCAGCATGGTGGCGTACATGAAAAACAGCTCGCCGGTCAGCGGGATGCCGACGGTGAACATGTGGTGCGCCCAGACGATGAAGGAGAGGAAGGCGATCGCCCCGGTGGCGTAGACCATCGAGGTGTAGCCGAACAGCGGCTTGCGGCTGAACGCCGGGATGATCGAGCTGACCGCGCCGAAGGCCGGCAGGATCATGATGTACACCTCGGGATGGCCGAAGAACCAGAACACGTGCTGGAACAGCACCGGGTCGCCGCCACCGGCCGCGCTGAAGAAGCTGGTGCCGAAGTGGATGTCCATCAGCATCATGGTCACCACGCCCGCCAGCACCGGCATCACCGCGATCAAGAGGAAGGCGGTGATCAGCCAGGTCCAGACGAACAGCGGCATCTTCATCAGCGTCATGCCCGGTGCGCGCAGGTTGAGGATGGTGGCGATCACGTTGATCGCGCCCATGATCGAGCTGATGCCCATCAGGTGGATGGCAAAGATGAAGAAGGTCACCGACTCCGGCGCGTAGGTCGTCGACAGCGGCGCATAGAAGGTCCAGCCGAAGTTCGGCCCGCCGCCTTCCATGAACAGCGTCGAGACCAGCAGGCCGAAGGCTGCCGGCAGCAGCCAGAAGCTGAAGTTGTTCATCCGCGGCAGGGCCATGTCCGGCGCGCCGATCATCAGCGGGATCATCCAGTTGGCCAGGCCGACGAAGGCCGGCATCACCGCGCCGAACACCATGATCAGGCCGTGCATGGTGGTCATCTGGTTGAAGAATTCCGGCTGCACGATCTGCAGGCCCGGCTGGAACAGCTCGGCGCGGATCACCATGGCCATCGAGCCGCCGAGCAGGAAGGCGCAGAAGCTGAACCACAGGTACATCGAACCGATGTCCTTGTGGTTGGTGGTCAGCAGCCAGCGCGAGAGACCCTTGGCCGGGCCGTGGTGGTGGTCATGTCCGGCATGACCATGATCGTCGATCACTGCACTCATCACCGAATCCTCTTACTGGGTGGCTTCTTCGGCCTGTTTGAAGTCGAGCACGTCTTTCGGCGTGACCATTTCGCCGGTCTCGTTGCCCCAGGCGTTGCGCTCGTAGGTGATGACCGCGGCCAGGTCGACTTCCGACAGCTGCTTGCCGAAGGCCGCCATGGCGGTGCCCGGCTTGCCGTTGACGACGATGTCGATGTGCGCCTCGATGTCGCCGGTGGCGATGGCCGAGCCCTTGAGGGCCGGGAACATCGGCGGGATGCCTTCGCCGCCGGCCTGGTGGCAGGACGCGCAAGCGGTCTGGTAGACCTTCTCGCCGTGCGCGGAGAGCTCTTCCAGCGTCCATTCCTTGCTGGTCAGTTCGGCCACCTTGGCGGCTTCGGCCTTCTTCTCGCCGAGCCAGGCGGCGTAGTCCTCGGCGGACTTGACCTCCACCACCACCGGCATGAAGCCGTGGTCCTTGCCGCACAGCTCGGTGCACTGGCCGCGGTAGATGCCGGGCTCTTCGACGCGGGTCCAGGATTCGTTGATGAAGCCGGGAATGGCGTCCTTCTTCACCGCCAGATCCGGCACCCACCAGGAGTGGATGACGTCTGCCGCGGTGATCAGGAAGCGCACCTTGGCGCCGGCGGGAATCACCAGCGGCTCGTCGACTTCCAGCAGGTAGTTCTCGCCCTTGGGCGCCTGGTTGTTGATCTGCTCGCGCGGCGTGGTGAGGTTGCTGAAGAACTCCACGTCCTCGCCCAGATACTTGTAGTGCCACTTCCACTGGTAGCCGGTGATCTGCACGTCGACGTCCGATTCGCTGGAGTCGTAGATGTGGATCAGCGTGCGCGTCGCCGGGATCGCCATGCCCACCAGGATCAGTAGCGGGATGACCGTCCAGAGCACCTCGACGCGGGTGTTTTCGTGGAAGTGAGCGGAATGCTGACGCTTGGAGCGGCGGTGCGCGACCATCGACCAGATCATCACGCCGAATACCAGCACGCCGATGACCACACAGATCCAGAAGATCGTCATGTGCAGATCGAACACCGAACGGCTGACGTCGGTGGCGCCGGAGCGCATGTTCACGTCCCAGGCCGCCTGNGCCTGGCCAAATATTGCCGAAAGCCCAAGCCCCATCCAGATGCATGGATGTCGAGACATTGCGGGTTCCCCTTATGATTCTTGTTATCCCGCCGACCGCCATCGCACCGCCGAAAATCGGCTGGCCGGGGAAACCATTCCCGTCATGCCAGCTACGTTTTCGATCGGTCCGATTCTGCCCAACGCCACCCNCGAAACGCTCGCTGGCGACATGGACGCTTGCACGCGCAGTCGGAACTCAATCAGGTACGCCTACGATTCGGAGTATAGACAGCGATCCCACTCTGGCAATTTAAGCGCGGGGCGCGTCTGGCTCGGGCTGTGTGGGAGCATCGTTCTTCTTCACCCCACGCAGGTTCATCAGCGCCAGGCAGACCTGCAGGGTGATCAGCGCCCACGCCTCGGCGTGCCAGCCCCAGATCACCCAGAGCAGGTTGCTCAGCAGAAAACAGCAGAAGCCGACGAAGCGCCGGCCGGGCTGCAGCGAGCCGATCAGCCAGGCGGCGATCACCGTGACCACCATGGCCGGCCATTGCAGCAGATCGATATAAACGTCCAATTCAATCCTCCAGAAGCGCCGGCAGCGCATGGGATTACCCGATGCGCTGCCGGCTAGGTGCACGTTGTGCGTGGTCGTGTCTGAAAGATGAGGGGTTGGTCGCCCTGATTAGTTCCCGTCGGCCGCCGCGGCAAGATGCACGGCCTGTCGGCGGCGACCTTCGACCCGCCGCGTCAGTGCCCGCGGCTCGATGATCAGCCGTGCGCCGCTGGCCTGGTTGGCGCGCTGCCATTCTTCCAGCAGCTCCATGCAGGCATGGTCGATGTACTGCAGGTGCGTCATCGGCACATGCACGCAGGCATTCTTCGGTACGCCATCCAGCGCGCGGGCCAGTCGCGGCACCTTCAGAAAGGTCGCTGCGCCCTGCATGCGCAGCTCGACCCGGCGGCCTTCCTGCACCACCGTGACCCTCAGCCGCGAAGCCTGCCAGGCCAGTTGCCCCAGGGTCAGCGCGAAGCCCAGCAGCACGCCGGTCAGCAGGTCGGTGGCGACGATGGTCAGCGCCGTGGCGAGATGGATCAGCATGGCCATGCGCCCGTAGCGGCCGAGCTGGCGCAGCGCGTTCAGGTCGATCAGCTTGAGCCCGGTGTAGACCAGCACACCGGCCAGGCTGGCGATTGGAATCTGCTCCAGCAGCGCGGCCAGCAGCACCACCGCGGCCAGCAGCCAGAGCGCGTGCAGCATGGCCGACAGCCGCGTGCGCGCACCGGCCTGCACATTGGCCGAGCTGCGCACGATCACGCCGGTCATCGGCAGCGCGCCGAGCACGCCGCAGAGCATGTTGCCGATGCCTTGGGCGGTGAGTTCGCGGTCGAAATCGGCGCGCGGGCCCTGGTGCATGCGATCGACCGCCGCGGCGGAAAGCAGGGTTTCGGCGCTGGCGATAAAGGCCACGGCCAGCGCCGCGACCAGCAGACCGGGATCGGCGAAGGCCAGCAGATCGGCCGGTTGCAGCCAGCTGATGGCATCGGCGAGATTGTCCGGCACCTCGACACGGCGCACGTCGAGCCCAAGCCATAGCCCCGCCAGCGTTGCCGCCGCGACACCCAGCAGCGCGCCGGGCAGCAGGCGCAGGCGCTGCGGCTTGAGCCGATCCCATGCCCACATGCAGGCGATGGTCAGCAGGCCGAGAGATGCGGCGATCAGTCCGTTACCGCCGCCGGAAAACGGCAGCGCGGCCCATAACGCGGCGGGAAAGGCGCCGATATTGTCCAGTCCGGAGGCTTCCGGCTGCCCGTCCAGCATCACGTGCAACTGCGACAGCACGATGAGGATGCCGATGCCGGCCAGCATGCCGTAGACCACCGCCGGCGCGGTGACGCGGAACCAGCAACCCAGCTTCAGCCGACCGGCCAGCAGCTGCAGCGCACCGGCCAGCAGCAGGATCGGCCCGAGCATGGCCGCACCGTATTGCTGCACCAGTTCGAACACCAGCACCGTGAGTCCGGCGGCCGGGCCGCTGACCTGCAGGGGTGCACCGGCCAGCCAACCCACCACCAGCCCGCCGACGATGCCGGTGATCACGCCCTTGGCGGGCGGCATGCCCGAGGCGATGGCGATGCCCATGCACAACGGCAGGGCCACCAGAAAAACCACCACGGACGCCATCAGGTCACGCGGCAGCGTTGTTTTGAGCGTTTCTGCATTCATTCGAAAATCCTCGACACGCGGCGACGCCTCCGGGACGCCGCCTGAAGCGACAGCCAATGCCTTGCGGCCGGCAGTTCAGGCCTGCAGGTAGCGCGGTGCGGGCGTTGCCACCGGCAGCGGGCCGTCGCCATCCAGCGGCGCGAAACGGCCGCTGGTGGCGTCGTAGGCGAGGATTTCGCTGGTCTCGATGCAATAGACCCAGCCATGGATCGACAGCTGACCGCCGGCGAGGCGCGCGGCGACCGAGGGATGGGTGCGCAGGTGGTCGAGNTGGGCCACCACGTTCTCTTCGGTGAGCACGCCCAGGGCTTCGCCGGCGGCGCAGCTGCAGTTCTGCTCNACCAGGCTGCGNGCCACTTCGCAATGCCGCAGCCAGGCCTTCACCGTGGGCATCNGTTGCAGGCCGNNGGGGTCGAGCACCGCTTTCATCGCGCCGCAGTCGGAATGCCCGCAGACGATGATGTGCTGCACGTTGAGCGCCATCACCGCGTACTCGATGGCGCTGGAGACGCCGCCGTTCATCTGGCCGTAGGGTGGCACCACATTGCCGACGTTACGGGTGACGAACAGGTCGCCGGGCGAACTCTGGGTGATCAGCTCGGGAACGATGCGCGAGTCGGCGCAGGTGATGAACATCGCACGCGGCTGCTGGGCCCTGGCCAAGCGGGCGAACAGCGCCTGCTGTTCGGGATAGACCTCGGTGCGAAAGCGGCGAAAGCCATCGACCAGATGGGCGAAGGATTCGTCGGCGCTTTCGCCACGTGCGGATGGTTCGTTGCGCTCGGCGCGAGCGGTGAATATTTCACGCATGGGTGGTCTCCTGATGCAGGGCAAGGCATGCCAGCACTCATCCAGGCCGGTTGTGCGGCTGGTGACTGGCTGGTCACATTTGCCCCGAGGCTAGTCAGCGAGACTTAACTGAAACTGAACGAACCGCTCTAGGACGAGCCTTTTCGGCTTTCTGATTGCTGTCGTAGTGATGGCGCTGGCGGCGCTTTCGAGGTCTCAGAGCAACGACATCTGCGAACCCGGCACGGCAAAACGGCTGCAATCCAGGCCGTAGTTCTGATCCCGTCGATTGAAGCCCAGGCGCTTGCACGCCAGCTGAAANCGTTGCGCCAGCAGCTGGGCNAATTGGCCTTCACCGCGCATGCGGCTNCCGAAGCGGCNGTCGTAATCCTTGCCGCCGCGCGANTGGCGCACCAGGCTCATGACATGGGCAGCGCGCTGCGGAAAATGCTCCTGCAGCCATTCATCGAACAGCGTCGCCACTTCGTGGGGCAGGCGCAGCAGCACATAGCCGGCCGAGCGCGCACCGGCCTCGCGGGCGGCTTCGAGCAAGCGCTCAAGCTCCATGTCGTTGATCATAGGAATCATCGGCGCGCACATCACGCTGACCGGCACGCCAGCCTCATGCAGGGTGCGCAACACCCGCAGCCGCGCCGAGGGTGAGGCCGCGCGCGGCTCCATGATGCGTTTCAGCTCGTCGTCCAGCGTGGTCAGGCTGACGGAAACGCTGACCAATCGCTGCTCGGCCAACGGCACCAGCAGATCGAGATCGCGCAGCACCAGCGAACCCTTGGTAATGATGTGCACCGGGTGCTTGAAGCGCAGCAGGATCTCCAGCGCCTGGCGCGTCAGGCGCTGCTCGCGCTCCAGCGGCTGATAGGCGTCGGTATTCACCCCCAGCGCGATCGGTTGCGGCACGTAGCCCGGCTTGGAGAGTTCCTGTGCGAGGCGCTCGGCGAGGTTGGTCTTGGCGATCAGCCGCGTCTCGAAGTCGATGCCCGGCGACAGGTCCCAATAGGCATGACTGGGCCGCGCGAAGCAGTAGATGCAGCCGTGTTCGCAGCCTCGATAGGGATTGACCGAGCGATCGAAACCCACGTCAGGCGACTGGTTGCGGGTCAGTACACTCTTGGCCGTCTCCAGGCGCACTTCGGTGGCGCGGGTCGGCGGCACGTCCTGTTCCCAGCCGTCATCATACGCCTCGCTGCGTGTCGGGGCGAAACGGTTGTCCGGGTTGATCGCAGTGCCGCGGCCGCGTGGTGTGGCACGGGGGAAGCTCATGGGGTGTCGGTCCGATTACTGTTCATTCATACAGTA
>JGI25317J35169_1001717_pt1 | contig 11443 bp, 7 predicted proteins | sample AutmiccommunBRH5_FD_35169 | JGI IMG/M metagenome (IMG submission 35169) | reverse complement strand
GGCGACCCGAAAACAAGATCGAAATGACCGGAACGCCTTTTCCCGAAACCCGCTCAAGCGCCGCCAGATCCTGCGGATAGCGCGCGGAGTGCCGGATGGTCGCGGGATATTCGATATCGCCCTTCATCTCGGCATAGGGGTCCTCTGCATGAACGACGATAACCGCGTCATAGGCGCTCACATCGACGCCTTGACCATCTTCGCTGAAATCAACCCTGCCGCCCGCCGAAAGCGCTTTTTGCAGCGCCGAAAGCATATCATCCGCCAGCGGGTAATCGCTATCGTCGGTCAGATCGCCCTGCCAGGTCAGTGACCAGCCACCAAGCTGCGGGGGCACCTTATCCGCCGCCCGGCCAACCAGCAGAACCTTCGAATTCGCTGCGAGCGGGAGCGGTGATCGCTCCGAATTCTTGAGCAGCACCAGCGATTTCGAGACAGCTTCGCGGGCTGTCATGCGCGCCGCGTCGCTTGCAAGATCGGCCTCGGCATCCGCTGCGGGAATGGGGGAGGTTTCAAACAGGCCGCTGCGCAGCTTGACCCGCAAAATGCGGGTAACAGCATCGTCGATACGACTCATCGGCACCGCGCCGGATTCGACATCGGCAATGGCTTCTTCGATAAACTGCTGCCAGTCATCGGGGACCATGAACATATCGATCCCGGCATTGACCGCCTGCGCGCAATTGGTGCGGGTGCAGCCGTCGACTTGCTCGATCGCGTTCCAATCCGACACGACAAAGCCGTCAAAGCCCAGTTCGCCCTTCAGCACATCGGTGATCAGTTCCCGGTTGCCGTGCATCTTGCCGTGCGCCACTCCCGCGCCGGTATCAGTCCAGCTGCTGTAGGATATCATCACGGTCTGAACCCCGGCTTCGAGCGCGCCGAAATAGCCGGGGGCATGGGTTTTGATCAGTTCTTCCCGCGTGGTGCGCGCTTCGCCCTGATCCTTGCCGAGCAAGGTGCCGCCGTCGCCGATAAAGTGCTTCGCCGTCGCGATTGCAGTGGTTGGCCCGGTCAGATCGCCCTGCATCGCGGTAACGAATGCCGAGGCATAGTCGCGCACCAGCGCCGGATCCGAAGAATAGCCTTCGTAGGTCCGGCCCCAGCGCGGGCTTTGCACCACCGCCAGAGTGGGGGCGAAAATCCAGCTTATGCCGGTCGCCCTTACCTGTTTGCTGGTGAGGTGCGCGATGCGCCCGACAAGTTCGGGATCATGCGCCGCGCCCAGGCCGATATTATGCGGAAACAGCGTGGCGCCGAACACATTGTTGTGACCGTGGACGGCGTCGGTTCCCCAGATAATCGGAATCTTGGTCGCCAGATCGGTCGCCATCGAGGCTTCATGGTAGTCGCGGGCGAGCGACACCCAATCGGCAACCGCAGCCTGCTTCTCACCCCCCGGCCATGCCCCGCCGCCGTTCAGAACCGAGCCAATATAGTGCTCGCGGGCCTGATCAGGCGTGATCGACCGGATATCCGCCTGGGTCATCTGCCCGATTTTCTGCCGCAGGGTCATTTGACCCAGAATGGCGATGATGCGGGCTTCGATCGCGGGATCGTGTTGATCGGGTTTGGCAAGCGTTGGCCATTGCGCGATCGCTGGCGCTGCAATGGTTGGGGGTGCACCGGCATTGGCGGCGCACCCGCCAAGACTGGCAAACGCCGCTGTCCCTGCAAGAGCGCGAATAAACCTGCTGTTAGCGAGCATGTTCGCCCCTCCATTCCAATTGCTATTTGATCACACTGCCTGAGCAGCAGGGCTTTGATGACGTGCGATAATCTGCATCGAAACTACAGATCGGCAGCCCCTATGGTAACGGGAATTGGGATCCGGATGGGGGGATATCCGGATCCCAATCGGTTCAAAAACGGTAATTGAACCCGAACAGTATCTGCCGCCCGTATTTTTCGATGGTTTCAGGCAGGAAATCGCCATCCGCCGTTCTGGCCCCGCCGCCATCGACCCCGACCCGGGTCCGGTAGGCGGCGTTGGTCAGATTGTTGACCTGCAACAGCATACCCAGACCTGCCAGCGAAGAACCCGGCTGGAACGTGTAGCCAAGCTGCGCCGAGACATCTTCATCCGCGAGGATTTCCGTCACCCCGCGAACCGCGAACAACTGGGTCACCTCACCCTTGAACGCCGAACGATAGCGATAGGCTGCGCGGGCCTGGAAGCCGTCCTTCTCGAAATAGCCCGTCACCGTGTAAACCGTGCCGGAAAGGCCCGGAATACGCGTGGCCTGACGCACGGTCGGGTCCTCGCTTGCGGTCGGGCTCAGGTTTGAGTCCGTGTAGGAATAGCTACCGATGACGCCAAACCCGTCCAGCGCATTGTGCAGCTTGCCAAAGCCGAGCGCACCGCTGACTTCGATCCCCTTGATCGTTCCGCCCTGACCATTGGCCGGCTGATCGATCTGACCCAGCGGACTGACCGGCACCCCTGGCGGAAGGCCGTTGGGCTGGGTTGGCGTTTGCAGGGACGATGGCGGGATAGGAAGCCCGGTAAAGTCGAACACCTGCCGCTGCGTGAAGATATAGCTTTGAAGGTCTTTGTAAAAACCGGCGACGCTGATGTAGCTGGTGCGGTCGATATACCATTCATAGGCAACATCGAGCGCCCTGGCGCGCCACGGTTCAAGCAAGGCATTGCCGCCCGATGCTGACCACAGGCCGGTTCTTTCCACACCCACAACGCATGGCGTGGGAACCTGCGCAGTCGGGGTGCAGGGGCTACGCGGGAAATTCGGGATGAAGCTGGCCCGCATTTCATCCATGCGGGGCCGCGCCATAACCTTGGCCGCGGCGAACCTGAGCCGATGCCCATCACCCAAATCGTAGATCATGTTCAGGCTGGGCAGCACATCCCAATATCCCTTGGTGACATTGACCGGGCTGACAACGCGCGGGGTCAGCGTGGCATTGATCACACTCCCGCTCGATTCCTGCCGCTGATGGATGGCCTGAACACCGATGTTCCCGCGCAAGTTGCCCGAATTGAAAGTTGCCTTGGTCCTTAACGTCAGGACCTCTTCATCAATCTTCCACGCCTTGTCGAAGGTGGAATCGTTGATGAAATCGATCTTGTCGTAATATTTCGGCAGCGCCGTGCGCAGGTCAACCGCGAGCACGTTGCCAAACCCGGCAAAGTCCAGCGATGTCGGATCAACCAGATCAGCCGGATCAACCAGGGTCTGCAGGCGGCCATTCTTCAGCATCAGATCGAATTCATCGACCCGCTTGCTCTTGGTCCGCTTGGTGAAGTTCGCGCCGACATCGAACTGTTCGAAGAACCCGTCCATGTCATATTCAAACCCAAGATCAAGCGCAAAGACATCTTCGGTGACATGCGGTTCCTTGGTCTGCCCATCATGGCCCCAACCACCCCACGGCGCACGGTCGCCAAGCGAGACTTGCGATGCGTCAGCGTAGTCAAGGCCTTCGCTGTAGGTCGGGAAACCACCATTGGTCAGATTGGAGAGGTCAAACCCGATGCTGTCGAACACGCGATTGGCGTTCTGCGTCACATTGGTCGCGCAGCAACCAAAGCCTGCGTAGGTTTCGGTGATGCTTTCGTCACGTTCGTTGCGTGAATAGGACAGATCACCGATCAGGCGCAGCCGGTCAGTCATTTTGAATTCGGCGTTCAGCCCGCCTGAAAACAGATCATCGTCGCGGGTGTTGTAATCATTGCGGAGAACCGGTGCCACGCCGTTGACGACGCCGGAAACACCCACCTGCGTGCCGCCGATGTCGGCAGTTTCAACATTGGTGAAGGTCTGATTATCGGCCCACACGTTCGAGAACCACTGCGCGCCGCGCGTTACTTCGCGCTGTTCAAAGCGCGAGTAATAAAGATCGGTGGTCAGATGGACGCTGTCGCTCGGTTCCCATTCAAGAATGCCGATCGCGGCAGCGCGCTTGTTCGAACGCGAAGTCGCAAAAATTTCCTGCCCGCTGAGGAACAGCGCCGTATCCGCCGTATCCGGGGAAATGCGATCACGGGTGAAGTCAGCACCGCCGAAGCTTTCGTAGTTATAGGCTTTGTAGTGGCGGTTGGATGACGGTGAATCGAGATAGGCAAAACCCAATGCCCAACCCAGCGTTCCGTCCTCGCTCTGGTCAATATAGCTGCCGCTGGCGCGGAACCCGTATTTGCGGATATCGTCATTCAGCTGGCTGCCGGAATTGACCTCACCGCGCAGGTTGAGCGCAATTGCTTTCTTGCCGAACGCGAGCGGGCGCACCGTTCGCATATCGGCGGTGCCCGACAGGCCCATGCCGGCAATGCTGGCATCGGGGGTCTTGTAGATCACGACGCTCGACAGCAATTCGGAAGGATATTGGTCGAACTCCACACCGCGGTTATCGCCCGAACTCGCCTGTTGGCGGCCATTGAGCAGGGTGGTGGAGAAATCGGGCGCCATGCCGCGGATGGAGATCACCTGAGCGCGTCCGTTGACCCGCTGCGTGGTCAGGCCGGGAAGGCGCGAAATTGCTTCAGCAATCGAAATATCAGGCAGTTTGCCGATGTCTTCTGCCGAAACCGCTTCGACGATCGAAAGTTCCTCGCGCTTGAGAGCGATTGAACTGGCAAGACCGGCCCGGATGCCCGTGACGACGATGACATTGCCGTCAGCATCGGTGGCCACATCTTCGGCGGGCTGCGTTGCTTCTTCCGCGTCTTGCGCGAAAGCCACACTGGGCAACCCGGCAACCAGCGCAAGCGCCGATGTGGTTATCCCAAGCAAAAAAGTGCGACTCGAAGAACGAGTTTGAAGCTTCATGTACCCCTCCATGGCAGGATTATATTCCTGCTTATCAATCCCATAATCTCGCACGTTCCATTAACGGGGGGTTCAATATCGACCCGTATGGGAGCGCTTCCATAGGGAGTTGCCGACAGCGAGGGGTAATGTCAATCGAAATTGGAAGCGCTTCCACAAATTAATTGGGCGCGCCTTGTCCGGTCGAGGATCGCTGGATTAACTGGAATGGAACCAGATGCTGGTGATCCGCTGCATCGCTTGCGCCGTTTTCGCGCATGATTTGGCCCACCAGCAATTCGACCGCCTTGGAACCTATCACGCGCAGCGGTTGGTGGATTGTGGTCAGCGGCGGCCAGACGATCTGCGACACCGGCGTATCGTCAAACCCCGTGATCGACAGGTCGGATGGCACATTCAACCCGATCCGGTGCGCACTGAACAACGCGCCTGCCGCCATGTCATCATTGGCGCAGGCGAGTGCGGTTGGCCGTTCGGCGGAAGCAAGCAGCTTTTCCGCGCAATCGATCCCGGATTTGAATGTGAAGTTTCCCTTGGCTACTGTCACGCAGCTTTCATCAACCCCGGCGTGGTTCAACGCCTCCAGAAATCCATCGAGCCGCAATGCCGCCGATCTATGGTCTTGCGGCCCGCTGATGAAACCAAAACAGCGATGCCCGCCCCGCACAAGATGTTCGCCAAGTTCAAAGCCGGCCTGCCGGTCGTCAATGCCCACCGAATGCGCCAACCGCCGCGCATCCGGCCCGGCTGAAATCAGCACAAACGGGGCACCACGCTGCTTAAGCGCCCGGATAAGGCCTGCGTCATCCGAAAACGGCGGCGTCAGCACAAGCCCGTCGCAGCGGCGTTCATCCACCATCGCCAGCACGCGTGAACGGTGCACATCCTTCGCCGGATCCAGCGTGTGGGCGATCAGGCCATACCCCAGTTCCGAACAGGCGCGCATGGCCCCCAGTTCGACCGCCGAGTGATAATAGCTGTTCGGTTCGGCATCGGCATCGGCAGCAAAAATCAACGCCACTAGGCGGCTTGATCCGCTTGCCAGTTGCCGGGCCTGAAGATTGACCTGATAGCCTAGGTCTTTGACCGCCTGCAGAACCCGTTCGCGCACGCGTTCGCTGGTGTTGGGGCTGGAATTCAGCACCCGCGAAACGGTTGCCCGCGCCACCCCTGCGGCACGGGCAACATCATCGATCGTCGGCTTTTTATCCAATTCTCTCGCTCAATTTGCCTGCGCCGGGTTCCGGCTTTTCTATAGTGTTATCGGGTGTTGCGCGGGGGAGCAAATGTTGTGCGCCGTGACATTTGTAACCCCGCTTTGCGACCACCTGAACGGCGGCGCGTGCATCATCATGCGCCAATGCGCTGCACAATGGAAGCGCTTCCCAATCATCGCATTGTCGATTAGCCTGCAGGCAAAGGAGCGACCTGATGCCAAACACCATCAGCGCGGTGGATGCCAACGCGCTCGGCCGTATTGCGGCCCGTGCAGCCGATGTGCTGGATCCGGTGGTCGTGCGCGGGCTGGCCGCAGACCTGCCTGTTGTCGAGGCGGCGCGGAAGGGGGATCAGGAACTGTTGCGATACCTTGCCGGTCATGCGCGGGAAGTGGAGGTGACGGCGCTGCATGCACCAACCGAAGCGCAGGGCAAGTTCGGTTATAATAGCGATTTGACCGGGTTCAATTTTTCCAGGCGCGCGACGGGATTTCATAGCTTCGTCAACCAACTGCTCGCGGATGATGAGCACGACGGGGCCGTTGCAATCCAGGGAATCCGCGCGCGTGAGGCCGCTCCGCAATTCGCCGCGGAAAACGCGATTGCCTGCGCACCTGCGGGCGGCGAATACAGGCTATGGCTGGGAACCCGCGCAGAAGTTGCCATCCATTGCGATCCGGCGCCGAACATTGCCTATGTCGCCGCCGGGAAACGCCGGTTCACGCTGTTCGCGCCGGAAGAAATCGGCAATCTTTATCTTGGGCCGTTCGACCCGGTTCCCAATGGAACCCAGATTTCGCTCGCAGATCCGCTCGCGCCCGATGATGTGCGCTTCCCACGGTTCCGCGCGGCGCTGGGCCGGGCGCGCGTGGCCGAGCTTGAGCCGGGTGACGGCATTTTCATTCCCACCGGATGGTATCACCATGTCGAGGCGCTTTCGCCGGTCAATCTGCTGGTGAACTACTGGTGGCTGGGCGCGAATGAGGGGCCGTCGCCCTGGGATGCGTTGATGCACGGCTTTATGGCGCTGCGCGGTCTTTCTGCGGCCGACAAGCGCGTCTGGAGCGCGATGTTCGCGCATTATATCTTTGAAGACAATGGCGATCCTGCGGCGCATATCCCGCCGCAAAGCTGCGGCATCCTCAGCCGCCCGACACCGCAAATGATTGCCGCCATGCGCAAGTCGATCCTGCAATCGCTCGCGGGCCCGCGATCATGAAATGCGCCGGGAACGGGTTCCCTGTTTTTGGCGGGCGGCCCGATCAATGACTATCCGGCCATCTGTCGAAGTGATCGACCTGCCGGGCACCGATTGCCCGGTCGCGATTGTCGATGGGTTTGCTGCAGCACCGGACCGATGGCGCGAACAAGCCATGGGCGGCGATTATGACTATCGCGGCGATTTTTATCCGGGGCAGCGAAAGCCGGTCGATCCGGCCTATTTTCAGGACATCGGACAACGTCTGGGCGCGATCATGCGATCCGTTTTCGGATGCACAGAATCGCTGCGGGTCGACCGGGCGCTCTATTCACTTGTCAGCACGCAGCCGGATCAATTGTCGCTCGCCCAGTGTATCCCGCATATCGATGATGTCGCACCGGGCAGCTATGCCATGGTTCATTATCTGGCCCACACCGCATTCGGCGGAACCGCATTTTACCGTCAGCGAAGCACTGGTTTTGCACAAGTCGCAGCAGCACAGCACCGCACATATCTGGCGGCGCTAGAAACCGATCTCGCCGACCACGGACGCCCTGAACCCGGTTATATTCAAGGCGACACGCTGGCCTTCTCGCAAATCGGCAGCGTTGATTTTACCTATAACCGGGCGGTGATCTATCCGGGCAACCTGCTGCATTGCTCGATCGTCCCGGTCGGGGTGGCCCATCCCGACGATCCCCTGACCGGGCGGTTGACCATCGCCGGTTTCTTCCACGCTGATTAGCTGCAGAGCGGATGAGGTGGATGCTTGGCGGGACGATCTGGCGGAGTGGCTTGGGCCATTTGTTGCAATGGCGCTGTGCCCGTCATGATCGGCCATCGCCGCCTTATGGCTGCGGAGCGGGAAAAAGAAGCCCGAGCCCACCGCCGCAGCCCACCCTGCCAGCCATCAGGCAAGCAATCCTGACCCAGCTCAGCCAACCTCCCTCGCCCGTTCAATCGCGCACCACGCCCCGTGCGCAGCAAACAGCGCCCCTCGCTGACATGGACGGCGAGGATAGTTGTGCTGGTCAGCTCCCGCGCGATCAGCGCAGTGTCGGAGGGCGGCCTCGGGCCGTTGTTGCTGCGCGTATGCCGAAGCTGATACGCAGTCGGGCGCGGTTGGAGAAGCGCCAGCGCGGTCGACATCGCCAAGCATGGTCTTGATGGTGTCAACCCGTAGGAGCGCTGGATATCGCTTCGAAGGCGGCAAAGGCGCAAGTGCATCATTGAAATCGTTTGCAGGGTTATCGAGCCGCGCGCCGTGCGCATTGACGTAGCGATAGATCGCAGCAACCCGTTGCTTGATCCTTCGGGTCGTTTCAATCGCACCGCGATCCTCGATTTTCCTCAATACTGCCAGCAGCAGCGGCTGATCGATTTCGTCCATCGGCATCGTGCCGAGGTGCGGGAAAATGTCGCGCTCAAAGCTGGTGATGACGCCGTTGGCGTGAACGGGCTTCCACTGCGGCTTTTGGACTGCATGCCACTTTCGGGCTGCTTGCTCGAAGGTCTGGAAAATGCTGCGGTAGCCGACAAGCTTGGCACGCTTTGCGGCCATGCGAGGGTCGCGCCCCTCGCGCAGAAGCTTGCCCTCGGGCGTGGTGGTCAGCACTACCGATACGCAGACGCTTACCAACAAAACCCTGACCAGCCCGCCGATCAATGGCGGGACGTTCAATGCAGCCTCCACGGTCAGCGACAACGGTACGACCGCCATGGATAGCGTTGGCTTCCGGGGCGTGCCCCAGAACAACAAGACTGCCGCCTATACGCTGGCCCTGATCGGCAGTCATCATCACCAACCCGTCCGCTCGCGATTGTCGCGGGCTTCTTTGTAGAGAAACGACATGGAAGATCTGAAACCCTGGTGGCCTCCAAGGCCATCTGGACCGGCGTCATCGGCAGCCTGTGGGGCGTGGCTGCGGCGCTCGATATTCTGCCCGAGGGGCTGACCCAGGCTGGCGTCCTGACCGTGGTGTTCCGCAAGACGGCCAAGGCGCGGATTGTCTAGAACTCTTGTTCTGGACTGAGCGGAGGGACGCTGTTTTCAGCCTCCTCCCATTCCGCATAGGTTTTGCCATCGGGCAATCGCCAAGAGATCCGGCCGTTTGCTGCGGCTCCAGTCACCACAGCAGCGGCGGCCGAAACCGACGAGAACATGTAGTCGGATGTGAACAGCAGACCCCCATCCTGCTCTGCCAGAAGGCCTTTGGCCAGCAGGTCAGAGCGCAGGGCGATAGTCCCTTTAGGAATAGTGTTTGTGGTTTTGATCCGGGCAATCGATCCTTTCTTGACCACGAATTCGCTGCTGGCTGTGATCGATAACTGCGCAGCAAAGCCCTGGCCGCGGAAGGAGAAAACCACACTTGTTGCGGTTGTCGACGTCGGGATTTCCAGCTTGTTGCCGTTGGTGAGATCCCCGGAAACCACCTTGAACAGATCACAGCCGAGAGCGCCAACCAGCGTCTTCGTCTGATCAATGAATTCTTCCATGGCCGCGCGGTCAGGCAGCGGCAACTTGCCGACCTCGCTTGCCTTCTGGGAATTGAGCAGCGTCCACCGGGGGTTCAGACCCGCATCCGCAATCAGCCTGGCTTCAACATAGCGGGCATGGGACTTGGTAAGGTTCTCGTCCTTGCTTACCAAGACGATAGTCTCAGTCCAGAAGGGTTTGCTATCCACGCCCTTGTCATTCCCGGCATGGTATTGAAGCCGATTGGCCACGCCCTCGGACTCCCCAATATAGGCCATTAGCCGATCTGGCTGCGCCTCATCGAAGCCCAGCAGAAGATACACCCCAGGCCGTGCAAGCTCGGGAAATGTTGCTCGCACTTGCTTCATCTGAAGTTTGCGGAACGCGATTGCCTGGATCGTCGACATCGATATCTGGGCAACACGAATGCCATCCGGATCACCATCGAGCAGGAAAATGTTGATGGAACGAGGACGCATGGAAAATCGCTTTGCTTTTGTGGCCACTTTGGCCAAAAATAGCAGATCGATAGCGGGCGCCAAACCATGCAAACAATCTCTGCCAAGGAAGCGAAGTATCACTTCGGCAAGCTCATCGACACGGCACGGGCAGAACCTGTCACGGTCGAAAAGCATGGAAGGGCGGTTGTCGTGGTGCTGGCGGTCGAAGAATATGAACGATTGAAGGCGATGGAAGCGGGGCAAAATGTTTGATCAGGTGAGCAAAGGCGGGCCTTCCGTCGCGTCAGACGAAAGCGCTCGCCGATGAGTAATCTAAGGGAAGCCGAGCGTGCCGAACTGCACAAAACCATCTGGCGGATCGCCAATGATCTGCGGGGCAGCGTCGATGGGTGGGATTTCAAGACCTACGTGCTTGGCATGTTGTTCTACCGCTTCATCTCGGAAAACCTGGTCGCCTATCTGAACGAACAGGAACGCCGCGCCGGTTCGGCCGACTTTGACTATGCCGCCCTGAGCGATGCCGATGCCGAATTTGGCCGGGCCGAAACGGTAAAGGAAAAGGGGTTCTACATCCTTCCGTCCGCCTTGTTCGCCAATGTCCGGGCGCGGGCGCGAAATGATGCGAACCTCAATGAAACGCTATCCCAAATCTTCGCCGAGATTGAAGGGTCTGCCAGCGGTGCGGATAGCGAAGATGACTTGAAGGGCCTGTTTGACGATCTGGATGTCAACAGCAGCAAACTTGGCCCGACCGTGGCCAAGCGCAACGAAAAGCTGGTAAAGCTGCTGGATGCCATCGGCGATCTACCGCTGACGCGCGGCGGATTTTCGGACAAGAGCATCGACCTGTTTGGTGATGCCTATGAATATCTGATGCAGATGTATGCCTCCACCGCTGGCAAATCGGGCGGGGAATATTACACCCCGCAGGAGGTTTCCGAGCTGCTCGCCCGCATCACTGTGGCGGGGAAGGACGAGGTCAACAAGGTCTACGATCCTGCCTGCGGCTCCGGCTCGCTGCTGCTCAACTTCAGCAAGGTTCTGGGCCATGACAAGGTGCGGCAGGGCTTTTTCGGCCAGGAAATCAACCTGACGACCTACAATCTGTGCCGGATCAACATGTTCCTGCACGATGTGAACTATGAAAAGTTCGACATCGCGCACGGCGACACCCTGACCGACCCGGCGCATTGGGATGACGAACCGTTCGAGGCTATCGTTTCCAATCCGCCCTATTCGATCAAATGGGATGGTGATGCCAATCCGCTGATGATCAACGATCCGCGCTTTGCCCCGGCGGG
>JGI25317J35169_1001704_pt1 | contig 11511 bp, 9 predicted proteins | sample AutmiccommunBRH5_FD_35169 | JGI IMG/M metagenome (IMG submission 35169) | reverse complement strand
AGCTGGGACTTGCCATCTCTGCGGAGAAGATCGGCGGCCGGGGATCGGTCTATCGGATCCGTTGAGGTCGGCGTGGTGGTGCTGCTTATGATCTTCAGCGCAATAGGTTAACGCCTAGCGCAAAAGATGGCTGTGATGCAGTGTGGGCCAGTGGATCTCGGCAACTAGGGCGGATCATGGGTCTCTTACGGTTAATCCTGAAACTGTTCGCTCCACCGCGTCAAGGACGCCAACTCCAACAGCCAGCTCGCAAGCATTTTCCTGCACCAGTCTCGGATGAGCGGGGACACCTTCATCTCGTGCAGCAGGAGCCGTTGCGGCATGTCGATGAGCAGACGGGGCAACGCATCATCAAAGGGCGTTGCTGGGTGATCGATGGCGATACAATTGTTATCGACAAGACTCATATTCGCCTCGCTGGCATAGACGCGCCAGAACTCGATCATCCTTACGGCCAAAATGCCAAGCGGGCGCTGATGAGGCTTTGCCATGGTCAGGTGATCACGGCCGTCACCGATGGCAGCACGTCCCACGAACGAGCTGTTGCCCTGTGTCATCTCGCAAATGGGAGAGATCTGTCTGCTGAGATGGTCAAAGCCGGCCTCGCGCTGGACTGGAAAAAATACTCGGCCGGACGCTATCGGCATCTAGAGGTGGAGGGGATCCGCAAGAAACTATGGCGGGTCGACGCAAAACATAAAGGCCGAATGCCTCCGTCTGACAAAAAGGCTCCGCAGGCCGCGCGATAGCAGGGCTGGCTTGCGTGGCAAACGCCCCTCTGGCGCAAGATTCAGGCGCCCAGCCCCTTAGCTTTCAGCGCCGCGAAAGCCTCGCACGGTTCACAGTGCATGCGATTGGTGGTTCTTAGCAGGTGGCTTCCGAGAGGTGGCTTCCGTCAGGGGTGGCTTCCGCAAAGTGGATTCCCTGGCTTCCGCAAAAGAATCCAGCAGGCCAAGATCGTGATTCCGCAAGCCATTGAAAATGTATCGCTTTTTTGCCAGATGCGGCTCAGGTGGATTCCGGGTGGATTCCCCGGTGAAAGTGCCTGTCGCTAGCGAAATGCTGCGCTGCGCCCCCCCGCATACGTTCAAGGCTGGGAGGAACCATTGGGAGGGGGGCGGTGTCGACCCTTAGGGGCAGGACCCATTGATCATCTGTTTGCGGCGTGATTCAGCCTCCCCAAAGAGACTGACCAATGAGCAACCTTTTCTGGCTGATCGACGCGCAGATGGCGCGGCTTGCACCCTTCTTTCCGAAGAGCCACGGCAAGCCGCGCGTCGATGACCGGCGTGTGCTGAGCGGTATAATCTTCATCAATCGCAACGGGTTGCGATGGTGTGATGCGCCCAAGGAGTATGGGCCATCGAAGACCCTCTATAACCGCTGGAAGCGCTGGAGCGACAAGGGGGTCTTCGCCCGGATGATGGATGGCCTGGCTTCTGAGGCCGCTGTTCCGAAGACGGTGATGATCGACGCGACCTATCTCAAGGCGCACCGCACGGCGACCAGCCTGCGGTCGAAAACGTATGGCCCGCCCCGGTTGCAAGCGCCGATTGGGTGACGACATAAGCAGTCTGCACAAACGTATCCGGCATGTCGGCTCGGTGGCCGCTGCCAAGATGGAGATCCGCACGTTCCGATCCTCATAAAGGGGCCGGCCTCGGGGGCCATTTTTCGCCGGAGGTCTTCGGAACGCCGTTCGACTGTCAGGCCATCTTCCTCTCACCACTCGCAGTTTGTCGCGCCCGGCCGTAGTCTGGCCGAGCGCGTATTCGTCAGCCCGTGGCCAGCGGCACGGGATCGTAGGTCCGGCCGTGGCGCAGGAGCGCCCAGACGGTGCGGGCCATCTTCGCGGCAAGGGCGACGACCGCGACGTTGGGATGCGCGCGTCTCAGGAGCGCGCGCAGCCACGACCCGACCGCGGTGTCGGCCCTCGCGAGCGTCGGCATTGCCGATCTTGCGCCCTGGATCAGCATCTTTCGCAGATAGCGGCTGCCTCGCTTGGTGATCCCGAGGAGACGTGGCTTGCCGCCGGTCGTGGCTTGGCGAGGCACGAGTCCCAGCCAGGCGGCAAGATCGCGGCCCTTGCCGAAGGTTGCCGCGCTACCGACCGCGGCCACCAATGCGGTTGCGTTCAGCGCCCCGATGCCGGGAATGCCGGTCAGCCGTCGCGCCCTGTCGTCGCTCCGGGCCATGGCTGCGAACTCGGCGTCAAAAGCGGCAATCCGGCGGTCCAGATCTTCCCACCGCGCGCGCATGTCGCCCAGCAGGAACGCCATGCGTGGGCTCAGTGCATCCGAGCCATCGTCCAGAATCTGGCGCAGCAAGAGGCGCAGGCGGGCATGGCCCTGCGCCACGATGTGCCCACGCTCGAGAAGCAGGCTGCGGATCTGGTTGGTCAGCGAGGTGCGCTCACCGACAAGGCGATCGCGCACCCGGTGCAGTGTCTGGATATCGAGCTGCTCCTCGCTCTTGAGTTCGACAAAGCGCATGGTCGGGCGGGTGGCGGCTTCGGCAATCGCCTCGGCATCCCGGTCGTCATTCTTCTGCGCCTTGACGTAGGGGCGCACATACTCCGGCGACATCAGCCGGACCTCATGTCCCAGTGCTGCCAGCGATCGTCCCATGTGATGGGCGCCGCAACACGCTTCCATCGCCATCACGCAGGGCGCCAGCCGGGAGGCAAAGGCGATGACCCCGTCACGACGCATTCGCCGTCGGACGACGACCTTGCCCCCTTCGTCCAACCCGACGACGCTGCAGCTGTTCTTGCCCAGATCGATGCCCAGGATCACAATGCTCATGGTCCGCTCCTTCCTCCAATGAACGCCGACATCCTACACGGAGATCGGCGGGAGGGGCGGGCCATCCATAAAGGGGGGCCAGGCGACCAAAGAGGCCGTCTGATTGGCCGAACCAAGGGCGGCATGAACTCGAAGCTGCACGCCGTCACCGATTCCGATGGCCGTCCGATCCGGTTCTTCATGACGGCAGGCCAAGTCAGCGATTACACGGGCGCGGCCGCGCTTCTGAGCAGCCTGCCTTCAGCTGACTGGCTCCTGGCCGACCGGGGCTATGATGCCGGCTGGCTCAGAGAATCGTTGAAGGACAAGGGGATAAAGCCCTGTATTCCGGGTCGGAAGTCGCGTGGCAAGCGCATCAAGCACGATAAGCGCCGCTACAAACGCCGCAACAGGATCGAGATCATGTTCGGGCGTCTGAAGGATTGGCGCAGGGTCGCCACGCGCTATGATAGGTGCCCGAAGGTCTTCCTCTCCGCCGTCGAACTCGCCGCAACCGTCATGTTCTGGCTATGACGCAAGAACGGGTCCTGACCCTAGCATCCATGCTGCGCGAGCCTACAATATATTGCGTCCGGCTCGCCGTATGTGCAATGTTAGCCGGAGTCGACCAACCTAGGCCCATGGCGCCCTATCCTACCAAGCAAACCACAACTATTTCGCCTGAGCAGTCTGCGTGGGCCAAGAAACGATCCATGCCAGCCCGCTCATTTCCGGCATGACAACAAAAATCAAGCAAGGCAGGGAGAACCGCACGCATGTCATTTCGGTACATTGGCTCCAAGGCGCGTATCGTGGAAGCCATCATCGATCACATCGGCGAGCCTGACGGCGGTGTGTTCGTGGATGCCTTCTCGGGGACAGGAGCAGTTGCCGAAGCAGCGTCCCGCGCTGGCTGGCCCGTCCACGTTAACGATCACTTGGCTTCATCGGCCATCATGTCCTACGCGCGCGTGACGTCCAAAGCCGACATCCCTTTTAAAGGGCTTTCGGGCTATGACAACGCAATTGCTGCTCTTAATGAAGCACTGCCCGTACGCGGCTTCATTTGGCGCGAGTACAGCCCGGCATCATCAGATCATTGCGACGTCTCCCGGATGTATTTCACCGAAGAGAACGCCCGAAAAATTGACGGCATGCGGCAGAAGATCCGCGCCTGGCGACAAGGCGGTATAATCACGCCACATGAAGAGCGTGTTCTGATTGCCGATTTGATGCGCGCTTCAAACCGTATCGCGAACACCGCCGGGACCTATGGCTGCTTCCTGTCCAAATGGCAGAGGCAATCCCTGGATGCCTTGGTGATCGAGCCTGGCGAACACCTCGAAGCCTCTCCGCATGCGACCATGAGCACGCTGGACGTTCATCAGGTGCCGTGCGCGCCGGAGGATACGGTCTATCTAGACCCTCCCTACACCAAGCGCCAATACGCAGCTTACTACCACATTCTTGAAACCATCGCCCTTGGTGATGAACCTCAGGTTGAAGGGGTCTGCGGTATTCGTCCTTGGAGAGAGAAGGCATCCGACTTTTGCTATAAAGTCAGAGCCGCGAAGGCTATAGAGCGCCTTATTTGGGAACTTCCGGCACGCCGTATTTTCCTTTCCTATAGCACCGAAGGTCACGTCCCGATCAAATCGCTTTCCGATTCTCTAGCTGGCATCGGCGAACTCAGCGTTCATTCGCTCCAGAATATCGGTCGCTATCGTCCCAACAAAGCCGCCAGCAAAGCTGCCTCCGACGTAGGAGAGCTGCTTTTCTGCATCGAGAAAAGCAAGGAAGCAAAGCGCGCCGCAGCATGAAACCATCGACTACAGTTGAGGGCAAGCGCCTCGCAAAGGCCGATGCCTACATATGGCAATGCCTGAGACGCTATCGCGGGAATAACGATGAGTTGCGCTTCCAACTATTGGAAGCGGCATCTGCCCGCCTTGGCGGCTTTGATTTTCAAGCATTTTGCTCGAAGTTCGCGATCAAACCCTTGATGGCCCCTGAGCGCCTGCTTGATGATGCGAAAGCGCTTATTCAGCTGTTGGATGATACCGGCATCCACCCCTCGCTTTGCTTGAGCGCGCTGGCTCGAGAAGCACTCGATCACAGTGAGCAGCGAAATAGCGGCGCGTATCACACGGACTTTCGGCTGGCCCTGCATCTCGCTCACAGCGTTGAGGTGCATTTGACGAAAGGGGCAAAGGTTCTCGATCCAGCCTGCGGTGCCGGGATATTGCTTACTGCCGTTTCCATCGTAGCCTGTGGACCGGATCGTCTGCTGGCCAGCGAATGGCTTCGCGAGTCCGTCTATGCCGCCGATCTTTCACCCCTCGCTTTGCGCGGCACTCGGCTGTCACTCGCATCGCTGACCGATGACCTGGATGCCACCGCAACGATGTGCGCCCGCTGGCGAGCACAGGACAGCCTGCTTGTCCCGGACGCCAATTGGCTTGAGCTAAGCGAAGACGGTTTTGACGTCGTGATCGCAAACCCTCCTTGGGAAAAGGTCAAGCTTACACGGCATGAGTATGCCAAAGCGAACGGCGAAACCCGCGACTACGGGACGAGCTACCCCCTGCAATCACTTGCTGGGTACGAAGAAGCCAAAACCCAGCGCGCCTCAATGGCGGGATCACTGATTGAGCGCTACCCTGTCCTCGCAAAAGGTGAGCCTGATCTCTACGTCGCCTTTGCCGAGCTTCTCTACAAGCTGACGCGCGTAGGCGGTCACGGTGCTCTCTTGGTTCCGGCAGGTCTGATCCGCTCTCTGAGCACCGAAACTCTACGGCGGGCTCTCGTAGAGGGTACGGATGATCTTTCCTTCACGATAATGGAAAACCGTGCCCGGCATTTCGCCATCGACACGCGGTTTAAATTTCTAGTCGTGAATTACCGCCGCAAGGCGAGTTCCAGCAAGGCGCTTGCGGCAGTGAAGATTGGCCATGCAACCGCCGATAGCGAGCGCGTCATACCCGCGCCGCAGGTACGTCTTGCGCTCAAGGATATCGAGCGTTTGCGCTCCGACCTTACTCTTCCCGAGGTGCGATCGGCAGAGGAATGGCATCTGTTCAAGACAATGCAGAATGGCGGGCTGGTTATCAGATCTGAGAATTCGCCTTGGTATCCTGAGTTTTGCCGTGAGATCGATATGACCCATGGCCGCCGCTACTTCGTTAAACGGCCAGAAAAAGGATACCTCCCGGTTATCGAGGGCCGAATGGTCCAACCGCACCGCCTTGGATGCAAATCTTATGTCTCTGGTGAAGGACGAAGCGCCGTTTGGCACAATCTCCCGCCAGGACAAAGCCGGGTTGCCCCACAGTTCTGGCTGCCGTTGAGCGCAGCGTCCGCAGAAGCCACGTGCCGCTCTCGGCGCATGCGCGTGGGCTTTTGTGATATCACAGGGCAAACCAACGAGCGGTCTATGATGGCTGCGTTGATCCCGCCAGAAGTCATCTGCGGAAACAAGGTTCCTACAATTTCTTTCCCCAATGACCCATCGGATGATCGGCTTTTCCTTTGGCTGGCCATTGTCAACTCGCTTCCCTTCGATTGGCTGCTTCGGCGTATCGTCACAACGACGGTAAATTACTTCGTCCTGCTGTCCCTGCGGCTTCCCAACCTTGATATCAACTCACTCCCTGCACAACGCCTGATTGGCGTCGCCCGAAAATTGCATGAGTTTGACCGGTCAAAGAATTCGAGCTTCGAGATTGTCTGGCGCATTGCCGAACTGCGCTGCGAAGCGGACGTTCTGGTCGCACGCGCCTATGGTTGTTCCGAGGATGACCTGCGGCTCATGTTGCGGGACTTCCCCCTATTAGATCGCGGCCAGCCAGCAATACAGGGCGAGACGTCGTCCACCATAACAGAAGACCTCCTGCTTTCAGCTTGGCTCCGGAACGCCGAAAAGGGAAGTGAACAAAGCACCCAGCGTGTAGAACGCGCGCGCAAACTCGGCGCTATACCCTATGTCAGCTCCGAGTTCGTCAGCAGTATTCAAGAAAAAACCAATGAGGTTGTTTGATGAGTAGCAGTATGACAAAAGTTGATCGCTTGGTTCTTTTCAATATCGAAGATGGCGATCGTAGGAAGTTTCTTGCTAAGTCAAATGACACTCCCAGTGGCGGCGGTGCTCGTGACCTGCGGTTTCGTCCGGAAACAGAGTTCCTTCCTCTTTTCCGCCGTATGTTCCCTATCAAAACAACCAAGACGCGGTCGAAGGGAGGAGTCTCGATCGAGGTACTTAGCGGGACGGTAAATTGGTATTCCCTGTCGGGTACTGCAAGCGCCAACATGGAAGTCTGGCCCTCGACAGACTCACGTCCGAACGAGAGCCGATTAGCGAAAATTTACAAGTACGGACTCCATGGGTTGATCCAAAACGACCCCAACGGCGGACGTTCCGTTTTCTTGCTGCTCCAGCAGGCTAATGGCGATCTCTGGCTGTATTTCACGACCGAGACGAGCCTTCTTACCCAAAACTGGGACCCGAAAATAAAAAAGTTTGCGCGGGATTGGATCGACGACGGGTGCAAGTCAGCGTTCCTGGACCTGGTAACAAAAGAGCAATACCCACATGTCTGATGCCAACAACATTTTGGATCTTCTGGAAAACCGCCGCAATGTCCTGCTCGCGGGGCCGCCAGGCACGGGCAAGTCCATGCTGCTGAGCGAGGTTGCGAGGCTCTTTGAAGCCAAGGCGCACTCCAGCACGCCCACTCATCAACCAGGTGCACCAGTCCCTATCCCGCCAACGCCCACGACAACCCTGCCAGGGGCAATCGGGAAATCATCCAACCGGAAAGTCTTTCGCTGCGTTCTTCATCAGTCCAGCAAGTATCGGGATTTCCTGACAGGCGTGATGCCTGACGTCCGCGTCGGCACGCCGCCGGGCACGTTCAGAATTACCAAAGGCATTCTCTACCGTGCCAGTGAGTATGCAAAGCAGCCGGACAGCGCGGCGCTGCTTATTATTGATGAAATCAACCGCGGCCCGACCGTACAAGTATTTGGCGGAGCAATTGTGGCCATCGAATCCGATAAGCGCCTTGCGTCTGACGGCAAGCCGACCCCCGCAACACAGTTCTTCGATTTGATCAATCCGGTGGACGGCGATCTGGTCGAGTATGCTTTTCCATCTCGGCTCTATATTCTTGCAGCAATGAACCAGGCGGATGTTTCGGTGGAGCCGCTGGATGTAGCCTTCCTTCGGCGCTGGGTTCCGTTCAATCTAGAACCCAAATCTTCGGTTCTGCGGGTGCATTTCGGAGTTGCTGCGATACCAATGGCAAGCTTGCCGCCGAACCCAAGCTCCGCAGATGATGTGAGCGAGGCTGCGATTCAGGCTTTTGATGCAATAAACCAAAGAATTGCGCTTGGACGAGGGCCGGAATTCAGGATCGGTCACGGCGTGCTCATGGCCAACAACGCCAAACTATCAAACGTGGCTGACGCTCTTGCCCATTTTGCGACAGCATGGAGGACACTCAAGAATCACATCGATGAGGCCTTCTTTGGCGACGTACGCGGAACCGCTATCATCTTGAATGTAGATCAAGGGATTGCTGGGAACCCCTACAGCTTGGAAGAAACCTCCTTTGGGGATGCGCCCCGCGCTATGTTAAACGGCCCGGTGAGCATTGATGCTTCGCAGGTTTATGATCTGTTCGTCGCCCTATCCCAAAAAGCCGTTTAGTCGCCATGCGTCCGTGGCAGCGCTTCATGGCAATCGAGTATGCCAAGCCCTCGGCCCTGCACGAGGATATTGCCAAGCGCAGCGATATAACGGCGTCCACCGCGCGCGAACTGTTGCTCCGTGCCGGAGACAGGGTTCGCGGCATTCTCGGATTGGAGAGCGCTCCGCTTTTAATGAGCGCCGATCACTTTCAGTTTCAGAACGTAGCAGGCTTGCTTGTCCTGGCGTCGGGGTTGGAACTTGAAATTGCTCCGAAGTTTCTCGGCAACGCACCCGGATGGCGCGAGGACTTTTTCCTTCTGGCCACGCTATCCCATCATGGGCGGCTGCTGGATAATGAGGGATTAAAGTCATCAGCCCGCGCGACCTCTGACCTCGCGACGCTGATCGGTCGTTCTCTCATCGAGATGTACTGGAAGAACCAGCGTAGACCGTTGCGGACTTATCGTCGTTTGTCCCACAATGAGTTTGCCATTGAAGGGGATTTTGACCCCGAGGATTTGCCTGTTCCAACTGAGGAAGGCTTTCCGCAAACGGTGACGTCGTTCACCCGCGAAAATCCATATAACGCTGTAATCAGGGCGGCTGCCGCAGGTCTTGCGCCTATTGTCCCTGACGTCGAGACTCGCATGCGTCTTGAGCGCCTCGCGCAACATCTGCCTCATCAGCAAAGGCCATCACGTCTACAGGATCGACGGCTGCCGAGTCGTTCGCGGGCTTGGCAACCGACATTCGATCTTTCCCTCGACATTCTGCGGGGGCTTGGCGGGGCATATGACCCGAAAAACGCGCTTGCGCCCGGCTACGTCATGCAGACATGGCAGGCTTGGGAGCAGCTAGTTTCGCTTTCACTGCGCAACGCACTCATGCCCAAGAACGTATTGCTCCAGTCACCAAATAGGCTTGGGACGCGGACGCAGGATGGGGTTGTTAGAGTTCTCAACGTCGTTCCCGATGCAATTGCCACAGTTGCAAATACTACAGGATCGCGCCGGGTCATCGTGGACGCGAAATATAAAGGGCATGTGGATCGATCTTCCAAATCGATTTCCAATGCCGATATTTATGAATCTTTGGCGTTCTCCCGCGCGACAGGGATTTTCGAGGTGGTGCTTGTCTATCCGAGGCCAGTGGAGGGAACGCCTTCTCCTCGCGACGGGGTTGGATATGCAGCAGAGTTTGCAAGAGCTGTGGCAGACGATGTTCTCATCCGGGCAGTCGAGCTTGGTGTTTGTCGTATTTCAGAGCGAGGTGGTTTAAAGCGCTTTGCTGATGCGCTTGCAAATAGCCTTTAGCGGCTTCTGAGGCGCCCTCCGTCTGTCGAAATCAAGCTCTCGTGAACGGAACCTGACGGAGCAGTCTGAGGTCCCTTTGGTATCCTAAACACCGGCCTCGCTTGGTTACTGCGGCGTGGCCTCGAAGTAAACTGGCGCCAAGGATAGTTATCGCTGCGAACACGAATTTCGGAGATCCCAAGTTTGCCGTGCTAACACGCTGCACTGCCGTCAGACCGGTTTCGACCTCTTGCAGCGAGCCCAACTGTGATCTCGCCGCGGTTCGCCGGAACGGCTGCTTTGATGAGTTGCTGCAACTGCCACGCCGCACTGCAGTCAGACCGCTCTGCGCCCATTTCGCTTATCTCTCCCACGGCCTCCTCCTCGGCATCACCCCTGTCAGCTCCACCTCCCGCAGCATCCCGCCTGCGTTCAGCCCCTCCCGCACCCAGTCCAGGGCCTGCCACCATTGCTCGTATCCGCGCCTTGCCGCGGCAATCTGCTCCGGATGCGGTCGCCAGGTGACGGGACAGGCCAGCACCTCAACGGTGCGCCACTTGCCGCGGGTCAGCACCCGCTCGGTGCCGACCACGACGGTGGTCGCCCGCTCGCCGTACTGGTTGCACTTCACTTCCACCGGCACACAGCGCGGCACCTCCCCCGGCATCCAGTCCGGCGTGATCCCCGCGCGGGCGAGTTCGGCGACGTGGATCGCCATGCGCTTGCCGCCGAGGCGGTCGGGCATGGCCGCCACCGCCGCCGCGACCACCTCGGCATCGGGATGGGTGTAGCTGCCGATCTTGTGCTGGCCGCCATCGACCCGGCAGCCCAGCGCCGCGCGCTGCAGCAGGACGTATTCCAGGCCGAAGCCAAAGCTCTCCCCGGAGGCGTCCTTTGGCGGTGGCAGCTCCAGCCTGGCCTTCTCGATGCGGAACGCCCATTCCAGCGCCGCCTGCACGCCCAGCGCGCGTTTGGTGCGGGTGCCGCGGGGGCTGATGGGTCCGTGCATGGTCATCGCACACCCCGCATCCGCAGGCGCTCTGGAGTGACAAGGCCTCGGGAGAGCATCGCGTCCCGCAGCGTGTTGCTGATGGTGTTGGCGGGCAGGTAGCGATCGGAGTTCACCAGCTCGGCGTAGAATGCCGCCAGCTCGTCGCCGGTCGGTCGGGGCGACGGGTCACGCTTGCGTCGGCGCTGGGCATCGCCGCCGTTGCCGGCCGTGGCAGCCGGTGCCTTTGCCCGTGCCCCGCGCTGGGCGGCACGCTGCATGGCGCGGTCCAGCGCCTTTGGCCCATTCGGCGGTTCGGGATGATCGCGCCGGCTTGCCGTGGCGACCTCGATCACCCGGTCCTCGGTCAGCCCGAGCTCCTCGATCCAGCGACGCACATGCAGCCGCGCTGGCCAGCCTTGCCACCAGCCAGGCAGGGCGGCCGGTTCGAGGCCCAGCGCACCGAGCAGCTCTGCGAAAAAGCGATCGAACTCCGCCTCGCGCGCCTGCGCGCCCTCCTCCTCCTTTACTGGTTTACTTAGTGGTTCTCTTACAAGGTTAGTGTCCGGATTCCGGACACGGATTTGGCCATTGTCCGGACACGGCTCGGGGCAAAAATCGGACACGGCTCGGCCCTCATTTCCGTGTCCGGATTCTGGACACGGCAGGGCGTCGGTGGGGGGCTCATGGCCAAGGACCGCTGCTTCCGCGGGGCATTCCCCCGCCGCACCATCGCCATGTCCAGATTCCGGACACGGG
>JGI25317J35169_1001700_pt1 | contig 11540 bp, 17 predicted proteins | sample AutmiccommunBRH5_FD_35169 | JGI IMG/M metagenome (IMG submission 35169) | reverse complement strand
ATTATGCGAAACGCCCAATCAAAGCGGCGGGTAGTCAGGGCTGTACGCGATCCGAAGCTGCTCGGCACGATGCTGACGCGCCGCACGAAGCTGGTTGGCGTGGTGCTCAAGCCAGACAGATCGAAACGCGATCCGCAGGCAGGATTCCCGGTCAAGCATCATCCACGGCGCAATGATCGGCCAGACGGCCAGCTTGAACAGGAAAGCACCAAGGCGCTTGCGCAACGGCACATGGTAAGGCAGCGGCGGCAGATAACGGCCCTTGAGGTGCCAGCCGCTAAGCATGGTGTAGGAAGCGCGCATATCAACGGGACCGCTGGCCAAGTACTCAACACCATCGCGGAACACCTGTCGCGTGTCATACGTCGAGTACAGATCAGCGCCCTTGTAGGTCCAGCGCTCCACCCTGACCTCAGTGCTGCGTCCGTAGTACACGTTTGCAATGTGCATCTTCGGAAGGCTGATGCCCATGACCTTGAAGCGGTCCATACGGCGACAGACGACCAGATGCTCACACAGCGAGCGGACGATCTGCGCATCACATGACTCGATGTCCTGAATCAGGAACATGACGTCCCAACGATGTTTTCGAGCGTGAAGGAACCAGTCGATCAGCTTGCGTCGTTCCTTGTCGTTCCATTCCCGGCTGTTCAGCCACGTACCACACTCATCGAGCACGATCAGGCCGAAGCGCTTTTCGTCGTAGTCACGGTCATCGTCGGCATCGTAGCCCGGACCTAGCGCTGCCAAATCTTCCGCCCTGGGCTTGTCAGGTAACCGAACGGCTGGCGACTTGCAGTAAGTGAACATCTGATCCAGCTCGAGATCGAGGTTGGTTGCTACCCGGCGTCCATCGGAGAGGTAATCGCGAATTTTGGAGACACACGCGAGGGACTTGCCGGAGCCGAGTTTGCCAGTAACGAAGTAAACAGCCATGACGGGAACTCCAAGGGAGGTGTCCCCTNCCCCGGCCCCCTAAAGGGGGCCACGGTAGGGGAAAGCTTCAGATGCGAGCCTTGACGGATGCAGCGTGAATGCCGGTGACGTAGAGCCAGCAGGCGGCGCGGGTGGCTGCAATTGCCGCGATGCACCCTCCGGTGACGGACGGAAGCAAACCAAGCGCGGTCTCAACGACCGGATGAATGCCACCGGCTAGGGATATCAGACCGGTCAGGACGCCATTGACGGTGGCGGTGACGGTGGCCAGAAGGCCTATCCAGACGGCGACGAGAGCAAGGCGAATGCCGTACTTCGCTCCGAGCTTGGCGACTACGAAGTTCGCGAAATAGGCAAAGATACTGAGCAGGAATTGCGCCAGAGCTGCCATTACATAGGCCTCGCTTGTGTGACGGCTTCAGACCAGAGTTCACGGCAGTAATGCCAAGTGAACACAACGAATATGAACGCAAGTATTGGCCGAACCCAGTCATAGATATATGGGCAATAGTTGGTTGACCACGATCCGATTATAGGAAGTTCAGCCGTTATCTCGGAGCAGCCACCACCAAACGAATACCAAGCGGACCACCCAATCGGAGAAACTACAGCGGGAGGCGCTGATACATCTGTCTTTATGTCGTTTAGCTTATCGATATATGACTTATAGAGATCGGTTACAGCAGGCATATCCTCGGGCTGCTCTTCCTTCGGCTCCTCGGTATCCGGCTCGGTTTCTGTTGTGGTCTCGGTAGTTCCATCTGGCTTGGTGACAATCGTTGTTTTGGTCTTGCGGTAGTCGTAGTAGTTATCACCATATGTAATGTCGATTTTGGTGCTACTGGTCGTCGTAGTAGTGCCCGCTGGAGATGTAGTCGTGCTGGTTGGACCCTGTTCCGTGACAATGGATGGTCCTTCGAGCTTGACGCTATCACGAAGGGACTCATAACACGCCTGGGGGTTTAAGCCGCCCTCACAATGCTCGCGCAGGCGGTCTTTAAGCCACTCAGAATCCTTAGCGGCTGCCGCTGCTTCCATGAGGTCATAGTCTGAATCTTCAGCAAGGCGAGAACCGGTAGCAGTTTCGCAGCCGCCAGTGGACGCATTGTAGGAGGAGCCAACAGGACACGACGAACCCTTTCGCTGGACTATGCCGAAGTTTGCACCGGTTAACTGACCATCACGCCTAAGCCGACACTCAGCTTGATCGGCGGAAACAAATGCGATATCACCTGAATAGTCATCGTACCCCTGCCCCTTATAGTAGGTACTAACGTAAGACAGGCCCCAACGCACAGAGCAAGCTGACGGTGCTGTGAGGTGCTGCTCAGGATCAGTTCCATAAACCCAATAATAGCCACCAGGGATAGTCTGGACAGACGGAACCCGCACCTTACCAGCATCATCTAAATAACCATCGACTTGATCCAACATATACTCAAGGCCAATAGTCAAGGCCATGCCGGGGACACCGCCCCGGAGCCTTCCTGCCATGCCCTTAATAGTGCGAGGAATGGAGTAGTCATAACGGACTTTGACGGGCAACTTAGTACCCCTAGAACCGCCACCATATGAAGATGGAATGTATTCGGTTTTACCATCACCGGGCACGTGCAGCGTGTCGCCGCTTCTAGACGAACCGTTACCGGAGCCAATGACCTGACCGTCAGACGGCATGGACACATATTTCCGAGTGGCCGCATGCGCAGAAACGCTAACCCCAGAAAGTAAAAGGGCGACCGAAGTCGCCAGTACTAGAGCCGCCCTTTTCATTACTTGGCCCCTTTCTTGATCCACTTCTTGACGAGGGTCATGCCCACGTCCGGTGCCAGAGAAGCGGTCAGCAAGGCAAAGCCTGCGGCGATCGCCAGACCGATATAGGTCAGGATAGTGGTCTGAGCTTCGGTGATGCCGGCTTCGACCTCACCAGCAGCGAAGGCCATCGGGGAGGCAGCAACGCCAACGAGCAGAGCGGTTTTGGCAACGCGCTTGGCGAGTTCTTTTTTGGACTGGTACATGGTGTAGCTCCTTGCGTGAGTTATCGGGCGCCTTTGCTGAACAGTCGGATGACTGTCTTTTTCATGCGACCCATGCCATAGCCGGTGAACCAGCAGACGATGCAGGCCCCGGCAACTTGCACAGCGAGTGCGACGCTCATAACGAGGCNCCCGCCGTGAATCCGTGCCCGAAGCAACCGACCATCGCGACGGCCGCGATCAGGAAGTACAGGTCGCTAAGGGTGATTTCCATCAGTTAGCCCCTGCGGCCTTCTGCTGAGCCGTTGCAGCTGGGTTCGGCGCAGGCTGAGGGCGAACCTCTTGCAGGCGCAGCGGTGTGCCAGCCAGCAGGTAATCAATGTTGTGATAACGGTCGTTCACCTCGCAGGTGACCGGCATGTAAACCTCAACACCGACCTGCTGCCGGTAGGAGTTGTGCAGCCCGTTCTTGATCGAGTCACCGAACACGCGCGCCTTGACAGTGGTGGTGACGTCGAAGCCGTCGCGATCCTTGGCCGAGGTTTGAAGCGCAACGATGGCCCAGCGCTTGTCCGCTTCGCCTTTGTCTACTACGCCGAGGACGGTGCCTTTGATGATGTGCATGGTGATCTCCAGAGTCAGAAGCCGAACAGCTCGGCTACACAGGGGGTGCCTTTGGCCTCGAATTCGAGGAACCACTGGCGTTCGGGCTTGGTGCCCTGGTCTTTGCGCTGATCGAGAGCAGCGAAGGTTTCGGCGACCTGCTGTTGCAGGACGGACGTGTTAACGGTCGCCTGAGTGCGGCGGTACTGCTCGAGGCGTTCGCGCTGGGAGCGAGTGAGCTGACCGCCCTGGAAGCTGACGGTCTTCATGGACGGAACTCCAAACGCACGAGGTAGAGCGCGATGGCGCCACCGGCGAGGGTGGCCAGCAGAGAGAGCGTCGGTGCAATCATGCGACGAACCATCCAAATAACTTGCCGATGTAGAAAGCAGCGATGAACCAGCCAGCAATGGCGCCGCCAATAAAGAAAAACTGGCAAGCAAAGGAGTAGAGGGCGCGCATCATGCGGCCACCTGCAAATGGTTCGGGCGGCGGTACCAGGTCGGCATCGGGAGCACGTCAACCGGGATGACTTCGCGGCTGGCGGTGTGAACGATTGGGCGGACTTTGAGCGCATCGCACGGGTTCGCAATGTCGATGCCGATGCGGCGCAGGCGGGCGCGGTGCGTCTTGACCGACGACTTCTCGAAGTCGAACTTGGCTTTGCCTGTCATCCAGAGCATTGCGTATTGGGCGGTCGTGTATGCCGCCTTGGTGCTGGTCACGATCTTCTCGGAAATGAGGTGATCCGCGATGGTTTCATAATCCATAGCCGTTACCTTCAGTCGGTCGTCTATCTTCAAAAATGCGTCATGTATGGTCTGGAAGCGGGCCTCATCGAACATGCCCCACCACGCGAGGCCTTCTCGAAGCAGGTATTCGCGCTTTAGCTCTTGCTCCATGCGAACAACGCCGTGTTCTTCGCAGTAGGCGATCAGATCGCGCAGGTACTGGACCTCTGGCGAATCGTCACCGAAGTTGCGGCGCGCCTTGGGTAGCAGGAATTTCAGGATGGCTTTGGCCTTGATGTAGGCCTTCCGGTACTGGTCACGGGCCTGCCAATCGACAGTGCAACCGTCTTCGTAAAGCTTGCCGACCTTGTATCCGGCCCGCTGGGTGCTCAGGGAGGACACATACTGAAGTTCGTTGCCCTTCCCTACTGCGCGGTTCGTGGTGAGGTCGATACGCGTGATGCGCATGCCGTCGCCGATGGTGGTGTGCTTGTGCGCCTTCTCAACAGTCTTGATCCAAGCGCCCGCGTCCCCTTCCCTTTCGGCCTGCTCAACGGCGGATGACTTGCCCATGATCTTGCGACTGACGACGCGGGAGGACTCAGCCTGCATGAAGTCGAGCCGAGTGCAGCGCGTAAGAGCAGGCAAGCCGTACTCAGCAAGGATGCGGTTGTAGACCGCGACGCACTGATCGACGGTGCGGAAGCCGAACAGGTTGTCGAGGCGATCAACAGCGCTCGGATTGCCCTGGACAATCAGCTTGCGACCATCGACACGGATGCTGATCGACGTTGTGTAGGAGCCTTCATGCTTCCAGCCGGGCTGGGTGACGCTGAGACGTTCACCGGTTCGGGCGCAATAGCGCTCGATGGTGATATCAGCGACTTTAGGCAGATCGAACGGATACACCTGCTCTACCGATAGGTAGTCGATGAACATCCGTGACTGTTGATCTGCTGGAGACATGCCTGAAATCCGTCAAGGCCCACATATGGGTCGCAAAGCTACCGCATATGGTTTGAATGCGTCAAGCCGTATGCGGTCTGTAGAATGACCACATATGGCGGACGCCAAAAACGCAGGGGTTAGCATCCATGGACACCGAAAACACTCAGAGTCAGACGGACATGTCAGTCGCCAACAACATACGAAAGGCGCGGGAAAACAAGGGCTTAACAGTGGAAGAGGCAGCGTCCATATGTGGTGTTCCGATTGGCAGCTACCGGAAATACGAGAACGGACAGTCACAACCGACCGCAGTCCCGATCAGGGCAATAGCAAAAGGTCTTGGGGTTTCAACGGATGAAATCCTGATGGAACCTGACGAACGGTCTGTAAAGGCAGAGCTGAGGCGTCTATTCGGAGCGATAGCAGAGCTTGATGATCAACATCAGGCGGAGGTAAAGCGGGCAATTAAAGGGCTGCTGATGGTGTTTCAGCAGGAGGAACTGTCCGAGTAAAAGTATGGGATTCCATACCAAATTGGGGGTGTTACAGCACCCCCACCCCATTCAGCCAGGGAGAGCGTCATGGGATTGCAAGACAGAGACTGGTTCAACGAGCGAAAGCAGAAGCCGAGCAAGCCGCTGAAACAGCCTCAGCAAGGCTGGAAAAAGCCCCGTAGCGACAACTTCTGGACCGGCGTGGCAATGGCAGTAGTGGCGGTCGGAATCGCGCTGTACCGGCTGCTGTAAAAGCACGGCTGAACCATCGCAACTATCGTGACCTAACCGTCGGCGGTGCTGATGATCCTGGGAGAGCGGCAGAGAGAAGCCCAGGAGCGGTTCCATTTGGGTAGATCGGGGCGCGGGTTGAGGTAGTGGCGGGACAACGGGACGAAGATCGCGAGAAGCCTCCAGAGGGCCATACAGGCCGCTGGGGGCTTTTTTGTGGGTCGATGGTTGCGGCCCCTTCGGGGGNATCGTCGCAGGCGCTATGCAGCACGACAGGAGGCAGTGCAGGCGACTAATCGCCGCGAGCGGCGAGGTCGAGGCCAGGGGGACCGATCAGAGCTGGTGAATGCGGTCAGCGATCTGGCGAAGCTCTTCCAGGATGGAATCGAGTTCAGCTCCTTCCTGGTCGAGTTGGTCAACGCGCTTTCGAAGCTCGCGGATCTCGCGGACGAGTCGGGGATAGTCCTCGAGCAACCAGCTGACGGCATCAGCTCCCTTTCGTCCAGGAGCGTAAAGCTCAGCGGTTTTCACCAGGTGTGATTCGAGATCAATAGCGCATCGCATAATCGGCCCTATGTTACGCGCCGCCTGGAGCCGGAGGCAGTTTCCAGACGACGCTCAACATAAGGCCATTCTCATTATGCGAAACACAACCTTGCGCCTTAGGCGTTACCCACCACCAGATCACCTCCAGCTTTTAGCCTCAATATCTCCAAAGCGCTTCAGCTTTCGGGTGAATCCTTTGCCTGCGCATGCTGGCTGTTCGGCTGACTAGTTTCCGCATTCCGAAACGCCGAGCGAAATTCGCTGGGTTTGAGTCCGGTCTGCTTCCGAAAGAAACGGCTGAAGTATGCCGCGTCGTCGAACCCCAGGTCGCGGGCGATCTGCTGGATGTCGAGCGTGGTATACGCCAGCTGACGTTGTGCTTCGCGAACGACTCGCTCGTTGATGATCGCAGTCGGTGATTCACCCAGACCTTCGCGGGTGGCTCGGCCCAGTGTGGCTGGCGTGATTCCCAGCGCTTCGGCGTACAGACCAAGCGGCCAATGCTGTCTGAAATGCGTGTCGACCAACTCGCGAAACTGAATCAGCAGCTGGGACCGCCTGCCATTGGCTGGGCGAGCTATCGGCACTGGCTGTTCCAGCCGGACGACATGTACGAGTAACGCGAGCAACAATGCGTGCCCCGCGGCGACATTGCCGCGTTCCTGACTGTGCGCTTCCGCCTGGATCAGCTGGATCAGCGGCCATATCGGCTCTTCGCCGTCTGCATCCCACGGCAGCGGCACCACTGCCGGACGTTGCATCAAGGCCAGCAGGTCGCTGGACAAAATCCGCGCCATCGACTCCAGCGGTCGCTGTGCTGCCGTGATGACCGGCCCGTCGGTTTCGGGACTGTAGCGAAAGGCATGCACGGTGCGCTGCGGCAGCAGGATCAGGCACGGCGCACGGAAGCCCATTCGGCTGTTCTCCAGGGAAACTTCGCCCTCGCCACTTCGTACATAGACGATCTGCAACAGTGAGTCATGCTGATGCGGCTTGATTTCGCGCTGATGCATGTCGCCGCGTTCGTTGATCCATTCCAGATGCAACAGGTCCTGCCATACGGGCAATGCAGCCTGGCCGTACAAGGCGTAGTTGGGAATGCGTTTGCTCATGAATTCCTGCCGTGGTGCCGGTATCCGGCGCGGAAAAATGCACTAATCGTCCTAGTGGTTGTTCAGTCTGTCATACGTCTTTGACGTTAAATGTAACCATCTGTGTTGCAGCGTGACGGCCGCGCCCTCTCCCGCCTCTGGCCCACGCCCCAAAAAACGAACTCTATGAATATGCCAACCTGGCGCGAATGGCTGTTTTCGGCCAAGGCGCTGATTGCCGCCCTGCTTGCGCTGTACATCGCTCTGGCGATACCGCTGGAAAACCCTTACTGGGCCATGGCCTCGGTTTACGTCGTGTCGCATCCGTTGTCCGGGGCGACACGTTCGAAGGCGATCTATCGCGCGCTGGGCACGCTGCTCGGTGCAGCCGCATCGGTCGTGCTTCTGCCGACGTTCGCTCAGCAACCGGTGATGCTGAGCCTGGCGATCTCGTTGTGGATCGGCGCCCTGCTCTTTCTCTCATTGCTGGACCGCTCGCCACGCAGTTACATCTTTCTACTCGCCGCCTATACGGTGCCGCTGATCAGTCTCGCCGAGGTCAATCACCCATCGACCATCTTCGATGTCGCCCTGGCGCGTTCCGAGGAGATTCTGCTCGGTATCGTCTGCGCCAGCGTGGTAAACGCCGTGCTGTTTCCCAGCCGCATCGCGCCGACCCTCGCGGCGAAGATGCACCTGCTGCTGCGCGATGGGCGCGGCGCCATCAGCCGAATGCTCAATACCCAGCACCTGGGCGAAGCCGACCAACGTGCGCTGAATGCGCTGCTGGTGGATGTGATGGGGTTGGATGCAATGATCAGCCATCTGAGCCACGACAGCAGCAGTCATCTCTCCACCGTCCATGCTCGCGAATTTCGCGCGCGTATGGCGATGTTGATGCCGCAGCTGATCTCCACCGCGGACTCGCTGCACCGGCTTCAGGCTGAGCTACAGGGCTTGCTGCCGGAACTGGTGGATTACCTGCAGCAGGTGGATCGCTGGATTCAGTCCGATGCCGAGGCTGGGCACGGCGAGCATCTGCGCGACCGCAGCCTGCAGCTGGCAGCCTGGCTGGGCGACAGCCATCCGGCGCATGCCCTGGCGATCGACAGCGGCCTGCGCCAGCTACGCGCGTTGATCGACCTGTGGCAGGACTGCCTCGACCTCTACCAGCAGTTCCATGAGGGCCATCCCGAGGCGGCACCGGCGCTGCGCTATCACGTACAGCAACTGGTCGGCGGGCCACGCCACTATGACTACGGCCTACTGGCATTCACCGCGGCTTCGGTAGCGCTGTCGGTGTTCTGCCTGAGCATGCTGTGGTTCGTTTCCGGTTGGGAGCACGGCTATAGCGGCGTGTTCATCGCCGCGGTGGCAGGCTGTTTCTTCGCCAGTCAGGACAATCCGGCGCCGTTCATCAAGTCGTTTCTGGTCGCCACGCTGATCTCCTCCACGGCCGCCGGCGTCTACCTCTTCGCGTTGATGCCCAACGTGCACGATTTCGGCAGCCTGGCCATCCTGCTCGCCGTGCCGCTGCTGTTGCTCGGCACCCTCGCCGGTCGACCGCAACACGCCGGGACAGTGATCGTGATTGCGGTGCAGACGATCTCCAACATCACCCTTCAGGACAGCTACCGCGCCGATTTCCAGCTGTTTGCCGACATCGCTCTGTCCACTGCGCTGGGCGTGCTCTTCGCCTTCGTCTGGGCTCGCCTGACCCGGCCGTTCGGTACGCTCTGGGCTGCGCGGCGATTGGTACGCCACGGCTGGCTGAGCCTGGCGGCGCTGGCAGACCTGCGACGTTGGCGCAACGAAGCCGATGATGCCTCGAGTTTCATCGACCGTATCGCCCAGCTGCTGCCACGCCTGGCTCAGCTGGATGACGATCGCCTGGCGCTGAATGACGCCACGCGCGAGCTGCGCGTCGGTTTTCGCCTGCTGGAACTGCGTGAACTGCGGCCGGCACCCGCCATCGAGCAGAAGCTGGAGCCGGTGCTGGGCATGATCCGCGCGCATTTCCTTGNCTGCGCCACCNCGCGTAGCCAACTGCCGNCACCNGAGCCCTTACACGACGCCCTCGAGGCCGCATTGCAGGATCTGCAGCGCGATGCTTCGCCCAGCGCACACCAGGCGGCGCAGGTGGTGCACGGCTTGCGACNGGCGCTTTTCGCCGACGCATCGGCCAGCGTGCGTGCCGCACCGGGAGGCCCGCCACCCGNAGCCGGCCTCTCCCCCGCTGGAGCGCACGCATGACCGGTCACCTCGATGTGTACGGCGTCTATGTGCCGGTCCTGCTGGTTGCCATGCTGGCCGCCTACGGTATCAAGAGCCTGCTCGCCACCGTGCTGCAGCGCACCGGCTTCTACCGCTGGGTCTGGCATCCGCCGCTGTTCAACCTCGCCCTGTACATCATCGTGCTCGGTGCCCTGTTCAATCTCCTACCCCGGATGTGAATCGTGAAGAAATGGATACCCGCCGCGGGCTCGGTGCTGCTGACCCTGCTGGCGGTTGTCATCGCCGTCGTCGTCAGCCTGCACCTGTGGGACTACTACATGGAGGCACCCTGGACCCGCGACGGCCACGTGCACGCCGACATCATTCAGGTCGCACCAGATGTTTCCGGGCTGGTGACCGAACTGCACGTGCGCGACAACCAGAAGGTCAACCGCGGCCAGGTGCTGTTCGTGATCGACCGGGCACGCTTCGAACTGGCGGTCGACGAAGCCCGCGCCACAGTGCTCGAACGCCGCGCGCAGCTGGACCAGGCGCAACGCGAAGCCAGGCGTAATCGGGTGCTGAAAGACCTGATCGCCGCGGAAACCGTCGAGATCGGCGACACCCAGGTCAAGCGCGCCGCTGCCGCCCTGGCCACGGCTGAGGCCGCCCTCGGCGTGGCGCGTCTGGATCTCGAACGCACCACCGTGCTCAGCCCGGTGGATGGCTATCTCGGCGACCAGACGATGCGCGTGGGCGATTACGTGAAAACCGGTACGCCGGTACTGTCGATCGTCGATACCGATTCACTGCGCGTCGAAGGCTACTTCGAAGAAACCAAGCTGCACGCCATCGAGATCGGGCAGCCGGTGGACATCCACATCATGGGCGAAGCGCAGCATCTGCGTGGCCATGTGCAGAGCATCGCCGCAGGCATCGAGGATCGCGACCGTGTGCGCGGCAACTCGCTGCTGCCCAATATCGACCCGAGCTTCAACTGGGTGCGCCTGGCGCAGCGAATTCCGGTTCGCGTTGTGCTGGACGACGGCCAGCAGAGCGACATCCGCCTGGTGGTCGGCCGTACGGCGACGCTGTCCGTGCTGCCGTGGTCGCGCGACACATCGGCGACGGTCAGCCAATGAGTCGCGCGGCATACGCACTGCCGTTCGCGCTGACTGCGCTGCTCGCCGCCTGCAGCGCGGTTGGCCCGGACTACCGCGTGCCAGACCAAGCCGTGGCCTTGCAGGCCGCTGCGCAGAAACCCTTCGATCTGGCCGGCAACGAACGGGTCGAACAGGCGCCGCTGCCGGACGACTGGTGGCAGCTCTATGACGACCCGACGCTCGATCAGCTGGTGAGTGAAGCCCTGATCGGCAATGCCGACGTGCGCCAGGCGTATCACAACCTGCGTCGCGCCTATGAAGGCTTCCAGATGGCGCACCACGCGCAGGAGGTCGTGGTCGGCGGCAACGGCTCGGTTGCACGCGGCCAGCTGTCCAGCGAAGCCCTGGCCCTGGAGGAAAAACTTCCAGTGATGAACCTCGCCGACGCCGGCCTCAGCGTGGGTTACCAGCTCGATCTGTTCGGTCAGCTGCATCGCGCCGCGGAAGCTGCGGGGGCCGATGCCGACGCCAGTGCCGCGCTGCTCGACACGGCCCGCATAACTGCCGTGGCCGGGGTGGTACGCAGCTACATGACGGCCTGTCATGCCAGTGAGGAGCTGACGATAGCAAAGCATTCACTGGCGATTCAGCTGCGACAGCTGGATGT
>JGI25317J35169_1001664_pt1 | contig 11754 bp, 13 predicted proteins | sample AutmiccommunBRH5_FD_35169 | JGI IMG/M metagenome (IMG submission 35169) | reverse complement strand
GATGTTCATGGTGAGCTCCTGGCGCGCAGCCATTGCGCGGGTATGACGACTTGCTTGAAAGCATACACCTATACACAGGCACATGAACCGTACAGCATTTTCACGCCACCGCTTCGGCTGAGGCATTGGCGCACATCAGGCCGGCCGAAAAACGCGGTAGATCGCTCAGCCACCAAAAACCCCTCCGTACGCAGCGGCAACTATCCAAAGCCATTCGTTGACGACATTTGTACAGGATTATGCACTTAGTTGTACATTCTGTATTGACTTGTACAACACCGCGATTATGATGACCACAAGTTGTACAGAAACCCAACTTGTACAAGACGAGGTCGCCATCATGCACACCAAGCTCCCCACGCCCAAGATTGGAATCAGCGCCTGCCTGCTTGGTAATCCGGTGCGTTTCAACGGTGGCCACAAGGAATCGCGCCTGTGCAGCGAGACCCTGGCGCAGCACTTCGAGTTCGTGCCGGTGTGCCCGGAGGTTGCCATCGGCCTTGGCACACCTCGCGAGCCGATCCGCCTGGTCGGCGACACCGACGCACCAAAGGCCGTCGGCACCGTACGTCCCGAGCTGGANGTCACCGAAGCCCTCGCCGCCTACGGTCGGCAGATCGCCGAGCAGNTGCACGACATCNACGGCTACATCCTNATGCAGAANTCGCCGTCCTGCGGCATGGAGCGGGTCAAGGTCTATGCCGCCAACGGCCATACCCAGCCCGGAGGTGGTAGCGGCGTGTTCGCCCAGGCGCTGATGCAGGCCTGTCCGGATCTGCCGGTCGAAGAGGACGGTCGACTGAACGATGCCGTGCTGCGCGAAAACTTCCTCACCCGCGTCTATGCCCATGCCGACTGGCAGCGCCTGCGCCAGGCCGGCCTCAGCCGCCGGGCCATCGTCGATTTCCACTCGCGCTACAAGTACCAGCTGATGGCGAGCAACCCGCTGCAGTACAAGGTGCTCGGCCGGCTGGTCGCGCAACTGGCGGAACACTCGCTGGAGGAGTTCGCACCGCAGTACTTCAGCCAGCTGATGCAGGCGCTGAAGAAGCCGGCCACCCGCGGTACGCACTGCAACGTGCTGCTGCATCTGAGCGGTTACCTCAAGGACGCGCTTGGCGCAGAGGACCGCCGCGAGATGCGCCACCTCATCGATCAGTATCGCGCCGGCGTCATCCCGCTGGTGGTGCCGCTGACCCTGCTCAAGCACCACTTCCGTCGGCATCCCGATCATTACGTCGCACGCCAGGCCTACATGCAGCCGCATCCCGAAACCCTCAGCCTGCGCAACGGAATCTGAACATGAATGAATCAACGGACCTGACGCAGCTGACGGCCGACGGCCTCCTGCCGATCCGCGAAGTGGCGCGCATCACCGGCGTCAACGCCGTGACCCTGCGTGCCTGGGAGCGCCGTTACGGGCTGATCGTCCCGCTGCGCACGCCCAAGGGTCATCGGCTGTACGAAGAAGCACATATCCAGCGCATCCGCGACATCCTCACCTGGCTCAATCGCGGCGTTTCGGTCAGCCAGATCAAGCCGCTGCTGGACACCACCACGCCGCCGGAGCTGCCCAGGCAGAACCAGTGGTCGGAGCTGCTCGAAGAGCTGCTGCAGGCCATCGACCGCCTCAGCGAACGACGCCTGGACGATGCCTTCAACCGGGCCATGGCGCTGTATCCGCCGCGCACGCTCTGCCAGCACCTGCTGCATCCACTGCTCGAGGCACTCGAACAGCGCTGGCAGGGCCAGTACGGTGCAGCGGTGGAGCGGGCGCTGGTTCATTCCTGGCTGCGCAGCAAACTGGCGACCCGCATCTATTTCAACAACCGGCAGCAGGTCGGGCGTCCGCTGTTGCTCGCCAATCTGGATAACGAGTCCTTCGCACCCGGTCTGTGGTTGACCGCCTGGCTCGTCTCCAGCACCGACTGCCCAGTTGAAGTCGTCGAGTGGCCGGTACCGCTAAACGAGCTGAACCTGGCGATGGAGCGCATCCTGCCGCGCGCCCTGTTGCTCTATGCGAGCAACAGCCTGCCGGGCAACTGCCTGCAACGCGACCTGCCGCGTCTGATCGAGCAAAGCGTCGCGCCGCTCTGTGTGGCCGGGCCGGCCGTTCATATCCATGCACCCGAGCTGCACCGACATCGCGGGCTGATGCTCGCTGAGGGTCCCCTCGGCGCCCTGCAAGAGCTGCATGGCGCCGGCCTGCTGCCCGGTAGCGAAGGGAGTGCGTCATGACCCAGCTGCTCTGGCTGCGCAGCGATCTGCGCACAAGCGACAACACCGCCCTCGCGGCTGCGATGGCTTGCGGCCCTACCGTGGCGCTGTATCTGGTCACTCCGGGGCAATGGCTCGCCCACGACGATGCCCCCTGCAAGGTCGACTTCTGGCTGCGTAACCTCGCCGAGCTGTCGACGCGGCTCGGCGCGCTCAACGTTCCGCTGCTGATTCGCGAGGTCGATGATTGGCAGTCGGTACCCGACGCGCTGCTGAAGGTCTGCCGCGAACAGGGCGTGCAGCGGCTGCATTACAACGACGANTACGGGGTAAACGAGCAGCGCCGCGATCANGGCAGTTACGACGCATCTGGAAGCGGCNGGCATCAGCGTGCGCGGCTATCTCGACCAGCTGCTGTTCACTCCGGGTAGCGTACANACGCAGTCGGGCAGCTACTTCAAGGTGTTCAGCCAGTTCCGCAAGGCCTGCCTCNCCCNCCTGAGCGTATCGCTGCCAGCCTGCGAGCCGGTGCCTGCGGCCCAGGCGCCGCTGGGTATCACCAGTGACCCGATACCCACGACGGTCACCGGTTTTCCGCGACCCACGGACTATCTGCGCGCGCTCTGGCCAGCCGGCGAAGCCTTCGCCCAGCGGCGCCTGGCAGCGTTCGTCGAGGACGACCTGAACGAATACCACCAGCGCCGCGACCTGCCCGCCGAGCCCGGCACCAGCCAGCTGTCGGCCTACCTCGCCGCCGGTGTCATTTCCATCCGCCAGTGCCTGCACGCGGCGCTTGGCTACAACCAGGGCGAGCTGGACAGCGGCAGCACCGGCGTCACCACCTGGATCAACGAACTGCTCTGGCGCGAGTTCTACAAGCACATTCTGGTCGGCTATCCGCGGGTGTCCATGTACCGCGCCTTCCGCCCGGAAACCGAGGCACTGCCCTGGCGGCGCGCGCCGTACGAGCTGGAAGCATGGCAGCAGGGCCGCACCGGCTTTCCGATCATCGATGCGGCCATGCGCCAGATGCAGGAAACCGGCTGGATGCACAACCGCCTGCGCATGGTCGTCGCCATGTTCCTCAGCAAGAACCTGCTGATCGACTGGCGTGAGGGCGAGCGCTGGTTCATGCGTCACCTGATCGACGGCGACCTGGCCGCCAACAATGGCGGCTGGCAATGGAGCGCGTCCACCGGCACGGATTCGGTGCCCTACTTCCGCCTGTTCAATCCGATCAGCCAGTCGCAACGCTTCGACCCGGACGGGCAGTTCCTGCGCCGCTGGCTTCCCGAGCTGCAGCACCTGAGCAGGCGCGACGTGCATAACCCGTCGGCGCACCGCAGCCTGTTCGGCGTAACCGAGTACCCCGCCCCCATCGTCGACCTCGGCGCCAGCCGGGCGCGGGCGCTGGATGCCTTCCGCAACCTGCCGGATGCGCAAGCATGAGCGGCTTCCTGCAGTCCTTCGCCTGCGAGTTCGCCCGCCTCGACGCGAGCAATCTCGACCGCCTGCGCGACCTCTACAGCGCCGACGTGCACTTCACCGACCCGCTGCATGAGGTCTGCGGGCTCGTCGAGCTGGAGCGCTATTTCAGCGAGCTGTATGCCAACGTCGAGCATCTGCATTTCGAGTTCATCAGCCACGATGAGATATGCGACGGCCAGGGCTATCTGCGCTGGATCATGAGTTACCGACATCCGCGGCTGAACGGCGGCAAGCTGATCAGCCTCGAAGGCTGCTCGCTGCTGCGCTGGAACGGCGCCGGCAAGGTCGTCCGCCACCGCGACTACTTCGATGCCGGCGCCCTGCTCTATCAGCATGTGCCCCTGCTCGGCGCGGCCATTCGCTGGCTGCAGCGGAGGCTCGCGTGAACCTCTCGCGACGTATCTGGCTGACCGGCGCCAGCAGTGGCATCGGCCTGGAGCTGGCGCGTCAGCTGCTCGCCGACGGGCACTGCCTGGCGCTGTCGGCACGCCGCGCCGAGCCGCTGCAGGCCTTTGCCCGGCGCTACCCGGGGCGTGTGCTGGTGTTGCCCGGCGATCTCACCGACAGCGAACAGGTGCGCGACATCGGCGCCGCCATCCAGACGCAATGGGGCGCGCTGGACAGCGTGATCCTCAACGCCGGCACCTGCGAATACATCGACGCCGGCCGATTCGACGCGGCGCTGCTGGAGCGCGTGATGGGCGCCAACGTGCTCGCCGTCGGCTACTGCATCGAGGCGGCACTGCCACTGCTGCGCCAAGGGGTGCGCCCGCATCTGGTCGGCGTCGGCAGCTCGGTGACCTGGCTGCCGCTGCCGCGTGCCGGGGCTTACGGCGCATCCAAGGCGGCGCTGCGCTACCTGCTCGAATCGCTGCGTCTGGATCTGGCCAACGAAGGCATCGACGTCACCCTCGTCAGCCCGGGGTTCGTCGACACACCGCTGACCCGTCGCAACGACTTTCCCATGCCAATGAGCTGGCCGGCGGACAAGGCCGCACGGCAGATCGCCCGACGGCTGGAACGCCGCCCGCTGCACATCGCGTTTCCGGCGCCGTTCATCTCTGTGCTGCGCCTGCTCTCACTGCTGCCCGCACGCCTGCAATTCGCCCTCGGCCGGCGACTGGCGCGTACGCCTCTCAAGGAAGGATAACCATGAAAATCGCCATCATCGGCAGCGGTATTGCCGGACTTACCTGTGCGCATCTGCTGTCCCGTCAGCACCAGGTCGCAGTGTTCGAATCGGCCAGCTGGATCGGCGGCCACACCCATACCGTGGACTTCCGCCTGCACGGCCGGGACTACGCGGTGGACACCGGCTTCATCGTCTTCAATGACTGGACCTACCCCAACTTCATCAAGTTGCTGGACAAGCTCGGAGTGCGCTACAAGCCGACCGAAATGAGCTTTTCGGTGAGCGATCCGCTCAGCGACCTGGAATACAACGGCCACGATCTCAACACGTTGTTCGCCCAGCGCAGCAACCTGTTCTCGCCGCCCTTCTGGGGCATGATCCGCGACATCCTGCGCTTCAACCGCGAAGCGCTTGACGACTACAAGCACGGTCGCCTCGGTGCCCACGTCACCCTGGGTACCTATCTCGAGCTGGGCCGCTACAGCCAGCGCTTCATCGATCACTACATCGTGCCGATGGGCGCAGCGATCTGGTCGATGTCGCTGGCCGACATGCTGGAATTCCCGGTGGAATTCTTCATCCGCTTCTTCAAGAACCACGGGCTGCTGTCGGTGAGCGATCGCCCACAGTGGTACGTCGTCGAAGGCGGCTCCAGCGCCTATGTATCGCCACTGACGCGGGGTTTCAGCCAGCACATCCGTCTCAACTGCCCGGTGTTCGAGGTGCTGCGCGATGAGCACGGCGTAACGATCCAGAGCCCGGCCGGTGCCGAGCGTTTCGACAAGGTGATCTTCGCCTGTCACAGCGACCAGGCGCTGAGCCTGCTGGCCGAACCGAGCCGGGTCGAACGAGAGATCCTCGGAGCCATCGGCTACGCCGCAAACGACGTGGTGCTGCACACCGATACGCGCCTGCTGCCCAAGCGGCGCCGCGCCTGGGCCAGCTGGAACTACCGCCTCGGCGGGCCGACCGCGCAGCAGGCCGCGGTGACCTACAACATGAACATCCTGCAGGGCATCGAGTCGCCGGAAACCTTCTGCGTCAGCCTCAACCAGAGCGAAGCGATCGATCCGGACCTGATCCTCGCGCGCTTCTCCTACGCCCACCCGCAGTACAGCCTGGCCGGCATCGCCGCGCAGACCCGTGCCGACGAACTCCTCGGCGCCCGGCACAGCTACTTTTGTGGTGCCTACTGGGGCAATGGCTTCCACGAGGACGGTGTGGTCAGCGCGTTGCGCGTCGCCGCCGCCTTCGGAGAGTCGCTGTGAGCAGCGCCATCGTGCACAGCGCGCTGTACAGCGGCTGGGTGCAGCATCGGCGCTTCGCGCCGCGGGCCCATGCGTTCAGCTATCGCATGGGGTTGCTGTACCTCGACCTGGCCGAACAGGACGCCGTGCTCGGGCTTTCGCCCCTGAGTGGGCGTGCCCGCTTCGCCGCATTTTCCTTCCGCGAGCGCGACTACCTGCCGCAATACACCAGCCAGGGCATCGCGCTGGCCGACGCGGTCCGCCAGCGGGTCAGCGAAGCCCTCGGGCGGCCGGTCACCGGTGCCGTGCGCCTGCTGACCCAGCCGCGCAGCTGGGGGCTGTGCTTCAACCCGGTCAGCTTCTTCTATTGCTTCGACGAACAGGAACAGCTGACCGCGGTGCTCTGCGAAGTCAGCAACACCCCCTGGCGCGAGCGTTATCACTACGTGCTGCCGGCATCCGGCAATCGCAACCTGCGCTGCACGGTGGCGAAGACCTTCCACGTCTCGCCGTTCCTGCCCGGCGAGCTGGAATACCGCATGCGCTTCAACCCGCCGGGACGACGCATCGGCGTGCACATGGAGGACTGGCAGGGCGAGCAGAAGCTGTTCGACGCCACCCTCGGTCTGCAACGCCAGGCGCTGACTTGCGGCGCGGTGCACCGCTACCTGCTCGGCTTCCCCTGGATGACCGCCAAGACCCTGCTCGCCATCTACTGGCAGGCGCTGCGCCTGCTGCTCAAGCGCACACCGATCTTCACCCATCAGCCCGCTACCAAGGCGTACGGGCTGGCCGTCACGCAACCCACCGGAGCCCGCCATGAAGAGCCCTAGCCTGACCGTCAAAGTCCGTCCGCTGGCGGGCATGGGACTGGCCAGCAGCCTGCTGCGCCGTACCGTGCTGAATCAGCTCGAACACCTGCGCCACGGGTTGCTGAGACTGCAACACGGCGATGTCTGCCAGCAGTTCGGCGATCTGGCGAGCCCGCTCAAGGCAGAAATTCATATAACCGACAGTGCCGCCTGGGGCCTGATCGCCGCGCGCGGCTCGATCGGCGCCGGCGAAGCCTACATTCACGGCTACTGGCACAGCCCGGACCTGACCGCGGTGATCCGCCTGTTCGTCGCCAACATGGACGTGCTCGACAACATCGAGCGCGGCAGCCTGGCGCTGTTCGGCCAGCCGGTGATCAAGGCGTTGCACTGGTTCAACCGCAACACCCGCAGCGGCTCACAGCGCAACATCGCCGCCCATTACGACCTCGGCAACGAGCTCTTCGAGCAGTTTCTCGACCCGACCATGATGTACTCGGCGGCAATGTTCACCAGCCCCGAACAGGATCTGGAACAGGCCCAGCTGCACAAGCTCGAACGCATCTGCGAAAAGCTCGACCTGCAGCCCGAGGACCATCTGCTGGAGATTGGTACCGGCTGGGGAGCATGGCGCTCTATGCCGCCATCCACCGTGGCTGCCGGGTGACCACCACCACGCTGTCGCGCGAACAGTTCGCCTACACCCAGCGGCGCATCGAAGAACAGGGCCTGCAGGACCGCATCACCCTGCTGCTCAAGGACTATCGCGATCTCGACGGTCAGTTCGACAAGCTGGTGTCCATCGAAATGATCGAAGCGGTCGGCCACGACTTCCTGCCGACTTACTTCCGACAGTGCTCGCGGCTGCTCAAGGACGACGGGCTGATGCTGCTGCAAGCCATCACCATTCGCGACCAGCGCTACGAACAGGCGCGCCGCAGCGTCGACTTCATCCAGCGCTACATCTTCCCCGGCGGTGCCCTGCCCTCCATGCAGCGCATGCTCAATATCGTAGCCAGCGACTCGGACATGAACCTGCTGCACATGGAGGACTTCGGCGAACACTACGCGCGCACCCTGCGCCTGTGGCACGAGAACTTCCGCCGCGCCCGCGGCGAGCTGGAGCGCCACGGTTACGACGACTATTTCTACCGGCTCTGGGAGTTCTACCTGTGCTACTGCGAGGGCGGCTTCATCGAGCGCGCCATCGGCACCGCACAGCTGCTGCTGGCCAAACCGGGCGCTCGTCGGAAACCGCTCTACGACGGGTCAAGCGCGGCATGAGGCGCCCGATAACAGGAGTGCGGACTTTCACCCGGAGTCATCCATGAACAGCGAAAGCGTCACGCTGCAAGCGCATTACCTCAAGGCCGATCGCATCATGCTGGGTGTGATCTGGTTTCTGGTCGCCTATTCGTTCGGCGTGGCGGCTTTCCATGGCACTTGGGCGCAAGCACTGGTCATCGGCGGGCTGACCGGCGTGGCGGTAACTGCGCTGTACATGCTGATCCCTGGTCAACGTCTGCTGCGCTGCCTGATCGGCGCCGCATTCATGGTGTTCTCCGCGCTGCATATCAACCAGGCACACGGCATGCTGGAGATGCATTTCGGCATCTTCGCCCTGTTGGCGTTNCTGGTGTATTACCGCGACTGGCTGCCCATCGTGGTCGCNGCGCTGACCATCGCCGTGCACCACCTGAGCTTTTTCGCCCTGCAACAACAGGGCACCGACGTATTCCTGATGCCCGATGGCAACTGGGGCGAGGTATTCCTGCATGCGTTCTACGTGGTGCTGGAAAGCGCAATCCTGGTCTATCTGGCAATCCGTGCCGCCGCCGAGGCCCGCGAAGGCGAAGCGCTGCTCGGCGCTGCCGCCGCCATCACCGCGCGTCCCGAACGCATCGATCTGAGCTACCGCAGCCAGGTCAGCGGGCCGGTCACCCAGCGCTTCAATCAACTGCTCGACCAACTGGGCGATCTGGTCGGCGCCGTGGTACGCGACACCGCGGGGCTGGGCGGCACCGCCGCCAACCTCAGCGAGGCAACCCGCCAGCTGCGTGACGGTGCCAGCCGCCAACTGGACGAGACTGCCTACATGGTCGAAGCCATGCAGCAAATGACCGTAGCCATCGATACGTCGCCGGCCACGCCGATCGCGCGGCGCAGGCTGCCCAGGGTGCCAGCCAGAAGGCCGGCCAGGGCCGCAGCGCGGTCAGCGGCGTGCGCAGCGAGATCGGCACCCTTGCCGAACACATCGAAGGCACCGACCGCGTGGTTCAGGACCTGGCTGCGCAATCGGAGCAGATCGACCGCGTGCTGGAGGTGATCCGTACCATCGCCGAACAGACCAACCTGCTCGCCCTCAATGCCGCCATCGAGGCCGCACGAGCAGGGGAACAGGGTCGCGGGTTCGCCGTGGTCGCCGACGAGGTGCGCAATCTGGCGCAGAAGACCGCAGCTTCCACCACCGAGATCCAGGGCATCATCAGCCGCCTGCAGCAAGGCAGTCGCAAGGCCACCGAAGCGATGCAGAACAGCCGCGACAGCGTGGCCCGTTGCGTGAGCAGCAGCCAGGACACCACCGCCCTGCTGGACGCCATCGCCAGCGAGATCGAGGGCATCAGCCAGATGAACGAAATGATTGCCGCCGCGACCCACGAACAGACCGCGGTTTCAGCCGATATGGGGCGTCATCTGCAGAGCGTGCAGCAGGTCGCCGAGCGTAACGCAGGGGACGCCAGCGAGCTGGATAACGATGGTCGTCAGCTGCACGAGCTGGCCGGTCGCCTCGGCAGCCTCAGCAGCCGCTTCACCGTGCGGTGAAGCGGCGGCGCCAGTCAGCGCCGCCGGCGCCCGGCCGAATGACCAATCGCCATTGCGTTTGGCTGTTCGAAGGCCGCACACACCGCCGGCACCAGTAGCCGAGCGTGGAGCGGGATTTCCAGCCCGCTGTCGTCCAGCACGATCACCCCATCGGCATGCAGCTGCTGCAGCGCGGGCCAATGCCGCGCGTAGCGCTGCCGCACATCCACGCCGCAGTGCTGGCTGAGCGCGTCGAAATCCAGCGCGAAGGTGCAGCGCAGGTGTTCGAGCAGCGACTGGTGCAGCGGATCGACATGGCTGGCGTGCAGACCGCAAATGCTCGGTAGCTGGTCCTGGTCGAGCGCCTGCTGATAGGCCTGCGCGGTGCTGGCGTTCTGACAATAAAGGCCATCGACCCGGCTTATCGCGCCCACCCCGAACCCCAGGTGATCGCATTCGCCGTGCAGGGTGTAGCCATGGATATCGTGGTGCAGCGCGCCGATCTCCTGAGCCATCGCCAGATCGTCGTGAGGCAGGACGAACTTGCCCAGCCCGATGTAGCGGTAGCCGGCGGCGCTGAGCTGCTCGACACCATGGCGGTACATCGCCAGCGTATCGGCCACCGAAGCCAGGCCGAGGCGCGCGGGATTGGAAGCGACCAGAGGCGCGTCGCGGTAATCGAACATCGTCACCTGATCGGGCGCCAGCTCGATGATCGACGCCAACTTGCGCGCGAAGCTGGCCGGCGTCTGCCAGGACCTGCCGTAGCCAAGATCAAGATTCACCGAGCGGTAATGCAACGCATGGGCGGCTTCGATCACCCCGCGGATGCGCGCCGAACTGCGGAAATATTCGACCGTGCTGCCGTCGTCCGCGCGCAGATCGGGCACCGCGACGCTGAGCTGGTTGAAGCCGAGCTCGTGCAGCGCGCCAATCAGCGGCCAGTCGACATGAGCCAGCTCGACTTCAGCGAGAAAGCTGCCGGCATGGGAATCGACGAAACTGAAACGGCTTCTGAGCAGCGTCATCAGTTCTCGTAACGCGGCGATGCCCAGCGTGCCGGTGCTCAGCCGCAATTGCTCGACCTGCTGCAGCGGCCCGGCATGGCAACCGAGCTGTTCGATCTCGCGGTGCAGCCGCAGCTGATAGGCCGCGGCCTCGCCAGGCTGCAGCTCGACGCCACCGGGCTGGTGAATGGATATCGACAGCGGGCGGCCGGCGCGACGCCCCTCGCGCAACGCACGCAGCAGATCCAGCGGGGCGATCCGGTCGCTGAAATCGGCCGCAGCCGGATAGGTGCAGTGCCTCTGCCCGATCTGTCCGTAGCGTTGTACCAGCGCGTCGTCCCAGGTCACTGAGCCAAGCATGAGAGCCTCCCGGCTGCGAATATCGCGTCTGTTGCTTTACGCGGCATCATCCGCGAGCCGCTGCGGGCGACGTTGACGTCCGTCAAGTAGGTGACAGATGGCCACGGCGAGCAGCCGGACGGTCAGAACTCCGACGCGANACACGATGTGCTGCTTGANCAACAGCCCCTCGCGAACGCCGTTCGACCAGCCGACGTTTTGAAAAAGCCCNCAGCACGATGNTATTGATAGTGNGCCATCCATGCACCCCGGAGCCCGAACGTGATTCCAGCGTCCCTGATTTCCGCCCTGCGCTCGGCGCGCCATGTCGTNGTGTTCACCGGTGCCGGCGTTTCCGCCGAGAGCGGCATCCCGACCTTCCGCGACGCGCTGACCGGTTTATGGGAGCGTTTCGATCCGGGCGAGCTGGCCACACCCGAAGCGTTTCGCCGCGATCCGGCGCTGGTCTGGGGCTGGTATGAATGGCGGCGCATGCGCGTCCTCCAGTCCCAGCCTAATCCTGCTCATCTGGCCATCGCCGACCTCGCGCGCCATGTACCGCAACTGACGCTGATCACGCAGAACGTCGACGACCTGCACGAGCGTGCCGGCAGCGAGGATGTCATTCACCTGCACGGCAGCCTGCACCGACCGCGCTGTTTCGCCTGCGCCCGCGAGCCAGCCGAGCCACTGCCGGCTGCCGACGAGCC
>JGI25317J35169_1001663_pt1 | contig 11755 bp, 9 predicted proteins | sample AutmiccommunBRH5_FD_35169 | JGI IMG/M metagenome (IMG submission 35169) | reverse complement strand
TAATGACGGTGGCCTCGGCTCCCGCTCCCACTTCCACGGAGAGGGCCTGCCGCACGGACTGGCCGGTGCCGGTCACGACGACGCGTACGGGGTGCTCCACGGTCGTGCCGGGGGCGACAGCCAACGCCATCGCTCCACCGGAGCGCGCCGCGGCAACGGCACTCGCCCGGTCGCCCGGCGCGCGCACGGCACGTGCACGGAACTGATCCGTGGTGATGGTCGAGACCGTCACGCCCTCCGGCAGGTCCGAGAAGTTCGCGTCGAGGTGCTCCCCTGTCTCCTCGTCCGCAAGGAGCGCGGCGACATCGCGCATCGGCGAGAAGCGCCAGTTCTCCTCGCGCCCCGTGGGCATGCCGAACGCATCGACGTCGAAGGACAGGAGCCTGTCCGCGCGCGACTTGTTGGGCACCGTGGTGCCGTTGTACTTGTGGGTGTGTTCAGCGTCGGCCGTGGCCTTGCTGTGGTCTGTCGTGATGCTCAACCGACGGATCCTTCCATCTGCATTTCGATGAGGCGATTCAGCTCGAGCGCGTACTCCATGGGCAGTTCGCGCGCGATGGGTTCCACGAACCCGCGCACGATCATCGCCATGGCCTCTGTCTCGGGCATGCCTCGGGACATCAGGTAGAACAGCTGTTCCTGGCTGACGCGGGACACTGTGGCCTCGTGTCCCATGGACACGTCGTCCTCGCGCACGTCCACGTACGGGTACGTGTCGGAGCGGCTGATCTGGTCGACAAGGAGCGCATCACACAGCACGTTGGACTTGGAGCCCTTCGCACCCTCGAGAATCTGGACGAGCCCGCGGTAGGAGGTGCGACCGCCCCCGCGCGCTACCGACTTCGAGACGATCGACGACGAGGTGTTGGCTGCGGCGTGCACCATCTTGGCGCCCGCGTCCTGGTGCTGACCCTCGCCAGCGAAGGCGATCGACAGGGTCTCACCCTTGGCGTGCTCGCCCATCAGGTAGATGGCGGGGTACTTCATAGTGACCTTGGAGCCGATGTTGCCGTCGACCCATTCCATCGTCGCGCCCTCGTGAGCGATGGCGCGCTTGGTGACCAGGTTGTACACGTTGTTCGACCAGTTCTGGATGGTCGTGTAGCGCACGCGGGCGCCCTTCTTGACGATGATCTCGACCACGGCGGAGTGCAGCGAGTCCGACTTGTAGATCGGCGCGGTGCAGCCCTCGACATAGTGCACGTAGGAGCCCTCGTCGGCGATGATCAGGGTCCGCTCGAACTGGCCCATGTTCTCCGTGTTGATGCGGAAGTAGGCCTGCAGCGGGATGTCGACGTGGACGCCCGGGGGGACGTAGACGAACGATCCGCCGGACCACACCGCCGTGTTGAGCGAGGCGAACTTGTTGTCGCCGGCGGGGATCACGGTGCCGAAGTACTCCTCGAAGAATTCGGGGTGTTCCCGCAGCGCAGTGTCGGTGTCCATGAAGATGACGCCCTGCTGCTCGAGGTCCTCACGGATCTGGTGGTAGACCACCTCGGACTCGTACTGAGCCGCGACGCCCGAGACGAGGCGCTGCTTCTCCGCCTCCGGGATGCCCAGCCTGTCGTACGTGCGCCTGATGTCCTCGGGCAGGTCCTCCCAGGAGGTGGCCTGCTTCTCGGTGGAGCGCACAAAGTACTTGATGTTGTCGAAGTCGATACCCGTGAGGTCCGACCCCCACGTCGGCATCGGCTTCTTGCCGAACAGCTTGAGCGACTTGAGGCGGAGCTTGAGCATCCACTCGGGCTCGTTCTTGAGGCCCGAGATGCCGCGCACAACGTCCTCGCTGAGGCCGCGCTTCGCGAGCGCGCCCGCCGCGTCTTCGTCATGCCAACCAAACTCGTAGTTTCCAAGGGACGCGATCGTCTCGTCTTGGGTCATGGGGACGTTGTCAGTGGGGGTGCTCATCGTCATCCTTCCTTCAGGGCTGGGGTGAGCGGGATGGTGGTGGTACACACGTGCGCCCCTTGGGCGAGCGTGGAAAGTCTCTGTACGTGAACGTTGAGAACTGAGGAAAATGCCCTGGCTTCTGCTTCGCACCACTCGGGGGCGACCTGGGCGATCTCCTGCACGGGGCAGTGGCCCTGGCACAACTGGAGGGTGTGGCCGCCGGGACCCGGGCGCACCGACGTCGCGTAGCCCTGGGCCGCGAGGGCCTCCGAGAGCGCCTCGACCCGCTCAGCTATCGGCGCGTCTCGGTCAATGGCGCCCGCAAGGGAGGCCTCAAGCCGAGCCGCGTGGGCTTCCACAAAGGCTGGGAGGTCCCCGCTCTCTCGCAAGTAGATCATGGCCTCGCGTGCCACATCGGAATAGTCGGCCTGGAGGGTCCGCTGGCCCACCGAGGTCGCGACAAAGGATTTGGCGGGGCGTCCGCGCCCTCGGTCCACTGGGCCCGGCATGTCGTGATCGGCGATGAGGCCGTCTTCCGTCAGCGCACCAAGGTGTCGCCGCACTGCGGCCGACGTCAGACTCAACTTGTCGGCAAGGGTGGCGGCGGTAATGGGGCCGGCGGACGCGATCAGGCTCAGGATGCGCTCGCGAGTGGTGTCTGTCGCCACGAGGCCTCCTTCCGACGGTCGTGCCGCTCCGGGCGCCGGGGACTCGGCGAGAGAACCACGTTCCTAGAGCACTGTGGTCGCGCGTGCTCGCGGCCAACGAGTAATTAAACAACAGTGTCGTGCCGAAAATGCCCGAGCGCAAGCAAGGGAAGCCTTACTCGACTGGGAATGGAGCGCAGGCGACCGCGGTTTGCGCCCTCGATGCTCCGTGCAGCAGCCCCATGCGTCGCGCGCCTTCGGCCCCAAGCCGGGTGGAGGGCGCGGGGCGACGGGCGACGGGCGACGGGCGCCGGGCGACGGGCGATGGCAGTGTCAGGCGGCGGCGTCCCAGGCAGAGTCCGGCCCCGTTGCATGGTCGCGCGCAGAGTCCTCCCCCGTTGCATGGTCGCGCGCAGAGTCCTCCCCCGTTGCGTGGCTACGCGCAGAGTCCTCCCCCGTTGCGTGGCTACGCGCAGAGCTCTCCCTCGGTACGGGGACCCGCGCATCGTCGGCGTTGCCAATTTCGAGTGCGGCGAGTCCTCCCGGTCTCGGTCGGCGGGTGGGGTCGATGGTGGGTGGCGGGATGAAGTCGACGCGGCCCGCTTGGACGCGGATCCCCCAGCCTTGCCGGTGGACGTCGTGGTGACAACGAGTGCATAACATGACGCCGTTGCTGAGGTCCGTGGCGCCACCGCGTTCCCACCAGCGTATGTGGTGGGCTTCGCAGTGTTCGGGCGGTGCGTGACACTTCGCGCATCCGCCGTCACGTTCGATCAGCGCGATCCGCTGGGCACGCGAGAAGAGCCTTTGGGTGCGCCCCAAGTCCAAGACCTCGCCCTGCCGGCCGAGAATTTCGGGAATGATGCCGGCGTCACCGGCGAGACGCCTCAGCTGATCAACGGACACGGGTTGGTGAGTGCCGTCAATGCGTCCCAGGCCGCGGCCCGAGTCGAGATCAGCGCGGTTCATCCGCACCACAATGGTGGTGCGGATTCCAGATTGTTCCGTGTGCTCGCAGCCCAGGGCATGACGGCACAGCTCAAACAGTGCGTCGGCACGCATCTGGCCGACGGTGCGTTGGTCTGGGTCGGTGGGGTCTTGATCGCGCCGGGCCCGAAACTGATGGGTGACCATCTGCTCGATCACGGTGCGAAGGGGTGCGGCGGTGACGGGATCGAGTTTGCCCGACAGTGTCACCATGCCGGTGTGGTCTTCCGTCCAGGTCAGGTAACGCTCGGCGTGCTGGCGCCGCTCTCGTTCCTCGTGTCCGGCCAGGTCCGCGTGCGCAACAACTGTCGCGACCATCCGCCGCACCTCGCGTGCGTCGAGGTGCATGGCCCTGCCCACCAAACGCTGCTCGAGGGTGTGGAACTGGTCGCTGGAGACGCGGTCGGCGATCGACTCGAGCCCCGACGTGATCAGGCCTACAGCCTCTACGGACAGGTCCCCCGCCAAGGCCGCCGCCGCAACGGCCGGATAGCGGGGCTCGGGCGTGCTGGGCTCAGACTGGTCGGACTGGTCGGACTGGTCGAACTTGTCGGACTGGTCGGACTCGTCGAGCTGATCGCGCTGCGCAGCCACCGGAGCCACCTCTGACATGAACGCTCTGCCCGCCTCTATCGACCGTAGCGCGCCGGCCCGGGAACCGCCGGTCAGCCGCGCGAGCATCGTGCCCGCATTCCCAAACCCTTGACGCCTGGCGAGCCCGCCCCCCGGCTGATCGGGTGCTGAACGTCGGGCGAGATCGCCCGCGAAACGCGCCTCCAAGGTGTCGGTCAGCCGCCCCAACCGAGCCACGGCATGGTGCGCGGTGAGGAAGTCTTCCTGCGACAAACTCGAGACATCGCAGCGTGCGAGCTCTCCCACGAGCGCGCTGACGCGGGCGATCTGTGTCGCCTCAAGAGCTGTCGCCTCAAGAGCTGTCGCCTCGATCACCGCCGCGTCGTCTGCCATGGAGCAAGTCAACCACCGGGGTCTGACATCCACTTAGCAGGGACGATGCCCTGTGGAGAGACCTCAAGCCGACGACCTGGGCACGACACTTGGCACGACGCTTGGCACGACACTTGGCACGACGCTTGGCACGACACGTGGCACGACGCATGCGACGTTTTGAGGGTGCCCTGGCGTCCATGACATGACCCGTCACGGTCGCAGCGGCGTCATCCGTCCCGCACCGTCATGCGCGAACCCCACCGTCGACGACGTGGGGACGTCCGACGCATCCGCCGCACCCATCATTTGCGTCCTGAATCAGAAACAACTGGCCCGCCGACGGGTTCGTTTGATCAGTCGCCCCTCGTAGACTGTGCACGTGACTACCGAGGCTCCCGCGCAACGTTCCGGCAATCCGCTCCAGCGTTCGCGCGCCTTCTTGGGACGACACGCGCGCGGTTTGACGGTGGCGAACATCTTCACCCAGGGCGGCATCATCGTGACGGGCGGGGCGGTCCGGCTCACGGGCTCGGGGCTCGGATGCTCGACGTGGCCCCAATGCGAGCCCGGCGCCTTCACTCCCCAATTGCGCGGAGCGTTGGGAATCCACCCGTTCATCGAGTTCGGCAACCGCACTTTGACGTTTGTCCTGCTGATCGTGGCCATCGGCGTCGCCGTTGCCGTGTGGGACACGCGCCGCGACCTGCGCTGGTGGGGGCTCGTTCCCCTCCTCGGCGTCGTGGGTCAGGCGATACTCGGCGGCATCACGGTGCTGGCGAAACTCAACCCGGTGGTCGTGGCACCGCACCTGCTCCTGTCGATGGGTCTCGTCTGGCAGGCGGTATGGCTCGCGCTCAAGTACCGCGACGCTCCACGCCGCGACGGCCGCCGCTGCATCAAGGCCACGCTTCGCGTCAACACCGCGCTACTCGTCGGCCTGCTGATCCTGGGCACCGTCACCACGGGGGCCGGCCCGCACTCGGGAGACGCCGACGCGACCAACCGGCTGGGAATCGACCCCGCGGACGCCGCCCGCGCCCACGCGCTCGTCGTGTGGGCGTTCGTGGCCACGTTGGCGTACCTGGTGTGGAAGGTCCGCAACGACCGTTCGTACGGCGATCGCGACGAGGTCCGCAAGGCCTGGACCGTCCTCGTCGGCGTCACGCTGGCGCAGGCCGCGATCGGCTACGTCCAGTACTTCACCGGCCTCCCCGAAGTCATCGTGGGCGCGCACTTGGCGGGTGCAGCGGCCCTGACCGCGGCACACTCGGCCGCGTACTACCTCCTCAAGCGGGACCCCTCCAAGGTCCGCGCCCAGGCCGCCTCCTAGCGCGGCGTCTCGCCGCCCGGTTGCGCTTCGACTCAGACGCGATCAGGCTGATCCCATGAAGCGTTCCGTCGCAATCGCCGCCTTCGCGATGGTCGGCATGTCGGGCTGCAGCACACCTGCGGACGACGTGGGCGCCGGGGGCGCCATTCAGGCCACCCTCTCCGTCACAAGCGCGGACTTTGCGGACGGCACGCCCATGCCCGACTGGACGACGGCCAACGCCCTCGGCGGTCAATGCGCGGGAGACAACACAAACCCACAACTCTCGTGGGAATCGCCGTCCACCGGCACCGCAGGCTTCGCCCTGACCATGATCGACACGGACGCACGCGACTTTGTGCACTGGATGCTCGCAGACATCCCGGCCTCAACCACGTCCATCGAGCGGGGTGCGGCCGACGAAGCGGGCGCGGTGGGCGGCAAGGGAACCCTGTCATCAGAGTATGACGGCACGTACTTCGGCCCCTGCCCTCCGGGCCCCGACCACCATTACGTCTTCACGGTGTACGCGCTCGACGCGGCGCTCGCACTTGAGCCGGGGTTTACCTTTGGCGAGCTCAAAGCAGCCATGAAGGGGCACATCCTCGCTCAAGGCTCCGTTACGGGCCTCCGGTCCGGCCCCGCCTAGCTTCCGCTACACGCCGTGGCGTCGCCGGTCTGCTGGCGGCAGCAGCCACGGGGCGTCGACCGGACGCAGCGTCGTCCATCCGGAGCGGCGCGCAAGGTCCGCGGCCATGGCCCCCACTACAAGGGACGATGCGTGCACGCGCCCTGCGGCAATGGCGGCAAGAATCTCGTCAAGCGGCACCCACGCTCCCACCATGTCGTGCTCTTCGTCGGTGCGCACGTGCCTTTCGGCCTCGGGAACGGCGGCCAGGTCCCTCGCAAGGAAGACCCTCACGGCCTCCGAACTGCCGCCACCGGACGGGAAGAAGTCCGCGAGCACATGCCAGGTGGCCGCGGTGAGGTCGGCCTCCTCATGGAGTTCGCGCTTGGCCGCCTCGACGGGCGGCTCGTCAAAGAGGTCGAGTAGCCCGGCCGGCGGCTCCCAGCACTCCACGCCCACGGGGTGGCGGTACTGCCTCACCAGGTACATCTCATCGGAGTCGTTGACGGCCACGATGGCCACGGCTCCCGTGTGCTGCACAAAGTCGCGCGTCACCTGAGCGTGGCCAAGCTCCACCTCGTCGCTCACGAGGTTCCACACGCGACCCTCGAAGCGCTCGTGGCGCGCAAGCGTGGGCCGCGGGGCGGCCACGTCAGACAGTGCGCCTCGCGGCTGGTCCGTCACGATGCCGATGAGGCTGCGGGCGCGACGTCCTGAGCGGCGGGGGTCTCCTCCTTGAGCTGGGCACCCTTCTGCCGCTCCAGCGCGGCGCCAATGAGCCCGGCAAACAGCGGGTGAGCCTTGGTGGGGCGCGACAGGAACTCGGGGTGCGCCTGGGTGGCCACGTAGTACGGGTGCGCGGTGCGCGGCAGCTCGATGAACTCCACCAACTGACGGTCGGGCGACTCCCCCGACACCACCAGGCCGGCCTCTTCGAGTTGCGCACGGTAGAAGTTGTTGACCTCGTAGCGGTGGCGATGACGCTCGCCCACCGTCAACGCACCATAGGTCTGCTCAACGACCGAACCCGGGGTCAGCACCGCGCGATACTCGCCCAGACGCATCGTGCCGCCCAGGTCGCCAGCGCCCTCAACGAACTCGAGCTGCTCCTCCATCGTCGCGATGACGGGGTGCGGGGTCTCGGGATCGAACTCGGAACTGGAAGCGCCCTCGAGGCCAAGCATCGTGCGCGCGTATTCCATCACCATCACCTGGAGGCCGAGGCAGATGCCAAGCGTGGGGACCATGTTCTCGCGCGCCCAGCGCGCCGCGCCAATCTTGCCGTCCACGCCGCGCACGCCGAAGCCACCCGGAATCAGGACCGCATCGACGCCGCCGAGCGCCTTGTCGGCGCCCTCCCGGGTCTGACACGTGTCCGACGCGACCCAACGGATGTTGACCCTCGCATTGTGGTGGAAGCCACCCGCGCGCAGCGCCTCGCAGACCGACAGGTAGGCGTCGGGAAGATCGATGTACTTGCCAACCAGCGCGACCTCGACCTCTTCCGCCGGGTGGTGGACGCGACGCAGGACGTCGTCCCACGCCCCCCACTGCACGTCGTGGAACGGCAGGTCGAGGCGGCGCACCACGTACGCGTCGAGTCCCTCGGAATGCAGAACCCTGGGGATGTCGTAGATGCTCGGCGCGTCCTTAGCGGTCACCACGGCTTGCGGCTCGACGTCACACATCAGCGCGATCTTATTCTTGACTGACGCGGGGATGTCGCGGTCGGCGCGGCACACGATGGCGTCCGGCTGAATGCCGATGCTGCGCAGCGCCGCTACGGAGTGCTGGGTGGGCTTGGTCTTGAGTTCGCCGGAGGGGCCGATGTACGGCACGAGCGAGACGTGCAGGAAGAAGACGTTGTCGCGGCCGAGTTCGTGCCGCACCTGGCGCGCCGCCTCGATGAACGGCTGGCTCTCGATGTCGCCGACCGTGCCGCCGATCTCGGTGATGATCACGTCGACGTCGGGGCCCGCTTGCGCGCGCATGCGGCGCTTGATCTCGTCAGTGATGTGAGGGATGACCTGCACCGTGTCGCCGAGGTATTCGCCACGACGCTCCTTGGCGATGACCTGCGAGTACACCTGGCCGGTGGTGACGTTCGCATCGCCCGAGAGTTTGACGTCGAGGAAGCGCTCGTAGTGGCCGATGTCGAGGTCGGTCTCCGCGCCGTCTTCCGTCACGTACACCTCACCGTGCTGGAACGGGTTCATCGTCCCTGGATCCACGTTGAGGTACGGGTCAAGCTTCTGCATCGTGACGCGTATACCGCGAGAGCGAAGCAATCGGCCGAGGCTGGAAGCCGTCAGGCCCTTTCCCAGGGACGACACAACGCCACCTGTAACAAAAATGTGCCGGGTGACATGGTCCGCACGGGACTCAAAACGAGATCTCTCCACGGACTTCAACACTAACAGTGATAGCGGCTTCTGGAGTTGGCTCGCACGCTATGGCGACGCAATCAGGGGTAGATTTTCGGCCGTGCCGTACGAGCCCGACCCTCCGGATTCCTGCTCTACCAGCGCAAACACAAGTTGCGGCGGCATCAGTGCCGATTGTGTCGCGATGACAACACTCGGGCGATTCGCCGTGGCGAGCGTCGCGCCGTGAGCGATCGCCTCGGTGGCGACCGTGGGGCTCGCGGTTTCGCCGAACACCACCACCACTGTGGCAGGCACGTACCGCTCCCACACGCTCGCGGCCAGGTCGACCATGGTTCCCCCGCCCTCCGGGCCGTTCCCCGTCACGATGACGATGGCGTCGACCGGGCCCGTAGCGCGCTTGCTGACCGACAACAATTCGGAACGAGTCAGCACCTCGAGCAGCACGTCAGCGCGATCCGCGGCCACGCCGTCGGACGGGAACTCCACGCCCACGTCTCCCGCGGCGTCTGCGCCCGCTGGCACCGCGTCGGGCACGAGCGCCTGGATGATGGCGTGCTGCAGCACCTCGGTGGAAGGAAGGCCGTCGACGCCCACCACCGAATCGATCACCTGGTCCGCGATCTCGCCGCGGAATGCCGCCAGCTCAGGCATCCACCACTCCGCACTCATCGAAGCCTCAAAGTCCACGGCGGCGCCCGCAGTCTCGAGCGCGGCGAGCACCCGGTCAACGTCCTCCGCGGCCGCGCCGTCTACGACGAGGACGCCGACAGACTTGCCATCGAGCCTGCCCACCACCGACGCCGACGCCACCTCTTGGAGCCACGCGTCGCGCTGCGCCACCAGTGCCACGGCGTCTTGAGTGTGTTGACCGGCCGACGGCGTCACGTCGGCATCCGCTCGATCCCGCGGCGCCGCCATGCCCACCACGACGCCCACCGCCAAGGCAAGGACCACCAGCGCGGCGAGGACCACCCGTGAGCGCATCAGCCCAGGCCCGTCACTCGCGATACGAGGTCCCGCACTTCCGGATGCAACGCGAGTGCCGCCGCCAGCGCCAACGCCGCGAACGACACGACCAGCCATCCTTGGACGCGAGTCCACCGAGACCGGTAGAGCCGGGCAAGCGTGCGGCCATCGATCCACGCCGGGCCCGCCGCGACCCGCGCAAGCAGCGCCGACGCGCCGCGCGCGGAGTCCACGAGCTCCGGGATCGCGGTGTCGATCCCCACGGTGGCGATCAACCTGGCGCCAGCCGACGCGGCAAGCGCGACCGCGAGATCGGCGGATTCCAGGCGGGAGTGACTGCTCACGTGCCAGACGCCCAGCGCGCCCAGCCGAGTCGTCGAAGCCGCGTTGGACTCGCCGTGAACAACGACTCGAGAGGCGCGCTCCAGCACCTCGTCGGACACGCCCTCAAGCGGGCCGACGATCACGTCGATGCGATACTGCTCCGCCACGTCGTTCGCAGCGTCGCCAGTGACAATGACGATCGGACTCAAGTCGCGCACGACGTTGCGTAGCGAGGCCAGTTGCTCTTCCGATCTATCCTTGTACCCCGGCCCCGCCGTCACGACGAGCACGTCCTTGTCGGCAAGGTCGAGATCGAGGTGCGGCACCGCATCCCCATCGGCCAGCGCTGCGCCGTCCCTTTGGACCAGGTCGAGTGCGCTCGCGGTGAGTCGCGGCACTTGCGACGCGGCCCCGGTCTTCGCCTTGGCCAATTGCCGTTCGATGAGCGCGGCATCCACGACTCGGCATTCGACCTTGTCAGAACCCGTCGTGACCACGGCAAGAGGGCCATCGGCATCAGGCTCGACGGTGAAGTCGACGCTCGCCTCGTCTCCGTCGGCCGCTGCGATCAGGCTGCGGTGGGGGGCGTCGATGAGCGGAATGGAGCGGGCCGCGAGGCGGGCGGCCCCGCGCGCCTCGAACCTGCCGGTGAGACTTGGAGACACGTTGATGACGCACAGGGGTTCGCGATCGGCCAACAGTTCCGCGGACGCGGCGTCGAGGTCAGACCTGTCGATCACCGCGATCTCGCCGCGCTCAAGCCGTCGCGCAAGTGCGCGCGGATCGTGCCCCACCCGCAACGGGGCAGAAAAGGTCGTGGGAATGCTGATCTTGCGAGAACGACTCATGCAGTCATGTTGCCACGTGCGCGTTCTCGAGGAGCTCTACTGCGTGCGCGCGCGCCGATGCTGAGTCTTGCTCTCCCGACAGGAGGCGCGCGATCTCGGTGATGCGGTCTTCTCCCGCAACCTCGCGGACGTGCGACACGGTGACAGCACCGTCGGACGCCTTCGACACCACGACGTGGTGAGCGGCGCACGCCGCCACCTGGGCGAGGTGAGTCACGACGAGCACCTGGTGAGTGCGCGCCAGCGCCGCCAAACGCTGCCCCACCGCCTGTGCGGCCTTGCCGCCGACTCCCGCGTCCACTTCATCGAACACGAAGGTGTGTGCTGGCCCTCCTGCCTCGGCAAGCGACACCTCGATGGCGAGCATGATGCGCGACAACTCGCCGCCGGAGGCGGCCTCCGTGACGGGTCGCGTCGGTGCGCCGGGGTGGGCGGACAACAGCAATGACACGTCGTCGGCGCCGAACGGGCCCGGTTCGCGCGGCTCGACGCGCATCTGCACGGTGGCATCAGGCATCGCCAGCAGGGACAATTCCGCCTCAACGTGCGCCGCGAGCCTCTCAGCGGCCGTGTGACGCCCCGCAGTGACCTTCTCGGCACACCGGAGCATCCCGGCTTTCGCGTCGTCGTGCGCCGCCCTGGCGGCTTCGAGACGGTCCTCCCAGACCGCGCCGGCACCGAGCTCTTCGGCAATGCTCGCGCGCAACGGCTCGAGCTCATCTGCGGCCCGTCGAAACCGGCGCTCGGCTGCACTGATGATCGACAGCCTCTGGTGCATGGCGTCGAGCCGCGCCGGTTCGGCCTCCAGACGATCCAGG
>JGI25317J35169_1001650_pt1 | contig 11826 bp, 10 predicted proteins | sample AutmiccommunBRH5_FD_35169 | JGI IMG/M metagenome (IMG submission 35169) | reverse complement strand
CAGCTCGCCAGCTCCATCGACTCCGATCGGGCCACGCCGAGCAGCGCATTGCCGCCAGCGCCACGCTGGCGCGAGGGCGAGCACACCACGCATTTCGCGGTGATCGATGCCGAAGGCAATGCGGTGGCGGCGACGCTATCGCTGAACATGATGTTCGGTGCCGCCTTCAGCGTGCCCGGCACCGGTGTGCTGCTCAATGACGAGATGGACGACTTCGCCGCCGACATCGACGGCAGCAATGCCTATGGCCTGAAGGGCAGCAGCGCCAACGCCATCTCCGGCGGCAAGCGTCCGCTGTCGAGCATGAGCCCGACTTTCATCGAAAGCGCCGAGGAGTTCGCCGCCTTCGGCACGCCCGGCGGCAGCCGCATCCCGAGCATGGTGCTGCTTTCGGCACTGTCTTACCTGGATGGCGAACCGGTGCAGGCCTGGCCGGCAGTGCCGCGCTATCACCATCAGTACCTGCCGGACGTGCTGCAGTACGAAGCCGATGCCTTCACCCCGGCGCAGCTGGACGCCCTGCGCGCGCGCGGCCACCGTCCCAGGCTGATCGAACGCGACTACGGCAACCAGCAGGTGCTCTATTGGCACAAGCCGAGCGGCACGGTCGAGGCGGCCAGCGACCCGCGCGGCATCGGCCAGGCACTGTTGGTGCCAGCACGCCGCGAGCCGGTTACAGCTGCAGAATGACCGGGCCTTCGTCCTCAGCGAGCTGACGCAGCTGCCGCGTCAGCTCATGGCCCTCGCCGAGCAGCAAGGCGTTGCGCAGACTCTGGATGATGCGGCTGGCGTAGCCCAGGTCGTTCATCAGCGAACTGCTCTGCAAACCGTCCAGCTTCTGGTTGCGGATCGACTCGAACAGGCGCCGGCGAAACTCCGCATCGAACTTCGCAGCGCGCTCGTCCAGCCAGTTCAAGCGTTCGCGCCATAGTTCATCGGGCAGCTCCGAGTGGTTGAGCGCGCGGATCTCGCGCAACGACTCCAGCAAATGCCGACGCAGCTCGACATACGCCTGGCGCGCCGCGGAGTCATCGGTGCGCAGGTAGTGTCCGAGGTTCTTCTGCAGGTGCTTGGCATCCTTGACCGCATCCACCAGCTGCAGCGCCGCAACCTGGCAGCTCAGCCAGAACGCCTGGTGGCTCTCGTCCAGCGGCAGCTCCAGACGCCCCATGAAGGTCAGCAGATCGGAATACACGCCCTTTATGTGCCGCTGATACAGCCGCTCGGCATCCAGGGCCTGGGCGTCGGGCTTCGCGTTGATCAGCGCCTCGTCAATCCGTCCCTGCTGGCGCAGCTGGTCCACCGGCAGATAGGTGGCATGGCAGATCACCTCGAGACTCAGGCGCGCCAGATGCTGCAGCTCCTGCGCCACGGCGCTGGCGGCAGCATCCGCGGAGTCCAGCGCACGGTCATTCAGGTAGCGCGCGCGGGTCGGCTCCTCCGGTCGAGCAGGCGCAAGCTCGGTGATCAGCACCGTCGGTTCGACTCGCTCGGGCAACACGCGCAACAGCAGGTTTGCCAGCTGCGCCTGCCACGGCCAGAACAGCAGCACACCCATGGCGTTGAACAGCGTATGAAACAGCGCCAGCTGAATCAGACGGTTTTCAGCCAGGCCCAGCGGCGCGACCAGCCACTGGACCAGCCAGGTCAACGGCGGCAGCAGCGCGATGGCCAGCACGGCGGTAGTCACGTTGAACAGTACATGGGCCAGCGCCAGGCGCTGACCACTGCGGTTGCCGCCGAGCGAGCCGACGAACGCAGTGGTGACGCTGTGCCGACATTGGCGCCGATCGCCGTCGCCAGCGCCTGGCCGAGATCCAGCTGGCCGGTAGCCAAAGCGGTCAGCGTCAGCATCAATGTGGCATGGCTGGACTGCAGCACCACCGTGGCAAACAGGCCGATCGCGACGAACATCAGCTGCCCGGCCAGACCGCCAGCGTGGTACTGCGACAGGTCCATGCCACCGAAGCTGGAGAAACCGGTCTTGATCTGATCGATGCCGAGAAAGATGAAGGCGATGCCGAGCACGATACGCCCGGCCGCCTTGCCCTTGTCGCCGGTGAAGCTGGCCAGCACCCCGAAAACCAGCAGCGGCAAGGCCAGCGGACTCAGGCTGACGTTCTGCCCGGCCAGTGCCAGCAGCCAGATACCCGTGGTAGAGCCGAGATTGGCGCCGAACAGAATGGCGATACCGCCGGCAAGCTTGATCAGCCCGGTGCTGATGAAAGCGATGGTGAGCAACGAGACCAGCGTGCTGGACTGCAGCAGCATGGTGCCGCTCATGCCGAACATCAGGCCCTTGAGCGGCGTCGCCGTACTGCGCGTCAGCAGCTGTTCGAGCTTGCTACCGGCCAGTTGGCGCAGCCCCTCTTCGAGGCATTGCATGCCGAACAGGAACAGGGCGAGTCCCGCGCACAGCTCGAGCCATCCGTCACTGGCCCAGAACGACCAGGACAACATCAGCAGGCCCACGATGGGCAGAAATGTCTTGAAGAAGCGGCTGTTCAAGGAGGGGGCTTCGCGGCGCGGGATGGGAGGCGAAGCCTACTGCAGCAACACCGCGACCGGAAGGCTCANGCCCTGCCAGTCGCGATGCGGATGACGTCGATCAACGCTGGGCGTTGTAACCGCTGGTGGTGCAGCCCAGGCAGCGTACGAACGCCGCTTTGCCCGGCTCGACGACCAGNGCCTTGCCAGCCTCGCCGACGTTGCCGCCCAAGGCGGTGAACGGCAGGCTGACAACGAAAACACCGGCGCCGATGGCAGTCGCGGCGATCAGCAGCGGGCGGGCGATGATCAGGTCACCGACCATGGAGTAGGCCTTGGGCGCTTCTACGGAGTACATCGGATCACCACTGGCGTTCTGCGGGACCGACTCCGCATGTGCCGGCAGCGCCAGCAGGCCAGTGGTCAGTGCCAAGACAGCAGCGGTAGAGCGGAACAGATTCATGGTGTGGTCCTTCAGATGTGCGAAACGCGGCAATTTTTAGTTGTGGCGGCCACTATAGCAGTGGCCGGGGCACGCTGAGCGTGAACGCCGTCAACGCATGCACAGTTCCGCCAGCCGCTCAACGCTGGCAGCGAGCGCAATACACGCTGGCGCGCTGACCGAGGCGAATCTCACGCAGCGTGCCGCCGCAGTTCTTGCAGAATTCGCCGGCCCGCCCGTAGACGAACAGCTCCTGCTGAAAATAGCCGGGCTTGCCATCGCCGCCGACGAAATCGCGCAAGGTCGTGCCGCCACGCTCGATGGCCATCGCCAGTATCCGCCGGATTTCCTCGCCCAGTTTCAGGTAACGCGCTCGCGAGATGCTCCCGGCCGGCCGCCGCGGATCGATCCCGGCGGCGAACAGTGCCTCGCTCGCATAGATGTTGCCGACGCCCACCACTACCGCGTTGTCCATGATGAACGGCTTGACCGCCATGCTGCGCCCACGCGACAGCCTATACAGACGGTCACCGTCGAAATCCTCGCCGAGCGGCTCGGGCCCGAGACTGGCGAGCAACACATGGGCGAGCGGCTCGTGGCTCCAGAGCATCGCGCCGAAGCGCCGCGGATCGGTGTAGCGCAGCGCCTGGCCGGACTCCAGCAGGATATCGACGTGCTCGTGCTTGGCCGCCGGCAATGCCGCGTCAACCAGACGCAGGCTTCCGGACATGCCCAGATGAACGATCAGCGTGCCGCTCTCGGCCTTGATCAGCAGGTATTTGGCACGACGCTCGACGGCTTGGATGCGTTGGCCGGACAGACGCACATCGAGGTCTTCCGGGATCGGCCAGCGCAACCGCCGGTCACGCACCAGCACGCGGCTGACACGCTGACCAACAAGGTATGGCTCGATACCACGGCGGGTAGTTTCGACTTCGGGAAGTTCGGGCATGGCGGGACGTTGGATACAGCGAAGGGATGCCGACCTTAGCAGGCCGGCGCCGGGCCGTCAGCCCACGCCCAGCTCGCGGATGCTTTCCTTGAGGCAGACGAAATCGTATTCCGACAGCCCGACGTATTCGAGCACCAGCTGCGACACGCTGTCCCACTCGTGATCGTCCGGCTGCGCGCCCAACACCCGATGACAGGCGCAGATGTGCTCGGCCATCTTGAGGATCGCCAGCAGCGTCTTGATCGGCGCGTCGCGCCCCGAGTCGTCGGCGAACAGCGACAGCGCGTTATGGTGATTGGCGATGGCATCGCACAGGTGCAGCGGCAGGTTCCACGATTTGGCGGTGAAGTAGCCGACCACCGCATGGTTGGTGCTGAGCACGCGATTCTCGATATCGACGATGCGCTGGCCGTCTCCGGTGCTGGCGTAGGCCTCTTCCAGCACACTCATGTAGCCGGGGAAGCGCTTGAGCATCAGGGGGATGCCGCAATTGTGGAACAGCCCGAGGGTGTAGGCCTCGTCCGGCGACTGGTAGCCGATGCGCTTGGCCAGGGTCAGGCAGGCCATGGCCACGTCCTGCGCGCTGTCCCAGAAGCGGCTGAGCGTGACGATGGTCTCGTCGCTCATCTCGCCCTTGATCGACTGCGCATTGATCAGGTTGATCACCGAATTGCAGCCCAGCAGGTTCACCGCCTGCTGGATGGAAGCGATGCGGTTGGCCAGACCGAAATGCGGCGAGTTGACCAGCTTGAGCAGCGCCCCCGAAAGCCCCGGGTCCTGACTGATCAGCCGGGCGATGGCTTTCAGATCGGGCACCGGCATGACCTGCTCCATCTGCAGGTCGACCATGATCTGCGGTTGCGGCGGCACGCTGATGCCTTGCAGCACCCGGCGGATCTGTTCGGCGGAGAGTTCAACGGCCATGAGGGGGACGCTCGACGAGAAGGCAAAGTGCCATCGGCACGAAAGGGCGAACTTTGGCTGAGATGCGGGTCCCATTTCAAGTGACTCGCATTCGGCGAGCGTTACCGACAGACAGACGGAGGCATGCTCATGACCCAATCCCTCAACGGCAAGCGCGTGGCAATCCTGGTGACCGACGGCTTCGAGCAGGTCGAGCTGACCGGCCCGCAGGAGGCGCTGGAGAAGGCCGGTGCGACAGCGCAGATCGTCTCCGCCAAGAATGGCGAAGTGACCGGCTGGAACCACACCACCCCGGCCAGCAAGTTTCATGTGGACAAGACCTTCGACGACCTCGATATGAATGACTATGACGCCGTGCTGCTGCCCGGCGGCGTGGTCAACTCCGACACCATTCGCACCGACGAAAGCGCACAAAAGCTGGTACGCGACGCCGCCGCGGCGAACAAGCCGATCGCGGTGATCTGTCACGGCGGCTGGCTGCTGATCTCGGCCGGACTGGTCAAGGGCAAGCGCATGACCAGCTGGCCNTCGCTTACCGACGACCTGAAGAACGCCGGCGCCGATTGGGTGGACCAGGAGGTGGTGGTGGACGGNCAACTNATCAGCAGCCGCAAGCCNGATGACATCCCAGCGTTCAGCCAGGCGCTGATTCAAGCCCTGTCCGCCTGACCGGTGATGCGTGGCGGGCGCTGCGAGGAATTTCCGGCAGCGCCGGCGCGCGTGGCCTGCCGCTCGTTTAGAATGCCCGTCTTTTTCCCGGAGCCCCGCCGATGACCCTGCCCAGCCTGCGCCTCAAAGCCAACGCCGATCGCCGCCTGCGCGCCGGCCATCTGTGGGTCTACAGCAACGAGGTGGACACCGCGGCCACGCCGCTGGCGGGCTTCGTTGCCGGGGATCAGGCCGTACTCGAAGCCGCCGGCGGCAAGCCGCTGGGCATCGTCGGGGTATCGCCGAACAACCTGATCTGTGCGCGCCTGCTGTCACGCGATCTCAAGCACAGCCTGGATAAGTCATTGCTGGTGCACCGCATTCAGGTCGCCCTATCGCTGCGTGATCGCCTGTTCGATCAGCCGTGCTACCGCCTGATCTATGGCGATTCCGATCTTCTGCCGGGCCTGGTGGTGGATCGCTTCCACGACCATCTGGTGGTGCAGCTGGCGTCGGCGACCATGGAGCGCAACAAGGATGCCGTGCTGGAGGCGTTGGTGCAGGTGCTCAAGCCGCGCGGCGTACTGTGGAAGAACGACTCCAGCGCCCGCGATGCCGAAGGCCTGGAGCGTTACGTCGATACGGCGTTCGGCGTGGTGCCGGAGTGGGTCGCGCTGGAAGAGAATGGCGTGAAATTCGAAGCGCCGGTGCTGCAGGGCCAGAAGACCGGCTGGTTCTACGACCACCGCATGAATCGCGCGCGCCTGGCGCCCTACGTGAAGGGCAAGCGCGTACTCGATCTGTTCAGCTACATCGGCGGCTGGGGCGTGCAGGCGGCGGCCTTCGGTGCCAGCGAGGTGTTCTGCGTCGACGCCTCGGCTTTCGCCCTGGATGGCGTGGAGCGCAACGCCGCACTCAACGGCGTGGCGGAGAAGATGACCTGCGTCGAGGGTGATGCCTTCGAGGCGATGAAGGAACTGAAGAACGCCGAGGAACGCTTCGACGTGGTCATCACCGACCCGCCGGCCTTCATCAAGCGCAAGAAGGACATCAAGAACGGCGAGGCTGCCTACCGCCGCCTCAACGAAGCCGCGATGCGCCTGCTGAACAAGGACGGCATCCTGGTCAGCGCCAGCTGCTCCATGCACCTGGAAGAAGATCACCTGCAGAACATCCTGCTCGGCAGCGCGCGCCATCTGGACCGCAATATCCAGCTGCTCGAACGCGGCGCCCAGGGCCCGGATCATCCGGTGCACCCGGCGATCCCGGAAACCCGCTACATCAAGAGCCTGACCTGCCGCATTCTGCCCAACAGCTGAGGGGCGGCACACGCGCCTACCGTATCGCCATGAAACCTTCGCCCGGCAGTGCGGGCGAAGGTTTCATCGTGCGGTGCTACTCGATGCCCTTGCGCTGATCGCTCCACAACAGGCTGGTGCACAACCCGCAGAAACGTCCGTAGAAGGTGCCACGCGCACTCTCGTCGTCCATCAGGTGATAACGGAACCAGGCCGTCGTCGGTCCGCGATAGGCCCCGCCATCACCCACCGGCTCGAAGTGGCTGACATAGCGCCTTTCCCCCCAGAAGATCGGCACATTGGCGCGGGTATAGACCGGCTGCGCATTCAGATAGGGGATGGCGATCGTGTCGGCACCGCCGGACATCAGGAACATCGGCCCGCGCTGNTTGCGCTGCGACGACGAGTCATGGCCAAGACCGATGGTGTACGGCTGGATCGGCGCGGTGACCTTCACGCGATCATCCTGCCCGGCCATGATCGNGCCNCCNCCNCCCTGGGANTGGCCCGATGTGGCGACGCGTCCGGTGTTCAACACGCCGACGTAGGTGCCGTAGGTGCGATTGCTTTCCTGTACCAGGTAATCGAGGCAGGCCAGCATGTCGCGCCCGGTGCCGGCATTCGAGGTTTCCGCCGCGGCCACCACGAAGCCATGGCTGGCCCAGTGGGTCAGCAGCCCTGAATAAGTCGTCGGCCCGGTGCCGGTACCATTGCCCCAGAGGATGACCGGATGCCTGACGCCATCCTGGCCCAGCGTGCGTGGCCGGTAGATGCGGCAGCTCGGCCCTTCGCTCTGACTGGTGACGGCGTAGGGGCCGGAATTGTCGAAGCTCGAAACCGAGGGGAATGGCGCTCCGGGTGTGTCCGGCAGGGGTGCGGCGACGGCGGTTGCGGATAGGGCCACCAGAGCAGCGGCGCTCAGGTATAGACGTGTGAATTTGTGCATCTGCATTCCTCGTTCTTATCGTTGGTATAAGGACGCCTCGCCCATCATCGGCTGCCCGCTACTCCGCAGAACGCGCACCCATGGCGAGGCGACCGCTCGCTGGCCAGCGGCAAGACAAGGTGCAGTCACCAGCGAAACGGTCGGGTTTGGACTCTAGCGAGCGATCCTCGACCTGCCAGTCAAGTGGACCGGCGGTCATACGCCGAAAAAGGCGGCCGATGCGCAGGCCTCACGCCCTATCCAGCCGCTCCGGGCCGCTGGCATGCGGGATAGCGCAGGACCGGCAATCGTCCCGCCTGGCCCGGCTGCCGGAACGTGCGTAGAATCGGTGATATCTCGCCATTCACCACACGGCGGACTCTGAGCCCAGGCCCTACGAGCGTCTACCCGCCTCGACCCGGCCCCTTCCGAACGCACGGTCATCCTCCGTTGCATCCGGCACAGGCGTTGCTCACCATACGCATACCTCCGATTACCTGATTAGCCGCAGGAACCGTCATGCCTGATTACCGCTCGAAAACCTCCACGCACGGCCGCAACATGGCCGGCGCCCGCGCGCTGTGGCGCGCCACCGGCATGAAGGATGAAGACTTCAAGAAGCCGATCATCGCCATCGCCAACTCCTTCACCCAGTTCGTGCCTGGTCACGTGCACCTGAAAGACCTGGGCCAGCTGGTCGCTCGCGAGATCGAAAAGGCCGGCGGCGTCGCCAAGGAATTCAACACCATCGCAGTCGATGACGGCATCGCCATGGGCCACGATGGCATGCTCTATTCGCTGCCNTCGCGCGAGATCATCGCCGATTCGGTGGAGTACATGGTCAANGCGCATTGCGCCGACGCCATNGTCTGCATCTCCAACTGCGACAAGATCACCCCCGGCATGCTGATGGCCGCCCTGCGCCTGAACATCCCGGTGGTGTTCGTNTCNGGCGGTCCGATGGAAGCCGGCAAGACCAAGCTGGCCAGCCACGGCCTGGACCTGGTCGACGCCATGGTCATCGCTGCCGATGAAAGCGCCTCGGACGAAAAGGTCGCCGAATACGAGCGCAGCGCCTGCCCGACCTGTGGCAGCTGCTCCGGCATGTTCACTGCCAACTCGATGAACTGCCTGGCCGAAGCCTTAGGGCTAGCCCTGCCCGGCAACGGCTCGACCCTCGCTACGCACAGCGACCGCGAACAGCTGTTCCTGCGCGCCGGCCGCACCATCGTAGAGCTGTGCCAGCGCTATTACGGCGAGGGCGACGAATCAGTCCTGCCGCGCAACATCGCCAGCCGCCGCGCGTTCGAAAACGCCATGACGCTCGATATCGCCATGGGTGGCTCGACCAACACCATCCTGCACCTGCTGGCCGCCGCTCAGGAAGCCGAGGTCGACTTCGACCTGCGCGCCATCGATGCCCTGTCACGCAAGGTGCCGCAGCTGTGCAAGGTCGCGCCGAACATCCAGAAGTACCACATGGAAGACGTGCACCGCGCCGGCGGCATTTTCTCCATCCTTGGCGAACTGGCTCGCGGCGGCCTGCTGCACACCGACGTCCCCACCGTGCATAGCCGGACGCTTGCCGAAGGCATCGCGCAGTGGGACATCACCCAGACCCAGGACGAAGCGGTGCACACCTTCTTCAAGGCCGGCCCGGCCGGTATTCCGACGCAGACGGCATTCAGCCAGTCGACCCGTTGGGACACCCTGGACCTCGACCGCGCCGAAGGCTGCATTCGCAGCGTCGAGCATGCCTATTCCCAGGAAGGCGGCCTGGCCGTGCTCTACGGCAACATCGCCCTCGATGGCTGCGTGGTGAAAACCGCTGGCGTGGATGAATCCATCCACGTCTTCGAAGGCACCGCCAAGATCTTCGAAAGCCAGGACAGCGCCGTCAAAGGCATCCTCAATGACGAAGTGAAGGCTGGCGACATCGTCATCATTCGCTACGAAGGCCCGAAGGGCGGCCCGGGCATGCAGGAAATGCTCTACCCGACCTCGTACCTGAAGTCCAAGGGACTGGGCAAGGAGTGCGCCCTGCTCACCGATGGCCGCTTCTCCGGCGGCACCTCGGGCCTGTCCATCGGCCACGCCTCGCCGGAAGCGGCTGCGGGCGGCGCCATCGGGCTGGTGCAGGACGGCGACAAGGTGCTGATCGACATCCCCAACCGCAGCATCCAGCTGCAGGTCAGCGATGAAGAACTGTCCCACCGCCGCATCGAGCAGGACAAGAAAGGCTGGAAGCCCGCCCAGCCACGCACCCGTAAGGTGACGACGGCGCTCAAGGCCTACGCCCTGCTCGCCACCAGCGCCGACAAGGGTGCGGTGCGCAACAAGGCGATGCTGGACGGCTGATCGCCAGGCTTGCTCGCTGTAAATGAAAAGCCCGACCTTCGCGTCGGGCTTTTTCATGCTCAGCAGACTATTCGGTAATCGCCGGTTCCAGACGGATGCCGTCGATTTCCAGCGCCTTGAAGCGCGGCGCTACCACCTGCAAAGCGCCACGCTCGATCTGCTGCTTGAGGGTCTCGCCGTCGAGGGTTTGCTGATCGGTCGTGCGAAGGTGCCCGATCCATCGCCAAGTACCGGTATCGCCACGCCCCAGCACCGTCACGATCCGCTGCCGCGCACCGCGTAGCAGCAGCACCTCGGGCTGGCTGTCGTCATCCAGATCGACGGCGAACAGGGCGCAGTCCCCGTCACAGCCCTGGGTCGCGATGGCCTGTGCCAACGCGCCACGGCATCCTCGAGAGGCTCGCCGATCCAGGGCACCGGTGCGGTATTGGCCATATCGTGCTCGTGTCGCCAGTTCCAGTAGCTGTCGGCCTTGTCCAGTCGCTGCAGGTCTGCCTGCAGTTGCTCCCGTCGCGCGTCTGCGAGACCAGGCTCGACCACGCGCTGACGCAGCTTTTCGAGCTGGTCGCGACCGGGTTGCCCCAGCTGAAAGCGCAGTGCGCCGAGATCGGTGCGTTCTGCCGGCACCTGCTCGTCGAGCAGGCGCTGGTACTGGTTGGCTGCGCTGAGCTGCAACGGGCTCAACGGTGGCAGATGCATGAGCAGCAACAGTGCCACCGAAACCAGCGCCAGCAGCGGATTGCTCTGGCGCAGGCCGGCCAGCCATCCATCCCGCCGTTGCAGCACCGCTGCCATCAGCGCCAGCGCATGCAGCAGGGCAACCAGCGTCGCACCGACCGCCACCACCCGATCAGGCGTGAGCCCGTACTGGCCGATCCGCAGCCAGAGCGCGTAAATCGCAAGACCTGCCAGAAGCGGCAGGCACAGGGAGCTGGCGTCGACCAGCACGCGCAGCGCTCGCGGGTAATGCACCGCTTGCCGGCCATCCTGAATGACGCCGTTGAGCAGCGCGACATGGGCGAACACCATGGCCAGCAGGATCGGCGTCGCGTGGCGGGTCTCCCACAATGGCTGCAGGCCGGTAAAAGGCAGGCAGACCACGAACAGCAGCAGGATCAGCACCGTCAGCGGCAGCAGGAAGCGACACATGGCCTGCAGCACATTGCGCAGCGCATCGACCACCTGGCCGCGCTCCAGCCCGATCCACAGCCCGATGGCGACAACCGTCGCGCTGGCGATCCAGATAAAGCCGGAGGACTCGAACAGCGTTGCGAAANTCCTGATGCCGACCAGCTTGAACAGGCCGGCCCAGAGCCAGATCAGCAACCAGAACGCCGCCAGCATCAGCAGCGCCATGAACAGCAGCAGCCCGTTGTTGATGGCATGCCGATACAGCGCGGCATAGTCGACACGCCAGCGATGATCGGCATCCCGCGCCTGGATGAAGGGTGTCAGCACATAAGCCAGGATCAGGTTGCTCCAGAGCAGCAGCGTGCCGACGGATTCACCCAGGTAATACCAGCGCGGCTGGTCGAACTGCAGCGCGAGGCCGCCCGCCAGCACGGCTGGCAGCGCGGCAGCGGCAAGGACCAGGCGCCAGCGCCCGGCCGCGCGCAGATCGCCCCAGAGCAGCTGCAACTGCCAGCCGCCAATCACCGTGAAGGCCAGCAGCGCCGAGCACAGCACACGCGAGCCAGCAGCGTGCGGCCACGCCTCGCTGGCCGCCCAGAGCGTCAACCCCTGCAGCAATCCGACCGCCAGATAGACTTTCAGCGGTCGAGCTTCGCCTGTC
>JGI25317J35169_1001642_pt1 | contig 11876 bp, 15 predicted proteins | sample AutmiccommunBRH5_FD_35169 | JGI IMG/M metagenome (IMG submission 35169) | reverse complement strand
CGCTCGCTTGAATTGGCAAAGCCAGTCCTGCACTCGCGCGCCTTGCCCACAACGCTTGTGCGACGGCTGAGCGTTACCTAATTAACCGCATGGCCCACTAGCGGGGGGGGCGGTTGAAGGATAGGGCAGCAGGCGATCAGTCTCCTTCTTGACCACGGCATAACACTCGCAACTGAGCTGCTCCAGCTGGGGTCGGTTCAGCACCGTGATGCGCCCGCGGCTGTATTCGATGACGCCCAGCTTTTGCAATTTGCCGGCGGCATCGGTAACGCCTTCGCGGCGCACTCCGAGCATGTTGGCAATCAGCTCCTGGGTCATCGTCAGTTGGTTGCTGGGTAGCCGATCCAGCGACAGCAACAGCCAGCGGCACAGTTGCTGGTCGATCGAGTGGTGGCGGTTGCAGACCGCCGTCTGCGCCATCTGAGTGATCAGCGCCTGGGTATAGCGCAGCAGCAATTGCAATAGTTCCCCGTGGCGATTGAACTCATCCTTGAGGCGCTGGCCGGGCAACCGGTACGCGTGACCGGCGCTCTGTACGATCGCCCGGCTCGGGGTGCTTTCGCCGCCCATGAACAAGGCGACGCCGATCAGACCCTCGTTGCCCACCACCGAGATCTCGGCCGATGCGCCGCTCTCCATCACGTAGAGCAGCGACACGATGGCATCGGTCGGAAAATAGACATGGTGCAGGGCGTCCCCGGATTCGTACAGGACCTTGCCAAGCGCCAGTGGCCCGGGCTCGAGATGCGGGAGCAGGCGGCTCTGAACTTCGGCCGACAACGCCCTCAGAATATGGTTCTGTTGGGGTGTGGGCGGTGTGGGCGGTGTGGGCGGTGTGGGCGGTGTGGGCGGTGTGCGTAGTGGGGGCATGGCGGCAGCGTCAGCGGGATCAGGGAGACTGCTCGCGGATGATAAACCAGGACAAAGGCGCTGTGTACGGTATGAAACACCCGCATGCGAACCGGGCTACCCGAGGTGTGGTTTGGCATCAGCGCGTGGGTGTGAATATAACCAGCGTACGCTAGCGTACAGACGCAGTCCGGCGCTGCACTTAGGCTGACCGCTACAGATCGTGGTCAGTTTGGAACGGAGATAACAGACATGCTCGAAACCATTGCCGTCGTGTTGCTAATTCTGTGGGCGCTGGGGCTGGTGACGTCCTACTCCTTGGGCGGATTCATTCACCTGCTGCTGGTCGTGGCGATCGTCGTGATCCTGATCCGGGTCATCCAAGGCCGCAGAATCTAACTTGCCGAACCGCGTGCGGCCAGCGGGATCCCCGCTGGCCGACGTTCGGATATCGCGGCGGTGGGTCCGCCAGCGACAAAAAACCGACTCAGCTCGCCATTTTTTTATCCGTTGCAGACAGTACCCACCGAAAACCGTACCCACTGAAAACAGTACCACCGAAAACAGCGCTCTACCCCGACATTGCCGGTCGCCCACAGCCGACCGCAGCGCCGTGCGAACGCACATCCGCACACATCATCGCCACCCACATCATCGCCACCCACATCATCGCCAGCAGTACGGCGGTGCGCTGCTGGCGACATCAGTAATGGTCTTTAATGGTCTTTCGCGCGATCCTGGATATTGTCGCCGGCTTTTTCGATCTGCTCGCCGACCTTCTCGGCCGCCTGGTCGACTTCCTTGCCGGCCTGTTCCACCGGACCCTCCTTCTGGCACCCGGACAGGGCTACCAGCAGCGCACTGATGGCCAGGGCGGCGCTCAGCGTCTCGATTGGCTTCACTATTCAATACCTCCCGAAAAAATTACATCCGCAGCGGGCATGCGCGCTGCGGGAGCAAAGCAAATGATCGGCCGCGAGCACCCGGTCAGGCACCGCGGCCGCGTCGATCAGCGCCTGGATTACTTGCTGACTTCGTGGCCGATGACGCCACCGACGACGGCTCCACCAGCGGTGCCGGCGGTACTGCCGCCGGTGAGAATGGCGCCGCCAACGGCGCCCGCGCCCGCGCCAATAGCCGTGTTTTTGTCCTGCGTCGACATGCCGGTACAGCCACCCAGGCCGAACACCAGCGTGACAATAACGGCACAGAGCGCAAATCTTGGTGAATTTTTCATAACGTTATCTCGGTTAACAATGGATTGGCAATGTTTGGTTGGCGGCTGCACCGCCCGTGCGGCGGACTACTGGCCAACGCCCGCTTTCGCCTCGCTCAGGCAGAGGTCCTGAGCGTTGCCGGCGTTTGGCCTCGGCGAGGCAGATATCCTGTGCATTGCCCGCCAAGGGCGCGCAGCCCGCTTTATCCACGTCATACCTGGCCTCGATCAGCTCGCTGCCGGCCTTGTAGTCGTCTTTTGATGTGCCATCTGCCAACGCACCGGCGCTGACCGCGAGGCTGACCGGCAGCGCGAGCAAGTTGCGTTTGAATTTGATCATGGACTTTCCTTTTTTTAGGTAGTGGGCTTTAGGTAATGAGCTTGCGGGCGGCAACCTGTCGCGATCCGCGGCCATGCCCTGTCGGCTATGCGGCGGCCATCGCCAACAACGCGCTGCTGACCTGGATGGCGCCAGATTGGGCTTACTCCTTCATGCCGTCTGTCTGCTGGCGCACACTGCCGACTGCACGACGCGTGGGCCCTGCCCAGCGCTACACCACAAGTGGCGCCAGCGGGTGTTGGCTTGGCGTCGGCCGGTGCGGGGCGATCAGCCGCAGCGACAGGCGCTGCTGGTGCGCGAGCTCAGCGCTGGGGATAGAGTAATTATCGCGGGTGGCGCTGGAAGAAATGCGCCTGATGGCACTTGATCGTATGCGCGAAGGTGAGTCGCCGGCCGAGGTGGCTGCCTCGTTTGGCCTGCATCGCAGCTGGGCCTACAAGGTGCTGGCCCGAGCCCAGGGCCAGGGTCGCGGCAAGCGCGCCTTGCTGTCGCGCAAGGGGACGGGTCGGCCGCGCACGCTCACGCCGAGGCAGTAGCGACAGGTGTTCGATTGGATCAATGGCCAGAACCCGCGCCACAGGCCGTGGCGCGCTGCCCTGCCTGCCGGCAGGCAGGGCAGCGGGAAACCTACCCGGCAATCGTACGCCAAGCCAAGCGGGGCAAGGCCGAGATCTACTTCTGGGACGAGTCCGGCTTTCGCGCCGATGCGCCCGCCTGCGCGCTGCGCGCGGGCAGGGTGCAAGGCAGGACTTGGGGGGGGGGGCAGAGGCGTCACGTCGGNGGTCTCGGTTCCTGGCCAATGGCAAGGCATCAGTGCCGCTTCGGCGGTGAACAGCAAGGGGGGGCTTCTGGTTCGCCATTTACAGCGGCGCATTGAATGGCGATCAGTTCGTGGCGCTGTTGCGTCGGATGATGAAGGGCCGCCGACGACCGATTCACCTGGTACTCGATGGACTGCCGGCGCACAAGGCCCGGTGCGTGCGGGATTACGTCGATAGCATGAAGGGCAAGCTGACCTTGCATTTCCTGCCCGGGTACGCGCCGGACTTGAATCCTGACGAACTGGTGTGGAGCTACGCCAAGCGCACTGGCACCGCGCGCAACCCCAAGCGCCGCGGCGAAAAGTTGGCTGATCGGGTCCATGCGCAGTTGGCTGATAGCGCCGCTCGCCCCGACTTGGTTCGCTCGTTCTTCAAGCATCCAAGTGTCGCCTATAGTTCTGACTTATGAGCAACCGCCGCTTCGACCTCAAGGCCCTGGTGCCGTGCCTGCTGGTCACCGCCACCGCGTGCCCTCCTTGGCCTGAATCAGCACTGCGCAGCGTGCCAAGTTAAAGGGAGTGCTGAAGATTGGCGCTAATCAGATCACGAGGTGGGCCATGCTTTGGTCGAAAACCGACTATAACTTGCCCAACAGCAACAGAATGAGCAGGATCACCAGTACCAGCCCAAGAATGCCACTGGGTGCGTAACCCCACCCGCGACTATGAGGCCAGGTTGGCATCGCGCCGACCAGCATCAGAATCACGACGACCAGCACAATTGTTCCTAATGTCATCTCATATCTCCTGTTTGCTTCGTGGTGCGCTGGCTCCCCGCCAAACCACATCGCCACAGTTTCCTGAAGGTAATGTGGCTCAGGCGCAAGCCGTAGTCTGTACGCTGTCGCACACAAAAGGCTGATTTCCTCGCGCCGCGAACGCGTTCGGCGCTATGTTCATCATCGCACAGACTGCACCCGGTCACGCTGCTAGCTTTGCATTTCAAAACCGCACCGGAACAACATCCAACCAAAAAGGAACATCAACATGTACTACATACAAAATCGTATCAGGACGCTCCTGATCGCGACGGCTGCTATCGTCTCGATGAGTGCAATGAGTCTAGCAAGCGCGGCGACCGCCGAGGATCTTGAGAAGGATTCCCGCCAGGCTCTGCAAACGCTCTACAAAGCCGAACCTGTTGCCGAGAGCCTTTCGAACACCGCCAAGGGCGTGCTCGTCTTTCCGAATATCGTAAAGGCCGGCCTGGTGTTTGGCGGCAGCTATGGTGAAGGTATCTTGATCAAGGGCGCGAAAGTCGTCGATTACTACAACTCTGTTACCGGATCCTGGGGTCTGCAGATAGGCGCCCAGTCCTACGGATACGCTGTGTTTCTGATGACCGACGAGGCCGTCAGCTATGTCGAGAAGACCAACGGCTGGGAAATCGGCGTAGGTCCGACCGTCGTTGTGGTCGACGAAGGGGTTGCAAAGAACCTTTCAACATCCTCGCTGAAGGACGATGCCTATGCGTTTATTTTCAGTCAGCAAGGATTGATGGCGGGTGTCAGCATCGAGGGCACGAAAATTTCCCCGATCAATCGTTAAATCAACAAGCGGGCGGACGCAAGCTGCGTCCGCCCCTGGAAAAAAAGTCCTCGAAATTCTCAGAGCTCATTATATTTAATGCATTGGGAAAAAAGATGAGCTTTCACCAAGAAATTCAAATGACCGCGCCATACGGTCGCAGCACCGGCTGCTTTGCGGCGCCGGCAATTGCAATGAGGCAGGACAACATGATCATCAACCATGGATTTAAATTATCAAGAACAAAACTACCCGAAATAGCGTCACTGCGGCTGGGGGTTGTGCTGGCTGGGCTACTGTTTCTGAGCGCCTGTGCGTCGACGCCCCAGGCGCCCGCCCGTTCCCTGCAAGCCGCTGAGCAGGCCATTGCCTCTGCCGAGCAGGCGGGGGTTGCGGACTACGCGTCTCTGGATCTGAGTCAGGCCCGAGAGAAGCTGGCAGCCGCCCGTGTTGCGGTGCAGCGTGAGGAGATGGTTGTGGCCCAGCGCTTGGCTGATGAGGCGCTGGTCGGTGCCCAGTTGGCTACCGCCAGGGCGGGAGAAATCAGAGCCAAAAAGGTCAACGAGGATATGAAAGAGAGCACCAGGGCGCTCATAAATGAAATGGACCGTAATACAGGAGCGCAACAATGAACATTATGAGGCACCATTTGAAACCTCTGCTGGCCGCGACGGTGGCCTCTCTGGTACTGGCGGGTTGTGCGCAGATGTCTGCGCCGGAAGGCTCCGCCAATGTGCGCAACAAGCTGACCAAGCTCCAGGCTAATCAGGAGTTGGCCAGCCGGGCACCAGTGGCTATCAAGGAGGCCGAGGAAGCTGTTCGGGTGGCGGAGGTTCCCGAGGGAGACAAGGACCTTGCTGGGCATCGGGTGTTGATGGCGGATCACAGGGTGGATATCGCGGCGGCCCGGGCACAAGCCCGCCTTTATGAAGACCAGCGAGCCGGGCTGACCAAGGCGAGTGAAAGCGCGCGCCTGGACGCCCGCACCCGGGAAGCAGACAGGGCGCACCTGGATGCCGATATTGCCCGTGAAGACGCCAGGCTTGCCCGCGGCGATGTCGAGGCGGCGAGACTAAAGGAGGAAGAACTCAAACGTCAGCTTGATGAGCTCAACGCGAAAGAAACCGAGCGCGGTATCGTGATAACCCTGGGCGATGTTCTGTTTGCCACGGGCCGGGCGGAGCTGACCGGGGGCGCGCCCGAAGGGTTGGGGAAGCTCGCTCTCTTTCTCGGCCAGTATCCTGACCGCAATCTTGTCATCGAAGGCCACACCGACAGCATTGGCAGCGACAATGCTAACTTAATCCTGTCCCAGCGTCGCGCCGATACCGTGCAATCCTTTCTGGCCAACCAGGGCGTGTCCACTACTCGCATGCGCACCGTCGGCCTGGGAGAAGGTTCTCCCACCGCTGGCAATGATTCCGCTACCGGTCGCCAGCAGAACCGTCGTGTAGAGGTTATCATCGAGAATAATCGTCAGTCTTCGAGGTAGTGAGTTGCTCCGCCCTTCACCGGAGTAATGCTTTCCTTAAACCTGCACAATTTTTATTGTGCGGGTTTTTTTGGTGGGACAGCAGTGCTTCCTATACTTTGAGCCGCTCCTGCTGGCCATCATCGGCCATCAGCAGATGGCGGTGCTGCCCGGCAGTCGCGGTATTCCGGAATTGTACCAGCAGCGGTTCAATGCCGAGGTCGTCCAGTGGCAGCACGTCGTAGACCGACCGCCAGTCGTCGCCGACGCGCAACTTCATCGCCGGATTAAAAACGTACTGCCCGCGTCGATGGCGCTGGAACAGCCGCCGATTGTACGGGTCGTCCCGGTGAACCTCGTTCTTCGAGAGAATGCTGCTGATGTACGGTCGGCGCTTGCGGCGATCGGGGAGGACGCTGGCTGGCAGACGCGTGAGTAACTCCTCGAGCATCCTGGCGCTGTAGGCGTTGCCGGAGCTTGCCATGGTCGGACCGAGCCGGCGGTAGTAGAGCGCGCTCAGGAAGTTGAGTAGGAAGGCTTCCATCAACCGCTTGTCGAGCTTCACCAGGCGGCCCTCGACCTGCACCGAGACGCTGTCGGGCTCCAGCAGTGGATAGATCTTCGGTAACCGCTGGCGCGCAAAGACGGGATCCAAGACCGCCCGTTCCAGGGCAAAGTGGAGCGCCGTGAAGCCGTTGTTCGCGCGCTGCTCCGGGTCGGCCCCGCGGTCGCGCAGGGCCTCGACCAGGGTGTCGTTGCCGAGCCGTGCCGCGATCATCAGTGGCGTCAGATTGAAGCGTGTCCGGTGGTCCACGCCGTAGCGTTCGACGTCGGAGAGCACGGCGCCCGAGCTTCCCAGGTCGTAGATCATGAAGTGATTGCGCGTGAGCTGACGCTCCGCTTGAGCTTCGTCCCGCCGGGCGGGTTTGAAGCCCACGTCGTCGAGCAGATCGAGCGTGGGTCGATGATAGTGGATCAATGCGTACTCGAAGACGGCCAGTTGTGCCTTTTTTCCGCCGCGGTCGAGCGCGCGCTGGCGCAGCGCCGCGAAAGCCTCGCGGTCGAGCCGTTCCCACGGCACTTCCCGCTGTTTCAGCACCCGCTCGCGGATGTCCTCCGCCTGCTCGCCTTTGCCCTGCAGCTCGAGCTTGCGGGCCTCCCGCTGCCATTCCTCGACGGAAGAGGCTTCCTTCTCGATATCGACGTCGCCGGCGAAGCGGTCGAGCTGCAGCAGCGCCAGGGCCGGATGCCCATGATCGCCTTCGATGACGTACAGATTGCGGACGGCGCGGGTCACGGCCACGTACAGCGCATTGATGAAGAACTTGTAGATCTCCAGCGACTTGTCGGTCTTGTCCCGTCCGCGCGCGTAGCTGAGCGTGCCGTTCTCGATCGCGGCCGGGTCGACGCCGCCGGCAATGTCGTGGAACGCGCGGGTCTCGCCGGCGACGAAGTTGTAGAGAATGACGTTCTCGTACTCGAGCCCTTTGGCTTCCTGAATCGAGAACACCAGTGGCGTGGCGAAGTAGCGTTTCGCTTCGGTTTTCTGTTCCGGGTGCATGACGATGACCGCATAGCGGGTGGAGTTGGCGGTTCGGGCGTCGAGCTCACGTTTCACCCGATCGTCGTCATCGAGCAGCCGCAGGTGACCACGTTCCGCGCCCACGCTCTCGACCAGGTAGTTGCTCTCGCGATCCACGGAGCCGAAGCGCGCGTGCTTCAGCTTGAGAATGCGGTTGGCGACGGCGGTGACCACGGGCGCGTTGCGGTAGTTGGCGTGGAGCACCCGAATGACTTCGCCGTCGCCGGTGAGATCCTGCTCGCGGAAGAACAGCGACTTCACGCCCGACCAGGAGAAGAAGTTCGGATGGACGATCTGGTTCGAGTCGCCCGAGAGCAGGAAGGCGCCGGATGTTCGCAGCATCTTCAGGAGCAGATAGAGCTGCACCGTCGTGACGTCCTGAACCTCGTCGACCACGATGAAGTCATAGCGCGGCGTGACTCGCGCCAGATGATCATGGGCGACGAGATTGGCGTCGAACAGGCCTTCGCTGTCGAGGTGCGCCAGGTACTTCTCGAACAGATCGTAGACCCGCGGGCGCTCGTCGGCGAGAAAGATCGACTGCTTGACGCCCAGCTCCAGGTACTCCTGGCGGGTCCGGAAGCCCCGCTCCGTCAGCGGCCCGGTGATCACCCCGCGGAATTCCTCGAAGAGCTTGTGCGCATCTTTCAGGCCGCTGCCGCGGCGGTGGCGCTCGAAGAAGCTCTGGAAGTCCTTGAGCGAGACCTCGCGCCCGGGCGGTACGTGGATGCTTTCGAGCACCTCGTGGAACGACAGAAAATCCACCTGCTGCAGGTCATTGTCGTAGCCGTGAGCGAAGTAGAGATTGCGCGCGTTCTGAACCAGGTACGGTGACAGGCTGACGTAGAGCACCTCGCCCGCCGCACGCTTCATCTTCTCCAGCGTGAGCGCGGTCTTGCCGCTGCCGGCGGAGCCGACGATCACCAGTGGGGACGGAAGCTCGAGGATGGCCTGCTGATCGTCGTCGAACGACAGGATCTTGTCGAGCAGGTGGAAACGCTCCCGCTCCGGGTGCAGATAGACGAGCTCATCGTCTTCGTCCGCCTCGGCCTGGTCGACCGTGGGGAGCTTCGCCTCGTCCACCACGGCGCCGCCGGCGAGGAAGCGCGAGCGGTCGTAGGCGTGATTGGGGATGTGCTCGAGCAGTAGCGCGCACTGCTCATCCAGATGCTTGTGCAGGCGAAACAGCAGCCGGTCGTGCTTGTTCAATCGCGCGCGGTAAAGATTAGGGCCGATCTTGCGAACGTCGGCCTGGGCGAAGTTATTGGCCTCCAGCGCCTGGCGAACTTTGGCGAAGCCGGGAATCGAGGCCGGATTGAGGTCACTGTATAGCAGGACACGCATGGCTTACTCCGTCGGGTGTGCGCGGGGGATGCGCTCACCCGGCATTCGAGCTCAAGAAAGAAAGCGGAATGGTGGGATACGGCGACGGAGGGTGCAAGCCGGAGCGCCCTGATACCTGCGCGGCGCAGGCCGCGAGCGCAAGGCTGGTGAGTCTGTGTTTCATGACCGTTCCTCCATGATGGCGAGGCCGGCGACTGAAAGGGGGATGGACGGCACCGGGGCGACATCGAGGAGGCGTGGGGTCAGAGCGTCGCGAGCTCCGCTGGAAGAGGCCATGGCGGCGGCCGGCCTGCGCAGGCAGGAGGGCGGCGCTGGACCAGCAGGTGGAGACCGCCCTGGAATCAACTAGTGATGCCGCTGCGCTGACGCGGCTGGCGAAAGCACTGGTGCCGCAGCAGGGGCGCATCGACGCCGCCCGAACAGTGCAGGGCCGGATCAAAGCCCAGTGCCGGGGATACCACGCCCATCCTGCGGGAAAACGGCAACGCCGATACTTGCGGAGAGCGGAACGCGGTCGCCGTCCAGATCGTACGGGCGCTCGGCCACCTGGCGCCGCAACGCCTCCGCAGCCGAGACGGCTCCTGCTTGTGTGGTGGCAGGCAGCAGCAGACAGAACTCCTCGCCGCCGATGCGGAAGGCCCAGTCGCCGCCGCGCAGCCGGCTGCGCACCACTTTCGCCAGATGCACCAGCACGAACGCCCCGCGGCCCCACCTTCTCCAGCAGAACGAAGGCCCCTACGGGTGCCGAGTCATTCCTCGTCATCGAGGCACCGCATCTATTCCCGGTCCCATGCGCCCGGCGTTATGATCTGGACGCCAACAGAACTGCGTCGATGGTGCAATGTCCACCAGATCAACGATCGCCTGCGAAACGGGCTTTCACTTCTACCACGAAGCGCTGGATGACGATCCTGTGTATCTGGAGCTGATGGCCGCACGACCGGGTTTCGTTGGCGGGTACGTCAGCCGACCGGGTGGATCTGCGATATCGAGCCCGCTGGCGAACAGGAGTGGTGCAACGTGGCCCTGGGCGTGGAGGTGGAGGGCGAGCACCTCGACCTGCTCCCCGTCCTGGTGGAGGCGCTGCGCAGTTATCCTCGGGGCGTGTCCACCATTCGCGAGGCAGAGCAAGTGGTGGTCGGCATCCTCGCCGACGACATGGGGTTCGGCAGGACGCTTCAGGCGCACCACCCCGAATGGAGCGAGAATGACCTTGATGGGCTGTTCCGGTCGATGGGGCCCGCGTCATGACGTCTGACGTGGAGCAAGAGGTCGATCGGCTTCTGCTGGAGCACGGGGAATATACGCCGCTGGAGCTGCTGCTGGGCAGCGGCCGCCTGATGTACGCCGACTATGAGGCATGGCGGGATGGCGAGATGCGCTTTCTGGATCAGGCGTTGTCCGGCGATCCGGACCAAGTGCTGGAAATGCTGACCCAGGCTGAGAGCTACCTCGGGCGCCGCAGCTGGCGGCCGGAGGCGCTGGAGTATCGGTCTTGGGGCCGGCAAGCGGCTTGTGACCTTCGACCCTTGCGCTTCAGCGCGGCCGAGGCGCTGAATGCATGCTTTCACCGCTGCTATCGCCGGCCGCCGGATCAGCCCCAGCTNGACCTGTTCACCGATGCCCCGGGGACCGCCCTCCACAACGGNGTGGTCCAGGCTCTGAAAAACCGCGACCCGCTGGAATCCCGCCGCCTGCTCGAGCGTCTCTATGACGTGGCGCCCGATCACCCCCGGCTGGGGGCACTCGAGCGTCTGACTGAAGCGCTCGAAGACCCGAATGGGCCGGTTCAGGACGTTGGCGGCGAGCTGGCGCGGCTCGAGGAGACATTGACGCCCCTCGCCGAGGAGGTGCTTGGCACTGCAAGCCGGCATGTGCTCATTCCCCTGTGGCGCCGGCTCACCGAGGCCCTCGACCATTGCGACTACGACCCTGCGCACCCCCGCCTGCACGCCAGCTATACCGCCCGCATGGCGCTGGATTGGCGCCTCGTGCGTGAAACCGTCGAGCGGGAGGCCGGGTGGGAGCGTGAGTCATTGCTGCTCGAGCGATATGCCGTGGCCTGCGAGCGCCAGCACGAGCTCACGCAGGCACTGCCGACCTGGTTCACGCTTTGCTGGCACTTTCCCGAGCAGGCTGAGCTGGTTGAGTCGAGTGCGAACCATGTGCTCGTCGAGGAATGGGAGGCTTTTCAGGACCACGAGCCTGCGTTGCCGGTTTCCGCCTTCCCGGCCTGGCTGCTCGTGCAGCGGCCGGCCCTGACGGGGGTGCTGCCCGAGCCCGGCGCGGACTGTCCCGAAAGCTACGCCACGGTGTATCAGTTGCAGAGGCGCCGCCCTACCAACGGTCCCGATGAAGGCGTCCTCGAGCTCAGGGCCCGGCTCAAGCAGCAGGACGCGCTTCTGTTCACCGCATACATGGAGACGTTGAGCCACCCGGTCGGGTAACTGTGAGGCGGAGGTCCGTTGCCCGACTATGCTCCAATGGCAGTTGCCATCCTCAGAGCTATTGATGCAGCGTATCGCAATGAACCACGACCACCTCCAGACCCTGCGCCGGAGCCACCCGGCCGGGCGCCTGCTGGGCGCCGATTCGGCGCCGCTGGTGGCGGGCTTCCTGCAACCACTGCTTTATTGAGCCCAATGTGCGGGCGCCTTTCAGGGGGTCAGGGAGACCCTGCTCAAGCAGGGCTTGTTCAGTAGCTTCTACAGTGATCGAGTGATCGAG
>JGI25317J35169_1001636_pt1 | contig 11894 bp, 11 predicted proteins | sample AutmiccommunBRH5_FD_35169 | JGI IMG/M metagenome (IMG submission 35169) | reverse complement strand
TGCATTGGAAGTGCCGCTCGAAAAGTGCGGGCATTATCCAAGTGCGATGAACGCTAGGCAAACATTGCGATACATATCCTGATGGGAGGTCGCAGTTGATGCGGAACTCGTCACTCCGACGGCTGTCCGCGGCCAGCGGCTGTGATCAGCTCACGCCGTGCTGCGCCAGCCACGCCATCAGCTGCGGCAACGGCATGGCGCCGCTCTGTCTGGCGACTTCACGGCCGTTGCGGAACAGGATCAGGCTGGGAATCGAGCGGATGCCAAGTTGCGTCGACAGCTGTGCATTGGCCTCGCTGTCGAGCTTGGCCAGGCGGCAGCGGCCCTGGAGCTGACTGGCAGCCTGCGCAAAGGTCGGGGCGAAACTGCGGCAGGGCCCGCACCAGCTGGCCCAGACATCTATCAGTAGCGGCAGGTCGCCCTTGATCTGGTTGGCGAACTGGCTCTGTTGCAAGTCGAACGGAGCGTTTGGCAACGCCTCGGCCTTGCACCGACCGCAGCGCGGTGCGTCGTGCAGCCGGTCCGCGGGGATACGATTGAGGCTGGCGCAGTGCGCGCAGGGGACGATCAGTGATTCGGTCATGACGAGGCTCCACGGCGGTATGCCCTTAATGTGGAGCCTCGGCGGCGGATATCAAGCGCGAGTCAGCCCTTGGACGCGCTCAGCGCCTGGGCCAGATCGGCGAGGATGTCGTCGATGTGCTCGATACCGATGGATAGCCGGATCAGGTCCTGTGACACACCGGCGCGGGCCAGTTCCTCGGCATTCAGCTGGCGGTGCGTGGTGCTGGCTGGATGGCAGGCGAGGGACTTGGCGTCGCCGATGTTCACCAGCCGCACCACCAGCTTGAGCGCGTCGATAAAGCGCGCGCCGGCCTCCATGCCGCCCTCGATACCGAAGCAGAGGATCGACGCCGGCATGCCTCCCATATAACGGCGAGCCAGTTCGTGCTCGGGGTGATCCGGTAGCCCGGCGTATTTGACCCAGGCCACTTGCGGATGCGCCTGCAGGAACTCGGCGACCTTCAGTGCATTCTCGCAATGGCGTTCCATGCGCAGCGCCAGGGTTTCCAGCCCCTGCAGGATCAGGAACGAATTGAATGGCGAAATAGCCGCGCCCATGTTGCGCAGCGGCACCACGCGGCAGCGGCCGATGAAGGCGGCGGGACCGAACGCTTCGGTGTAGGTGACGCCGTGGTAGGACACATCGGGCGTGTTCAGCAGCGCGAAGCGCTCCTTGTGCTGCGCCCAGGGAAACTTGCCGGAGTCGACCACGATGCCGCCGATGCTGGTGCCGTGGCCGCCCATGTACTTGGTCAGCGAGTGCACGACGATGTCCGCGCCATGCTCGAAGGGGCGGCAGAGCATCGGCGTGGCGACGGTGTTGTCAACGATCAGCGGCACGCCGTGGCGGTGTGCGGCTTCGGCCAGGGCGGCTAGGTCGATGACGTTGCCCGCCGGGTTGCCGATGGATTCGCAGAACACCGCCTTGGTGCGTTCGTCTATCAGCGCTTCCAGGGCGGCGATGTCATCGTGGGCGGCGAAGCGTACTTCGATGCCCTGGCGCGGCAGGGTATGGGCGAACAGGTTGTAGGTACCGCCGTAGAGCTTGGCGACCGAGACGATGTTGTCGCCGACTTCGGCGATGGTCTGGATGGCGTAGGTGATTGCCGCCATTCCCGAGGCAACGGCCAGTGCCGCCACCCCGCCTTCCAGTGCCGCGACGCGCTGCTCGAGCACGTCGGTGGTGGGATTCATGATGCGTGTATAGATGTTGCCCGGCACCTTCAGATCGAACAGGTCGGCGCCGTGCTGGGTGTCGTCGAAGGCATAGGAAGTGGTCTGGTAGATCGGTACCGCCACCGCCCGGGTGGTCGGGTCCGGGCTGTAGCCTGCATGGATGGCGAGAGTTTCCAGTTTCATGGCGCGCTCCTTGTTCTTGTTCGTCGGGGGCAAAGGCCCGAGAGCATGAAACTGAACGCCTGGACGGTCAATGATCCAGGGCAAGCCTTATCGTCAGAGCGGCGTGAGCGGCCAGAACAGCGGAATCACCAGCGTCGCCACGACCCACAACAGCAGGTTCAGTGGTATGCCCACCTTGAGGAAGTCGGTGAAGCGGTAGCCACCGGCGTTGTAGACGAAGGTGTTGGTCTGATAGCCGATCGGCGTGGCGAAACTGGCGCTGGCGGCGAACATCACGGCGACCACGAACGCGCGCGGGTCGACCCCCAGATGCTGGGCCAGGCCGATTGCGATCGGAGTGATCAGTACGGCCACCGCGTTGTTCGACAGCATCTCGGTGAGCATCGAGGTCAGCAGGTAGATGAACGACAGCATGAACAGCGGGCCGGCCCAGGGGGTAATGGCCGTCACGTTCTGCACAACCAGCTGTACCAGGCCAACTTTGTCCATGGCGATGCTGATTGCCAGCATGCCGAAGATCAGGCTGAGGATCTTCCAGTCGACTGCCTTGTAGGCGTCCTCGACGTCCAGACAGCGCGTCGCCAACACCGCGGCCGCACCAATGATCGCCAGGCCTTCGATCGGCATCACGCCAAAGGCTGCCAACACCATGACCGCCAGGGTGGCGATGATCGCGATCGGTGCCTTGTCGCGGCGAAAGGCGCGCTCCTGTACCGCGTTGAGGCTGATCAGCTCGCCGTTGTCGGCAAAACGCTTGATCTGCGCGGGCGTGCCCTCGACCAGCATCACATCGCCGAACTGCAGCTGGAAATCGTCGAAGTTGCCCTGAATGTTCTCGTCCTGCCGGTGCACGGCCAAGACGCTGATGCCGTAGCGCGCGGATAGGTCGAGGTCGCGCATCGGTCGGTGGCTGTAGCGCGAGCCGCGGCCGACGATGGCTTCGGCAAGGATCACGTCTTCGCTGCTGATGGTTTCGAAGGCGTCGCCCCGGTTAAAGGTCAGGTGGCCGCTTTCGCGCAGCTCCACCACGTCCTTTACCTGGCCATGGATCATCAGCAGATCGCCGGCGGTCAGGGTGAAGTCATGCTCCGGGCGGCTGAACAGCTGCGCGTTGCGGTTTACCTGCAGCACCTGCAGCCCGCTGCCGCCGTTCAGGTTGGCCTCGGCGAGGGTCTTTCCGATCACTGGTGAGTTCGACGGCACGCGCAGCTCGGTCATGAAGTTGCGATCAAGGCGCGGGCCGAGCAACTTGGACAGGGTGTCGCGTTCCGGCAGCAGATGCTTGCCGATGGTCAGCAGATAGACCATGCCGGCGGCGGCCATGATCAAGCCCGCCCCGGTGATCTCGAACATGCCGAACGGCGCCAGCCCAGCCTTGCGCGCCACACCATCGACGAGGATGTTGGTCGAGGTGCCGATCATCGTCAGCGTGCCGCCGAGAATCGTGGCGTACGACAGCGGAATCAGCAGTTTCGAGGGCGTCGTGCCGGCGCGCTTGGCCAGGGAAATCGCCACCGGCGTGAGGATCGCCACTACCGGCGTATTGTTCAGGCAGGCGGAAATCACCAGTGCGGTGATCGTCAGGCCGAACAGCACTCGTGTCGGGCTGGTGCCCACCAGATTACCGAGCCAGTTGCCCAGCGCATCGATGCAGCCGGTGCGTTCGAGCGCCGCCGAAATGATGAACATGCAGGCGATGGTGACCGGGGCCGAGTTGGACAGCACGCCGAGCACTTCCCCGGGCGTCAGCAGCTGCGTCGCCAGCAGCACCGCCACGGCAATCGCCACGACGATATCCGGGCTCCAGCTCTCTCTTACGAACGCCACCAATACCCAGATCAGCAAGGCGCAGACGAACAACAGCGGCAGCGATTCTGGAAGCATGGACGTCCTTAAGGGTGGCGACTGAGGCGCGCGTCGAAACAACGGGCCCGCGGCGCAAGATAGAGACGTCAGCTTAGANAGTCCAGAAACCTTTCCTGATGTTTATATGCGATNTGGTTATTAATGGAGAANGGGCNCGGCCGGCGAGCGGAGGGCTGGACCCGGCGGCGTCGCTGAGTCGTCCGTCAGCAAGGGATAAACGAAAAAGCCGCGCAGTGCGCGGCTTTAAAAGGTGGTGGGCCCACACGGACTCGAACCGTGGACCAAAGGATTATGAGTCCTCTGCTCTAACCAACTGAGCTATAGGCCCCCAGAAGGCCGGCGGATTATACCGGCGGTATGGCGGCTGCGCCAATCGAAGCTAGCTGCTCCGAGGCATACGGCAGAAAAAGAACCCCCGGCATGCCGGGGGTTCTGGTCTTACTCGTCGAGGAAGGAGCGCAGATGCTCGCTTCTCGTCGGGTGGCGCAGCTTGCGCAGCGCCTTGGCTTCGATCTGACGGATTCGCTCGCGGGTGACATCGAACTGCTTGCCGACTTCCTCGAGGGTGTGGTCGGTGTTCATGTCGATGCCGAAGCGCATGCGCAGTACCTTGGCTTCACGTGCGGTGAGGCCGGAGAGCACTTCGCGAGTGGCTTCCTTGAGGCTTTCCACAGTGGCTACGTCAATTGGCGACTGCATGGCCGAGTCTTCGATGAAGTCGCCCAGGTGCGAGTCTTCGTCGTCACCGATTGGCGTTTCCATGGAGATCGGCTCTTTGGCGATCTTCAGTACCTTGCGGATCTTGTCCTCGGGCATTTCCATGCGTTCGCCCAGCTCTTCAGGTGTGGGTTCGCGACCCATTTCCTGCAGCATCTGACGGGAGATGCGGTTGAGCTTGTTGATCGTCTCGATCATGTGCACCGGGATACGGATGGTCCGCGCCTGGTCGGCAATGGAACGAGTGATCGCCTGGCGAATCCACCAGGTGGCGTAGGTCGAGAACTTGTAGCCGCGGCGGTATTCGAACTTGTCCACCGCCTTCATCAGGCCGATGTTGCCTTCCTGGATCAGATCGAGGAACTGCAGGCCGCGGTTGGTGTACTTCTTCGCGATCGAGATGACCAGGCGCAGGTTGGCTTCAACCATCTCTTTCTTCGCACGGCGGGCTTTGGCCTCGCCGATGGACATGCGACGGTTGATGTCCTTGATGTCAGCNATGACCAGGTCGCATTCCTGTTCCAGCTCGATCAGCTTCTGCTGGCAGCGAACGATGTCTTCCTTGCGGTTGCCGATGGCTTCGGCGTACTTGCCTTTGCCGGAAGCCAGCTGCTCGGCCCAGTCGAGATTGGTCTCGTTGTTCGGGAACTGACGCAGGAAGTCGGCGCGCGGCATGCGGGCGTCACGCACGCACAGCTGCATGATGGCGCGTTCCTGGGCGCGGATCTGGCTCAGGGCGTTGCGAACGCGCTCGACCAGTGCGTCGTACTGCTTGGGTACGAGCTTGATCGGCATGAACAGNATGGCGAGTGCTTCGAGCTCCTCGACGGCCTGCTGGCTGGCNCGGCCGTGCTTCTTCAGCGCCTTCTTGGCTTTCTCCAGCTGNTCGGCGACTGCGCCGAAACGCATACGCGCGACNTCGGGGTCNGGGCCGCCATCGCCTTCTTCCTCTTCGCTGTCGGAGTCGTCCTCTTCCTCATCATCCTTGTCGTCGGCCGCCGGCTTCGCGGTGGTCTGCGGCGTTTCCGGCTCGACCTCCTGAGGACCAGCAGCGCCGTCGTCGTCAGGGTCGATGTAACCGCTGAGGATGTCGGACAGGCGGCCACCTTCGGTCGTCACTCGCTCATAGTCGGCGAGAATGCTGTCGACGGTGCCGGGGAAGTGAGCGATGGCGCTCATCACTTCGCGAATGCCTTCCTCGATGCGTTTGGCGATTTCGATCTCGCCTTCGCGGGTCAGCAGTTCGACCGTGCCCATTTCACGCATGTACATGCGAACGGGATCGGTGGTTCGACCGATGTCGGTCTCGACCGCAGCGAGTGCGGCGGCGGCCTCTTCGGCAGCGGCTTCATCGGTATCGGCTTCGGCCAGCAACAGGGCATCGGCATCCGGGGCAACCTCGAATACATTGATACCCATGTCATTGATCATGCGAATGATGTCTTCCACCTGTTCCGGATCGGAAATATCCTCCGGTAGGTGGTCGTTGACCTCTGCGTAAGTCAGGTAACCCTGCTCACGGCCACGCTGGATCAACTCTTTGAGGCGGGACTGCTGTTGCGCTTTTCCGGACATATAACCCTATCCACTGAAGGTTCTGGCGGGCTGAAAACAAGCTGAGCATTATAGCCGAGCTAGGACCTCAGACGCCAGTTGAGGTCGGTGTAGCGGGTATTGCATTACGGCTCAGCAGGTTACGCAGTTGGTCTTTTTCCTCTGCGCTGAGTTCACCTTGGCGAGCNTTACGCAGCAGGCTTTCGAGTCGGCGTTCCCGCTGTCGGGCGGCAAGGCTATTAATGGTGTCGAAAAACTGCTGTTCAAGGTTATCGGCCGAGATCAGCCATTCTTTCTCTGCAAGTGCGCGTAAAAGTCGCCCTTGGTCGGTTCCATGCCAGCGGGCGATCAGCTGCAGGCTGCGCAGCTTCGGGTTCTTCTGCAGCGTGCCAAGCAGAGCAACGAGCAATTGTGCGTATGTGTCGTCTTCTGCGGCGAAATGGCTGACGTCCTCGACCTTCTGTGCTAGCTCCGGATGGTGCAGCAGCGTCCGCAGCGTGGTCAGGGTCGGCGGCTCGACGGTAGCTGGCGTACGCGGACCGCGAGGTTTGAAGTCTGGTCGCTGCCCGGATTTTTTCCAGTCTTTCTTCCATTCCTTTTTTTCGCCGCGTTGTGGCTTGGGCGCTTCGGGAGGTTGGAAGTAGTCGGTCTCGGCGTAGTGCGAACCCGTGTCGTAATAGGCGGCGTCGTCGTACTCGACCGAGTTGTTGCTGGGAGCGGTGGTTGGCGCTGCTGCCATATGCTGCAGTGCTTCCCCGTTCAGGCCAGTGATCTCGGTGAGACGCTGGCGCATCAATGCGCGCAGGTTTGCACCGGGAATCTTTTCGATAAGCGGCGCTGCCAGGGTGGCCAAGTGGGCCTTGCCTTCCAGTGAGCGTGGATCGGCTTCGTCGCTCAGTTGTTGGAAGAAGTAATCGGCCAGTGGCTGTGAGTGCTGCTGAATGCGCGCGCGAAATGCATCGGTGCCCTCGGCGCGGACCAGTGTGTCCGGGTCCTCTCCGTCGGGCAGGAACAGAAAGCGCGCCCGGCGGCCATCCTGCAGGTTCGGTAGCGTGGCTTCCAGTGCTCGCCAGGCGGCTTTGCGTCCGGCCGCGTCGCCATCGAAGCAGAACAGCACGCTGGGTACGATGCGGAACAGGCGCTTGAGATGCTCTTCGCTGGTTGCCGTACCAAGGGTGGCCACGGCGTTGCGCAAGCCTTGCTGGGCCAGTGCAATGACGTCCATGTAGCCCTCGACCACCATGATCTCGTCGAGATCTCGGTTGGCCTGCCGCGCTTCGTAAAGGCCGTAGAGTTCCTGGCCCTTGTGGAATACCGGGGTTTCCGGCGAATTCAGGTACTTGGGCTTGTCGTCGCCCAGAACGCGACCGCCGAAGGCGATGACCCGGCCGCGGCTGTCGCGGATGGGGAACATCACGCGATCGCGGAAGCGGTCGTAGCGTTTGCCGTTCTCGGCGTTCTCGATCAGCAGGCCGGCGTCGATCAGCGCTTTCTGCTGCAGCGCATCGCCGCCGAGATGCTTCATCAGGTTGTCCCAGCCGGGCGGGGCGAAGCCCAATCCGAAATCCCGGGCAATCACGCCGGACAGGCCGCGGCCCTTGAGGTACTCCACGGCCGACTTGCGGGTCGCGTGGCTTTTCAGGGCTTGGCGGTAGTAATCGGCGGCGGCAGCCAGCAGTGGGTAGAGCGGCGAATCGACCGGCTGGCGTGGCTTGTGTTTGCGGCCGCTTTCCTCGTGGGGGACTTCCATTCCCGCGCGCTTGGCCAGTTCCTCGACTGCCTGGGGGAAGTCCAGCTGGTCGTGGTCCATGACGAAGCCCAGCGCATTGCCGCCAGCGCCGCAGCCGAAGCAATAGTAGAACTGCTTGTCCGGACTGACGCTGAACGAGGGCGTCTTTTCCTTGTGAAAAGGGCAGAGGGCGCTGTAGTTCTTGCCGGCCTTTTTCAGTTGGATGCGCGAGCCGACCACCTCGACGATGTCGGAGCGGTTGAGCAGGTCGTCGATGAAGGATTGGGGGATCAGGCCGGCCATAGAGGTATCAGATTACGCTCGCATTGCATGAGCCGGAAATGAAAAAACTCCGGCCTTTCGCCGGCTGGCGAAGCGGAGTAAGCATGCAATGCAAAGCCCGGCCTGAGCCGGGCTTGATGCGACGTCAGCTGTACTGGATTAGTACAGGCGGACGCTGCGGCGCTGCTCGCGCTGCACTTTCTTGGCGTGACGCTTGACTGCAGCGGCAGCCTTGCGCTTGCGCTCGGAAGTCGGCTTCTCGTAGAACTCGCGCGAGCGGACTTCGGCCAGAACGCCTGCTTTTTCGCAGGAACGCTTGAAGCGACGCAGTGCTACGTCGAAGGGTTCATTCTCTTTAACTTTGACAGCGGGCATCCAGGACTTACCTTCACTTGATTACCGGTGGCAACGCGCTTCGGCAATGACTCGCAAGCACGCTGGTTTTAAGGGTTGCGGATGTTACCCGCTCCAATTGCGGAATGCAAAGCCCCTGATCGAAAAGCGCTGGTCGGTCGGACGGCCCGACGATTAATATGCACGGCTTCATTCGCCCTCCGGAAAGGTTGAACCCATGCTGGTGCTGGGGTTGGAAACGTCCTGCGACGAGACTGGTGTCGCGCTTTACGACAGCGAACAGGGCCTGCTGGCCGACGCGCTATTCAGCCAGATCGACCTGCATCGCGTCTATGGCGGCGTGGTGCCTGAGCTCGCCTCGCGCGATCACGTGAAACGCATGCTGCCGCTGATTCGCCAGGTGCTGGAGGAGGCGGGCCGCGAGGCCGGCCAGATCGATGCGGTGGCCTATACGGCCGGCCCCGGACTGGTCGGTGCGCTGCTGGTTGGGGCCTCCTGCGCCCAGGCGCTGGCGTTGGCCTGGGGCGTACCGGCTGTCGGCGTGCACCATATGGAAGGTCACCTGCTGGCACCGATGCTCGAAGCGCAGCCGCCGCAGTTCCCGTTCGTCGCCTTGCTGGTGTCGGGTGGCCATACGCAGCTTGTTCGCGTGGATGGCATTGGCCGGTACGAGCTGCTCGGCGAATCGGTGGACGATGCCGCTGGCGAGGCCTTCGACAAGACCGCCAAGCTGATGGGCCTGCGTTATCCCGGCGGGCCGGAAATCGCCCGTCTGGCCGAGCAGGGCACTCCGGGACGCTTCGTCTTTCCGCGGCCGATGACTGATCGGCCCGGTCTGGATTTCAGTTTCAGCGGCCTGAAGACCTTTACCCTCAATACCTGGCAGCAGTGCCGCAGCGCGGGCGACGAATCCGAGCAGACCCGCTGCGACATCGCGCTGGCGTTCCAGCAGGCTGTGGTCGAGACGCTGACCATCAAGTGTCGCCGAGCCCTTAGGCAGACGGGCCTGAAGTCGCTGGTCATCGCCGGCGGGGTCAGCGCCAATCAGTCTCTGCGCCAGGCGCTGGAGCGGATGCTCGGTGAGTTCAAGGGTCAGGTCTTCTATGCGCGGCCACGTTTCTGCACCGACAACGGTGCGATGATCGCTTACGCTGGCTGTCAGCGCTTGCTCGCCGGGCAGCATGATGGTCCGGCGATCACCGTACAGCCGCGTTGGTCGATGGACACACTGCCGGCGATCTGATGAGCGTCAGAGCGGTCAGAAATGCCGTTCCCGGCCGGCGAACAGGTCGCGCACGTTGCTGCGATGGCGCCAGACGATCAGTGTGGCGAGCAGGCTCATCGGCAACAGCGCGCCGGGTTGCTGCCAGGCCAGCAGTGGCAGGCATAGCGGCAGGGCGATAAGGGCAGCCAGCGAGCTGGTCCGGGTCAGGCGGAATACCAGCAGCCAGGCGACGATGGCCAGCAGTGCGGCCGGCGGGTAGAGCGCGAGCAGGGTGCCGGCGGCGGTGGCGACACCCTTGCCGCCACGGAAGCGAAAATACAACGGATAGAGATGGCCGCAGACCGCTGCCAGACCGATCCAGGCCTGTTGCTGGACGGACATGTCCAGCGAGGCGGCCAGCAGTACGGGCAGCAGGCCCTTGAGCAGATCGCCGAACAGCGTGCAGATCGCCAGTCGCTTGCCTGCCAGACGAAGCATATTGGTGGCGCCGGGATTGCCGGAGCCGCCGGCGCGCGGGTCGGGCATTCCGGCCAGGCGGCTAAGCAGTATGGCGAATGACAGCGAGCCGATCAGGTACGCGAGCAAGGTCAGCAGCCAGAACATGGAATCCATCCGGGGCAGGGAGCCTCTGAGTCTAACGGCGCGTTTCGAGCTTGTCGTGCCGCAGGAGAACGTTGCGTGGATACAGTCTTCATCGAAGGCCTGGAAGTGGATACGGTAATCGGCGCCTACGACTGGGAGCGCGGGATTCGCCAGTGCCTGCAGCTCGACCTGACGCTGGGCTGGGACATCCGTCCCGCCGCCGAGCATGACGAGCTGGACAAGGCGCTGGACTATGCCAAGGTCGCGGCGACCATCGATCGCTTTGCTGCGCGGCGCGCTTCGAGCTGGTCGAAACCTTCGCCGAGCGTCTGGCGCAAAAGTTGATGAGCGAGTTCGGCATCGTCTGGCTGCGCCTGCGGGTCACCAAACCAGGCGTCAATGCGCGTGCCCGTGCGCTGGGCGTGGAGATCGAACGCGGATGNCGCTGACCCCCGTCATGCTCGGNCTGGGNAGCAATGTGCAGCGCATCGAGCGCCTGCATGCCGGGCTCGATGCGCTGGCCGAGCTGCTGCAGGATATGCGTTGCTCGCCAGTGTTCGAGAGCCTGGCGGTGGGCTATAAGGGCGACAACTTCTACAACCTGGTGGTCGCCGGCTACACCGACCTGCCGCTGACGGAACTGGACCGCCGGCTCAAGTTCATCGAGGCGGACAACGGCCGTTACGCGCCGGATCGCAAGGGGTTGCCGCTGGATATCGATGTGCTGCTGTATGGCGAGCTGGTCGGCAACTTCCATGGCTTGCTGCTGCCGCGTGCGGAGATCCTGAAGAACGCCTTCGTGCTCTGGCCGCTGGCGTTATTGGCGCCGACCGTCAAACATCCCGCTGCAGGCGAGGCCTTTGCCGATCTGTGGGCGCAGTCATCCATCGACCAGCAGCTCTGGCCAGTGCCGTTTCAGTGGCGCGGCAGCGAGCTTACGCCTGCCGATCTGATCCGCAACCATCCTCCACAGCGCGCCTGAATGCCTTACTGCGAATATTCCCGGCAGTAGATGCTCAGGGCATCGAGGCGCGCAGCACCGAGCGCTTTGCCCAGCTCGGCACCTTTGAATCCTTGCTCCAGCAGCGGTTTGACCGGCACGGCACGGGCCGCGCTGGCCGCGCCGTGCAGATAATCGGCTTCGAAGAGCAACTCGCCGGGCGCGCCTGCCAGGGCGCGCATTTCACAAGCCGCGACGAACTGCTCGAAGCGCTCCGGCCGCCGGTAGATGTCGAAATGCTGCAGCATGTCGAGCAGTGCATCGGCATGCAGTTTCTTGGCGTTGAACGCGTCATCCTGATACCTGCCGAGCAGCATCGCCAGCTCTTGGCAGTCCCTCGGCGCCTTGCAGCGCTGGTTGAGTGTATCGATGGCGGCCAGACGTGGTTGCTGGCTATCGGCCGACGTCGTGCAGCCAAGTAGCAGGCAGGCCCAGCGTACCGGCAGTGGCTGGGCATGTTCGGCGCACTGCCGAAGCGTGCCAAGCAGGTGCCCACCGGCAGCATTGCCCTTGGCGAAGGTGGCGGCCAGTTCCGGGAACAGCTCGGCCAGCGCATCACAGTCCTGCAGCACCTGAATGAACACATCCGGCCGCGGCTCCATCAGCGCACGCGAAATCTCTTTCCAGCTGCGCTCCGCCGTCAGCGCCGACAACTCGCCGGA
>JGI25317J35169_1001630_pt1 | contig 11912 bp, 11 predicted proteins | sample AutmiccommunBRH5_FD_35169 | JGI IMG/M metagenome (IMG submission 35169) | reverse complement strand
GCGCAAATGCTGGCCAACGGTGTGCGCCTGATCGACGACAGCTACAACGCCAATCCGGCATCGATCTGCGCCGCCATCGACGTGCTGGCCAGCTTTGCCGGNCGCACCATCCTTGTGCTTGGCGATATGGGCGAGCTGGGCGAGTGGGCCGAGCAGGGCCATCGCGACGTCGGNGCCTATGCCGCTGGCAAGATCGACACGCTTTATGCCGTCGGGCCTCTGATGGCCCATGCAATTCAGGCATTCGGTCCAGGCGCTCGGCACTTCGCCGACCAGGCCAGCCTTATCGACAGCCTGCGAGCCGAACAGGGCAGCGGTACCACCATTCTGATCAAGGGCTCACGCAGCGCGGCGATGGACAAAGTCGTCGATGCGCTCGCTGGGCCATCCATGGAGAAACACTGATGCTGCTGCTGCTCGCCGAGTATCTGCAACAGTTCCACAAAGGCTTCGCGGTCTTTCAGTACCTGTCGCTGCGTGGAATTCTCGGCGTCCTCACCGCGCTGGTNCTGTCGCTGTGGATGGGCCCTTGGCTGATCCGTACGTTGCAGATGCGCCAGATTGGCCAGTCCGTGCGTACCGACGGTCCGCAGTCGCACCTGTCCAAATCCGGCACGCCGACCATGGGTGGTGCGCTGATCCTCAGCGCCATCAGCATCAGCACCTTGCTCTGGGCCGATCTGTCCAATCGCTACGTCTGGGTGGTGCTGGCGGTGACCTTGTTGTTCGGCGCGATCGGTTGGGTCGATGACTATCGCAAGGTGATCGAGAAGAACTCCCGCGGCTTGCCAAGCCGTTGGAAGTATTTCTGGCAATCGGTCTTTGGCCTCGGCGCCGCGGTCTTCCTTTATATGACTGCGCAGACACCGGTCGAAACCACGCTGATTCTGCCGCTGCTGAAGCACATCGAGATCCCACTCGGGATTGGTTTTGTCGTGTTGAGCTACTTCGTCATCGTCGGCTCGAGCAACGCGGTCAACCTGACCGACGGCCTCGACGGTCTGGCGATCATGCCAACGGTCATGGTCGGCGGCGGTCTGGGCATCTTCTGCTACCTCTCCGGTAACGTGAATTTTGCCGAGTACCTGCTCATTCCTTACGTGCCGGGTGCGGGCGAGCTGATCGTCTTCTGCGGCGCGCTGATCGGTGCCGGCCTCGGCTTTCTCTGGTTCAACACCTATCCGGCTCAGGTCTTCATGGGCGATGTCGGCGCGCTGGCGCTCGGCGCGGCGCTGGGCACCATCGCCGTGATCGTTCGCCAGGAAGTGGTGCTGTTTATCATGGGCGGCGTGTTCGTGATGGAAACCCTCTCGGTGATGATTCAGGTGGCGAGCTTCAAGCTGACTGGCAAGCGCGTGTTTCGCATGGCGCCGATCCATCACCATTTCGAACTCAAGGGCTGGCCCGAACCCCGGGTGATCGTGCGCTTCTGGATCATCACTGTGATCCTGGTGCTCGTCGGCCTTGCCACCCTGAAACTGAGGTAATCAAGAGTGCTCATCGCTTCCGACCAGTTCCGCATCGTTGTCGGCCTCGGCAAGAGCGGCATGTCCCTGGTTCGCCATCTGGCGCGCCGGGGCCTGCCGTTTGCCGTCGCTGATACCCGTGTGAACCCGCCGGAGNTGGCGACGCTCAAGGCCGAGTATCCAGACGTGCAAGTGCGCTGTGGCGAGCTGGACGTCGAGTTTCTCTGCACCGCNAGCGAGCTGCTGGTNAGCCCGGGCCTGGCGGTCAGTACGCCNGCGCTGCAGGAAGCNGCGGCGCGTGGGGTCAAGCTGTCCGGTGATATCGAGCTGTTCGCNCGCGAAGCCAAGGCGCCGATCATTGCGATCACCGGCTCCAACGCCAAGAGCACCGTGACCACGCTGGTCGGCGAGATGGCCGTGGCGGCAGGGCGCACCGTGGCGGTTGGTGGCAACCTGGGCACGCCGGCGCTCGATCTGCTGGCAGACGACGTCGAGCTTTATGTGCTGGAGCTGTCCAGCTTTCAGCTGGAGACCACCGAGCAGCTCAATGCCGAAGTGGCGACCTGCCTGAATATCAGCGAAGACCATATGGACCGCTACAGCGGCCTGCCAGCCTATCATCAGGCCAAACACCGAATTTTCCGCGGCGCGCGTCAGGTGGTGGTCAATCGCGATGACCGGCTCAGCCGTCCGCTGGTCGCGGATGACCTGCCGACCTGGACCTTTGGCCTCGGCAAGCCGGACTTCAAGGGCTTTGGGCTGTTCGAGGAAAAAGGCGAGAAGTACCTGGCGTTCCAGTTCGATGCGCTGATGCCGGTTCGCGAGCTGAAGATGCGTGGTGCGCACAATCAGTCCAATGCTCTGGCAGCGCTGGCGCTGGGGCACGCGGTGGGTCTGCCGTTCGAGCCGATGCTGGAGACGTTGCGCCAGTTCGTCGGTTTGCCGCATCGCTGCCAGTGGGTTGGCCAGCGTGGCGACGTCAGCTATTACGACGATTCCAAGGCCACCAATGTCGGTGCCGCGCTGGCTGCGATCGAAGGCCTGGGTGCGGATATCGACGGCAAGCTGGTGCTGATCGCCGGTGGCGATGGCAAGGGCGCAGACTTCTCCGCGCTGCGCGCGCCGATTGCACGCTATTGCCGTGCCGTGGTGCTGCTCGGTCGTGATGCGCAACGTCTTGCGGACGCGCTGGCCGATGCCACCACCCTGGTTCATGTCGCAACACTGGGCGAAGCCGTGCAGCGCGCCGCCGAGTGTGCCGAAGCGGGCGATGCGGTATTGCTGTCGCCGGCCTGTGCCAGTCTGGACATGTTCAAGAATTTCGAAGAGCGCGGTCGCCTGTTCGCCGCTGCGGTGGAGGCGCTCGACTGATGCTCGCCTTCCTGCGCCATGCTCCTTCGCCCTTGTTCGGCCGCCGCGGTCTGGATCTTGACTTCCCCATGCTCGCCGGCTGTCTGGCTTTGCTTGGCCTGGGTCTCGTGATGATCACTTCGGCGTCGTCCGAAGTCGCGGCGGTCAATGCCGGCAATCCGCTGTATCACATGAGTCGCCATCTGGTTTATGTGGCGCTGGGCCTCGGCGCGGGAATTGCGATGCTGCTGGTACCGCTGTCGGTCTGGCAACGCCTGGACTGGATGCTGCTGCTGGCGGCGTTCGGCCTGCTGATCCTGGTCCTGCTGCCGGGAATCGGCCGGGAAGTGAACGGTTCGATGCGCTGGATCGGTTTCGGCGCCTTCAACGTGCAGCCGTCCGAGCTGGCGAAAGTCTTCGTGGTGATCTACCTGGCCGGCTATCTGGTGCGCCGGCAAGAGGAAGTTCGCGAAAGCATGTGGGGCTTTGCCAAACCCTTCCTGGTCCTGCTGCCCATGGCATTCCTGTTGCTGCTGGAGCCCGATTTCGGTGCGACCGTGGTCATGATGGGCGCCGCAGTGGCGATGTTGTTCCTCGGTGGTGTTGGCATGATCCGCTTCAGTCTGCTGGTGATCGCCGCGTGGGTGCCGTGGTGGTGTTGGTGCAGACCCAGGAATACCGTCTGCAGCGCCTGATCACTTTCACCGACCCCTGGGCCGATCAGTACGGCGCCGGCTACCAGCTGACCCAGGCGCTGATCGCCTTCGGCCGCGGGGAGTGGTTCGGCGTCGGCCTGGGTAATAGCGTGCAAAAGCAGTTCTACCTGCCCGAGGCGCATACGGACTTCGTATTCTCCGTACTGGCCGAAGAGCTGGGCATGGTCGGCGCACTGGCGACCATCGCGCTGTTCGCCTTCGTCGGTGTTCGCGCACTGTATATCGGTCTGTGGGCAGAGAAGGCCCGGCAGTTCTTCGCGGCGTATGTGGCCTGGGGGATGGCGTTCCTCTGGCTGGGACAATTCCTGATCAACGTGGGAGTAAACGTAGGTCTGCTGCCAACCAAGGGCCTGACGCTGCCGTTCCTCAGTTATGGCGGCAGCTCGCTGGTGGTGACCTGCGCAAGCATGGCGCTGCTGCTGCGCATCGAATGGGAAAGCCGCACCGTGCTGGGCAGCGAGGACACCGAGTTCGATGAGGCCGATTTCGCCGAGCCGCCGGCCAAGGAGGTCGCCCATGGCCGCTAATGTACTGATCATGGCCGGCGGCACCGGTGGCCACGTTTTCCCGGCGCTCGCCTGTGCTCGTGAGTTCCAGGCCCGCGGCTACTCCGTGCACTGGCTCGGCACGCCGCGCGGCATCGAGAACGAACTGGTACCCGCCGCTGGCCTGCCGCTGCATCTGATCCAGGTCAGCGGATTGCGCGGCAAGGGCATCGTTTCGCTGATCAAGGCACCGCTGCAGTTGATTCGCTCGCTGTTCCAGGCGCGTCGCATCGTGCGCGAGCTGCAACCGGTCTGCGTGCTGGGGATGGGCGGCTACGTTACCGGTCCGGGCGGACTGGCTGCCAAGCTGGCCGGGGTGCCCCTGGTGATTCACGAACAGAACGCCGTCGCTGGGACCGCCAATCGTAGCCTCGCGCCGCTTTCCAGCCGCGTCTGCGAAGCCTTCCCGGAAACCTTCAAGGCCAGCGCCAAGCGCCGCACCACCGGCAATCCGGTGCGTGAGGAGCTGTTCCTCGAGACGCCCCGCGATGCCCTTGCGCATCGTCGCCCGCGCCTCCTGGTACTGGGCGGCAGTCTCGGTGCCGAACCGCTGAACAAACTGCTGCCCGCCGCGCTCGCCCAGGTACCGGCGGATGTGCGGCCGCAGGTGTTTCATCAGGCCGGCAAGCAGCACGCCGATATCACCACGCAGCGTTATGCCGAGGTCGGCGTCGAGGCGGAAGTCGCGCCCTTCATCAAGGACATGGCGCGGGCCTACGCCTGGGCCGATCTGGTCATCTGTCGTGCCGGAGCGCTCACCGTTTGCGAGCTGGCCGCCGCTGGGTTGCCATCCTTTCTGGTGCCGCTGCCCCATGCGATCGACGACCACCAGACACGCAATGCCGAATATCTGGCGAAGGAGGGCGCTGCCGTCCTTCTGCCGCAAGCCAAGACTGATGCGGCCGTGCTTGCCGCTCAGCTGACCGAGGTAATGATGCAGCCGGAAAAACTCAAGGCCATGGGCGCCATCGCGCGCCGTCTGGCCCGGCCCGACGCCACCCGCAGCGTGGTCGATATCTGTCTGGAGGTGGCCCGTGGCTAAATCTCCCGCCGCGGTAAAAGCCGAAGTCCGCCGTATGCGGCGCATTCGTCGCATTCACTTCGTCGGTATCGGCGGGGTCGGCATGTGCGGCATCGCCGAGGTGCTGCTCAATCTCGGCTACGAGGTGTCGGGCTCGGACCTCAAGGAATCCGCCAGTACCGATCGGCTGCAGAGCTTCGGTGCGCAGATTTTCATCGGTCATCAGGCCGGCAATGTTGCCGGCGCCGACGTGCTGGTGGTGTCCAGCGCGGTCAATTCGGCCAACCCGGAAGTCGCCCTGGCGCTCGAACAACGTATTCCAGTGGTTCCACGTGCCGAGATGCTTGCCGAGCTGATGCGCTACCGGCACGGTATTGCTGTCGCCGGCACCCATGGCAAGACCACTACTACCAGTCTGCTGGCTTCGGTTTTTGCCGCCGGCGGGCTCGATCCGACTTTCGTCATCGGTGGCCGACTCACTGCGGCCGGTACCAACGCGCAGCTCGGCAGCAGCCGTTATCTGATCGCCGAGGCCGACGAAAGCGATGCCAGCTTCCTGCACCTGCAGCCGATGGTCGCGGTGGTCACCAATATCGATGCCGACCACATGAGCACCTATGGCGGCGACTTCGGCAAGCTGAAGAAAACCTTCGTCGAGTTCCTGCACAACCTGCCGTTCTACGGCCTGGCAGTGCTCTGCGTCGACGACCCGTTCGTTCGCGAGATCATTCCGCAGATCGGCCGGCCGATCACGACCTACGGTTTCAGCGAAGACGCCGACGTGCGCGCCACCAATGTCCGTCAGGAAGGCATGCGTACCTTCTTCACGGTGCTGCGCGATGGCTGTGAGCCGCTGGGTGTGTCAGTGAACATGCCGGGCAACCACAACGTGCTGAACGCCCTGGCCACCATCGCCATTGCTACCGATGAAGGTATCGACGACGAAGCCATCGTCCAGGGCCTCGCGGAGTTCGCAGGCGTCGGCCGCCGCTTTCAGGTCTATGGCGATCTACCGGTCGAGGACGGCAGCGTGATGCTGGTCGACGACTACGGTCATCACCCGCGCGAAGTCGCCGCAGTGATCAAGGCAGTCCGCGGTGGCTGGCCGGAGCGGCGCCTTGTCATGGTCTATCAGCCCCATCGCTACAGCCGCACCCGCGACCTCTACGACGACTTCGTGCAGGTGCTCGGCGAGTCCAACGTGTTGCTGCTGATGGAAGTCTATCCGGCCGGCGAAGAGCCGATACCCGGCGCCGACAGCCGCCAGTTGTGCCACAGCATCCGCCAGCGCGGCCAGCTGGACCCGATCTACGTCGAGCGTGGCGTCGACCTCGCTCCGTTGGTCAAACCGCTGCTGCGTGCCGGCGACATTCTGCTTTGCCAAGGAGCCGGTGACATCGGTGGCCTGGCGCCGCAACTGCTCAAGAGTCCGCTGTTCGGTGGCGATGGCGCCGCGAGGAAATCCAAATGACGACCCTGCATTCGACTCGCGACCCCAAGGCGTTTGGTCGTGTCGCCGTGCTCTTCGGTGGCAAGAGTGCCGAACGCGAAGTGTCCCTGAAATCCGGCGCGGCGGTACTCGCCGCGTTGCAGGAGGCCGGTGTGGATGCGTTCGGCATCGATGCCGGCGATGACCTGCTGCAACGCCTGAGCAACGAGCGCATCGATCGTGCCTTCATCGTCCTGCATGGTCGTGGTGGCGAAGACGGCAGCATGCAGGGACTGTTGGAATGCGCCGGTATCCCCTACACCGGCAGCGGCATTCTGGCTTCGGCCCTGGCCATGGACAAACTGCGCACCAAGCAGGTGTGGCAGAGCCTTGGCTTGCCGACGCCGCAGCATGCCGTGCTGGCTACGGAGGCCGATTGCAAGGCTGCAGCGGAAACCCTGGGTTTTCCGCTGATCGTCAAACCGGCCCACGAAGGCTCTAGCATCGGCATGGCCAAGGTCGGCGGGCTCACCGAGCTGATCGAAGCCTGGCGTGCCGCCAGCAGCTACGACTCGCAAGTACTCGTCGAGCAGTGGATACAAGGCCCGGAATTCACCGTGGCGGTGCTGCACGGCCAGGTACTGCCACCGATTGGCCTGGGCACGCCGCACACCTTCTACGACTACGACGCCAAGTACCTGGCTTCCGATACCCAGTACCGCATTCCCTGTGGCCTCGACGCGGTGCGCGAACAGGAACTGAAGACGCTGTCTGCACGTGCCTGCGAAGCGGTGGGTATCCGCGGCTGGGCCCGGGTTGACGTGATGCAGGACGGTAACGGCGATTTCTGGCTGCTTGAAGTGAACACCGTGCCGGGAATGACCGATCACAGCCTGGTGCCCATGGCGGCGCGTGCTGCCGGTCTGGATTTCCAGCAACTGGTCCTGAGCATTCTCGATGACAGCCTCGAGGCGGGGAGCTAGCCATGATCGCCACGCTGCGCCATTCGCAACCCGGAAGCGGCCGCGCCTCGCGCAAGCCCGCGCAACGGGGTGCGAGCCGCCTGGTGCAACCGCAGCCGCTGTCGCAGCGCCTGCCGAAGCCGAGCCTCGCCGGGCTGAAGCGTTTCGTCTGGCCGGTGCTACTGGTCGGGTTGGCGGTCGGGCTTTACGAGCTGGGCGAGCGGCTGCTGCCCTATGCCGATCGGCCGATCGCCAAGGTCAGTGTGCAGGGCGAACTGGGCTATGTGAGTCGCGAGGCGGTCCAGCAGCGCATAGCGCCTTTCGTCGAGCAGAGCTTCTTCAAGGTTGATCTGAACGGCATGCGCCACCAACTGGAACAGATGCCGTGGATCGCGCATGTCGAAGTNCGCCGCGTCTGGCCGGACCAGGTGATGGTGCGGCTGGATGAGCAATTGCCGATTGCCCGCTGGGGGGGCGAAGCATTGCTTAACAATAAAGGGCAGGCTTTCTCGCCGGATGACCTGACCCGATATGAACACTTGCCACATTTATATGGTCCGAAGCGGGCCCAACAGCGTGTCATGCAGCAATACCAGATGCTCAGCCAGATGCTGCGCCCGCTGGGATTCTCCATTTCCCGTCTGGAGCTGCGCGAGCGTGGAAGCTGGTTCCTGACCACCAACCAGGGCGTCGAGTTGCTGCTGGGGCGGGACCAGGTTGTAGAAAAAATGCGTCGCTTCACCGCCATCTATCAAAAGGCGCTGGAGCAGGAAAGCGAGAAGATCGCACGGATCGATCTGCGCTATGCGAACGGCCTGGCCGTNGCCTGGCATGAGCCGGTCCCGACTGTGACGGATACGACCGTCGCTGCGAAGAATTGAGGAATGAAACACATGTCGAGCGTGCAAAGCGGCAAGATGATCGTCGGCCTGGACATCGGCACCTCCAAGGTGGTGGCGCTGGTAGGTGAGGTGACCGCCGATGGTGAGCTGGAAATCGTGGGNATCGGTACCCATCCTTCGCGCGGGTTGAAGAAGGGCGTGGTGGTCAATATCGAATCCACCGTGCAGTCGGTTCAGCGCGCTATCGAAGAAGCTCAGCTGATGGCTGGCTGCCGCATCCATTCGGCCTTCGTCGGCCTGGCGGGCAACCACATTCGCAGCCTGAACTCCCATGGCATCGTCGCGATCCGCGACCGTGAAGTCAGCGCCGCGGACCTGGAGCGGGTACTTGACGCCGCCCAGGCTGTGGCCATTCCGGCGGACCAGCGCGTGCTGCACACGCTGCCGCAGGATTACGTGATCGACAACCAGGAAGGTGTGCGCGAACCGCTGGGCATGTCCGGCGTGCGCCTCGAGGCCAAGGTCCATGTGGTCACCTGCGCGGTGAATGCGGCGCAGAATGTCGAGAAGTGCGTGCGTCGCTGCGGCCTGGAAGTGGATGACATCATCCTGGAGCAACTGGCCTCTGCACACGCGGTACTGACCGACGATGAAAAAGAGCTGGGCGTCTGCCTGGTGGACATCGGCGGCGGCACCACCGACATCTGCATTTTCACCGAAGGCGCGATTCGTCATACCGCGGTCATCCCGATCGCCGGCGATCAGGTCACCAACGACATCGCCATGGCATTGCGCACGCCGACCCAGTATGCCGAAGAGATCAAGATTCGTTATGCTTGCGCGTTGGCCAAGCTGGCCGGTGCAGGCGAGACCATCAAGGTTCCCAGCGTCGGCGATCGCCCACCGCGCGAACTCTCGCGGCAGGCTCTGGCAGAGGTGGTCGAGCCGCGCTATGACGAGCTGTTCACCCTGATCCAGGCCGAGCTGCGTCGTAGCGGATACGAGGATCTGATCCCGGCCGGGATCGTTCTCACAGGCGGTACAGCGAAGATGGAAGGAGCCGTCGACCTGGCCGAGGAAATCTTTCACATGCCGGTGCGCCTGGGCGTGCCGCACAGCGTCAAGGGACTGAGCGACGTAGTACGCAACCCCATCTATTCAACGGGCGTGGGCCTGTTGCTGTACGGACTGCAAAAGCAGGCCGACGGCATTCCCGTGTCTGGCATCGGCAGTTTCGCCGACGAATCAAAGACGTCTGTTCTGGACCGGCTCAAGGGCTGGATCCAGGGCAATTTTTAAGCAGTGCGCTGTAACAACCAAAACTAGAAAGCTGGAAGGAGAGAGGGAAATGTTCGAACTCGTAGATCATACCCCGCAAAGTGCAGTCATCAAGGTCATCGGTGTCGGTGGCGGTGGCGGCAATGCCGTGAACCACATGGTTCGCAATAACGTCGAAGGCGTCGAATTCATCTGCGCCAACACTGACGCCCAGGCGCTGAAGAAAGTTGAAGCACGCACCGTGCTGCAGCTCGGCTCGGCCATCACCAAAGGTCTGGGTGCCGGTACCAATCCGGACATCGGTCGCCAGGCGGCGATGGAAGATCGTGAGCGCATCGCCGAAGTACTGGAAGGTGCGGACATGGTGTTCATCACCACCGGCATGGGCGGCGGCACCGGTACCGGCGCTGCGCCGATCATCGCTTCGGTAGCCAAGGAAATGGGCATCCTTACCGTCGCCGTGGTCACTCGTCCGTTCCCCTTCGAGGGCCGTCGTCGCATGCAGGTGGCCGACGAAGGTATCCGTGCGCTGTCCGATTGCGTCGATTCGCTGATCACTATCCCCAACGAGAAGCTGCTGACCATCCTCGGCAAGGACGCCAGCCTGCTGGCCGCTTTCGCCAAGGCTGACGACGTACTGGCCGGTGCGGTCCGTGGCATCTCCGACATCATGCAGCGTCCGGGCCTGATGAACGTCGACTTCGCCGACGTCAAGACGGTCATGGGCGAGATGGGTATGGCGATGATGGGCACTGGTTGCGCCACCGGCCCGAACCGTGCTCGCGAAGCCACCGAGGCTGCCATTCGCAACCCGCTGCTGGAAGACGTCAACCTGCAGGGCGCACGTGGCATTCTGGTCAACATCACTGCTGGTCTGGACCTTTCGCTCGGCGAGTACGCTGCCGTGGGCGAAATCATCGAGGCCTTCGCGTCCGATGAGGCCACCGTCAAGGTTGGTGCCGTGATCGATCCGGACATGGCCGACGAGCTGCATGTCACCGTGGTCGCTACCGGGCTCGGTCCGCGCAATGAAAAGCCGGTCAAGGTCGTCGACAACACCGTGCAGACCTCTGTTGCCGCTTCCGCCGCTCCGGCACCGCGTCAGCATGAGCAGGCCGCGGTCAATTATCGTGACCTGGAGCGTCCGACCGTGATGCGTAATCAGGCGCATGCAGCTGCCACCGCAGCCAAGCTGAATCCGCAGGAAGATCTGGATTATCTGGACATTCCCGCGTTTCTGCGTCGTCAGGCCGATTGATTGGATTTATCAGGAGTATCGTTGTGATTGGTGTTCAGCAAAGTTGGCTTCTGCTATTATCGCCGCCAATTGTTGAAAACTATTCGCAACTAGCGCTAAAGCGAAGCAAAAGGCCATGATCAGACAACGCACCCTGAAGAACATCATTCGCGCCACCGGCGTCGGCTTGCATTCGGGAGAGAAGGTTTATCTCACCCTGAAACCGGCACCGGTGGATACCGGAATCGTGTTCTGTCGCACCGACCTCAACCCGCCTGTGGAGATTCCTGCGCGGGCCGAGAACGTTGGCGAAACCACCATGTCCACGACATTGGTCAACGGTGACGTCAAGGTCGACACAGTGGAGCATCTGCTGTCGGCAATGGCTGGCCTGGGGATCGACAACGCCTACGTCGAACTCTCAGCGTCGGAAGTGCCGATCATGGATGGTAGCGCTGGACCTTTCGTATTCCTGATTCAATCCGCCGGCCTGCAGGAGCAGGACGCCCACAAGAAGTTCATCCGCATCAAGCGTGAAGTGACAGTCGAGGAAGGTGACAAGCGCGCTACTTTCCTGCCTTTCGACGGCTTCAAGGTGAGTTTCGAGATCGATTTCGACCATCCGGTTTTCAAGGGCCGTACCCAGACTGCCAGTGTGGATTTCTCGAGCACTTCCTTCGTCAAGGAAGTCAGCCGTGCACGTACCTTCGGGTTCATGCGCGACATCGAGTTCCTGCGCTCGCACAACCTGGCGCTGGGCGGCAGCGTTGAGAACGCAATCGTGGTGGACGAAACCAGTGTGCTCAACGAAGACGGCCTGCGTTACGAGGACGAATTCGTGAAGCACAAGATTCTCGATGCCATTGGTGATCTGTACTTGCTGGGCACCAGTCTGATCGGCGAATTCCGCGGCTATAAATCCGGCCACGCGTTGAACAACCGTTTGCTACGCACCCTGATGGAACAAAAGGATGCGTGGGAACTGGTGACCTTCGATGACCCGCAGACCGCACCGATCTCCTACATGCGTCCGGTGGCAGCCGGCTAAGCTGTACCTCTCTTCCTA
>JGI25317J35169_1001608_pt1 | contig 12114 bp, 11 predicted proteins | sample AutmiccommunBRH5_FD_35169 | JGI IMG/M metagenome (IMG submission 35169) | reverse complement strand
ATAGCCCTTCTCGGTCAGGGCTTCGGACAATGCGGGATGGATACCGTCGAAATCAATCATGGGGGGCTTTCGCTGAACGGGGCAGGGCGCGGGGGCCAGTGGGGCCGCCGGGGACCGGCAGAAACGGAAACGGGGGTGGCGCAGCTTGTGCGCGCTTCGCCATTACACGTTTGGACTGTGGATGTATAGCGCAAACGGCCCGCGAGCTGCGGACCGCCTGGGAATCGGGGCCTTGGCGCTGATCAGCGCTTGAGCGGGCAGGTGCTGAGGCCGAGGAGCGAATAGACCGGGCAGGTCCGCAGCAGGCCGGTCGCCAGCGGTACGATGCCGATCAGGTAGAGCCAGCGGTATTGGCCTTCGGGGTTCAGGAAGAACCCGGCGATCAGCGCGAGGCCGACCACCACGCGCAGGATGCGGTCGATGCCGCCGACATTGGTGTTGAACATGGTTGGTCCCCCTTGGACGAATAATATGCAGATTGCACTATATGATTTTCGGGAGCCGATGTCCTGCGCCAAATCGGGGCTTTGCGCGGCCGGGTCAAATGGCCGCGCGCGAGGTTATGTGCGGCTGCGCTTCTCGAACCGCGGCAGCATGGCGGAGAAGTCCTTGCCGCGGCCATCCTCCGCCTCCACGAAGCTTTCATACAGCAGCGTCGCCAGCGCGCCCATCGGCGTGTCGGCATCGGCCGAGCCCGCCGCCTGCTGGCTGAGCCGCAGGTCCTTCAGCATCAGTTCCGCCGCGAAGCCGGGCTTGTAGCCGTTGTCGGCGGGGCTGGTCGGGCCGACGCCGGGCGCCGGGCAATAGGCGTTCATCGACCACGAATAGCCCGAGGAGGTGGAGACGACATCGAACATCTTCTGCCGGTCGAGCCCCAGCTTGTCGGCCAGCGCGAAGGCCTCGCAGGTGGCGATCATGGTAACGCCGAGGATCATGTTGTTGCAGATCTTGGCGGCTTGTCCCGCCCCCGCGCCGCCGCAATGCACCGCCTTCTGGCCCATCACCTCGAAGAGCGGCAGGGCGGTGGCGAAAGCGGCGTCCGGGTGGCCCATCACCTCGAAGAGCGGCAGGGCGGTGGCGAAAGCGGCGTCCGGGCCGCCGACCATGAAGGTCAGCGTGCCGGCACTGGCGCCGCCGACGCCGCCCGAGACCGGGGCATCGAGTGCGGCGAGGCCTGCCGCCTGCGCCTGTTCGGCCACGGCGCGGGCGCTGTCCACATCGACGGTGGAGCAATCGACCAGCACCGCGCCGGGGGCCATCGCCGGGATCACCTCGGCCGCGACGCTGCGCAGGATCGCGCCGTTGGGCAGCATGGTGATCACCACCTCTGCCCCCTGCACCGCGCCCGCCGCGCTGATCGCGCCGGTGACGCCCGCGGGCATCGGGGTGGCGGGGTCATATCCCGTCACATCATGGCCGGCCTTCACCAGATTGGCGGCCATCGGCGTGCCCATGTTGCCCAGTCCCAGAAACGCGATCCTCATGGTCTCTCCTCCTCAGAAGCTCAATTCGCCTTGCCCGAGCGGGGCCAGCAGTGCTTGCCGCTCTTCCGCGGTGACGGTGCCGAGGGCATGGCGCCAGCGCGGGCTGCGGTCCTTGTCGATGATCTGGGCGCGCACGCCCTCCAGAAAGTCGGTCTGCGCGACGGCGCGGAAGGTGAAGCGGAATTCGTTTCTCAGCGCCTGCCGGATGCCGTCCGTGGGGGTGAGCATGTTCAGCAGGTCCAACGTGCAGCCCATCGAGAGGGGCGAGTTGCGCAGGATCGCCTTGCGGGCGTCGGTGGCCCAGGGCTCGGAGAGCTGCGCTAGACGCTCAACGATTTGCGCAATGTCGGTGTCGGAGAATGCCGCGTCGATACCCGCCGCAGCCTCGGCCAGCGGGCTCGCCGGGGCCATCAGGGCGTGCGCCGCCACCCGACCCGCATCGCCGGTGGCGCAGAGATCGGCGATGAGGGCGGGCCACTCCGCCTCGGGCAGGTAGTGGTCCGCAAAGCCGGCGTGGATCGCGTCGCCTGCACCCATCCGGGTGCCGGTGAGGCCAAGGAGGCGGCCAAGCTGGCCGGGGGCGCGGGCCAGCAGCAGGGTGCCGCCGACATCGGGGATCAGGCCGATGCCGCATTCGGGCATGGACATCTGGGTGGTGTCGCCGACGACACGGTGGCTGACATGGCAGCCGAGGCCGACGCCGCCGCCCATCACGAAGCCCTGCATCAGCGCGATGATCGGCTTGGGATACTCCGCCAGCTTGGCGTTCATGCGGTATTCGTCCCGCCAGAACTCGCGGCCCGCGGTGTCATCCCCGGCTGTGCCGGCGCGGTAGACATCGGCAATGTCGCCGCCCGCGCAAAAGGCGCGCTCGCCTTCCGCGTCGAGGATCACCAGATCGACGGCCGGATCATCGCGCCACAGGTCGATTGCCGCCTCCAGCGCCAGCGCCATCGGGTGGCTGAGCGCGTTCAGCGCCTTGGGGCGGGTGAGGGTGATGCGCCCGGCGCGGCCCTCGGTGCGAATGTGAAGATCGGTCATCGTTTCCCCGCCAGCATCTCGCGCGCCACGATCAGGCGCATGATCTCGTTGGTGCCCTCGAGGATCTGGTGCACGCGCAGGTCGCGCACCAGCTTCTCGATGCCGTAATCGCCGAGGTAGCCATAGCCGCCATGCATCTGCAGGCAGTCGTTGGCGACGGCAAAGGCGGCGTCGGTCACATACATCTTGGCCATTGCGCAGAACTTGGTCGCATCGGCCGCGCCGGCATCGAGCTTGGAGGCCGCCTGCCGCAGGAAGATGCGCGAGGATTGCAGCTTCACCTCCATCTCGGCCAGCCGGAACTGCAGCGCCTGGAACTGGTCGATGGAGCGGCCGAAGGCGCGGCGTTCGGCCATGTAGGTCAGCGTCGCGTCCAGCGCCGCCTGCGCGCCGCCAAGGGCAGAGGCGGCGATGTTGAGCCGCCCGCCATCGAGGCCGGCCATCGCATAGGCAAAGCCGCGGCCCTCCTCGCCGATCAGGTTGGCGGCCGGCACCGGGCAATCGTCGAACTGCACCTGCCGCGTTGGCTGCGCGCGCCAGCCCATCTTGTCCTCCAGCCCGCCGAAGGACAGGCCCGGCGCGCCCGCCTCGACGATGACGGTGGAGATGCCCTTGGGCCCGTCCTCGCCGGTGCGCACCATGGTCACATAGACATCGGAATAGCCGCCGCCCGAGATGAAGGCCTTGGTGCCGGTGAGGCGGTAGCCGTCATTGGTCTTGTCGGCCCGGGTGCGCAGGGCGGCGGCGTCGGAGCCGGATCCGGGTTCGGTGAGGCAATAGGAGAAGATCTTCTCCATGCTGCACAGGGCGGGCAGCCATGTCGCCCGCGTCTCGGCGCTGCCGAACTTGTCGATCATTCCGCCGCACATGTTGTGGATCGACAGGAAGCTGCCGACCGCCGGGCAGGCCATCGCCAGCGCCTCGAACACCAGCGTGGCGTCAAGCCGGGAAAGGCCCGATCCGCCGACATCCTCGGACACGTAGATGCCGCCAAGCCCCAGTTCCGCCACCTTGGGCCAGAGCGTCTTGGGGATCGTGCCCTCGGCCTCCCATTGCCGGGCGAAGGGCGCGATGTGTTCCTGGCCGAAGCCATAAGCCATGTCGAAAATGGCCTGCTGCTCTTCGCTGAGCGCGAAATCCATGACAGCCTCCCCTCCGTCGGTTTTCTGGTGGTCTAGCGGGCGAACCTTGCAGGAGTTTTGCAAGGGTCGCGCAGGGCTGGCGCGGGGCCAGCCCTGCTTAACTGATCCGCGAAGCGGATCAGTCCATGGCCTTGAAGTTGAACGCTGCGCCTTCCTTCAGGCCCGAGGGCCAGCGCGCCGTCACGGTCTTGGTGCGCGTGTAGAAGCGGAAGGCGTCCGGCCCGTGCTGGTTCAAATCGCCAAAGGCCGATTTCTTCCAGCCGCCGAAGGTGTGATAGGCCAGCGGCACCGGGATCGGCACGTTGATGCCGATCATGCCGACGTTGATCCGGTTGGCGAAGTCGCGCGCGGTGTCGCCATCGCGGGTGTAGATCGCGGTGCCGTTGCCGTATTCGTGGTCCATCGCCAGCTTCAGCGCCTCCTCGTAGGACTTGGCGCGCACGGTCGACAGCACCGGCCCGAAGATCTCTTTCCGGTAGATGTCCATGTCCGGTGTCACGTGGTCAAAGAGATGCGGGCCGACGAAGAAGCCGTCCTCATAGCCCTGCAGGCTGAATCCGCGGCCATCGACGACCAGCTTCGCGCCCTGCTCGACGCCCGACTCCACCAGCTTCAGGATGTTGGCCTTGGCGGCAGCGGTCACCACTGGGCCGTAATCGACATCATCCCCAGCCGTCCACGGGCCGACCTTCAGCCGCTCGATCCGCGGGATCAGCTTCTCGATCAGCGCATCGGCGGTGGCATCGCCGACCGGCACCGCGACCGAGATCGCCATGCAGCGCTCGCCCGCAGCGCCGTAACCGGCACCGACCAGCGCATCGGCGGCCTGATCGAGGTCGGCATCGGGCATGATGATCATGTGGTTCTTGGCACCGCCGAAGCACTGCACGCGCTTGCCGTTGGCGCAGCCGCGCGAATAGATATATTGCGCAATCGGGGTCGAGCCGACGAAGCCGATGGCCTGCACGGTGTCATTGTCCAGCAGCGCATCGACGGCTTCCTTGTCGCCGTTGATGACCTGCAGCACGCCGTCGGGCAGCCCCGCCTCCTGGAACAGCGCCGCCAGCATCAGCGGGACCGAGGGGTCACGCTCCGACGGCTTGAGGATGAAGGCGTTGCCCGCGGCCAGCGCCGGGCCCATCTTCCACAGCGGGATCATGGCGGGGAAGTTGAACGGGGTGATGCCCGCGGCCACGCCAAGCGGCTGGCGCAGCGAATACATGTCGATGCCGGGGCCGGCGCTGTCGGTGAACTCACCCTTCAGCAGATGCGGGGCGCCGATGCAGAACTCGATCACTTCCAGCCCGCGCTGGATATCGCCCTTGGCATCGGGGAAGGTCTTGCCGTGCTCGGAAGACAGCTTCTCGGCCAGCTTGTCCATGTCGCGGTTGATCAGGCGCACCATCTCCATCATCACGCGGGCGCGGCGCTGCGGGTTGGTCGCGCCCCATTTCACCTGCGCCTCGGCGGCGTCGGCGATGGCGGCGTCGATCTCGGCGGTGCTGGCGAGCGCGACCTGCGCCTGCACATCGCCGGTGGCGGGGTTGAACACGTCGGCAGTGCGGCCGGACGTGCCCGCCACAAGCTTGCCGTTGATCCAGTGACCGATGGTTTCCATGGCATCCTCCCAAAAGCTGATTTGCGCCACCATAGGCTTGCATTTCTGCGGCGCAAAGCGTCAGTTTCCCAAAATCGTTTTGCAAATGTGCAAAGGGGCGCGGGATGCCGGATTGGGATGACCTGCGGATATTCCTGGCCGTGGCCCGCAGCGAAAGCCTGTCGGGCGCGGGGCGCGGCCTGCGGCTGGATGCCGCGACGGTGGGCCGGCGCATCGCCCGGCTGGAAGAGGCGCTTGGCCATCCGCTGTTCCTGCGATCGGCGCAAGGCTACCGGCTGACCGAGGCGGGCGGGCGGCTGCTGCCCCATGCCGAGGCGGCAGAGCGGGCGATGGCGGCGGCCGCGGAAGACATGGCGGGCGCGGGCGCGGGGCTGACGGGCCAGATCCGGCTGGGGGCGCCCGATGGCTGCGCGAACTACCTGCTGCCGCAGGTGACGGCGGCGATCTGCGATTCCAATCCGGGGCTGGAGGTGCAGATCGTGGCGCTGCCGCGGGTGTTCAACCTGTCCAAGCGCGAGGCGGACATGGCCGTCGCCGTCAGCCCGCCCGAGGCGGGGCGGTTGACCGTGCAGAAGCTGACCGACTACCGGTTGAGCCTTGCCGGGGATGCGGGGTATCTGGCGGCGCATCCCGCGATCACCGGTCGGGCCGATCTGCAGGCGCATCGGCTGGTGGGCTATATCCCCGACATGATCTTCGACAAGGAGCTGGATTATCTGGCCGAGCTTGGCGTGGGGGCGGTGCCGCTGGGGTCCAACTCGGTCTCGGTGCAGCTGATGTGGCTGCGGGCGGGGGCGGGGATCGGCATCGTGCATGATTTCGCCATGCCCTTCGCCCCGGGCCTGCGCCGGGTGCTGGCGGGGCAGGTGGCGCTGACCCGGGCCTTCTGGCTGATCCGCCATGCCGATGACCGCCGGTCGGACCGGATGACCCGCTTTGCCGAGGCGCTGACGCTGGGGCTGCGGCGTGAGGTGGCGCGGCTGGAAGGGCTGGCGGCGGGGCAGTAGGGGGTAGACTGACGGAGGGCAGCGCCCGTCCGCCGGGTGGGCGAGCAACGGCAGTTCTAGGCGCTTTATGGTGCGGCCAACTTCCACCGAATTTCTAGGCGGAACGGTTGAGGAGCGCCCGCCCGAGGGGGCGGACGGGCGCTGCCCGGCGGCGCCAAGGCGCCTTGATTCCGGGCAAGGAAGGAAGGGAGGTCGGACGAGTGCGTTTGCCCACCCGGCGGACCGGCGCTGCCCTCTGACCTGCTATTTTAACCAAACTAAGCCGAAAGACTCCCCCTGCGCCCGCTCCCCTTGACACAACCCCCCACCCGGCGGACGCTATCCCCCAACGAGGCGCGCAACTGGGAGGCGTGCAATTGGGTAGAGGAGGACTCGATGCTTGTTCACCAGATTCTGAAATCGAAGGCCGATGATGGCGTGGTCACCGTGGCGCCGGGCTGGAGCCTGGCTGCGGTCGCCGAGGTCCTCTCGGCCCGCCGCATCGGTGCGGTGATCGTCTCGCCCGATGGCAAGGCCGTGCATGGCATCCTGTCCGAACGCGACATCGTGCGCGAGCTTGGCCGCCGCGGCGCCGGCTGCCTGTCGGACCCGGTGGAGGCGGTGATGACCCGTTCCATCGTGTCCTGTACGCGCGAGGATGACGCGGTGTCGGTGATGGAGAAGATGAGCGCCGGGCGCTTCCGCCACATGCCGGTGATGGAGGGCGAGGAGATGGTGGGCCTGATCTCGATCGGCGACGTGGTCAAGGCGCGGCTGTCGGAACTGTCGATGGAGCGCGAGGCGCTGACCGGGATGATCATGGGCAACTGACGCGCCCGCGGCCCCGCCAGGGGGGTGCTGCAACGCGGCGCTTGCATTTGGCGGGGCGATATAGTTGCGTGCTGAAAATTCGGGCGCGGCGTGGAGACTTCGGTCCCGCCCGCCAAGTGGAGGGACAGCATGCGCATCGGCCTTTACCCCGGCACCTTCGATCCGGTCACGCTGGGGCATATCGACATCATCGAGCGCGCCTCGCTGCTGGTGGACCGACTGGTGATCGGCGTCGCCATCAACCGCGACAAGGGGCCGCTGTTCACGCTCGAAGAGCGGGTGGCAATGGTCGAGCACGAGATCGCCCGCATCGCCGCGCAGTCGGGCACCGAGATCCTGGTGCATCCGTTCGAGAACCTGCTGATCGACTGCGCCCGCGACGTGGGCGCCAGCGTCATCATCCGGGGCCTGCGGGCGGTGGCGGATTTCGAATATGAATTCCAGATGGTCGGCATGAACCGGGCGCTGGATGCGGGTGTGGAAACCGTCTTCCTGATGGCCGACGCCCGCCGTCAGGCGATTGCCTCGAAGCTGGTCAAGGAAATCGCCCGGCTGGGGGGCAATGTCTCGCAATTCGTGCCCGCGCCGGTGGTGGTGGCGCTGACAGACCGCTTCAACCGCGCTCCGCGCTGACGGGGTCTTCCGCAGGCTCCGGCTCGGCCGGTTCGGCGGCCTCATCGGGCGCCGCTGGCACGGCAACGGCGGGGAGTTCCGGCAAGAGCTCCGGCTCTTCAGGCGTTTCGCTTTGCAAGGCGTCTGGCGTGGCGGTGCTGACGGGTTCCTCGGGCGCTGCTGCGGCCACCTCCGGGTCCGGCGTCTCAGCCGAGGGCGAAACGGCCTCCGGCACCGATGCGGCTGCGATCACCGGATCGGCCGCCGCCTCTGCCTCGACCTCCTGCGCCTCGACCTTCGCCACCGTCAACGCCAGCGCCGCAGCGGTGCCCGATGCCCCGCCGGCCTTGGCGAAGATCGCCGGGTCCAGCTTCACCCCGCGGCGGGCGGCGCTGTCCACCACGGCGCGGCGCAGCGGCGCGCTCTTTTCCAGCAGGCGGCGAAAGCGGGCCTCGTCGAGCGCCAGCAGCGTGCAATGGGTGATCGCCACCACCTGTGTGCGCCGCCGCATCCGCGCCAGCAGCGCCAGCTGCCCGAACATCTCGCCGCGGCCGAGCCGGTGCTTGGTGCCCGCCGTCACCGTCTCCACCGCGCCCGAGGCGATGAACCACACCTGCCGGGGCACGCTGTCGCGGTGCAGGATGACCTCGCCCGGCGGCACGTAGACGGTGCGCAGCCGCCGCGCCAGCATCTTGCGTGAGCTTTCATCGAGGTCTGAGAACAGCGGGAACTGCGCCACCAGATCCGACTTCTGCAGCTTCAGGTCCAGCGTCGGGCGGGCGGCCAGAATGCCGCGGCGGCGGGCGATCTCATCCCCCAGGGTCGCGCGCAGCTCGGGCCCGATCAGCCCGTCCTCGGTCAGCGCGTCGTATTCGCGCTCCTCCAGCCGCAGGGTGGTGCGGCGGATCAGCCGGCGCTCCAGCATCTCGGCATAGCCGGGGAATTGCAGGCGCAGCCCCTCCAGCTCCTTCTGCGTCTCCTCGGCGCGGCGGTCGAGCAGTTCGTGCAGCAGGTCCGCGACCCGGCGGCCATGGATCCGGCGGATGCGGTCGTTGATGAAGCCATGCAGGTCCGGCAGGATCATCCCCAGCGTCACCAGCATGTCGAAGCGGTCCTCGGTCAGCCGGGCCAGCGGGCGGCCAAGACCGACGCGGTTGTGCAGCGCCTCGGCGGCGCGGTAGCGCCAGCCGGTGGCAAGGTTGGCGCGCGCCGCAGCGCGATAGGCGGTGCGCCCGTTCGCCCGCGTCGCCTCGATGATCCGGTCGGCGCCGGCCAGCAGCCGTTCGGCCAGCTCGGGCGGGATCACCTGCTGGCGGAACTCTTCCAGGATCAGGTCGCGCTCGCGCCCCGCCAAGGCCACGAGGCCAAGGGTGATGCGGTCGCGGTCGAGGATCTCGGCATTGCCATCGGCGCGGTTCACCGCCACGTCCAGCCGCTCGCCAAACCGTTTCGCTTCGTCGCGCACGATCTCGCGGGTCAGGCCGAATTCGCGGGCGGTTTCGGCCACGCCCTCGCGCACCGTCTGCAGCGCGACGGCGATCACCTGATTGCCAAGCGCGGTGTCGATGGGCGAGAGCCGGTCCAGCCCCAGCCGGGCGATGACCCGGCGCAGCGTGGTGCCCTGCACGATCAGCGTGAAGAGCGTGAAGCCGGTGGCGAGGATGCCGACCTGGCGCTGGATCTCGGGCGGGACCAGCCGGCTTTCGGTGACGGCCAGCGCCAGCGCCAGCGTGACGGCCCCGCGCAGGCCGCCCCAGAGGATCGCCACGCGGTAGGGTCGTTCGACCTTGGGCGACAGGTGGATCAGCGTCAGCAGTGGTAGCACGATGAACAGGATCGCGGCCCGCGCGGCAAAGGCCGCTAGCACCACGATCCCCACCAGCACCAGATCGAAGGTGCGCACGTCGGACAGCAGCCGCGGGATCAGCAGCGCCGCCAGCACGAAGATCAAGGAGCCCGCCCAATGCGCCAGCAGGTCCCAGGTGTCGCGCAGGCCCGCGGTCAACGCCGGGGGGAAGCGGCCGGGGGCCAGCAGGTTCAGCGTCAGCCCCGCCAACACCACCGCGATCACGCCCGAGGCGCCCATCTGCTCGGCGCCGATATAGGTCAGGTAGGGCAGGGCGACGCTGACCGAGATCTGCCCCAAGGGATGCGCCGGCATCCGCGCGATGATCTCGACCGCCACCCGCGCCGTCAGCGCGCCGGCCAGGATGCCCCCCGCCACGATCCACGGAAAGCGCATCAGCCCGGCCACAAGGTCCGGGTCCTGCTGGCCGACGGTGACGAAGCCCAGGAACAGCCCGAACAGCGCGATGGCGGCGGCGTCGTTCAGCAGGCTCTCGCCCTCGACGATCCGCGCCAGCCGTTGCGGGGCCGGGGTGGCGCGGAAGATCGAGACCACGGCGGAGGGGTCGGTGGTCGAGACGATGGCGCCGATCAGCAGGCAGGCCGCCAGCGGCAGCCCGGCAAAGGGCAGCAGCGCAAAGCCGATCACCACCGTCGCCACCACCACTGCGACCACTGCCAGCACCAGGATCGGCACCCAGTCATCCAGCATCCGCCGCAGGTTCAGCCCCAGCGAGACCTGGAACACCAGCGTCGGCAGGAAGACGTAGAGGAAGACGTTGGACCGGATCGGCAGGTTGAGGATCGCCAGCGCCACCGGGTTCAGCGCGTCGGTCAGGTCGGTGCGCCAGAAGAACGTCGCCGCGGCCCCGATGGCGATGCCCACCGCGGCAAGGATCACCGAATAGGGAAGGCGCAGCTTTGCCGCCAGCGGCTCGCTGAGGCCGATCACCAGAAACAGCGCGGCGACGATGGCAATGATGACGACCAGATCCATGCGTCATCAGTAGCTGGGATGCACAGGCCGGAAAACCTTCGCGCCGATAAGTTTTCGTTACCGGCGCGAAATAATTGGCAAAATTCCGGGGGCTGCGGGCCCCTGTGCGTCAGATCAGAGCAGCTTGCCCATGGCGACGGCAGTATCGCTCATCCGGTTGGAGAAGCCCCATTCATTGTCATACCAGGTCAGGATCCGGCAGAAGGTGCCCTCCATCACCCGGGTCTGGTCCAGCGCGAAGGTAGAGCTGTGGGCGTCATGGTTGAAGTCGATGGACACGTTCGGCATCGCCGTGATGCCGAGGATGCCCTTCAGGCGCCCCGCCGCGGCGGCCTTGATCGCCTCGTTGATCTCTTCCACGGTGGTTTCCCGCGCCGCCTCGAAGGTCAGGTCCACGACCGACACGTTGGGGGTCGGCACCCGGATCGCCACGCCGTCGAGCTTGCCCTTCAGGTCGGGCAGCACCAGACCGACGGCCTTGGCGGCGCCGGTCGAGGTGGGGATCATGCTCAGCGCAGCCGCGCGGCCGCGGTAGAGGTCCTTGTGCATCGTGTCCAGCGTCGGCTGATCGCCGGTATAGCTGTGGATCGTGGTCATGAAGCCCTTCACGATGCCGATGCTGTCATGCAGCACCTGCGCCACCGGGGCGAGGCAGTTGGTGGTGCAGGAGGCGTTGGAAACGATCAGGTCGTCCTTGGTCAGGGTCTTGTCGTTCACCCCGAACACGATGGTCTTGTCGGCGCCGTTCGAGGGGGCCGAGACCAGAACCCGGCTGGCGCCGTTTTCCAGGTGGATCGCCGCCTTGTCGCGGTCGGTGAAGATGCCGGTGCATTCCAGCACGATATCGACCCCGCCCCAGGGCAGTTCGGCCGGGTTGCGCAGCGCCGTCACCTCGATGGGGCCGCGGCCCACGTCGATGCTGGTCGCCGTCGTGGTCACCTCGCCGGGGAAGCGGCCATGGACCGAATCAAAGCGGATCAGGTGGGCATTGGTTTCCACCGGGCCCAGATCGTTGATCGCCACCACCTCGATATCGGTGCGCCCGGATTCCACGATTGCGCGCAGCACGTTGCGCCCGATCCGGCCAAAACCGTTGATTGCCACCTTTACCGTCATCATCCGTCTCCTCTGCAGCCGGGTTGCGGGGGGGCCGTCGGGCCCCGCAGGTTTGCGCTAACAGATTGATAGCGCGGAAAAGCTCAACGCGAGCCTAGCCGCACTATCGCCAGAAGGCGAGATATTCGATGAGGTTTGCCAGCTTCAGGCCTATGACCAACGGCAACCCGCCGCCGAAGGCGAGCGCGTCCACCAGGAAGATCAGCAAGATCAGCGCCCCAAGCGCGATGGCGATGGTGTTGGTCATGGTCGGGGGCGCGTGGCCCCCCTTGCTCCTTCAGTGCAGGAGCCGCCCCATCGCCCCGGCCACATCGGCCATCCGGCAGGAGAAACCCCATTCATTGTCATACCATGCCAGCACGCGGACGGTGCGCCCGCCGACGACCTTGGTCTGGTCCGGGGCGAAGATAGACGAATAGGGCGTGTGATTGAAGTCGATGGA
>JGI25317J35169_1001600_pt1 | contig 12196 bp, 8 predicted proteins | sample AutmiccommunBRH5_FD_35169 | JGI IMG/M metagenome (IMG submission 35169) | reverse complement strand
TGCTCGACATGCAGGATTTCCAGCACATCCTCGGCGGTCAGCGGCTCGAAATAGAGCCGGTCGGACGTGTCATAATCGGTCGACACGGTTTCCGGGTTGCAATTGACCATGATCGTCTCGTAGCCCGCGTCGGACAAGGCGAAACAGGCGTGGCAGCAGCAATAGTCGAACTCGATCCCCTGCCCGATCCGGTTCGGTCCGCCGCCGAGAATGACGATCTTCTTGCGCTCCGTCGGCTGCGCCTCGCATTCCGGTGCCCCGAAAATCGGCGCTTCATAGGTCGAATACATATAGGGCGTCTTGGCTTCGAATTCCGCCGCGCAGGTGTCGATCCGCTTGAACACCGGTCGCACGCCCAGCTTGTGGCGCAATGCCCGCACCTCGGCTTCGGTCGTCGCTCCCGCCATGGCGGCAATGGCGTCATGTACCAGCCCGCGGCCTTCCGCGACCGCGCGCCCGGCCCCGCCCGCGACATGGACGGAATCGATTGCCAGCTTGGCCAGCCGCTGGTCGGAAAAGCCCATCGATTTCAGCTTGCGCAGCGCCTGCGCGTCGTTCGGCAGCCCGTTGTCGAGAATGGCCTGCTCGGCGTCGATGATCTCGCGGATCCGCGCCAGAAACCACGGATCGAAACCGGCAATGCCATGGATTTCCGCGTCGCTGAATCCGTCGCGCATCGCCTGGGCGGCGACCAGCAGCCGGTCCGGCGTCGCCCGGGCCAGGGCGGCCGCAATATCGTCGCGGTCGGCCCCTTCCAGTTCCGTCACCCGATTGAATCCGTCCAGTCCGGTTTCCAGGCCGCGCAATGCCTTCTGCATCGATTCGTGGATATTGCGCCCGATCGCCATCACCTCGCCGACCGACTTCATCGCGGTCGACAGCAATGGCTCGGCGCCCTTGAACTTCTCGAAGGCAAAGCGCGGAATCTTGGTGACGATATAGTCGATCGTCGGCTCGAACGACGCCGGGGTGGCCCCGGTAATATCATTCTCGATCTCGTCGAGCGTATAGCCGACCGCCAGTTTCGCCGCGACGCTGGCAATCGGGAAGCCGGTCGCCTTGGACGCCAGCGCCGAACTGCGCGACACCCGCGGGTTCATCTCGATGACCACGAGCCGGCCATCCTTCGGATTGACTGCGAACTGTACGTTCGAACCGCCTGTTTCCACGCCGATTTCGCGCAGCACCGCGATGCTGGCGTTGCGCATGATCTGATATTCCTTGTCGGTCAGGGTCAGTGCCGGCGCCACGGTGATGCTGTCGCCGGTATGCACGCCCATCGGGTCGACATTCTCGATCGAGCAGATGATGATGCAATTGTCCTTGCGGTCGCGGACAACCTCCATCTCATATTCTTTCCAGCCGATGATCGATTCCTCGATCAGCACCTCGTTGGTCGGCGAGGCTTCCAGCCCGGTGCCGACGATATGCACGAATTCTTCCCGGTTATAGGCGACGCCGCCGCCGGCCCCGCCCATCGTGAAGCTCGGCCGCATGATCGCCGGCAGGCCGATCTCTTCCAGCGCCCGCATGGCGTCTTCCATATTGTGGGCAATCGCGGATTTCGGGCTTTCCAGACCGATCTTGTCCATCGCCCGCTTGAATTTTTCGCGGTCCTCGGCCTTGTCGATCGCCTCGGCATCGGCGCCGATCATCTGCACGCCATATTTTGCCAGCACGCCCCGCTTGTTGAGCGTCAGCGCCGTGTTCAGCGCGGTCTGCCCACCCATCGTCGGCAGGATCGCGTCGGGCCGTTCCTTCTCGATGATCTTCTCGACAATTTCCGGGGTGATCGGCTCGATATAGGTCGCATCCGCCATTTCCGGATCGGTCATGATCGTCGCCGGATTGGAGTTGACCAGGATGATCCGGTAGCCCTCTTCCTTCAGCGCCTTGCACGCCTGCGTGCCCGAGTAATCAAACTCGCAGGCCTGGCCGATAATGATCGGGCCGGCGCCTATGATCAGGATGGATTTTATGTCAGTTCTTTTGGGCATTGGTCAGGAAAACAATCTTGTGATAGGATGGACGGGAAATGGAGACAGGCAGCACAAACCCTCGCCCCCTTCAGGGGGAGAGGGACAGCCGCGAAGCGGCAGGGAGCGGGGGAAGTCAGCTTGCCCAGGCGCAACGAACAATCGAGAAACCGCGCCAAACGCCTGCGCTCCGAAATGTCCCCGGTCGAACGAAAGCTCTGGACCGCCCTGCGCGCCGGACGGCTGCAAGGCATAAAATTTGTCCGCCAGCATCCGATCGGCCCCTATGCCGCCGATTTTGCGGCGCGCTCCGACAAGCTGGCGATAGAATTGGACGGCGACAGCCACGCCGGCCGCGAAGACCATGACGCCCAGCGCACGGAATTTATCGAGAGCAAGGGCTACCGGGTGATCCGCTTCGCCAACGGCGAGGTCATGACCAATCTCGACGGCGTCCTGCGTGCGATACTGACCGAACTCGGCAAAGACCCCGAATCCCCTCGTTCCCCTTAGGTTTTGAGCGGTCCGCCGCAAATCACCCCTCGCCCCCTTCAGGGGGAGAGGGACAGCCGCGAAGCGGCAGGGAGAGGGGGCCAGAGCGAAGCGAAGCAAGCGTAATGTCGACCAATTAAAGACTCCCCCCGCTCCCTGCTTCGCGCTGCGAAGCGGTCCCTCCCCCCCTGAAGGGGGCGAGGGATGGCAGGCAGCACCGTTGCTGATATCAGATATCCCAACAATCATGCCGGATTCTCGTCCGAAATCTCGCCATTCTCGTTGCACGCAAAACAGCCCCAGCCATCATGGTCTATATCATATTCGGTCTCGATTTCGAGGCACTTGCGGGTCAGCTCGCGGATCGTGTCGCGCCTGGTATCGAGATCGATCTGCAATTCGATCACCCACTCGTCATCCTCGTTCGAGACCAGAGCCGAGCGGAATCCCCATTTGGCCGCATCGTTCTTCAGCTTGTTGAGATTTGCAACTTCCCCGACAAATTGCACGTTAATCTCGCGCACAACATGCGACAAATCGCCACCATCTGTCATGTTCTGTAGAATTTCGTCATCAATTGCCCATTCTTCGGCAAGATGTGCAGGATCAACAGGGCCGCTCATTGGCCCAACCCCCCGACAAATTTCTCGAACAGATAGAAACTGTCCTGCGGCCCCGGGCTGGCCTCGGGATGATATTGCACGCCAAAGGCGCGCTTGCCGATGATTTCGATGCCGCAATTGCTGCCGTCGAACAGGCTCTTGTGGGTCTCGCGCACGGTGTCGGGCAGCGTGTCGCTGTCCACCGCAAAGCCGTGGTTCATGCTGGTAATCTCGACCAGCCCCTCGGTTGCGTCCCAGCCGCCGCCGATCCGCTGCACCGGATGGTTGGCGCCGCGATGGCCCTGGTGCATCTTGACCGTCTTCGCCCCCGCCGCCAGCGCCAGCATCTGGTGGCCGAGGCAGATGCCGAACAGCGGCATATCCGCCTCGAGCAATTGCCGGATCACCGGCACCGCATATTCCCCGGTCGCCGCCGGGTCGCCGGGACCGTTGGACAGGAACACCCCGGCCGGCTTCAGTGCCATGATTTCATCGAAAGAAGTTTTTGCTGGAACCACAGTGACTTTCGCGCCAGCCTTCACAAGGTTTCTGAAGATATTCCGCTTCGCGCCATAATCAATGGCCACCACATGCGGCCGCTCCCCGTTCGTCTCGAGCCCAGTCGAGAGACCCCGGCTCTCACCCTCGGCCGTCCCGTCCGCGCCAGACACAAAAGATGCTTCCAATTCTTCCATTTTCGCATAGCCATGACCCAGCCGCCAGGTCCCTCCCTGTTCCCACAGCTGCGTCTGGTGTCCGGTCACATCCTTGGCCAGATCCATGCCTTCCAGCCCGGCCCAGGCCCGCGCCTTGGCAAGCAGTTCGTCGATATCGAACTTGCCGTCCGGATCATAAGCGATCACCGCATTGGGGGCGCCGGCTTCGCGGATCCGCCGCGTCAGGGCTCTGGTATCGACACCGGAAATGCCGATCCGGCCGTTTTCCGCCATCCACTGGTCAAACGGCTTCTGGTCGCGAAAGTTGGACGGCGCAGTAATATCCTCGCGGACGATGCAGCCCAGCGCATGCGGGCTGTCGGCCTCGACATCCTCCTCATTGGTCCCGGTATTGCCGATATGGGGAAAGGTGAAGGTCACGATCTGCCCGGCATAGCTGGGATCGGTCATCACTTCCTGATAGCCGGTCATCGCGGTGTTGAAGCAGACTTCGCCGACCGCCGAACCGGTCGCGCCAAAGCCCCTGCCCCACACGATCGTCCCGTCGGCCAATACCAATATCCCTGTTGCACCCTCGGGAGCGTCGGGATTATGGGCATGGGTCATGGGCTGTTCCTTTGGGTCTGGCGTCGGAGCAAAATTTCATGGGACCTAGGGCCAGATTTCTGGCGCCACAATCTATGAAAAATATTATCTTCCCGCTATGGTGGTCGCTTACTCCAAAAATATGAGGGACGCCATGATTCGCGACACCGTGAAAGCCGCGCAAATTGCCGCCATGAAGGCCGGTGACAAGGAGCGCACCGCCGCCACGCGCTCGATCCTGGCGAAGATCAAGGACAAGGATATCGAACTGCGCACCAGGGATGACTCGCGGGATGATGACGCTATCCTGATCGATGTCCTCCAGAAAATGGCCAAGCAGCGCCGCGAATCGATCGAGATGTTCGAAAGCGGCGGCCGCACCGAACTGGCCGCGGCGGAGAAGATGGAACTGGCGGTGATCGAGGAATTCCTCCCTGCCCAGCTCAGCGAGGCCGAAACCGCCGCGCTGATCGACGGCATCAAGACGGAACTCGGCGCCGACGGCATGAAGGACATGGGCCGGGTGATGGGCGAACTCAAGCAGCGCCACGGCACCGAAATCGACATGAGCAAGGCCAGCGCCCTGGTAAAGGCGGCGCTGGCGTGACTCGGGGTGGTGGCCTGACTGGCGGCATCAACCGTTCGTGTCGAGCGAAGTCGAGACACCCGGAAGGCGCGTAATTGGCCTTCTGGACCTACATGCTGCTGTGCGCAGACGGTAAGTTCTACACCGGTCACACGGATGATCTGGAACGCCGGATGGCTGAACATAACAGCGGTGGCTATTGCAGGTTTACGAACCAACGACGACCTGTACAATTGGTCTGGACCGAGACCTTCCCGACTAGAGAAGAGGCGCTGTCCGCCGAACTAACGGTCAAGAAATGGTCCCAAGCCAAAAAGCGCGCTCTGATAGCAGGTGACTGGAAAACAGTGTCTTATTTCGCAAAGCCTCCGCAAGACCGTCTCTCGACTACGCTCGAGACGAACGGAGAGAGCGCTCCAGAAACCGTTCGTGTCGAGCGAAGTCGAGACACCGAGACTGAAGAATGACCCTCTCCCCGCAATGGCTCGAACAACTGCGCTCGCGGATCACGCTGTCGACGCTGATCGGGCGGACGGTGAAGGTGCAGAAGGCGGGCCGCGAATACAAGGCCTGCTGCCCGTTCCACAACGAGAAGACCCCCAGCTTCACGATCAACGACGAAAAGGGCTTCTACCATTGTTTCGGCTGCGGCGCCCACGGCGACGCGATCAGCTGGATGACAGAACAGCGCGGCCTTGGCTTCATGGACGCGGTCAAGGATCTGGCCGCCGAAGCCCAGATGGATGTCCCTGCGCCCGATCCGCGCGCAGCGCAGCGGCAGGAGACCCGCGCCACGCTGCATGACGTCATGGCCGCCGCGCAGGACTGGTTCGTCGCCCAGTTCAACGGCATCGAGGGCGCCGCGGCGCGGGACTATTTGAAAAACCGCGGCATCACGGAAAAAACCATCCGCGAATTCGGCTTCGGCTTCGCTCCCGATTCGCGCGGCCGGCTCAAGGAAGCGCTCGCCGTCCATGGCCTCGATCAACTGATCGAGGCCGGTCTGCTGATCAAGGTTGACGACAAGGAACCCTATGACCGGTTCCGCGGCCGGCTGATGATCCCGATCCGCGATCCGCGTGGCCGGGTCATTGCATTCGGCGGCCGCATCCTGGGGGACGGCGAACCGAAATATCTGAATTCCCCGGATACGCCGCTGTTCGACAAGGGCCGCACGCTCTATAATCTCGACAAGGCCTCGCCAGCGTCCCGCCAGACCGGCCGGATACTGGTGGTCGAAGGCTATATGGACGCCATCGCCCTGGCACAGGCCGGCTTCGCCGATGTGGTCGCGCCGCTCGGCACCGCGCTGACAGAGCATCAGATCGAGCGGATCTGGAAAATGGTCGAAGCCCCGATCCTCTGCTTTGACGGCGACAGCGCCGGTCAGAAGGCGGCCATGCGCGCCGCCCTGCGCGCCCTGCCGATCTTGCGTCCGGCGCACAGTCTGAACTTCATCTCCCTTCCGGCCGGGCAGGATCCCGATGACCTGATCCGCTCCGATGGCGCCCATGCCTTCGCCGCCCTGATCGCGAAACCGCAGACGCTCGACGACAAGATCTGGCAGGTCGAATATGACGCGGAACCGCTTGTCACGCCGGAGGCCAAGGCGGGCCTGAAGAAACGCCTTGCCGACCATGTCCGCGAAATTGCCGACCAGGATATCGCCCGGCATTATAGCCAGGAATTTCAGGACCGCTATCAGGCCGCCTTTTTCGCTCAGCGGGACATTCGGTCCGATAGCAGGCGCCAGCAGAACCATAATCGCAAATTCGCCTCGAAATTCGTTTCGTTTACGCCGATGGACGATACCAGAACCTTCCTGATCGAGGGCTATGACCTGCAAATCGCCAAGGGAATATTGGGCGGCCTCATCCGGCACCCGTCCCGGATTTCCGGGCATTTTGAAGAGCTGAGTGCAATCAGGCTTGCCGATTCGCAATTGCAGGCATTGCTCGGTGAATTGATCAATGCCGCCATGGGCAAAGAAACGCTTGATATGCAGGCCCTTCTTACCATATTGGAAAAGACAGATTGTTATAATGTCGCAAAAGGGCTGTTACGGGCCGATGCGCTGAATTTCACTTTCAACCGCAAGCTGCCAGACGATGCCCCTTCGCTATTGATCGAACGGGCGCATCGCGATTTGGCGGAAGCGATTCTGGTGGTAACGGCGCGTCCCGGACTGGAAGCGGCTCTGGCGGAGGCAACAAGGCGCGTGCAGGACGATCTTACGGAAGAAAGTTATGCCGAGCAGCAGCGCCTTCGCCAGGCAAAGCAGTTGTTTCACGAGCGGTTGGTCGACCTGACCCAGATCGACGACACGATGTAGTTTTAAATTAGGGGCCTGAGCCATTGGCAAGTAAAGTAAAAAATTCCAAAGCCGAAGACGAACCGTTGATTGACCTTAACGACAGCGCCATCAAGAAATTGATCGCCCAGGGGAAAAAGCGTGGCTATCTGACGATTGATGAATTGAACGACGCCCTGCCCCAGGACCAGAACGAGCAGATCGAGGATGTCATGGCCGCGATCTCGGAGATGGGCGTCCGGATCGTCGAGAATGACGAGGAAGCTGCCGAAGAACTGGGCGGTGACGAAGTCGAATCGATTGACGGCAAGGACAAGGAAAAGAAATCCGCCGCCGCCGCACCGAAAAAAGCCGCAGCCGATCGCACCGACGATCCGGTCCGCATGTATTTGCGCGAAATGGGCGCCGTGGAACTGCTCAGCCGCGAAGGCGAGATTGCCATTGCCAAGCGTATCGAAGCCGGCCGCGACACCATGATCTGGGGGCTTTGCGAAAGCCCGACCACCTTCAACGCGATCATCGAATGGTCGACCGCGCTCAACGACGGCGAAATGCAGCTGCGCGAAATTCTCGATCTTGACGCCATGCTTTCGAAAGACCCTGTTCCGGAAAATCTGGAAGAAGGTGACGATGACGATGGCGAAATCAGCGAGAAAACTGCTGGCCCCTCGTTCAAGGACGATGACGAGGTCGAGGACGCCGAACCGGCCGATGGCGAAGATGATGAAGAAGCCGAACTGACCGAACGCCGCACCAAGCGCGTCGTCGAGGAGGAGGAGGAAGACAATACCCTTTCGCTCGCCCAGATGGAAGAAACCCTGAAGCCCGGCGCTCTGGAAAAATTTGCGCTGATTACTTCGGTTTTCAAGAAATTCTCCAAATTGCAGACCACCAGGCTGGAATCGCTTGCTGCCGGCAAGGACTTCCCGGCAACTTCCGAGAAAAAATATCACGATTTGCGCGAAGAACTGACCGCTTTGGTGGAAAGTGTGCAATTTCATGCCAACAAGATCGAATTTCTGGTCGACCAGCTTTACTCGTTCAATCGCCGCCTGACCACGCTGGGCGGGCAGATGCTGCGCCTGGCCGAACGGCATAAGGTGCCGCGTCGCGCCTTTCTTGAAAGCTATGTCGGCAACGAACTCGACGACAACTGGCTGGCCAGCATGGCCAAGACCGACAAGAAATGGGCAGCTTTCGTCGAAAAGGAAGCCGATGCCGTCGATCGCATCCGCTCGGAAATTTCCGATATCGCCAACGCCACCGGTACCTCGCTCGTCGAATTCCGCCGCATCGTCAACATGGTGCAGAAGGGCGAGCGCGAAGCCCGCATCGCCAAGAAGGAAATGGTCGAGGCCAATCTCCGTCTCGTGATCTCCATCGCAAAGAAATATACCAATCGCGGCCTGCAATTCCTCGATCTGATCCAGGAAGGCAATATCGGCCTGATGAAGGCGGTCGACAAGTTCGAATATCGCCGCGGTTACAAGTTCAGCACCTATGCGACCTGGTGGATCCGCCAGGCGATCACCCGCTCGATCGCCGACCAGGCCCGGACCATCCGCATCCCGGTGCACATGATCGAGACGATCAACAAGCTGGTGCGCACCAGCCGCCAGTTCCTCCACGAACAGGGCCGCGAGCCCACGCCCGAGGAAATGGCCGAACGACTTTCGATGCCGCTGGAGAAGGTGCGCAAGGTGATGAAGATCGCCAAGGAGCCGATCAGCCTCGAAACGCCGATCGGCGACGAGGAGGACAGCCATCTCGGCGACTTCATCGAGGACAAGAACGCGATCATCCCCGTCGATGCCGCGATCCAGGCGAACCTCAAGGAAACGGTCACGCGGGTGCTCGCCAGCCTCACTCCGCGCGAGGAACGCGTGCTGCGCATGCGCTTCGGCATCGGCATGAACACCGATCACACGCTCGAGGAAGTGGGCCAGCAGTTCAGCGTCACCCGCGAGCGTATCCGGCAGATTGAGGCCAAGGCGCTCAGAAAATTGAAGCATCCCAGCCGCAGTCGCAAAATGCGGAGTTTCCTGGACCAATAATCGCACGCCGGGCTGGGGCTCGCTATGGTTTGCAAATCCCTAACAGCCGGTAAACCGACTCTTTAGGTATCGGTAGTATGTTCTGGGTTCGGCGAAGGTGATTTTCGCAACCATACTCGGGATATCGGATACGCGATGCAAGGACAGAACGCACGATTTGTGGCACAGCCGGGTTTCGCTGGGCAGGTTGCCACCTATGGCAGCGACACCGCGCCCTATGTTAGGCTAATTGCCGAGGATTTTTCGCTATTATCCGGTGCGGATATTGCCGATATCACCCATTTTATGTGCATATTGCATGGGCGCCATCCCGGCGTGATCGATCATGCGGCGACCAAAACAGCAGATGATGCCGCGCGGGAATGGCTGGTACAGGCTACCGATGGCTTTGCTGCGGAACGCGCGTTTCTGACCAAGTTGACGGTGGCGGCGGGACCGATATCCGGGGTAGGCACGGACGATCAGAGCAACGCCGCGGTATTGGGTCAGCGCAAAGCGCTGGAAATGCTGTCCCAGTCCGATCGCAGCGGATGCGCTATCGGCGCAGCCATTGCACTGGTTGCCGATTGGCATTTCATCAGGAATATTCTGGAACCCATCGCCCTGCGTGTCGGCGTCGAAGCCCGGGGATCCATCTTGCCAGCCATCAATGAAACCGCTGAACTCAACAGCCAACTGGCAAGAACACCGGCGTTGGAACGGGCGTTGAACTTTGGCCAGGAACAACTGTTGAACCAGCATCGCGGCCTGTGGCAGCTCCTGGAAGCGCGCCGAAACATGCGTCTTTCCCGCTAGAATTCTTGGGCACTGCTGTCGAACTTAACTAAATGATTAACTTGCCTGCGATGGGCATTTTCCCTATCGCCTATGCTTTGACGTTCACGGCAAGGAATAGATAATCATGCGTTTTGACGGTACCAAGGACTATGTTGCAACCGATGATCTGAAGGTAGCTGTCAACGCCGCCATGACCCTCCGGCGCCCTCTCCTCGTCAAGGGCGAGCCCGGCACCGGCAAGACGGTTCTGGCCTATGAAATCGCCAAGGCGATGGGTACGCCGATAATCGAGTGGAACGTCAAATCCACCACCAAGGCGCATCAGGGCCTCTACGAATATGATGCCGTAGCGCGCCTGCGGGACGGTCAGCTGGGCGACGAACGAGTCCATGATATTTCCAACTATATCCGCAAGGGAAAATTGTGGGAGGCGTTCACCGCTCCCGAACTGCCGGTCCTGCTGATCGACGAGATCGACAAGGCAGACATCGAATTTCCGAACGACCTGCTGCAGGAACTCGACCGCATGGAGTTTCATGTCTACGAAACGAAAGAGACGATCAAGGCGGTGGAACGGCCGATCGTGATCATCACATCCAACAACGAGAAGGAACTGCCCGATGCCTTTCTGCGTCGCTGTTTCTTCCACTATATCAAATTTCCCGACCGCGAGACGATGCAGGAAATCATCAACGTCCATTTTCCCGATATACAGGGCATATTGGTCAAGAAGGCGATGGACATATTCTACGATGTTCGGGACGTCCCGGGCCTCAAGAAAAAGCCGAGCACCAGCGAATTGCTCGACTGGCTGAAATTGATCCTCAATGAGGATATGCCGCTCGACGTTCTTCAATCCAAGGATAGCAGCAAGGCGATCCCGCCCTTGCATGGCGCGCTGTTGAAGAACGAACAGGATGTGATGCTGTTCGAACGACTCGCATTCATGGCGAAGCGCGAAGCACGCTAGACGAGGGTCGGAACGATGTTCTTCAATTTCATGGACGAACTCAGGGCCGCTGGTATCCCGGCTTCGCTCAAGGAACATCTGGTGCTGCTCGAGGCGCTGGAGAAGGATGTGATCCGGCGCAGCCCTGAAGAATTCTACTATCTGTCCCGCGCGACCTTCGTGAAGGACGAAGGCTTGCTCGACCGCTTTGATCAGGTCTTCTCGAAAGTGTTCAAGGGCATCGAGACCAGTTACGGCGTGCAGGAAGAAGATATCCCGCTCGACTGGCTGAAGGCGGTAGCGGAGAAATATCTTTCCGAAGAGGAAATGGAAAAGATCAATTCCCTCGGCAGCTGGGACGAGATCATGGAGACGCTGAAAGAGCGTCTAGCGGAACAGGAAAAGCGGCACGAGGGCGGCAGCAAGTGGATCGGCACCGGCGGCACCTCGCCCTACGGCAATTCCGGCTACAATCCCGAAGGCGTCCGGATTGGCGGCGAAGGTGGCCAGAAAAAGGCGATCAAGGTCTGGGACAAGCGCGAGTTCCAGAATCTCGACAACAGCAAGCTGCTGGGAACGCGAAATATCAAGGTGGCGCTGCGCCGACTGCGCAAATTTGCCCGCGAGGGTGCTGCCGACGAGCTCGATATCGACCGGACGGTCGATGGTACCGCCAAACAGGGCTGGCTGGACATCCACATGCGCGCCGAGCGGCACAATGCGGTCAAGCTGTTGCTGTTTCTGGATGTGGGCGGATCGATGGATCCGTTCATCAAGCTGTGCGAAGAGCTGTTCAGCGCGGCGACCTCGGAGTTCAAGAATCTCGAATTTTTCTACTTCCACAACTGCCCCTATGAAGGCGTGTGGAAGGACAATCGCCGGCGCTTTTCGGAGCGCACGAATACGTGGGATATCCTTCACAAATATGGTCATGACTATAAGCTGATCTTCGTTGGCGATGCGTCGATGAGCCCTTATGAAATCACCCATCCGGGCGGTTCGGTCGAACATTTCAACGAAGAGGCCGGGGTGACCTGGATGCACCGGCTGACCAATACCTATCCTGCGGCGGCCTGGCTCAATCCGGTGCCGGAAAAGCAATGGGGCTATTCGCAAAGCGTCAAGATCATCCGCGAACTGATGAATGACCGGATGTATCCGCTGACCGTGGACGGTCTCAGCGATGC
>JGI25317J35169_1001576_pt1 | contig 12415 bp, 9 predicted proteins | sample AutmiccommunBRH5_FD_35169 | JGI IMG/M metagenome (IMG submission 35169) | reverse complement strand
CCCACCGTCACCATCATCGCCCTGCTGGCGTTCGGCATTCCCACCGGGCGCGGCATGCTGCCGTTGCCGGTCGAAGGCGAGCAACCGCTGCGCATCCAGGTTATCGGCCACCAATGGTGGTGGGAGGTGCGCTACCCGGAAAGCGGGGTGGTGACGGCCAACCAGTTCATCCTGCCGATCGATCGCCCGGTGGACGTGGAGGTCACCAGTGCCGACGTGATCCATTCGTTCTGGGTGCCACGCCTGGGTGGCAAGCTGGACATGGTTCCCGGCCGGACCAATACCCTGCGCGTGCAGGCCTCGCAGACCGGGATTTTCCGCGGGCAATGTTCGGAGTTCTGCGGCAGCCAGCATGCGCACATGATTCTGCACGTGGAGGCGCTCGACGCCGATGCCTTTGCCAGCTGGATCGAGGCGCGCCGTGAACTGCAGCACCAGTCACCCCGCGGCGATGCCGGCCGCGTCTTCGCCGAGCGCTGTGGGCAATGCCACCGCGTCGCCGGCGTCAGCGAGGGCAATCGCGCGCCGGACCTGAGCGATCTCGCCACCCGTCCGAGCCTCGGCGCCGGCGTGATCGAGAACGATGCGGACGGCCTTCGCCGCTGGCTGAGCGATCACCAGAGCCTCAAGCACGGTAATGCCATGCCGCGGCACGACGACATTCCCGAAGAAACCCTCGGCCAGCTTGCCGACTGGCTGGAGACACTCGCTCCATGACACCGACCCCGAAGAGTGGCGCGCCCGCTACCGATCTCGACCAGTTGCAGGACCAGTTCAACGAGGTCTGGGGCAACCCCCGTGGTTGGCGTGCGCTGACCATCGTCAACCACACCAGCATCGGTCTGCGCTTTCTGGTCACCGGAGCCTTCTTCTTCCTCGTCGGCGGCCTGCTGGCGATGCTGATCCGCACGCAGCTCGCCCTCCCCGGCTACGAGCTGATGGAGCCGGACGTCTACAACCAGGTCTTCACCATGCACGGCACGGTGATGATGTTCCTCTTCGCGGTGCCGATGATGGAGGGGTTGGCGGTCTACCTGATCCCGAAGATGATCGGCGCCCGCGACCTGGTTTTCCCGCGCCTTTCCGCCCTGGGCTACTACTGCTACCTGTTCGGCGGGCTGATCCTGCTGTCGAGCATCTTTCTCGATGTCGCTCCGAAGGCCGGCTGGTTCATGTACACGCCGCTGTCCAGCTCGGCGCATACGCCGGGTGTGAACTCGGATTTCTGGCTGTGGGCATTACCTTCGTCGAGATTTCCGCGGTATCCGCCGGTGTCGAGCTGGTGGTGTCGATCCTGCGCACCCGCACCAACGGCATGGCGCTGCACAAGATGCCGCTGTACGCCTGGTACATCCTGGTGATGGCGATGATGATCGTGGTCGGTTTTCCGCCGCTGATCCTCGGCTCGATCCTGCTGGAGCTGGAGCGCGCCGCCGGCATGCCGTTCTTCGATGTCGCCCGCGGTGGCGATCCGGTGCTCTGGCAGCACCTGTTCTGGCTGTTCGGTCACCCGGAGGTGTACATCATCTTCCTGCCCGGCGCTGGCATCGTCTCGACGCTGATTCCAGTGTTCTGCCAGCGCCCGCTGGTGGGTTACCGCTGGGTCGTGCTGGGCGTACTGACCACCGGCTTCATCAGCTTCGGACTCTGGGTGCACCACATGTTCACGGTGGGCATCCCGCAGCTGGCCACGGCGTTCTTCTCGGCCGCGAGCATGCTGGTGGCAATCCCCACCGGCGTGCAGATTTTCGCCTGGCTGGCGACGCTCTGGCTCGGCAAGCCGGTGTACAGAGTGCCAATGCTCTGGCTGGTGGGCTTTCTGATCGTCTTCGTCGCCGGCGGCCTGACCGGGGTCATGCTGGCGCTGGTGCCGTTCGACTGGCAGGTACACGACACCCATTTCGTCGTCGCGCACATGCACTACGTACTGGTGGGCGGCATGTTGTTCCCGCTGATGGCCGGCCTGTACTACTGGCTGCCGCACTTCTCCGGGCGCATGCCCTCGGAAAAGCTCGGCCGCTGGGGCTTCTGGCTGTTCTTCATCGGCTTCAACGTGACCTTCATGATCATGCACTGGACGGGCCTGATCGGCATGCCACGGCGCGTCTACACCTATGACACCGGCCTCGGCTGGGACATGCCCAACCTGGTGTCGTCGATCGGCAGCTTCATCATGGCCGTGGGTGTCGCCACTATCCTGCTGGACATCATCCTGCATTTCCGCTTCGGCATCCCGGCGCCGAAGAATCCCTGGAAAGCCGATACCCTCGAGTGGGCCACCAGCCTGCCGCCCAGCGCGTACAACTTCGTCAGCCTGCCCGACGTGACGGACCGTCATCCGTTGTGGAAAGACCCGGACCTGCCCGACAGCATCGCCCGCGGCGAACATGCGCTGACGGTGATCGACCACGGTCGACGGGAGACCTGGGGCAGTGATCCGCTGACGGGCAAGGTCCGCGAGATCATTCATTTGCCTGGCAACAGCTGGCTGCCGTTCATTGCCTCGGTGTTCCTTGCAGTGCTCTGCCTGAGCCTGCTGAACAAAGCGTACATCCTCGCGATCATCGCCACCGTGGCGACGCTGATCGTGCTGCTGCGCTGGTCCTGGGAAAACGGCGCCCATCCTGCTGCCGCGCCGGACGCCCATACCCAACCGGGCGAGCCACCGCTGCACTCACGCACGTTCGACGGCCCGGGCCTGTGGGGCATGGGCGTGACGCTGCTGGCCAATGGCGCGCTGTACCTTTCGCTGCTGTTCGGCTGGTTCTATCTGTGGACCGTGTCGCCGCAATGGCAGGTGCCGGACAGCGACCTGAACGGTTGGCTGATGCTGGCCAGCACCGTGTTACTGAGTGCCGGCACGCTCTGGCTGCACCAGCTGATCAAGCGTCTGCGCGCCGGTATGCATCGCGGGCTGATGGGGCAACTTGCCGTGTTGGCGATCGTCGCCTTCATTCAATCGGCGCTGCTGCTCTGGCTGATGCTGTCGGCCGGCCTGGCGCCGACCGAAACCGCCCACGATGCGGTGATCTTCGTGATGCTGGCGTACAACCTGATTCACTGCACGCTGGCAGCCGTGCTGACCGGACTGCAGGCGTGGCGGGTAGCCCTCGGTTACGTGGGCGATAAGCGCCATACGAGCCCATCGTGGTCGAGCAGCTCTGGTACTACAACCTGGGTGTGCTGTGGGTCAGCTATGCGGCGATCGTGTTGTTCCCGGCGACCTGGGGGGTGCCTGATGGCCTATGCACGCACGTCACCCTTTCACCCGGTGCAGATCCCGATCGGCCTGATCATCTGGAGCCTGTGGTTTGTCGCGATGTACGGTGGCCAGGCGGTGATCTGCAAGGTGAGCCCACCGGACCCCGCGGACGGGGTGTGGAACTGGCTGAACGGCAGCCTCGGCGTGCTGACCCTGCTTACCCTTGCACTATTGTTCTGGCTGGCGCGTTACTTCTGGCGCCTGTCGCGACCACCCCATGAGCTGAACGAGCGGCAGCAGTTCGTCACCAAGCTGGCTGCCGGTATTCACTTCATTGCCGCGCTGGCCACCCTGTTCGTCGGCATTCCGCTGCTGCAGATTCCGCCATGCCTGTAATCCGACCGCCGATGCGCTGGGCAGCCGCTGCAGCCTTGACCGCCATCTTCCTGCCGGTATCGGCGCAGGCCCATGGCCTGTTCGATGCCCACCTGCTGGACCGCGCGCCATTGCTGCTCACGGCGGTGCTGGTCGCGGCCGCCTGGCTGCTCTATGTGCTGGGCGCCCGCAAGGTACCGCCGCGGCGCAGCGAGGCCCTCTGCTTTCACAGCGCCATGCTGCTGGCGGTGTTCTCGGTTTTCGGTCCCATCGACGACTGGGCGGAAAGCAGCACCAGCTGGCACATGACCCAGCACATGCTGTTCATCATCGTGATCGCGCCGCTGTGGGCGCTGGCCCGGCCGCTGCCGCAATGGCGCGGCGTCACCGGCCGCTTTGCCCAGCCGCTGTGGACCGGCATTCTGCGCGCCGGCCGCTACCCCACGCTGCTGGCGCTGCTGCATGGTGCGATCATCTGGATCTGGCACACGCCGAAGCTCTATGTGCTGGCGCTGGACAACCTCTGGTGGCACGCCTTCGAACATGCGTGCTTTCTGTTCACCGGCTGGCTGTTCTGGTGGTCGGTGCTGCGCGCCAATCCGAAGCAGGTGCCCCAGGCGTTGATGGCCGTGTTGCTGACGCTGATGCACACCGGCCTGCTGGGCGCCCTGCTCACCTTCGGCACCGTCTCGTTCTATGGCGAAGGTCGCTCGGTGGACGACCAGCAACTCGCCGGCCTGATCATGTGGGTACCCGGTGGGCTTATCTATCTGATCGGCGGGGGCTGGATCGCCTGGCGCTGGCTGACCCGCATGTGGCGGCGCCAGCAAACGGGTGCTGCCCGGGAGGAGCTGGGCTGAGGCTGCGAACGAGCCTGCAGCCGCGTCGCTCACTCGCTCTTCTTGCGAATCCAGTAGAGGTAGGTGCCAGCCGCTTCCTGCTGCTCGACCAGGTCATGGCCGAGAAAGATGCAGAACTTCGGAATATCTCGCTGGGTCGAGGGATCGGTCGCGATCACCTTGAGCAGCGCACCACCGGCCAGATCGCGCACCTTGTTGTGCAACATCATCACCGGCTCGGGGCAGTTCAGGCCGCTGGCATCGAGCACGGCATCGACGGACATTTCAGCTGATTGGGTCATCTTGGGCTCCGGAAAACTGGCGTGCATTGTTACGCATGCGCGCAGGCGGGTCATCCGCTGGCTGATCAGAGACGCCGCAGGTGGCAGGTCACCTCTTCGCGGTCGTGGTACAGCTGCTTGCAGCCGATGCTGGCCTTGACGCCGCGCGCGGCCAGGCCATCGGCGATGCGCTCCAGCAGCCGCTTGACCTCGGCATAGCGCTGCTTCATCGGCAGTTTGAGGTTGACCACCGCTTCGCGGCACAGGCCTTCGCCGATCCAGGTTTCCAGCAGCGCGGCATTGCGCGCCGGCTTTTCGACGATATCGCAGACCATCCAGTTCACCGGCTTGCGCGGGCGGAACGTGAAGCCGTCGGCACGGAAATGTTCGACCAGCCCGGAATCCATCAGCTCGGCGTTCATCGGGCCGTTGTCCACGGCGCTGACCTTGATGTGTCGGTTGACCAGCTGCCAGGTCCAGCCACCCGGCGCTGCGCCGAGATCGACGCCGGTCATGCCCGCCGCCAAACGCGTATCCCACTGGTCGCGCGGGATGAAATGGTGCCAGGCCTCCTCCAGCTTTAGCGTGGATCGACTGGGCGCCTGGCGCGGGAACTTCAGTCGCGGGATGCCCATCGGCCACAAGGCGCTGTTGTTCACCTCGGCAATACCGACGAACACCTCACGGCCACTCTTGAAGGTCAGCAACAGTCGCGGGCCGTTGCCCTGCTCGTCGAGGCGGCCGGCCTTGATCAGCGCCTTGCGTAGCGGCGCCTCGAACTTGCGGCAGAAGTTGGAGAGCTCCTTGCCGTCGTTGGTATCCAGCACTTCCAGCCACAGGCTGCTGCACACCGGATAGCTCGCCAGATACTCCAGCAGGACGCTGATACGATCCGTTTCAGGAAGTTGCAGATACTCGCCGCGCGCCCATTGCCGCGGAAAGATCAGTTCGGCGAAACGCAGCTTGCGCATCAGCCGCTCGGCGCCGCCACTTTCGCTGCAGATGAATTCCGCGCAGGCACTCTCCGGCCGCGCCTTGGCGTAGCCGGCCACTTCCAGAATGGCGGCGTGCTCGCTGATTTCCGCGCAGACCTCGCCCTCGAAACCGGGGCGGCAATGCAGCAGCAATGTGTTCATGTTCGAATCCTGTCAGCGGTCGGGCCAGCGCCAAAGCCGCGCATCATAGCCGACCGCGGGAACCCTCGCCTGCATGACCCGGTCCAGTGCAGTAGCGAAGCCCCATGGGTTTCACCGCTCATTCATCAGCCAGCCCTTACCGTATGGGCACAAGGAGATGAGGAATGCCTTCCCTGGATAGCCTGAATTGCCGCCGCAGCCTCGAAGTTGCCGGCAAGACCTACCACTACTACAGCCTGCCCGACGCAGCCGCCCAGCTCGGCGATATCAGCCGCCTGCCCACGTCACTGAAGGTGCTGCTGGAGAATCTGCTGCGCTGGGAAGACAACCAGACGGTGCGCGCCGACGACCTGAAATCCCTGGTGCGCTGGCTGGACACGCGCAGCTCCACGATGGAGATCCAGTACCGCCCTGCCCGCGTACTGATGCAGGACTTCACCGGCGTCCCGGCGGTCGTCGATCTTGCAGCCATGCGCGACGCCGTGGCCAAAGCCGGCGGCGATCCGCAGAAGATCAACCCGCTGTCGCCGGTGGACCTGGTCATCGACCACTCGGTGATGGTCGACCGTTTCGGCAACGATCAGGCATTCGAGCAGAACGTCGCGATCGAGATGCAGCGCAACGGCGAGCGCTACGAGTTCCTGCGCTGGGGCCAGCAGGCATTCGACAACTTCGCCGTGGTGCCACCGGGCACCGGCATCTGCCACCAGGTGAATCTGGAATACCTCGGCCAGGTGGTCTGGACCCGGGACGAGAACGGCGAAACCTATGCCTACCCGGATACCCTGGTCGGCACCGACTCGCACACCACCATGATCAATGGCCTCGGCGTGCTGGGCTGGGGTGTCGGCGGCATCGAGGCCGAGGCGGCAATGCTCGGCCAGCCGGTGTCGATGCTGATCCCGGAAGTGATCGGCTTCCGCCTGACCGGCAAGCTCAATGAAGGTGTCACCGCCACCGACCTGGTGCTGACCGTACGCAGATGCTGCGCAAGCACGGCGTGGTCGGAAAGTTCGTCGAGTTCTTCGGCCCCGGCCTGGATCACCTGCCGCTGGCCGACCGCGCCACCATCGGCAACATGGCCCCGGAATACGGCGCCACGTGCGGCTTCTTCCCGGTCGACCAGGTGACCATCGATTACCTGCGCCTGACAGGCCGCAATGAAGANCGCATCGCGCTGGTCGAGGCCTACAGCAAGGCGCAGGGCATGTGGCGCGACACCAACTCGCCCGACCCGGAGTTCACCGCCACTCTGGAACTCGATCTCAGCCAGGTGCGCCCGTCCGTGGCCGGACCGAAACGTCCGCAGGATCGTGTGACCCTTGGCGATATCGGCGCGAACTTCGACCTGCTGCTTGAAACCAGCGGGCGCAAGCAGCAGACCGATACCGAGTTTGCGGTCGCCGGTGAACAGTTCCAGCTCAAGCACGGCGCGGTGGTGATCGCAGCCATCACCTCCTGCACCAATACCTCGAACCCGAACGTGCTGATGGCCGCCGGCCTGGTTGCGAAGAAGGCCATCGAGCGCGGCCTGCAACGCCAACCCTGGGTCAAAACCTCTCTGGCGCCCGGCTCGAAGGTGGTGACCGACTACCTCGAGCGCGCCGGCCTGACCCGCTATCTCGACGAACTCGGCTTCAACCTGGTGGGCTACGGCTGCACCACCTGCATCGGCAACTCCGGGCCGCTGCCGGATGCCATCGGCCANGCGATCACCGATAACGATCTGATCGTTTCTTCCGTACTGTCNGGCAACCGTAACTTCGAAGGGCGCGTACATCCGTTGGTCAAGGCCAACTGGCTGGCCTCGCCGCCGCTGGTGGTCGCCTTTGCACTGGCCGGCACCACACGCATCGACATGGACCGCGAACCGCTGGGCTATGACGCGCAAAACCAGCCGGTGTACCTGAAGGACATCTGGCCNAGCAGCGCGGAAATCGCCGAAGCGGTGGCGAGCATCGATGGCCAGATGTTCCGCAGCCGTTATGCCGACGTGTTCAGCGGCGACGAGCACTGGCAGAAGATTCCGGTCAGCGCCGGAGATACCTACGCGTGGGACGCTGGCTCCAGCTACGTGCAGAACCCGCCCTACTTCGAGGATATCGGCCAGCCTCCGACCCCACCGGCAGACGTCGAGAACGCTCGCGTGCTGGCCTTGTTCGGCGACTCGATCACCACCGACCACATCTCACCGGCCGGCAATATCAAGGCCAGCTCACCGGCCGGCACCTATCTGCAGTCGCTGGGCGTGGCGCCGGAGGACTTCAACTCCTATGGTTCGCGCCGCGGCAACCATGAAGTGATGATGCGCGGCACCTTCGCCAATATCCGCATCAAGAACGAGATGCTCGGCGGGGAGGAAGGTGGCAACACGCTCTATCAGCCGAGTGGCGAGAAGCTCTCGATCTACGACGCCGCCATGCGCTACCAGGCCGAGGGCGTACCGCTGGTGGTAATCGCCGGCAAGGAATACGGCACCGGTTCCAGCCGTGACTGGGCGGCCAAGGGCACCAATCTGCTGGGCGTCAAGGCGGTGATCGCCGAGAGCTTCGAGCGCATCCATCGCTCCAACCTGATCGGCATGGGCGTGTTGGCGCTGCAGTTCGTCGGTGATCAGACGCGCCAGTCGCTGGGCCTGAACGGTACGGAGAAGTTGTCGATCCGCGGTCTAGGCGCCGATATCGCGCCGCGCCAGATGCTGACCGTGGATGTGGAGCGCGCCGATGGTTCGCGTGACTCGTTCCAGGTGCTGAGCCGCATCGATACGCTCAACGAGGTGCAGTACTTCAAGGCTGGCGGGATTCTGCACTACGTGCTGCGCCAGCTGATCGGGAGCTGAGCGAAACCGGAAACGCCGATGCGATTCCTTTCGCATCGGCGTCCGCGGGTCCTTCGGCGATTGGTTCCAGCTGCCCTGACGTCCCTGCCCGCTGCCCGGCTCCCTGAGTTCGCTTCGCATAGCGAAGCACCGGACACGCACCGACAATGCCCAAAACCCGTTACAGAACCATTAAGCCATGGCTGCCGCTGGTCGCCTGTGCGCAGGAGAAGCTGATCCACGAATCAGCTTTGGCTCAAGAACGCCACTCTCCGGCCGACCAACTGGTCAGCCTGACCCATTAGAAAAACATAAGGTCGGGTGCGACACCCTACGATTCCTCTGCCAGGCGTGATAGTCGATGCGTAACAATCAACCCGTAACTCAGCGNGAATACGCGTTTCCTGANCAGCAACGCCTCATCTCGACCACCGACCTCAAAGGCCAGATCACCTACTGCAACGACATATTTGCCGAGGTCAGCGGCTTCGCTCGTGACGAACTGATTCGCGCGCCGCATAACCTGGTGCGCCATCCGGATGTGCCGCCGGCCGTGTTCGACCACATGTGGACGACCCTCAAGCAGGGCAAGCCATGGATGGGCATCGTCAAGAACCGGCGCAAGACCGGCGACCATTATTGGGTCAACGCCTACGTCACGCCCATTTTAGATCAGCAGCGCCAGGTGACGGGCTATGAGTCGGTGCGGACCAAACCGACCCGCGAGCAGATTCAGCGAGCCGAAGCCCTGTATGCACGCATCAATTCCGGCAAGTCCGGCGTGCCCCGCCGCGATACCTGGCTGCCCGTATTGAGCAAATGGCTGCCGTTTCTGGTCATCAGCCAGATAGGATTTCTGGTCGGGGCCAGCTTCGATCATGCATTGGGGTTCATCGCCGCCGCGCTGCTGGCCGTACCGTTCGGCCTGGTCGCGCTGCACTGGCAGCAACGTGGCATAAAGCGCCTGTTGCAGCTGGCGAGCGAGAGCACCAGTGACCCGCTCATCGCGCGCATGTATACCGACAGCAGCGGCGTCGAAGCCCAGCTGGAAATGGCGATGCTCAGCCAGCATGCGCACCTGAAGACCTGCCTCACGCGCCTGCAGGACATGGCCGTGCAGTTGCAAGGGCAAGCCAAACAGGCCGACTCGCTGGCACAGAACTGCGCCAACGGCCTGGTGCAGCAGCATCAGGAAACCGAGCAGGTCGCAACGGCGATCAACGAGATGGCCGCGACGACGCAGGAAGTCGCCGGCAACGTCGCGCTGGCCGCCGACGCGACCCGAGAGGCCAGCCGCCTCACCGATCAGGGCCGTGCGGTCACTGCCGAGACACGCAAGGCCATTCAGCAGCTATCCGAATCCGTCGCCAAGACGGGCGAAGCGGTCAACCAACTGGCCAACGACAGCGAGGCGATCGGCAGCGTGGTCGATGTGATCAAGAGCATCGCCGACCAGACCAACCTGCTGGCACTCAACGCCGCGATCGAGGCTGCGCGTGCCGGTGAAAGTGGCCGCGGCTTCGCGGTGGTCGCCGACGAAGTCCGCCAGCTTGCCCAACGAACGGCCAGTGCCACGGGTGAGATCCACCAACTGATCGAGAAGCTTCAGTCGCAGGCGCGCCACGCCGTGCAGACCACCGAGGATGGCCGCGTGCATGCGACGCGCGGCGTCGATCAGGTGGTCCAGGCCGATCAGGCCCTCAGCGGGATCAATGAGGCGATGGGCAATATCATCGACATGACCACGCAGATCGCGTCCGCGACGGAGCAGCAGAGCGCGGTGGCCGACGAGATCAGCAACAACGTCAGCACCATCGCCCAGCTGGCCGAACAGACCACCGGTGACGCGCGCAGCTCTGCGCTGCTCAGCGAGGACCTCGCCGCCACGGCGCAAGGGCAGTACGCCCTGGTCGAGCGCTTCAACCGCTAGGAAAAGCCGCAGCCGGTATCGCTCGATCCGGCTGCAGGCAGCGCTCAGTGCGAGATCACGCCCTGGAGAAACGCGGCAATCGCATCGGCAGTACTGTCGAGGTGCTGGTCGTGGCTCAGGCCCGAGCGTTTCAGCGGTTTGAGATCGTGATCGGCGGCGGCCAGCCAGTGCAGCGCAATCGCCGGGGATAGCGCGTACTGCGCCACCGTTTCATGATCACCCAAGGCGTCGCGCTCACCCTGGACAACCAGGGTCGGCGTCTGCAGCGTGGCGAGATGCGCCACCCGAGGCTTTTCCGGCTTGCCGGCGGCATAGAACGGATAACCCAGGCAGACCAGCGCGTCCGCGCCCAACTCATCGGCCAGCAAACTGGCCATTCGCCCCCCCATCGACTTGCCACCGATGGCCAGCGGTCCTGTGGCCTGCTGTCGCACCAGGGCATGGACTTCACGCCATTGGGCCAACAATTGAGCCTGTGGACTGGGCGGCCGCTTGCCTGCCCCGGCACGTCGCGCCGCCATGTAGGCGAACTCGAATCGGCAAACCGCTATCCCGCGCGCAGCAAGGCGCGCAGCCATTTGTTCCATGAACGGGCTGTCCATCGGTGCGCCTGCACCATGCGCCAGGATCAGGCTCACCCAGGCGCCGCCAGACGGCTGGTTCCACCTGACGAGATGCCCTTTGTCACTTTGTGTGTATTGATCCGTGTCAATACCGGCAGATTGCCCTTTCCCCATCCTTGCCCCGCTTTCTATTAGAAAGAAAAAAACTGCTCATTACCCGTGGATGGAAGCCCATACATGAACACAGCAACCAGTACCGCCTACAGTTACAAGGTGGTCCGCCAATTCGCCATCATGACGGTGGTGTGGGGAATCGTCGGGATGGGGCTCGGCGTTTTCATCGCAGCACAATTGGCCTGGCCATTTCTGAACCTTGACCTCCCCTGGACCAGTTTCGGTCGTCTACGTCCATTGCACACCAACGCGGTGATCTTCGCCTTCGGCGGCTGTGCTCTGTTCGCAACNTCCTACTACTCGGTACAGCGTACCTGTCAGACCACACTGTTCGCGCCGAAGTTGGCCGCGTTCACGTTCTGGGGCTGGCAGCTGGTCATCCTGCTCGCCGCNATCTCCCTGCCGCTGGGCTTCACCAGCTCCAAGGAATATGCGGAACTGGAGTGGCCGATCGACATCCTGATCACCATCGTCTGGGTGGCCTATGCGGTCGTCTTCTTCGGTACGCTGGCGACGCGCAAGGTCAAGCACATCTACGTCGGTAACTGGTTCTTCGGCGCCTTCATCCTGACCGTGGCCATTCTGCACATCGTCAACAACCTGGAAATCCCGGTCAGTGCGATGAAGTCCTACTCGCTGTATGCCGGTGCGACCGATGCGATGGTGCAATGGTGGTACGGCCACAACGCCGTGGGCTTCTTCCTCACCGCCGGCTTCCTCGGGATCATGTACTACTTCGTGCCGAAGCAGGCCGAACGTCCGGTGTATTCCTATCGCCTGTCGATCGTCCACTTCTGGGCACTGATCACCGTCTACATCTGGGCCGGTCCGCACCACCTGCACTACACCGCTCTGCCGGATTGGGCGCAGAGCCTGGGCATGGTGATGTCGCTGATTCTGCTGGCTCCGAGCTGGGGCGGCATGATCAACGGCATGATGACCCTCTCGGGCGCCTGGCACAAACTGCGCAGCGACCCGATCCTGCGCTTCCTGGTGGTTTCGCTGGCGTTCTACGGCATGTCGACCTTCGAAGGTCCGATGATGGCCATCAAGACCGTCAACGCCCTCTCGCACTACACCGACTGGACCATCGGCCA
>JGI25317J35169_1001572_pt1 | contig 12429 bp, 11 predicted proteins | sample AutmiccommunBRH5_FD_35169 | JGI IMG/M metagenome (IMG submission 35169) | reverse complement strand
TTGTCCTCTTCCGAGATCACGCCGATCGCATTCGCCCCCGCCGCATTGATCAGCTGGATCGCATAGGAGCCAAGCCCCCCCGACGCGCCCCAGACCAGCACATTGTCGCCGGGCTTGAGGATATGCGGGCGGTGGCCGAACAGCATCCGGTAGGCGGTGGCGAGGGTCAGCGTATAGCAGGCGCTCTCCTCCCAGGTCAGGTGCCGCGGGCGGTGCATCAGTTGCTGCGCCTGCACACGGGTGAACTGTGCAAAGCTGCCATCGGGCGTCTCATAGCCCCAGATCCGCTGGCTGGGCGAGAACATCGGATCGCCGCCGTTGCACTCCTCGTCGTCGCCATCGTCCTGGTTGCAGTGGATGACGACCTCATCCCCCACCTTCCAGCGCTTCACCTTGTCGCCGACCTTCCAGATGATGCCCGAGGCATCGGAGCCTGCGATGTGATAGGGCGCCTTGTGGCCGTCGAACGGGCTGATCGGGATGCCGAGACCGGCCCAGATGCCGTTGTAGTTGACACCTGCGGCCATCACCAGCACCAGCACCTCGTGGCTGTCGATCTCGGGCGTGTCCACCACCTCGACCAGCATCGATTTGTCCGGCTCGCCATGCCGCTCGCGCCGGATCGCCCAGGCATACATCTGCCTCGGCACATGGCCGAGGGGCGGCATCTCGCCGATCTCGTAAAGGTCCTTCTCGGGCGCGTCATAGGGCGCAATCTCGGTCTGGGTATCAAGAGCCATGACAGTCTCCTTGGCCGAAACGGTGTGCCGCAGCGCAGAATCGCGCGGCCTCATGCAGCAGGAAATACGTTTGGCCGCGCAACAATGCAATACATGTCGTAGCGTTCTTGAAATTTTATGACCCATCGGCCGGGCGCGATGGCCCGGCCTGCGGCCCGGATGCGCCGCTATTCGTAGGTGAAGGTGCCCACCTCGCAGACGTTCAGGTCGCTCTGCACCACCTCGTCGCCATCCTCAAACACCGCCAGCAGGTCGTATTTGCAATAGCCGGTGCCATCGTCGATGTTGACCATCACCGACGATCCGGAGGGCAGCACGTCCGGCCCGAGGATATCCTCCTGCCAGTCGCTGGTGCCGGTGTTGGAGGCATAGAATTCCACGATCGTGTAGCCGGTCCGGTTCACGATCTTGACGCGGCGATCGAGCGCCGAGGCAGGCAGGGCAGAGGCCGCGCAAAAGGCGCCGGCAACCGCGAGGGGCAGCAAGGAACGAAGGAACATGTAAGGCCCTGTATGTTGAGGCACCGGCGCCAAACTCCGCCGGCATCACCAGACTGTGATCGGTGCCGGTCTGTTTGCAACCAAAATCGCTGGCCGCAGCGCGGCACGCCCCCGCCGCAGCGCGGCGAATTGACAGCGACACATTCTTTCGCCTATCACCATTACAAGCGCAACTATCTTGCCGGGCCACTCAACTCGAGTCCCGCCCCGGATTCGGAGCACCGCATGACCGACACCGCCCCCGCCCGCGACAAGCCCTGGCTGTTCCGCACCTATGCCGGCCATTCCACCGCGACCAAGTCGAACGCTCTCTACCGCGCCAACCTGGCCCGCGGACAGACCGGCCTGTCGGTCGCCTTCGACCTGCCCACCCAGACCGGCTATGACAGCGATCACGAACTGGCCCGGGGCGAGGTCGGCAAGGTCGGGGTGCCGGTTGCGCATCTGGGCGACATGCGGGCACTGTTCGACGGCATTCCGCTCGACCAGATGAACACCTCGATGACCATCAATGCCACGGCGCCCTGGCTGCTGTCGCTCTATATCGCCGTGGCCGAGGAGCAGGGGGCCGATGTCTCCGCGCTGCAAGGCACGGTGCAGAACGATCTGGTCAAGGAATACCTCTCCCGCGGCACCTATATCTGCCCGCCAAAGCCCAGCCTGGCGATGATCACCGACGTCGCCGCCTATACCGCCGTGCATCTGCCGAAATGGAACCCGATGAACGTGTGTTCCTACCACCTGCAAGAGGCCGGGGCGACGCCGGAGCAGGAGCTGGCCTTTGCTCTCGCAACTGGCGTGGCGGTGCTGGACGACCTGAAGGGCAAGGTGCCCGAGGCGGAGTTTCCCGCCATGGTCGGCCGCATCAGCTTCTTCGTGAATGCCGGCATCCGCTTCGTCACCGAACTGTGCAAGATGCGCGCCTTCACCGAGCTGTGGGACGAGATCTGCCGCGACCGCTACGGCATCGAGGATGAGAAATTCCGCCGCTTCCGCTATGGCGTGCAGGTCAACAGCCTCGGCCTGACCGAGCAGCAGCCCGAGAACAACGTCTACCGCATCTTGCTGGAGATGCTGGCAGTGACCCTGTCCAAGAACGCCCGCGCCCGCGCCGTGCAACTGCCCGCCTGGAACGAGGCGCTTGGCCTGCCCCGCCCCTGGGACCAGCAGTGGTCGCTGCGTATGCAGCAGATCCTGGCCTATGAGACCGACCTTCTGGAATATGGCGACCTCTTCGACGGCAACCCGGTGATTGCGGCACGGGTCGAGGCGCTGAAGGACGGCGCCCGCGCCGAGCTGGCGACGCTGGACGCCATGGGCGGCGCGATTGCCGCCATCGACTACATGAAGGCGCGGCTGGTCGAATCCAACGCCACCCGCCTTGGCCGGGTGGAGACGGGTGAGACCATCGTCGTCGGCGTCAACCGCTGGCAGCAGGCCGAACCCTCGCCGCTGCTGGGAACCGATGGCGGCATCATGACGGTAGACCCGGCGGTGGAGCAGGACCAGGTCTCGCGCCTTCAGGCCTGGCGCGCGGCCCGGAGCAGCGCGGCGGTGGCGGCGGCCTTGGCCGAGCTGCGCGCAGCGGCGAGCGCGGGCCAGAACATCATGCCAGCCTCGGTCGCGGCGGCGAAGGCAGGGGTCACCACCGGCGAATGGGCCGGCGTGATGCGGCAGGTCCATGGCGAATATCGCGGCCCCACCGGCGTGTCGCGCAGCGCGTCCAACCGCACCGAAGGGCTGGAGCCGATCCGCGAGGCCGTCGATGCAGTGTCGTCGAAATTGGGCCGCCGCCTGACCTTCCTCGTCGGCAAGCCCGGCCTCGACGGCCATTCCAATGGCGCCGAGCAGATCGCCTTCCGCGCCCGCGATTGCGGGATGGAGATCAGCTATGACGGCATCCGCCTGACCCCCGCGCAGATCGTCGAGGCGGCGGTGGAGCGGCAGGCGCATGTGGTGGGCCTGTCGATCCTGTCGGGCAGCCACCTGCCGCTGATCGCCGAGGTGCTGGAGCGGATGGCGGCCGCGGGCCTTGGCCATGTGCCGCTGGTCGTGGGCGGGATCATCCCCGACGAGGACGCGGCGGCGCTTTTGGCGCAGGGGGTGGCGCGGGTCTACACGCCGAAGGACTTCGAGCTGAACCGGATCATGATGGATATCGTGGCGCTGGCGGAGCCGGAGGAGGTGGCGGCGTAGGTTGCGCCCCTTGCCGGCCGCCGGGGGCCGTCTGCCCCCGGACCCCCGAGGATATTTGGAAAAGGCAAAGGCGGAAGGGCGGAGTGCCTGAGCGTTTCTCTATACATATGACATATGTATGGGTTCTGTATGGGTTCCACATGCCGTGATGGACGGGGGGGGCGGCATGCGGTATCACCCCGGGCGCAGACCTGCCAAGGAGCCCGCCCATGTCCGGCCACGCCGCCCCGATCCCGATGACCGCCCGCAGATCCGGCCCGCTGAGTGGCACGGCCGAGGTGCCGGGCGACAAGTCGATCAGCCACAGGGCCTTGATTCTGGGGGCTTTGTCGGTCGGCGAGACGGTGGTGACCGGGCTGCTGGAGGGGCAGGACGTGCTGGATACCGCCAGCGCCATGCGCGCCTTCGGGGCCGAGGTGGTGCGGCATGGCGGGGGGCACTGGACTGTCACCGGTGTGGGGGTCGGCGGCTTCGCGGAACCCGTTGATATCATTGACTGCGGCAACTCCGGCACCGGGGTGCGGCTGATCATGGGCTGCATGGCGACCTCGCCCCTGACGGCGACGTTTACCGGCGATGCATCCTTGCGCAAGCGGCCGATGGCGCGGGTGACGGATCCGCTTTCGCTTTTCGGGACAAGGGCTTACGGGCGCTCTGGTGGGCGGTTGCCGATGACGGTGGTGGGTGCCGCCGATCCGGTGCCGGTGCGCTACAAGGTGCCGGTGCCCTCGGCGCAGGTGAAGTCGGCGGTGCTGCTGGCCGGGCTGAACGCGCCGGGTGAGACGGTGGTGATCGAGGCCGAACCCACGCGCGACCATTCCGAGAGGATGCTCAAGGGCTTCGGGGCCGATCTTCATGTGGAGGATACGGCCGAGGGCCGGGTGATCACCCTCGTCGGCCAGCCCGAGTTGCGGGCGCAGAGCGTGGCTGTGCCGCGCGATCCTTCGTCTGCGGCCTTCCCGGTTTGCGCGGCGTTGATCGTGGAGAATTCCGACATTTCGGTGCCTGGTGTGAGCCAGAACCTGACGAGGAACGGTCTTTATACAACATTGGTCGAGATGGGCGCCGAGATCGAGTTCGGCAATCCGCGCGAAGAGGGCGGCGAGCCGGTGGCGGACCTTCGGGTGCGGTTCTCCGCGCTGAAGGGCATCGAGGTTCCGGCGGAGCGGGCGGCCAGCATGATCGACGAGTTTCCGGTGCTGTCGGTGGTTGCCGCCTTTGCCGAAGGCACGACAATCATGCGCGGCGTCAAGGAGTTGCGCGTCAAGGAGAGCGACCGCATCGACGCGATGGCGCGCGGGCTCGAGGCCTGCGGCGTGCGCGTCGAGGAGGAGGAGGACACGCTGATCGTGCATGGCATGGGACCCGGCGGCGTGCCGGGCGGTGCCACTTGCGCGACGCATATCGACCACCGGATCGCGATGAGCTTCCTCGTGCTGGGGCTGGCCAGCCAGAGGCCGGTGACGGTGGATGACGGATCGCCCATCGCCACGTCGTTCCCGGCTTTCGAAGGGCTGATGGCCGCACTTGGTGCCGACATCTCGCGCTGAAGGGGGCCGCATGATCTTCACCGTGGCGATCGACGGGCCGGCAGCAGCGGGCAAGGGCACCATCGGCCGCGCGGTGGCGGAGCGGTTCGGCTTTGCACATCTCGACACCGGCCTGTTGTATCGGGCCGTCGGCGCCAAGGTCGCCGAAGGGGCCGACCCTGTGGCCGCCTGCGCCCTCACCCCCGAGGATCTGGCGCGCGGCGATCTGCGCAGTGCCGAGGCCGGGCAGGCCGCGAGCCGGGTTGCGGCGATCCCCGAGGTGCGGGCGGCGTTGCTGGAGTTCCAGCGCAGCTTTGCCCGGCGGGAGGGGGGCGCGGTGCTGGACGGGCGCGATATCGGCACGGTGATCTGCCCCGAGGCGGAGGTGAAGCTCTATGTGACCGCCAGTGCCGAGGTGCGGGCCGGGAGGCGCTGGCAGGAGCTTGGCGGCGAGGCGGCGCCCCTGCCCTATGCCGCGGTGCTGGCCGAGGTGGTGGAGCGGGACGCGCGCGACATGGGGCGGGCCGATGCGCCGCTGAAACCTGCGGCGGACGCGCTGGTGCTGGACACTTCGGCGCTGAGCATTGCCGAGGCGGTAGGCCAGGCGGTGGCGGCGGTGCAGGCGAGGCTCGGCTGAGGCTTGGGTTTTTGGCGCTTCGGCCCCATCTTTGCCCTGTGCTGAGAAACCTGACCCTCCTTGCCGTGCTGCTGTCCGCGCCGCCCGCAGCCGCGGGCAGCGAGCACGGGTTGCTGTGGAACCGCACCGGCCTGCCGGCGGTGTTTCCGTTGCAGGTGCAGACCCTGCCCGGCGAGGACCGATCGTTGCTGCTGACGGATGCGGCCAGCGGCGAGGCGGCGCTGGCCGCATTCATCGAGGGCGGGCGGTTCTTCCGGGTGCTGGTGCCGCCGGGGAGCTACCGGGTGCGGCTGGCCGCCGGGGATCTGTGGGAAGAGAACGCGGAGCCCGAGGCGCGCGGTTTTGAACTGCCCGAACCGCTGACCTTCGAGATCACCGGCGCGGGGCGCAAGGCGGGCTACCGGATCGACCTGCGCAAGGCTGGAGAGGCGCAGGTGACCAGCCAGGGCATCTGTCAGAGCCTGCGGCTCGACCCCCGCAGCCTGGGGCAGCCCTGGGGTTGGCTCGGCGAGGATGCGCCGGAGCCGGGAGAGCGGGCGGAGAAATTCCTGCGCGGGGAGGAGCGGTTTCCGGTGCCCGAATATGAGGTCGTCTCGCGGCCCTGCGATTGAGGCGGCGCGAGGGGGCGCTGCCCCCGTCTCCTGCGGAGACTCCCCCGGGATATTTGGAAAAGGCAACGGCAGTGTGCCGGGATCTTGGCCCAGATCCTGCAAAGTGCTTATTTCCTTGCCCGCGGCGGCTACTGCGACTATATCGCGGCCAGTCCGAAAGGCGGGTTTGCCCCGAACTGGACCGCATGAAGGGCCCGGAGCGATCCGAGGCCCTCGCGGGCCATCAAGGTATTGCGCCCCGAAGACCCCAACCAAAGACCGGCGGAGCCAACCGCAAGGCCAGAAAATCGCTTACAAAGGAAACTGAACCGCATGTGCGCCAAAGCGACTATGGAAGAATTTGAAGCCCTTCTTCAGGAGAGCTTCGAGATCGATACCCCCGACGAGGGATCGGTCGTCAAAGGCAAGGTCATCGCCATCGAGGCGGGCCAGGCCATCATCGACGTCGGCTACAAGATGGAAGGCCGCATCGATCTGAAAGAATTCGCGAACCCGGGCGAAAACCCGGACATCGCCGTGGGTGACGTTGTCGAGGTCTATCTGGACCGTGTCGAGAACGCCCGCGGCGAGGCCGTCATCAGCCGTGAGAAAGCCCGCCGCGAAGAGGCCTGGGACCGGCTGGAGAAAGCCTACGAGAAGGAAGAGCGCGTCGAGGGCGCCATCTTCGGCCGCGTCAAGGGCGGCTTCACGGTCGACCTGGGCGGCGCTGTTGCGTTCCTGCCGGGTTCGCAGGTCGACGTGCGCCCCGTGCGCGATGCCGGCCCGCTGATGGGCCTGAAGCAGCCGTTCCAGATCCTGAAAATGGACCGTCGCCGCGGCAACATCGTTGTCTCGCGTCGTGCGATCCTTGAAGAATCGCGGGCCGAGCAGCGCGCGGAAGTCATCGGCAAGCTGGCCGAGGGCGAAGTCGTTGATGGCGTGGTCAAGAACATCACCGAATACGGTGCGTTCGTGGACCTCGGCGGCGTCGATGGCCTGCTGCACGTGACTGACATGGCCTGGCGCCGCGTCAACCACCCGAACGAGATCCTGAACATCGGCGAGACCGTCAAGGTCCAGGTGATCAAGATCAACAAGGAAACCCACCGCATCAGCCTTGGCATGAAGCAGNTGCAGGCCGATCCGTGGGATGCCGTCGAGAAGGCCTATCCGATCACCTCGGTCCACAAGGGCCGCGTGACCAACATCACCGACTACGGCGCGTTCGTCGAGCTGGAGGCCGGTGTCGAGGGTCTGGTCCACGTTTCGGAAATGTCCTGGACCAAGAAGAACGTCCATCCCGGCAAGATCGTCTCCACCTCGCAGGAAGTGGATGTCATGGTGCTGGAAATCGACACCGCCAAGCGCCGCGTTTCGCTGGGTCTCAAGCAGACCATGCGCAACCCGTGGGAAGTGTTTGCCGAAACCCACCCGGTCGGCACCGTCATCGAAGGCGAAGTCAAGAACATCACCGAATTCGGTCTGTTCGTCGGCCTCGACAACGACATCGACGGCATGGTCCACCTCTCGGACCTTTCCTGGGACCAGCGCGGCGAAGATGCCATTGCGAACTATCGCAAGGGCGACATGGTGAAAGCCGCCGTGACCGAGGTGGACGTGGACAAGGAGCGCATCTCGCTCTCGGTCAAGGCGCTCGACGCCGACACGTTCTCGGATGCGGTTGACGGCGTGAAGCGCGGCTCGATCATCACCGTCACCGTGACGGCGATCGAGGAAGGCGGCATCGAGGTCGAGTACAACCAGATGAAGTCGTTCATCCGCCGCTCCGACCTGTCGCGCGATCGGGCTGAACAGCGCCCGGAACGCTTCCAGATCGGCGACCATGTCGATGCGCGCGTGACCAACGTCGATTCGAAGACCCGCCGCTTGGGCCTGTCGATCAAGGCGCGCGAGATTGCGGAAGAGAAAGAAGCTGTCGAGCAGTATGGCTCGTCGGACTCGGGCGCCTCGCTGGGGGATATCCTCGGTGCGGCCCTCAAGGGCGGCGACAAGTAAGGCCGGCGCTTCTGCGCAAGCGAACAGGCGGCCCCACCCTTTGCGGGTGGGGCCGTTTTGCGTTGCGGTAGCTGCGAATCGGCTGGGGGCGGCGCGCAGCGGGGGCGAATGCCGCGCCGCAGCATCGCAGGGCCGGCGGGCCGCCATGGGCAAGACCCCGCGGATCACGGGGAAACCCGCGCCATTCCAATGGCTTTCCTGTTTGTGCCGGGCCTGTTTGCGCCTATAGTCGCGCAGCGCGGCGGGGGCTGCCGATGCCTGCAAGGGGACTCACATGATCCGGTCCGAACTGATCCAGATGATTGCCGAAGAGAACCCGCACCTGTTTCAGCGGGATGTGGAGCGGATCGTGAACACGATCTTCGAAGAGATTACCGAAGCGATGGCGCGGGGCGACCGGGTCGAGCTGCGCGGCTTTGGCGCTTTCTCGGTCAAGGGGCGCGATGCGCGCACCGGACGGAACCCGCGCACGGGCGAGGCGGTTTCGGTCGAGGAAAAGCATGTGCCGTTCTTCAAGACCGGCAAGCTGCTGCGAGACCGGCTTAACGGCGAAGGATGACCTTGCGATGATACGTGTGCTGCGACTGGCCCTCTTGGGGCTGCTGGCCATCGTGCTGCTGACGGTGGCCTTGGCCAACCGCGGCCCGGTGACGCTGCGGCTGCTGCCCGAGGATGCCGGGACGTTCCTCGGCCTCGACTGGGCAATCCAGCTGCCGCTGTTCCTGGTGATCTTTGCCGGGGTGCTGGCCGGTCTGCTGATCGGCTTCGTCTGGGAATGGGCGCGCGAGGCCAAGCACCGCAACGCCGCCAGCCGCAACCGGCGCGAGGCGGCTCAGCTGAAATCCGAGGTGAACCGCCTGCAGGGCGGCAAGGACCAGCCCAAGGACGAGGTGCTGGCCCTGCTTGAGGGCGGCGCCCGCAGCCGCTAGATACGGCCCATGACCACCCGCGTAAAAATCTGCGGCCTGACCGAGGCCGCCCATGTCGATGCCGCCGCGATGGCGGGCGCGACCTATGTCGGCTTCGTGTTCTTTCCCCGCTCTCCGCGCCACCTGACCCTGCCGCAGGCGGCGGCGCTGGCCTTGCAGGTGCCGATGGGCATCGCCAAGGTGGCGCTGGTGGTGGATGCGGATGACGCGGCGCTCGATGCGCTGGTGCAGGCGGTGCCGCTGGACATGCTGCAGCTTCATGGCCATGAGAGCCCGGCCCGCGTGGCCGAGATCCGCGCCCGATATGGCCTGCCGGTGATGAAGGCGGTGGGGATTGCCGAGGAGGCGGACCTTGCGGCGATTGCCGAATATGCGCAGGTCGCCGACCAGATCCTGATCGACGCCAAACCGCCCAAGGGCGCCGCCCTGCCCGGCGGCAATGGCCTCGCCTTCGACTGGCGGCTGATTGCCGGGCGCGAATGGGAGCGGCCCTGGATGCTGGCGGGCGGGCTGACCCCTGCGAACGTGGCCGAGGCGATCCGGCTGACTGGCGCGCGGCAGGTCGATGTGTCCTCGGGCGTGGAATCGGCGCCGGGGGTCAAGGACCCTGCCGCCATCGCCGCCTTCATCACCGCCGCCGGATAGAAAAATGGGCGCGAGGATCACTCCCCGCGCCCGCACTCGTTAAGGCTTGCCGCTTACATCGCCGGCAGAATGGCGATGTCGCGGATTTCGCCCGAAGCCCCGGTCACGTCCCAGGATTCGGTCACGGCGCCGGTTTCCAGATCGACGGTGTGGATGCCGCCCATCGCCGCCAGCCAGGCGGTGTTCTCGCCCTCGGCAGTGGTGGCGATGTCAAAGCCCACCGGGCCTTCCAGGGTCGGCCCCAGCTTGCCCACGGCGGCCAAGGTGCCATCGTTCGGCGCGGTCTGCTTGATCAGCGCCGAGAGGGTGGCGTCGATGTCATACATCCCGGTCGCCTCGGGCTTGCCATAGCTGTTGATATAGGCGGCGGCGACGATATCGGGCGCCTCCCCAGCATGCATGTCGGCGCTCTCGAAGGCCAGCGAACCATCGACGGTGACTTCGCCGGTATCGACGTTCACGCGGTGGTTGGTGGTGCCGGTCATGAAGCGCAGACGGTCGGCCATCGGGTTGAAGTCGACGATCACCGGGCCATCGGTCGAAGGCAGCATGGTGTCCATCGTCGAGAGCTCGGTCGTCTCGCCCGTGGCCGGGTCGATCACGACGATCCTGTGGTCGGCGGTCACGCCGACCAGGGTGTTGTCCGACGGGCGCAGGTCGATCCCCAGAAGGCTGTCCACGCCCTGAACCTCGATCTCGCCGGTGACGGCCGCGGTGGAGGTGTCGATCATCAGAAGCGTCTTGTCTCCGGTCAGGCCAACAGCGGTATCGGCGAAGGCCGGGGCGGTGGTCAGCAACAGGGCTGCGATAAGGCGGGTCATGTGTCTCTCCATTTTTCGGGTCGATGGCGCTGCGGAGGTCCGCAAAGCCGGTCGGTCGATGCTGGAGGTACGGAAGGGAATGCGGGGAAGTTGCGGGCGCATGGATAACGAGGCCGTGATCGGAGCACCGATGAGGGGCCGGGCCATCGTGCCGCTTTACCCCAAGGGGCCAGGGCGCTAAGTCAGCAAGTGCGCAACGGAGGACCCCAGATGCCCGACGACCTGATCAACAGCTTCATGAACGGCCCCGATGAAAACGGCCGCTTTGGCATCTTCGGCGGGCGCTTCGTGTCGGAAACGCTGATGCCGCTGATCCTGCAGCTGGAGGCGGAGTATGAGCGGGCCAAGACCGATGAGACGTTCTGGGCGCAGATGGACGATCTGTGGAAGAACTACGTGGGCCGGCCGTCGCCTCTGTATTTCGCGGAACGGCTGACCGAGGAGCTTGGCGGCGCCAAGATCTACATGAAGCGCGACGAGCTGAACCACACCGGCGCGCACAAGATCAACAACGTGCTGGGGCAGATCCTGCTGGCGATGCGGATGGGCAAGAGCCGGATCATCGCCGAAACCGGCGCCGGCCAGCACGGCGTGGCAACGGCGACGGTCTGTGCGCGCTTCGGGCTAAAATGCGTGGTCTACATGGGCGCGCATGATGTCGAACGGCAGGCGCCCAACGTGTTCCGGATGCGGCTGCTGGGGGCGGAGGTGATCCCCGTCACCTCGGGCCGCGGCACGCTGAAGGACGCGATGAACGACGCGCTGCGCGATTGGGTCACCAATGTGCGCGACACCTTCTATTGCATTGGCACCGTGGCCGGCCCGCATCCCTACCCGGCGATGGTGCGCGATTTCCAGTCGATCATCGGCAAGGAAACCCGCTGGCAGCTTGAGGAACACGAAGGCAAGGGCCGCCTGCCCGACACCATCATCGCCGCCATCGGCGGCGGGTCTAACGCGATGGGGCTGTTCTTCCCGTTCCTCGATGACGCCTCTGTCCGCATCATCGGGGTCGAGGCCGGCGGCAAGGGTGTGGACGAGAAGATGGAACACTGCGCCAGCCTGACCGGCGGGCGCCCCGGCGTGCTGCATGGGAACCGCACCTATCTGCTGCAGGACGAGGATGGCCAGATCTTGGAGGGCTATTCGATTTCCGCCGGGCTCGACTATCCGGGCATCGGCCCCGAGCATGCCTGGCTGCACGAGATCGGCCGCGCCGAATATGTCAGCATCACCGATGCCGAGGCTTTGGCCGCGTTCCAGACCTGCTGCCGGCTGGAGGGGATCATCCCGGCGCTGGAACCCAGCCACGCGCTGGCCCATGTCATCAAGATCGCGCCGACGCTGCCCGCTGACCATATCATCGTGATGAACATGTGCGGGCGCGGCGACAAGGACATCTTCACCGTGGCCAAGCACCTTGGCTTCGACATGAAAATCTGAAGGGCCGCTTGCAAAGCCGCCCATTGGCGCTTCGTGAACGGAAACCGGCATAAACCTGCGGTATATCGGGCTGGGTCCGGGGGTATAGGACCCCGGACCTAAACCCCGGGGCAATTGTTGGCGGCGTTTGAATGGCCCTGTCTGGGGGCAGACCACATCCGGTCTCCCCGAAGCACAGGAGCATTCCCATGACCCGACTTTTCGTCACCGCCTCGGCGCTGTTGCTGATGGCTGGCGCCGCGCAGGCGCAGACTGCCCCGACCTCCCCCGTCGCCGGCATTGTCGCCGACCTCAAGGAGCAGGGCTACACCCGCATCGAGATCAAGCCCGGCCGCGGCGTCACCGAGATCGAGGCGATCCGCGGCACCGAGAAGCTGGAGCTG
>JGI25317J35169_1001571_pt1 | contig 12435 bp, 10 predicted proteins | sample AutmiccommunBRH5_FD_35169 | JGI IMG/M metagenome (IMG submission 35169) | reverse complement strand
CGGGCGTTTTGCACGAACGCTCAATGCCTGGCCTCCTTGAGCTGCCGCATGCGCTCATGGCAGGTACGCAGCTTGGGCAGCTCGATGGCGAGCAATGCCCTGACATCCGGCTCGGCATCGCCGACGGCATCCTCGAAGGCATGCAGTATGTTGGCTTCGGTCTGCTCCANCTGGTCGACATAGGCCCTGTCGTGGTCGCCGATGCGTGATCGCGTGTTGGCATAGAGTTCGCGCATCCGGCCGGTCAGCGTCCCACCCTGCGACGGGTGCTCATGGCTGGTCGCAACCTTTACGCTAAGCGCCTGGATGATCTGCGTCTTGGCTTGGGCCAGGTCGCGAAACAGGTGCTGCAGCTCGACGTCCTTTACTTCGTCGGCAGCATGCTGGTAGAAACGCTGCCCGTCGCGGGTGATCTCGATAAGCTCATTGAGCTGATTCATGGACTGATTCATGACACCTCCTGCATGGATTGCGACAGATACGCCACACGCCCGCTCGGCGGGAAGTGACGCCCCTTTCATCAGGGTCGCAAGCCGCATGCCAGGCTGGCGCAAGCNCCAGCGGTAACCAAATCAGCCACTTGGGCGACGCCACTGAAGGCGTCGGAGTGCAGCATGCAGGAAAGCCTTGCCAATACCGTGCAACTTGCAAGACTTTTCATAGACTAAGGTCTCGCCAGCAACGCAACGGCGCCGCCAGGTGCCCGACACACCATAATCCGAAGCATTTTTCAGCGACCGATTCGCCTTTTGATGGGGAGCATCCATGGACCAAACGACGGACAACGGCGGACGCATCCTCCTGGTGGATGACGAAGCGGCGATCCTGCGCACCTTCCGTTACTGCCTGGAGGACCGCGGCTACACGGTCATGACAGCGGCCAGTGCGGCACAGGCCGAGGCCATTCTGCAGCGTCAGGTGTTCGACCTGTGCTTCCTCGACCTGAGACTCGGCGAAGACAATGGCCTGGACGTGCTGCAGCAGATGCGCCTGCTCGCGCCCTGGATGCGCGTGGTGATCGTCACCGCCCATTCGGCCGTGGACACCGCCGTGGACGCCATGCAGGCCGGCGCCGCGGACTACCTGCTCAAGCCATGCAGCCCGGAACAGCTTCGCCTGTCCGCCGCCAAGCAGCTGGAAGTCCGCCAGATGGCGGCCCGACTGGAAGCGCTGGAAGGCGAGATGAAGCAACGCAGCGACGCCCTCGGCTCGCACAGCCCGGCGATGATGGCCGTGCTGGAAACCGCGCGGCAGGTGGCAGACACCGACGCCAATATTCTCATCCTTGGCGAATCGGGTACCGGCAAGGGCGAACTGGCGCGTGCCATCCACACCTGGAGCCGGCGCTCGAAGAAGGCCTTCGTCACCATCAACTGCCCGTCGCTGTCCGCCGACCTGATGGAGAGCGAGCTGTTCGGACACAACCGCGGCGCCTTCACCGGCGCGACGGAGAGCACGCTGGGCCGGGTCAACCAGGCCGACGGCGGCACGCTGTTCCTCGACGAGATCGGTGACTTCCCGCTGGCGCTGCAACCCAAGCTGCTGCGCTTCATCCAGGACAAGGAGTACGAGCGGGTCGGCGACCCGGTCACCCGCCGCGCCGATGTGCGCATCCTCGCGGCGACCAACCTGAACCTCGAAGATGGTGCGCGAGGGCAAGTTCCGCGAGGACCTGCTGTATCGCCTCAATGTCATCACCCTCAACCTGCCGCCCATGCGCGAGCGCCCCGAGGATGTGCTGACCCTGGCCGAACGCTTCCTTGCCTCGTTCGTGAAGAACTATGGCCGCCCTGCGCGCGGTTTCAGCGATGCGGCGGTTGCCGCACTGAAGACCTACCGCTGGCCGGGCAACGTGCGTGAACTGCGCAACGTGGTGGAACGGGCGAGCATCATTTGCCCGCAGCAGATGATCGAAGTCAGCCACCTCGGACTGGGCGAACAGGTAGGCAGCAACGCGCCACGCATCGGTGAGCCGCTCAGCCTGGAGGCGCTGGAGAAAGCCCACATCGCCGGCGTGCTGAGCACCAGCGACACCCTCGAGCAGGCCGCGCGCATTCTGGGTATCGACGCCTCGACCCTCTACCGAAAACGCAAGCAGTACGGCCTATGAAACTCCAGATGAAGCTGCGGACCCGCCTGTTTCTCGGCTTCTCCGCGCTGATGACGGTTGCGCTGCTGGGCCTGCTGCTGGCGCTGGTCAGCGTCATGCAGATGGCCAAGAGCCAGGAACAGCTGATCCGCAACAACTTCGCCATCATCGAGATCAACCAGCAGCTGCGTCAGACGCTGGGCAACCACCTGATCGTGATGCTCACCGACAGCGGTCGCAGTGAAGCGCTGGAACCGCTGAGCCAATCGTTTCAGCAGACGCTCGAACGCGGCATCGCCGAAGCCAGCGACGAGGCCGATCGGCAGGCATTCCAGGCCGTCGCCAGCGCCTACGCCAGCTTCCTGCAGCAGGTCGATGCCGCCCGCAACCAGAACCTGACGCTGCTGGAAGACAATCCGCTCAGCCAGGCCTTCAATCAGGTGCGCAGCCTGATGACCGACATGCAGCGCACGGCGTACGACAAGATCCGCGATACCGAGCTGCGCAGCCGTGACCGGGCGTCGCTGCTCGCCGGGCTGCTGGGCCTGACGGCGATCGCGGTACTGCTGATCGGCTTCATCACCGCACACAGCTTCGCCCGCCGCTTCGGCGAACCGATCGAACGGCTGTCCGCCGCCGCCGACCAGATCGGCCGCGGCGACTTCAACATTTCCCTGCCGACGCCGCACATCGCGGAGCTGTCCTCGCTGAGCCGCCGCTTCGGCCTGATGGCTCAGGCGCTGCACGAGTTCAAGCAGACCAACGTGGAGGCGCTGGTCAACGGCCAGCAGCGTCTGCAGGCACTGCTCGATAGCATCGACGACGGCCTGCTGATCGTCGACCGCGACGGACGCCTGGAGCACGCCAACCCGGTCGCCCAGCGGCAGCTGGCCTGGGAGAACGAGCACCTCGGCTCGACCCTCGGCGAAGCGCTCGGCTACCCGGACCTGGACAATGCAGCTCGGCAGGTGCTGGACGACAAACCACTGTCCGACCCACCCGAAGACCTGATCATCGAGGCGGACGGCGAACGCCGCCTGCTGGCCTGGCGCATCAGCCCGGTGAGCCACCACGACGGCAGCATCAGCGGTGCGGTCATGGTGCTGCACGACGTCACCGATCAGCGCACCTTCGAACGGGTGCGCAACGAGTTCGTGCTGCGGGCCTCCCATGAGCTGCGCACGCCGGTCACCGGCATGCAGATGGCCTTCAGCCTGCTGCGCGAACGCCTGCGCTACCCGGCCGGCAGCCGCGAGTCGGACCTGTTCGACACCGTACACGAGGAAATGCAGCGACTGGTCCGGCTGATCAATGACCTGCTCAACTTCTCGCGCTATCAGAGTGGCCAGCAGAAGCTGGAGCTGGAGCAGTGCCACATCCCCGAGCTGCTCGAGGCCGCGCGTCAACGCTTCGAGGTCAACGCCGCCGAACAGGAGGTTCAGCTCAAGCTGGAGTTGCAGCAGCCGCTGCCGACGCTGATGCTCGACCGCCAGCAGATCGAGCGGGTGATGGACAACCTGCTGAGCAATGCCCTGCGCCACACGCCCAAGGGCGGCGAGGTTCGGCTGCTGGCGCGGCACCACGGCGAGCGGATGATCCTCAGCGTCGAGGACAACGGCGAAGGCATTCCCTACAGCCAGCAGGCGCGCATCTTCGAGCCGTTCGTGCAGATCGGTCGCCGCCGTGGCGGTGCCGGACTGGGCCTTGCCTTATGCAAGGAAATCGCTCAGCTGCATGGTGGGCGTATCGGCGTGCATTCACGGATCGGCCACGGCACCATCTTCTACGTTGCGCTGCCGATCTGACAGCGCCATCGAGGAGGCCACATGCCGAGCCTGAACCCCAGCCCCGAACAGCTCGCCGACTTCGCGGCGTCGATGCCTTCGGGCGTGCCGATCCTGATGCTCAACCTGCTGCGCTATAACGACCAGGCGACCTATCCGTCAGGTAGTCAGCACAGTCCGTGCAGTGGTCGCGAGGCCTACGCCCGCTACAGCCGCGTGGCACTGGCCAAGGTGCAGGCCAGCGGTGGCGCGGTGGAAGTCAGGGCCAAGGCCCATGCCGCGCTGATCGCCCCGCCGGACGAGCAGTGGGACGACATACTGCTGGTCAGCTATCCATCCAAGGAAGCCTTCCTGGCGATGATCGGCGACAGCGACTATCAGGCTGCAGCCGAGCACCGTAGCGCAGCGCTGGCCGACTCGAGACTGATCGGCACCACCCGCTACTGAGTCAGCGCCCCGCCTGGTTGCCGAGCACCTGCAGCATCGCGGCGGTCTCGGCATCGGGCTCGCCGTCGAAGCGAGCCGGGCGGTATTTCATCTGGAACGCAGCGATCACGTTGCGCGTCTCGTCGTCCAGATGGCCGTGGCGCGGCACCCGGTAACCCTGCGCCGCCAATGCATCCTGGAACCAGGTGATCGTCGGCAGCCCGGCCGATGCATAGCGCATCCGCTCGGCCGCCACCGCATCGGCGTCGGGCCAGGGCAGCAGCCCCTCCTCGGCCAGGCGTTTCCAGGGGAACAGCGGCCCCGGATCGACCTTGCGCTGCGGAGCGATGTCGCTGTGGCCGATGATGGCGCCCGGCTTGAGATCGTGNCGCGCCATGATGTCCTTGAGCANCACCACCAGCGCGTCNATCTGCTCCTCGGAGTACGGATACCAGAGCCGGCGCCCGTCGGCGCTTTCCNCGTAGCCGCGGTTGACCAGCTCGATGCCGATCGATGTGGCGTTGAGCCAGGTGCGCCCGTTCCACTCACTCTCGCCGGCATGCCAGGCGCGGCGGTTTTCATCCACCAACCGGTAGATGGTCGCCGGCGATTCGCCGATCAGGTAGTGGCTGCTGACGTCGCGGCCGCTGAGCAGCTGCAGCGAGCGGGGCAGGTCGGTCGAGGTGTAATGCAGGATGATGAACTGGGCGCGGCTGTCGTGGCCGGTCGAGCTGTAGCTGGTATCGATGCGCGGACCACTGGCGCAACCGGCCAGCAGCAGGAGCATCAGGACGGCGGGGATGGTTTTCATCGGGACGACCTCTGTGTCGACGGCGAAATGACGCAGATGAGCAGCAGCCCGTTGCGCGGGGCTCCGCTCATGTCGGTGCGGTGAGGGGCGTGATTATACCGGCCGATCGGGTCCGGGCCAGGGCAGCCGGTCAGGCCGCCTCGACGCGATTGCGCCCCGAATCCTTGGCCCGGTAGAGCGCGCTGTCGGCACGCTCGAAAGCGCGCTCGGTGCTGTCACCTTCGCTGAACGCGGTCAGGCCGGCCGAGAGCGTGATGGCAACGCGCTCGCCCTTGAAGTGGAACGGACAGCTGCCGATCGACTCACGCAGCGACTCCATCAGCTGCAGGCCTGCCTCATAGGGCGTGTTGGGCAGCAGCACGACGAACTCCTCGCCACCGAAGCGGGCGATGAAATCGGTCTTGCGCAGACGCTTGTGCAGCTCGGTGCCAATGATCTTCAGCACCCGATCACCAGCCAGGTGACCGTAGCCATCGTTGACCCGCTTGAAGTGGTCGACGTCCAGCACGGCCAGCAGCAGGTCGCCGCCGTAACGTTGCCAGCGGGCGAACTCGAGCTCCAGGCGCTCGTTCCATGCCGCCCGGTTGGGCAGGCCGGTCAGCGGATCCTGCAGCGCTTTCTGACGCTGCTCCTCCAGGTGCCCACGCAGGCCGCGTGCTGCCTGTTCGAGGCTGCCGACCCGGCTGACCAACTGCTGCAGGCGCTCACCGAGCTTCTGTTCCTGCTCGCTACGCTGTTGCCGGTAGGTGTCCACCGTGGTCAGCAGGCCATCCAGGCGCGCCTCGACCACCTGCTTCAGGCTGGTCAGATCCTTGGCCTGGCGCATGCTGTCCTGCAACCCGCCAACCTGTTCACGCAACTCCGCATCCAGCGCCTGAGCGGCGTCGCGTCCTTCGTTATGCCCCTGGTGCGCGGCGAGGAGATTTTCCTGCATCGCAGTCAGGCGCTCGTTGAGCGTCTGCAGGTAGTTTTCGAAATCCCGCTGGCCCTGGTCGCTGAAGGCGATCATCAGCATCGCGAGATCGTCCAGCACCGGCACCAGCTCATACCAGTTCAAGCCGTGCTGGATGCGCGCCCGCAGGGTCTGCAGTTGCGGCTGGTGCTGTTCCGGCAGATGAAGGCTGTCCAGCAGGCTGCCGAGGGTTGCCTCCACGCGGTCCGCGACGACGCTGAACGCGGGCTCCGGCGAATCCGGCAGGGCATACGCAGCAGCGTTCTGCTCCGCCTCGGTTTCCGCGATAGCTTCTTCGTCGGCCGGTTCCTCGGCCGGTGCCTCGGCAAGCGGCATGTCCTCGAGCAGCGGGGCAGCCTGAACGGCAGGCTTGGGCAGCCCTAGCGCTTCCACTACTACCGGGCCAGCGTCGACCTCATTGACTGCGGCGGGCGGCGGGGTTTCCTCACCCCGCTCGGCTGCAGGCGGCGCCAGCGGCATGTCCCGCCCGCCAAACAGGCGCTTCAGAAAACCGCTCTGCTGCGGCGCCGCCAGCCCCTGCAGATCCAGCACCTGGCCCTGCAGGTCACTCAGCTCGCCGAGCAGCACCGGCAGCTCACGCAGCCTGGCGGCACGCTGGTCCAGCTCCTTGGCAAATCGCTTGAGCGGCTTGCGCAGCTCCGCCGGCACCGACATGCCCAGTAGCTGGGAGACCAGCCGATGCAAAGCCTCGGTCAGGCGAACGGCCCGTTCCTGGCGGTGGCGTTCGGATTCCAGCACAGCCTTCTCCAGGCGCGGCACCAGCTGGCTGAGCCCCTCATCCAGATCGCCGTCGCGGAGGATCTCTCGCATTTCGTGCAGGCAGCGCTCGACCGCGGGATCGGCACCCTCCACCGCCAGGCTGCTACGCACCAGGCTGCGCCGCAGCAGATCGACGCGCTGCTCCCAGCGCGCTTCGAGCTGCTCCTGCCGCTCGGCGAGCTGAAGATACTTTTCCTTCCAGCGTTCGACTTCTTCGCTCATTTCGTTTCTTGTACCTGTACCGGCAGGGAATCGGCCTGAAGCGAGTCCGGCAAACGGATCTCCACTGCCACCGGCAGATGGTCGGAGATCGGCAGCGCCAGCACATCGACGCGTTCCAGCGTCAGGCTCGGGCTTAGCAGAATATGGTCCAGACAGCGTTGCGGTCGCCAGCTCGGGAAGGTCGCTTCGATCTGCGGCGCGAGCAGGCCGAGATCACGCAGCGGCGAATTTTCCAGCAGATCATTGGCGTGGGTATTCATGTCGCCCATCAACACCTGATGCCGATAGCCGCCAATCAGCTCGCGGATATAGGCCAGCTGGCGCGTCCGCGCCCCGCCTCCCAGGGCCAGGTGCATCATCACCACCACCAGCGCGTCCGGTCCCTCGCCGAAACGCAACAGAATCGCCCCGCGCCCCGAAGGGCCAGGCAGCGGGTGATCTTCCAGGCCTTGTGGTTCGAGCCGGCTGAGGACGCCGTTGCTGTGCTGGGCGAAACGCCCGAGATTGCGATTGAGCTGCTGATACCAGTAGGGAAAGGCGCCCAGATGGGCGAGGTGCTCGACCTGATTGACGTAACCGGAGCGCAGGCTGCCACCGTCGGCTTCCTGCAGGGCGACCAGGTCATAGTTACCCAGTACTTCGCCGATGCGCTGCAGGTTGCTGGCGCGACCGGGATGCGGCAGCAAATGCTGCCAGCTGCGCGTCAGGTAGTGGTGGTAGCGCTCGGTGCTGATGCCAACCTGGATGTTGAAGCTAAGCAGCCTTAGCCGCCCATCGGCGGGCAGCCCGCTACTGGCCAGGCACTGCGAATTGACGCGCGCCTTGCCTGGGCCGGCAAGGCGCGGAGCGCTCCAACGGCGCAGCATCGCGGGTTACCGCGCTGCGCGTTCTTTTTCGATGAGGAAGTCCGCCACCTGCAGCGTACGCTCCGGGCCGCCAGACGAGCCGAGGTCGAAGCGGTACTTGCCGTTGACGATCATCACCGGTACGCCGGTGATCTGATAAGCCATGCCGAGCTTCTTCGCCTGCTCAACCCGGCCACGTACACCAAAGGAGTTGTAGGCCTTGAGAAACGCCTGCTTGTCGATGCCCTGACCGGCGAGGAAGTCAGCCATTTCCTCGGGAGTGGCGAGCTTCTTGCGCTCCTGGTGATAGGCGGCAAACACCGCGTCATGCACCTTCGGCTCGACACCCATGGATTCCAGGGCGATGAACAGCTGCCCATGCGCATTCCAGATGCCACCGAACATGGCCGGAATACGCTTGAACTGGACGTCATCCGGCAGCTGTTCGGCCCAGGGCTTGATCACCGGTTCGAACTGATAGCAGTGCGGACAGCCATACCAGAACAGCTCGACCACCTCGATCTTGCTCGGGTCGGCAACGGGGACCGGGCTGCTCAGCTCGACATATTCCTTGCCGGCCTGAAACTCCGCTGCCTGGGCTGCGACACCGAACAGGCTCGCAGCGGCAAAAACGGCAGTGAGTAGGAAATTGCGCATGAAATACTCCTGTTTACGACGGACCGATGGCGCAACAGGCTGCAGCAAAACGTCAGGACTCGCCAGCGTTTTTCATCCGCGCGTGTAAAGCCGTGACGAAGATTGTGTAGCCAGGCGTGAAAACGCAAAAGGGCGCCGGAGCCAACGGCCCCGACGCCCTTCTGTTCAACCTGCCGCTGTTATCAGTGCAGGCCCTGGATGTAGCTGGACAGCGCTTCGATGTCCTTGTTGCTCAGCTTGGCGGCGACGCCACGCATGATCATGGTGTCGCCGTCGTTGGTGCGATTGCCTTCGCGGAAGTCGGTCAGCTGCTTGGCGGTGTACGCCGCGTGCTGCCCACCCAGCTTGGGGAAGCCAGCCAGGTCGTTGCCGACGCCGTTGGGTGCGTGGCAACCGGTGCACGCCGGCATGCCCTGATCGAGCTTGCCACCACGGAACAGTTTCTCGCCCTGCTTTGCCAGAGCCGGATCGGCGTAACCAACACTGCCCTTCTGGCTTGAGAAGTAGGCGGCGATGTCTTCCAGATCCTGATCACTCAGCGGGTCCAGCATGCCGGTCATTTCCAACACCTTGCGACCTACGCCTTCCGGGGCACCCGGTGTGCTGCCAGCCTTGATGTCCTGCAGTTGCTTGAGCAGGTAACGCTCACCCTGGCCAGCCAGTTTCGGGAAATTCGGCGCCGGGCTGTTGCCATCGACACCGTGGCACGCACCACACACTGCAACTTTGCCCTGACCAGCTTCGGCGTCTCCAGCCGCGTGGGCCATACCGGTGATGCCAAGGGTCAACAGCAGACTCACGAGTACTTTGTTCATCAGCTAATCCAACTACGGCTAAGGGTTTGAAAGGAATTCATCGGGTCGCGCACGGCCATCGAACCGGGGCGACGCTCGTTATAGTGGCACGCTGGGCATCCGCATTGCGGTGGCAACTACCGCCGCACCGGCGTCCGGATCAGGCTGAACACCACACGTGGCCCGATATCAGGCCAAAGCGCACATAAAAACTGCGGCATTATATACTCCCGTTTCTGAAACGGAAACGAACCATTGCCGCACCCGCGTGCACTCACCGGAACGACCATGCTACCGAAAAACCCGATTCTCGGCCTTTGCCAACAGGCCACCTTCATGATCAGCGCCGCCAAGGTCGATCAGTGCCCGGCCGACGAGGGTCTGGAAGTAGCCTTTGCCGGCCGTTCCAACGCAGGCAAGTCGAGCGCGCTGAACACCCTGACCCATGCCAACCTCGCGCGCACATCGAAGACCCCGGGCCGCACCCAGCTGCTCAACTTCTTCCGCCTCGATGACGAACGCCGACTGGTCGACCTGCCCGGCTACGGCTACGCCAAGGTGCCGATCCCGCTCAAGCAGCACTGGCAGCGCCACCTGGAAGCCTACCTGGGCAGCCGCGAGAGCCTGGCCGGCGTGTTCCTGATGATGGATATCCGCCATCCGCTGACCGAGTTCGACCGCATGATGCTGGACTGGGCGAGCGCCAGCCAGATGCCCTTGCACATCCTGTTGACCAAGTCCGACAAGCTGGCCTTCGGCGCCGCGAAGAACGCGTTGCTGGCCATCCAGCGCGACATTCACAAGGGCTGGGGCGCCGATGTCAGCGTCCAGCTGTTCTCGGCACCGAAGCGGCAGGGGGTCGAGGAAGCGCAGCTGGTGCTGGCGAACTGGCTGGGAATGCTGGACGAGGCAGCCGAAGACGAGCACGAGCCTGAGGCATAGAGTGGGTCAGGCGTCGCCGATTCCCGCAGCCCTGGGCCGGAGCTCCGGTGGATGTAAAAAGCGACATCCACCCTACGAAATCCGGCACCAATCACTGAAATCACCCGAATTTCACCCCACCAACCACCTCGCAGAAGCCGGAAAGGCGCCGAGAATCGACGCCCACCCGGCCCTCAGCGCAACTCAGTCGCGATAGGCATCCACCGGCACGCAGGCGCAGAACAGGTTGCGATCGCCGTAGACGTTGTCCACCCGATTCACCGCCGGCCAGTACTTGTGGGCACGAGCGTGGGCGCTCGGCGTTACCGCTTCGGCGATGCTGTACGGCCGGTCCCACTCACCGATCACGTCAGCCAACGTATGCGGCGCGCGCACCAGCGGATTGTTGTCCGCCGGCCACTCACCACCCTGGACCTTGGCGATCTCCGCGCGGATGCTCAGCATCGCTTCGACGAAGCGATCCAGCTCGGCTTTCGACTCGCTCTCGGTGGGCTCGATCATCAACGTGCCGGGCACCGGGAAGGACATGGTCGGCGCGTGGAAGCCGTAGTCCATCAGGCGCTTGGCGACGTCTTCCTCGCTGATTCCGGTCTCGGCCTTGAGCGGGCGCAGGTCGAGGATGCACTCGTGGGCGACGCGGCCGTTGCGCCCGGCGTAGAGCACTGGGAAGGCGTCGCCCAGGCGATTGGCCAGGTAGTTGGCGCCGAGAATCGCGACTTCCGTGGCGTCGCGCAGCTGCGGGCCCATCATGACAATGTACATCCAGCTGATCGGCAGGATGCTCGCGCTGCCCCAGGGCGCCGCGCTGACCGCGCCGTTGCCCGGCTGCGGGCCTTCCAGTTCGACCACTGGGTGATTGGCCACGAACGGCGCCAGGTGCGCCTTCACGCCGATCGGCCCCATGCCTGGGCCGCCGCCGCCATGGGGGATGCAAAAGGTCTTGTGCAGGTTCATGTGCGAGACGTCGGCGCCGATGTCCGCCGGCCGCGCCAGGCCGACCTGGGCGTTGAGGTTGGCGCCGTCCATGTAGACCTGGCCGCCCTGGGCGTGGATCGCCGCGCAGATCTCGCGCACGTTTTCTTCGTAGACGCCATGGGTCGACGGATAGGTGATCATCAGGCAGGACAGCCGGTCACCGGCTTCGGCGGCCTTGCGCTTGAGGTCTTCCAGATCGACGTTGCCGCCCTTGTCGCACTCGACGATGACCACACGCATGCTGACCATCTGCGCCGAGGCGGGGTTGGTGCCATGGGCCGAGGACGGGATCAGGCAGATGTCGCGCTGCCCTTCGCCACGGCTCTCGTGGTACTTGCGGATCGCGACCAGGCCGGCGTATTCGCCCTGGGCACCGGAGTTCGGCTGCATGCTGATCGCGTCGAAGCCGGTGATCGCACAGAGCCAGGCTTCCAGCTCTTCGATCATCAGCTTGTAACCCTGGGCCTGACCGCGCGGAACGAACGGATGCAGGTTGGCGAATTCGGCCCAGGTGATCGGGATCATCTCGCTGGTGGCGTTGAGCTTCATGGTGCAGGAGCCGAGCGGGATCATCGCCTGGTTCAGTGCCAGGTCCTTGTTCTCCAGCTGCTTGAGGTAACGCAGCATCTCGGTTTCGCTGTGGTGCGTGTTGAATACCGGGTGGCTGAGGTAGTTGCTCTCGCGCAGCAACGCCTCGGGGATTCCGCCCGGCAGCTCGCTGGCATCCAGCGTAGCGATGTCGAGGCCGTGATCGGCACCGAGGAAGATCGCCAGGAGCTGTTCAACGGTGCGCTCGTCGCAGGTCTCGTCGAGGCTGACGCCCAGCCGGCCGCGGCCGAGGATGCGCAGGTTGATCTGCGCCGCTTCGGCGCTTTCGATGACCGCAGTCTGCGCGCCACCGACCTCAAGGGTCAGGGTGTCGAAGAAATGCTGGTTGACCCGCACGATGCCCTTCTGCTCGAGGCCTGCGGCGAGAATAGCGGTCAGCCGGTGGACGCGCTGGGCGATGCGCTTGAGGCCCTGCGGGCCGTGGTAGACGGCGTAGAAGCCGGCGATGTTGGCCAGCAGCACCTGGGCGGTGCAGATGTTGGAGTTGGCCTTCTCGCGGCGGATGTGCTGCTCGCGGGTCTGCAGCGCCATGCGCAGCGCGGTGTTGCC
>JGI25317J35169_1001555_pt1 | contig 12507 bp, 14 predicted proteins | sample AutmiccommunBRH5_FD_35169 | JGI IMG/M metagenome (IMG submission 35169) | reverse complement strand
CCGATGATGCAGCGGCCATCGCCGCTGACGCGCGCGCCGCTCTTGATGCGGCGGCGGCCAATTCCGGTGAAGTGCCGCTACAGGCAAGCCCGTCCAACCCTCCGCCCGCAGTCGAGAATGCCGCGGGGATCTCAGAAGAGAACAATTTTGATGCCGTTGGCGCAGAGCGTTCCATCGAAGAGGATGCTGCGCGGATTGCCAATAATCGCGCGCAATATCAGGTGGTCCAGCCACAGGCGATTGGCAGCCGTCCCAGTGACGTTGGTCCCAATATCGTGGAATATGCGCTGAGCAGTAAACATGCCGTGGGCACGCCGGTCTATCGACGGATGGGATTGAGTGCGTCGAGCAAGTTCGAGCGAAATTGTGCGCAATACCCCTCGGCGGATCAGGCGCAGTTGGATTTCCTGCGGCGTGGTGGGCCGGAGAAGGACCGCCAAGGTCTTGACCCCGATGGCGATGGCTATGCTTGCGGGTGGGATCCGCGCCCGTACCGTAATGCGGTGCGCGGCTGACAGGCCCGTGATCTCGCGGCCCTCGCCCAATTTCGGCCCGCGCCGAGGGGGCGTGCGGCCCGACATGATTGTCGTGCATTACACGGCGATGGCGACCACAGAGGCGGCGCTGGAGCGGCTCTGTGATGCGCAGGCCGAGGTGTCGGCGCATTACCTCATCTGCGGACATGGCCGCGTCTGGCAACTGGTCGAGGAGGGCGCGCGCGCCTGGCATGCCGGGGCCGGGCAATGGGGAGATGTGACGGATGTCAATTCGCGCTCCATTGGAATTGAGTTGGCGAACACTGGGGCGCATCCCTTTTCCGAGCCGCAGATGGCGGCGCTTGAAGAGGTGATGGCGGGGATCATGGCGCGCTGGGATATTGCGCCCGCGCGCGTCATTGCCCATTCCGACATGGCACCTGCGCGCAAAGACGATCCCGGGCCACGCTTTGACTGGCGGCGGTTGGCGCGGCAGGGGCTGTCGATCTGGCCAAAGCTTGGGGCAGGGGGCGAGGCCACGCCCGCGCAATTCGCCCGCGATGCCGGGCGCTTTGGCTACATCAGGGCCGAAGGCGTCAGCGATGCCGATATCCTGCGCGCCTTTCGCCTGCGGTTTCGCCCGCATGTCACTGGCCCGCTGGAGCCGGAGGATTGCGCGATGATGGCAGATCTTGCCGCACGCTTCGCCGTTGACCGCACCGCGCCAAGCGCCTAAGTCAGCGCTTGCGCGGAGGGCCGGATGGCCGCGGCATCCCCCAAAGGGGGTGACGAGGAAAGTCCGGACTCCACAAGACAACGGTGCCGGGTAACGCCCGGCTGGGGTAACCCAAGGGAAAGCGCCACAGAGAAGAAACCGCCCGTCGCACCTGCGGTTCGCCAAGGGAGACTGCGCACGGGTAAGGGTGAAACGGTGGGGTAAGAGCCCACCGCGGGACGGGCAACCGGACCGGCACGGCAAGCCCCACCGGGAGCAATGCCAAATAGGGACCGCGCGTGGGGACAGGTCGGGCAACCGATACCGCCCGCAGGCACGTCTTGGCCCGGCGGTCCGGGTTGGCAGCTAGAGGGGCGTTGGCAACAACGTCTCAAGAGGAATGGTCATCCAGCCCCGGATCACGGTCCGGGGTGGACAGAATCCGGCTTATAGGCCCTCCGCGCGCTCTTTTCATTTCCGACAGGCAGGCTAAAACCCTGATATGCCGTATAAATGGACCGGGCCTCGCGCCGAGGCTGATCAAGAAGTTACCCTGTCTCTCTGGCCGCACCGGTCGCTGCCGCGTCGGGGGTTTGCCGCCTTTGTGCTGACCACTTTCACGCTCATCACCGTGCCCCTCTATCCGCTGCTTGGCACGGCGGTGCTCTGGGGGCTGTTGCCCTTTTTGCTCTTGGCGGTCGGGGGCGTGTGGTGGGCGCTGGAGCATAGCTATCGCACCGCGCGGCTGAGTGAGGTTTTGACCATCGCGCCGGAAGACGTGCATCTGGTGCGCACCAATCCGCGCGGNGATGTGCAGGAATGGACCTGCAANCGCTATTGGGCGCAGGTCAACATGCATGACCAAGGNGGGCCGGTGGCGCATTACCTCACGCTCAAGGGGGCCGGGCGCGAGGTTGAGATCGGCGCGTTTCTGTCCGAGGANGAGCGCAAGGTGCTTTACGGCGAATTGGCGCANGCGCTGCGCCCGCCTACGCCGCTGGNCGGGTAAGGGGGCGCGAACCATTGGGCCTGATGATTCCGAGAGCATGATCTTGCCATGACCCTTGCCCCGCGGTGCATGCCGCCGCAGTGGTCTGCGTCCGGAGGGGCGGGGAAAGGCAGAAATTGGTTATCGCGGACGAACCGCCCGGTCGATGCGCCTANCCGAGNCGGGCTTTGACTTGTGGGCCGACCGCGCCGAAATCCATTTGTCCGGCATGACGATCCTTGAGCTTGCCCATGATCTTGCCCATGTCGCGGATCGTGCTGGCCCCAACGTCGCTGATTGCCTTGTCNATGGCTGCGCTGACCTCGTCCTCTGTCAGTTGACGTGGCAAAAATTCCTCGATGACCTTGATTTCGTCGCGTTCCCGTTCGGCCANATCAAGACGCCCGCCCTCTTCATAGGCGCGCACGCTCTCGTTGCGTTGCTTGGTCATCTTGGCGAGAATGGCCAAGATNTCGGCATCGCCGACGGGCGTGGCTCCGTCAGCGCTTCGGCCGGCGATTTCTTGATCCTTGATTGCAGCGTTGATCAGGCGCAGCGTTGCCAGTCGGCTTGCCGCCTTGTCCCGCATGGCCTGTTTCAGGGCCTGATCGACCCGGTTGCGCAATTCCATTCCAGTTCATCCCCATGATCTTTACAAGAGGAGGAGCCTAACGTTAATGGGGTGTGATGGCAACTGCCTGACGTGTCGGTCCGCGGGGCAACTGGGCCTTGACCCGACCGGGGCACGCCCGTAGGTATGCGCAAATTTGCCCGCGCCGGAGACTCGCACCCATGGCCCACGCCTCCACTCCCCGCCCGACTGCCTGCCTTGCCCTCGCGGATGGTTCGCTCTTTTACGGCTACGGGTTTGGCGCGGTGGGCGTGACCACGGCAGAGCTGTGCTTTAATACCGCGATGACGGGCTATCAGGAAATCATGACCGATCCCAGCTATGCCGGGCAGATCGTGACCTTCACCTTTCCGCATATCGGCAACACCGGAGTGAACATCGAGGATGATGAGACCGCCGAGCCTGTCGCCGAAGGTATGGTGGTGAAATGGGACCCGACCGAGCCGAGCAATTGGCGCGCGCAAGAGCATCTGACAAGCTGGTTGGCCCGGCGCGGTCGGATTGCGATCGGGGGGGTAGATACCCGTCGCCTCACCCGCGCCATCCGGCAGCAGGGGGCGCCGCATGTGGCCCTTGCCCATGATCCTGAGGGAAATTTCAACGTTGAGGCGTTGGTGGCACGGGCCCGCGGCTTTGGCGGGTTGGAGGGCATGGACCTGGCCAAGGATGTGACCTGCGCGCAATCCTATCGCTGGGATGAAATGCGCTGGGCCTGGCCCGACGGATATCTGCGTCAGACCGAGGCACGGTATAAGGTTGTCGCGGTCGATTACGGCGCCAAACGCAACATCCTGCGCTGTTTGGCAAGTGCCGGGTGTGACGTGACCGTCCTGCCTGCGACGGCGACCGCCGAGGATGTGCTGGCCCATTCACCGGATGGTGTGTTCCTGTCCAATGGACCCGGAGATCCGGCGGCGACCGGAAAATATGCCGTGCCGATGATTCAAGGTGTTCTGGAGACCGGGCTGCCGCTTTTTGGTATCTGTCTCGGGCATCAGATGTTGGCACTGGCCCTTGGGGCGGAAACGATCAAGATGAACCACGGACATCACGGGGCCAACCACCCGGTCAAGGATCTGGAAACCGGCAAGGTCGAGATTACCTCTATGAATCATGGCTTTGCCGTTGATAGTCAGACCCTGCCTGCAGGGGTTGTCGAGACGCATGTCTCGCTTTTTGACGGATCGAATTGTGGCATCCGGATCAAGGATCGTCCTGTGTTTTCGGTTCAGCATCACCCCGAGGCCAGCCCCGGACCGCAAGACAGTTTCTATCTGTTCGAGCGGTTTGCGGCCTCAATGGCGGGTTAAGCCGGCAGAAATTCGTATCTGTTAACTTCTCCTTAAAACATCGTTAACCAACGGCGCGCTAGCGTTCCTTGAACCGAATGGGGATAGGGCGCAGCATGGGAATTTCCGAACTCCGCCATATGGGCGCGCACGGGCCTGGTGCGCGGGTGCCGATCAATCCGCTGGGGCGCGCCCTGGTGCGGGCCGGTGCCATCAGCCGATCCGATGCCGCCTTGGCCGAGATGGTGCGGCGGCATTGCGATACGTCCCTCGACCGCATTCTGCAGGCCGAGGGGCTGGCGACCGAAGACGATTTGCTCGCGGCCCACGCCCGCCGCCTGTCCAGCCAACGGTGGACGGTCCAAGACCTCGCGGTTGCCGAGCCGGTTGACGCGGGCCTCGACCCACGCATCCTGCTCAAATATGGCGTGCTGCCTCTGACCGCCGCCNCTGGGGCGACGGTTCTGGCCACGGGTGGGCCAGAGAGCCTTGCGGCGTTGCGCCCATCCTTGCCCAAATCGTTGGCGCGTGCGCGTGCAGTGATGGCGCCGCGCCACGCGATTCAGGACCGCATCGCCCAAGAGCACCGTGACCTCTTGCGAGCGCGGGCAGAGGCCCGCGTGGCGGAGACTGAGAGTTGCCGCACTTGGGAGGGNGCGTTTGACCGCCGCNTGCGGATAACNTTGGCCGGTCTGGCCGGAATCGCANTGCTCAGCCTTGCGTTTCCGGTGATGATTTTCGCTCTGTTTGCCTTTTGGGCGTGCTTGACCCTTGTGGTGTCTGCCGGGCTCAAGATCGCTGCCTTTGTGGCGCATCGTGTGGCCAAGACGGCGACTCCGGCGCTCGATCCTCGATCCCAACGTCCCCTTCCCAAGGTGTCGATCCTTGTGCCGCTCTTTCGCGAAACCGAAATCGCCCATGCGCTCATTGCCCGGCTGAGCCGTCTCACATACCCGAAATGCCTGCTCGACGTGATCCTCGTGCTCGAAGAGGAGGATGATCTGACCCGTCAGACGCTGGCGGGTATCGACCTGCCGCCGTGGGTGCGGCCCGTGATCGTGCCCGATGGCAAACCGCGCACCAAGCCGCGCGCGATGAACTATGCGTTGGATTTCTGCGAAGGCGACATCATCGGCATTTTCGATGCCGAGGACGCGCCTGAGGCTGATCAGATCACTGTTGTTGCCCGCCGGTTTCAGCAGGTGCCGCGTGAGGTGGCCTGCTTGCAGGGGATATTGGATTACTACAACCCCACACAGAACTGGTTGGCGCGTTGCTTTACCATCGAATACGCCACCTGGTTCCGCACTCTTATGCCCGGCATGGCGCGGCTGGGGCTGGCCATTCCGCTTGGGGGCACCACGCTCTACTTTCGGCGCGATGTGCTAGAAGAATTGGGCGGCTGGGACGCGCATAACGTGACCGAGGATGCCGATCTGGGCTTTCGTCTGGCACGGCATGGCTACCGCACCGAAATGATCAAGACCGTGACCGAGGAAGAGGCCAATTGCCGCGTTTGGCCTTGGATCAAGCAACGCTCCCGCTGGCTCAAGGGCTATATGACCACCTATCTCGTGCATATGCGCCAGCCCCGATTGCTTTATGCGCAGCTCGGACCGCGCAAGTTCTGGGGGTTCCAGGCACATTTCGTCTCGGCGCTCTCGCAGTTTCTGCTGGCACCGTTCCTATGGTCCTTCTGGCTTGTGCTGTTTGGTCTGCCGCATCCGCTCGACCCGGTTCTGCCGCATAGGGTGCTGGTGGGGTTGGGCAGCCTCTTTCTGACGGTCGAGGTTCTGAATGTCTGCATTCACATGGCCTCTGTCGCGGGGCCGCGTCACCGACATCTGATGGCATGGGCCCCGACCATGCATTTTTACTCACCCTTGGGGGCTATTGCCGCCTATAAGGCGCTGTACGAGCTGATCCTGAAGCCGTTTTTCTGGGATAAGACGGCGCATGGCCTTTCGGTCGCCGCCCGAGGGCGGCGCACGTCAGACGGTGGATTTGACCTCTCCGGAATCAAGCTTGAGCCGGGTCACAAAGGCCTTTGAAATGTGATCGCGCAGGGCCTGTGCCGCACCCTTGCCATCATGGGCTTCGATGGCGACGACGATCGCGTCATGTTCGCGCAGCGCATCCTCATCCCGACCCACCGCCGCAAGGGACGTGGTCGCCAAAAGCGCCATCGAGCGATGCACAAGATCGAGTTGTTGCACCAGAAAGCGGTTGTGCGAGGCCAAGTGAATCTGCTTGTGAAACCGCCGGTTGGCGCGTGCCAACTCAACCGGTTTGCCCAAGAGCGTGCGATCATCCTCGACCATGTCGCGCAACACGCGCACCTCTTCGGGGGTCGCATGGCGTGCGGCCAGTTCCGCGGCCAGACCCTCCAATTCGGCGCGCACCACGTAGAGTTCGGCCAACTGGTTGTAGTCCAGGGACGACACGATCAGGCTGCGACCGTCGCGGCTGAGCATGGATTGCGTCTCGAGTCGTTGCAGCGCCTCNCGGATGGGCGTGCGCGAGACGCCGAAGCGTTCGGCAAGATCGCTCTCGACCAGTCGGTCACCGGGTTTGAAGATGCCAACATCTATTGCCTCAAGGATGAGCGAATAGGCATCGGTAGGGGGCGGTTTCATCAGCATGTCCGTTTCTTCTGATTGTTGGTGGGAACCTTACGCGCTTTGGGCGCGGGATCAAGCCTTGGGCGATTGCGCGCAATGTCGCGGCCGCCTATATCTGCGCCATGNCCAAGACAGATTTTTCTCACATCCACACATGGGTCTTTGACCTCGACAACACACTCTATCCTCCTTCGGCACGGCTCTTTGACCAGATCGAAGTGCGGATGACGCGGTTTGTGATGGAAACGCTCGGCGTGACCCATGCCGAGGCGGATCAGTTGCGGCATCACTACTGGCGCGAGCATGGCACGACACTGGCGGGGTTGATGCGGCTGCATGATCTTGATCCGGGACCATATCTACAGGCTGTCCACGATATCTCGCTTGATCATCTGGAGCCGGACGCTGCGCTGAATGCAGCTATTCGCGCGCTGCCGGGGCGCAAGATCGTCTATACCAACGGCTCAGCCCCCTATGCGGAACGGGTGATCACNGTGCGCGGACTGACNGGGACGTTTGACGCGGTTTACGGCGTGGAACATGCCGGATATCGGCCGAAACCCGAGGCCGAAGCGTTTGAGATCATACTGAGGCAGGATGGGAGCGCGCCGCAAACTGCGGCAATGTTCGAGGATGACCCGCGCAATCTTGCGGCGCCGCATGCCATGGGAATGCGCACCGTGCATGTGGCCCCCGAACGGATCGAGGCAGCGCACATTCATCATCACACCGATGATTTAGGTGGATTTCTGGCGGGTCTGGTCTGAGCGCTGCGGCGATACGTCCCTTTGAACGNGGGGGGTGGGGCATATTTATGCGTCACGAGATTCATCTTAGACCAAGAGGCCCGACATGACCGCGACCGCAGCCCCCAGCGATGCCAAGCAAGCCCCCGCCAAGAGCCATGATCCCGACGCCGCCGCCGTTGGCCCGATNCTGTTGAGCGTGGCGGTTTTTCTGGCCGGATGGGCCACAAGCATTGTGCTTTGGGGCATTCCGGGGCTTTATATTCCGGCACTGGCCCTTGTCCCGGTGATCTGGGTGATGCTGATTTTGATCTCGCGCGGCTGAGCAAGCACTCGACCGCTTTCGGAGGCTCTGAGAATGGCGCAGGCAGACTATGATATCGTGGTCTCGGGCGGCGGGGTTGCCGGTCTGACGGCGGCTGCGGTCCTTGGCCACGCGGGCTTTTCCGTGCTCTGCGTTGATCCCGCGCCGCCGGTGACCGCGCGTGATGCCGAAGGGTCTGACTTGCGCACNACGGCGTTTTTGCAACCCGCCCAGGCACTCTTGGATCANGCAGGNCTCTGGGCGCGGCTAGCCCCGTTTGCCACCGACCTGCAAGTGATGCGGATCGTTGATGCGGGCGGAGAAGTGGCTGAGCCACGCGTTGTAAGAGAATTCAACGCCAGCGATATTTCCGAGCGTCCCTTTGGCTGGAACTTGCCCAACTGGCTCTTGCGCCGCGAGATGGTGGCGCATCTGGAAAGCCTGCCCTCGGTCACGTTCAGGCCCGGCACCGGCACCACCACGCTCTTTACCCGCGAGGCAGAGGCACGCGTGGGGCTGACTGACGGTGCCCGCGTGCGATGCCGTTTGGTGATTGCCGCCGACGGGCGCAATTCGCCGATCCGCGAAGCAGCAGGCATTCGTNTGAAAACAACACGTTATGGGCAAAAGGCGCTTGCCTTTGCCGTCACGCATCCGATCCCGCATGACAATGTATCGACCGAAATTCACCGTTCTGGTGGGCCGTTCACTCTTGTGCCGCTCCCTGACCATGAGGGACGGCCGTCGTCGGCGGTGGTCTGGATGGAAGAGGGGCCAGAGGTGGCGCGCCTGGCCGCGCTGCCGGTGGCCGAATTCGAAGCGACGATGAACGCCCGCTCCTGTCAGCTCTTTGGCCCCCTGACGCTGGCGTCGCGCCGCAGCGTCTGGCCGATCATCAGCCAAGTGGCCGAGCGCATGTCAACCGAGCGGGTGGCGCTNGTGGCTGAGGCTGCGCATGTGGTGCCGCCGATTGGCGCACAGGGTCTGAACATGTCGCTTGGCGATATGCGGGTGCTGCTGGACCTGGCCGAGGCGAACCCCGAGCGTTTGGGCGACCGCCAGATGCTCGACACCTACCATCGCCGCAGGCATTGGGAAGTGCAGGCGCGCGTGACCGGGATCGACCTGCTCAACCGCGCCTCGATGCTGAGCGCACAGCCCCTGCGGGATGCGCGCGCGCAGGCGCTGAGCGCGATCTATTCACTGGCCCCGGTGCGCAAGACCCTGATGAAGATGGGACTTGGGGCGCGGGGGTGAGGCTCAGAGCACCTTAGCGAGCACCACCTCCAGCCGTTTCAGCGCTGCGGGCACATCGTAGAGCTTATCAAGGCCGAAAAGCCCGAGGCGGAAGGTACGGAAACCCTCGGGTTCACCCACTTGCAGTGGCACGCCAGCGGCGATCTGCATGCCTTCTGCCATGAATTTTTTGCCGTTCTGAATGTCGGGGTCGCTGGTGTAGCTCACGACGACACCGGGCGCGCCAAATCCCTCGGCGGCAACAGAGGTCACGCCGCGCGCGGCCAGCATGGCGCGCACGCCATTGCCCAATTCCCATTGCGCAGTCCGCAACCGCTCGAATCCATAATCGCGAGTCTCGATCATCGTATCGCGGAACCCGCGCAGCGCATCGGTGGGCATGGTCGCGTGATAGGCATGACCGCCATTTTCATAGGCCTGCATGATCGCGCGCCATTTCTTGAGGTCGAGCGCGAAACTGTCCGACGTGGTCTCTTCCAGCCGCGCCACCGCGCGCGCCGAGAGCATCACGAGACCGGCGGAGGGNGANGCCGACCAGCCCTTTTGCGGCGCGGAAATCAGCACATCGACGCCCGTGGCGCGCATATCGACCCANGCACAGCCCGACGCGATGCAATCCAGCACCATCAGCGCGCCCACCTCATGTGCGGCCCCGGCCAAGGCCGTAATATAGTCATCGGGCAGGATCAGACCGGCAGAGGTTTCCACATGCGGGGCAAAGACCACATCGGGCTTTGCTTCGCGGATCTTGGCCACGACCTCGTCGATAGGTGCGGGCGCAAAGGGCGTGGTCGCCCCGTTGCCGGTTTGCCGCGCCATGCACACGGTGGTGTCTGAGGTGAATTGACCCGCGTCGAAAATCTGGCTCCAGCGAAAGGAAAACCAGCCGTTGCGCACGATCAACGCATGCGCGCCGCGCCCGAATTGCCGCGCCACGGATTCCATCGCATAAGAGCCACCGCCGGGCACGAGCACCACGGCATCGGCGGCATAGACGTCCTTGAGCATGGATGAAATGTCGCGCATAACCTNTTGAAAAGAGGCGGACATATGGTTGAGCGAGCGGTCGGTGAACACCACCGAATATTCCAGCAGGCCATCGGGGTCGACGTGGTCGAGCAGGGCAGTCATGGGATGTCTCCTCTATCTTGCGGGCAAGATGGCGCGGGATGGCCCATAAGTCCAGTGCGTCACGTCAGCCAATCGGNCCCGGACGACGTTCCTCGCTCAACAGCACATTGGCCTCGACATCGCCGACCCCTGGTAGGGTCATGATCCGGCGGCGCAGCACGCGCTCGAAATCGGAAATGTCGCGGGCCACCACGCGCAGGCGATAGTCATAGAGGCCCAGGATATGTTCGACCGTCTGTACCTCGGGGATGGCCGATACCGCACGCTCGAAATCCTCCAGGCTGACCCGGCCCTTGGTGGCGAGTTTGACGCCAAGGAACACCGTGACCCCAAAGCCGAGCTTTTCGTGATCCAATTCAAGGCGTTGCCCTTTGATCACGCCGGTTTCGCGCAGGCGGTTGATGCGCCGCCAAGCCGCAGGTTGCGACAGGCCGAGGATGCGGCCGATAGCGCTTGCGGATTGGGTGGCGTCACGCACGAGTTCCCGCAGGATCAGGCGGTCGGTGGTGTCGAGTTCGATCATAGCGGCAACACCTCGTCGGATTTGATCCGGGCGACATGCATGAGCGCCTCGATATCGGCGATATGGGGCAGGGTGAGAATGGCGCTGCGATACAGTTGTTGGTAATGACCCATATCGCGGGCTATGATCGACAGCCGAAGATCGACGCGACCGAGAAATGTTTGAATTTCAAGAACTTCCGGGACATTTCTGGCCGCTGCCATGAATTCGTCAAAGGCGCGTGGCTGGGTTTTGTCCAACGTTATGCGAAGCGAAACCTCGACTTCATAGCCAAGGGCACGCCAGTCGATGACGGCGCGGTTGGCACGCAGTATTCCCTCTTCCTGCATACGTTCCAACCGACGNGTGCAGGTCGCAGGTGCCACACCTGATCNCTCCGCCAACTCGGCGGGGCCAAGAGTCGGTGCATGCTGATATTGCCGCAGAATGCGGCGGTCTGTGTCGTCGAACATGATATTTTTGTCAATTGTGAGTTTGTGAATGATTGCACAAAAATTACCGAATTTCAAACCGAATTCACATGCGTCTTTGCGCGTGGAGTCACTATGCTGCGGCTATCCAATGAAAGAGGAGAACGCCATGCGCGTCTATTACGATCGTGACTGTGANATCAACCTGATCAAAGACAAGAAAGTCGCCATTCTGGGCTATGGCAGCCAAGGCCACGCCCATGCGCTTAACCTGCGGGATTCAGGGGCAAAAAACCTTGTGGTTGCGTTGCGTGAGGGATCGAAATCGGCCAAGAAGGCCGAGGCAGAGGGCCTCAAGGTCATGGGCATCGCAGAAGCGGCCGCCTGGTGTGATCTGATGATGTTCACCATGCCCGACGAATTGCAGGGCGAGACCTATCGCAAATATGTTCATGATAACATCAAGCCCGGTGCGGCGATTGCATTTGCCCACGGTCTCAACATCCATTTCGGCCTGATCGAGCCGAAAGAGGGCGTCGATGTCATCATGATGGCGCCCAAGGGCCCCGGTCACACGGTGCGCGGTGAATATGTCAAGGGCGGCGGCGTGCCCTGCCTTGTGGCGGTNAACAACGATGCCTCTGGTAAGGCCTTGGAACTGGGGCTTTCTTATTGNTCGGCGATCGGCGGCGGACGCTCGGGGATCATCGAGACCAACTTCCGTGAAGAGTGCGAAACCGACCTGTTCGGCGAGCAGGCTGTGCTCTGTGGTGGCCTTGTNGAACTGATCCGCATGGGCTTTGAGACGCTGGTNGAGGCGGGCTATGCCCCTGAAATGGCTTACTTTGAGTGCTTGCACGAGGTCAAGCTGATCGTCGATCTGATCTATGAGGGCGGCATCGCCAACATGAACTATTCGATCTCGAACACGGCTGAGTATGGCGAATATGTCAGCGGTCCGCGTGTGCTGCCTTATGACGAGACCAAGGCGCGGATGAAGGCCATTCTGACCGACATTCAAACAGGGCGCTTTGTCCGTGATTTCATGACGGAAAACGCCGTTGGGCAGCCGTTCTTCAAGGGGACGCGCCGGATGAACGACGCGCATCAGATCGAAGACGTCGGGGCCAAGCTGCGTGGCATGATGCCCTGGATTTCGGCGGGCAAGCTCGTAGATCAAGAGAAGAACTGAACCTATTGAAATATAACGCGAAAGGGCATCCCTTGTGGGTGCCCTTTTGTGTCTGAGGGGATGCCCATGCAAGAGATTTCAGCACTCAACTGGTTGAGGATTGGTGCGTTGGGCATGATCTGGGGGGCGTCCTTCATGTTTGTCTCGGTCGCGTTGACCGGGGTGGGGCCGTTCTTTTTGGCGGCGGTGCGGATCGTGTTGGGGGCGGGGTTTCTGCTGTGCCT
>JGI25317J35169_1001545_pt1 | contig 12582 bp, 13 predicted proteins | sample AutmiccommunBRH5_FD_35169 | JGI IMG/M metagenome (IMG submission 35169) | reverse complement strand
CTGCGCGAGATGGTGCACGAGGTGGGCCGCAAACACGCCGCCCGCCTGCGGGTGATCGCGCTGGCGCTCGGCTACGTCCTGCCGGTGGCGCTGCTCGCCTTGCCCTTCAGCCATGCGCTCGCGGCGCTTGCGGCGCTCTGCCACCTCGTCGGCATCGCCGCCGCGCGCTGGCTGTTCTTCGCCGAGGCCGAGCATGTGGTGGGGTTCTACTACGGCAAGCGGTGAGGGCAGGCGCTCAGAGCCTGCCCTCGGCCCACTCGTCGGTGTCGGGTTCTCGCCGCTTGGCCCAGAACCGGCGCCAGCGCACCCGGATCGCCCACCAGAGCGCGCCGAGGGCCGTCAGCAGGATGATATTGAACCACGGGATGATCCGCGTATCCGGCCCCTCGACCTCCCACAGGGCGACGGCATTGGGATAGATCGACAGGAACTCGTTGCGCCAGCCGTAATGGCGGATCGCCACCCATTGCGCGGTCTCGTCCGTGCGCCGCGATGTGAAATCGGCGGCAAGCGCCTGCAAATTCGAGGTGTTGAACTTGAAATAGGGCGGCCAGCCCCAGCCGGTATCCTCGTTGCGATAGATCATCGGTTTTTCATTGGCGCGGAAGGTCTGGATGAAGAACACGTCGCGCTCGGTGGCGGCGACATTCTCGCCGGTGTTGGCNTTNGACCAGAAGAGCGCGTTCTCGCCCGGATTGACGCGCTTTTCATAGGTGTCGGTGATCCGCACGATATCATGCTGTGGCAGGGTNTAGTGCAGAAACGCCACCACCACCGTCCAGAAGACGATGCGCCAGCCCCATTTCAGATAGATCATGTCCAGGGTTCCCTCAGTTGAAATTCGTGAGCCAGATCACCAGCGCGACCGCCGTCACCGGCAGGATATAGACCAGCCACAAGAGCTTGCGCCTGAGCGATCGCTCGTATTGCGCCATGCCTTCCGCGATATAAGCGTCGCGGTCGCCGGGACGACCGGCCTCTTGCCAGTCGCGCGCCATCCGGTCGCGCCGCCGCGACCGGAAATGCCACAAGAGGCCCAGATACAGCAGCGTCAGCGCGACCAGCCCGAAGATCAGCAGCCGCATGAGGGCGACCATGGGGCTCTCCTTTCCGACGGCGAATCCATGTTCATCGCAGAATCATGCTAGGCTCTCCGGGTGTCACCCGAAACCCGAAAGGAGAATCCCATGTGTGACGTCTGCATCATCAACGAGGTCAAGGACAGGATGCTGTCGCGGCGCGGCTTTTTCACCGCGGCTGCCTCTGTGGGGGCGGCCACGGCGCTTGCGCCCCTCGGCGCGCCCGCGGCCCTGGCGCTTGGCCATGGCAAGATCGAGGACCTGACCCATACCTACGGCCCGGATTTTCCGACCTATTTCGGCGCGCCCGGCATTTCTGTGGAGCAGAATTTCAACTTTGCCGAACACGGCCTCAACCTGATGACGCTCACCGTNAACGAGCATACCGGCACCCATGTGGACGCGCCGCTGCATTTCTCGGCCGATGGCGCGTCGGTCGATGAGATCCCCGTGGGCGATCTGGTGGCGCCGCTCTGCGTGGTCGATATCGCCGCGCGCGCCGCNGGGGATGCCGACACGCAGGTAACGCCCGAAGACCTGAAAGCGTGGATTNCGGCGCATGGCCCGATCCCGGACGGGGCCTGCGTGGCGCTCTATTCCGGTTGGGGGGCGAAGGTGGGCAGTGATGCGTTTCGCGGCTTCGACGGCGAGAGCCTGCATTGCCCGGGCTTTCACGTCGAGGCCGCGCAGATGCTGATCGAGGAGACCGGCGCGCGTTCCATCGCCAGCGACACGCTCTCGCTCGATCACGGGGTCTCGCCGGATTTTGCCACCCATAACGCCTGGCTGCCCACGGGGCGCTTCGGGATCGAGTGCCTCGCCAATCTCGACAAGGTGCCCGCNAGCGGGGCAACCATNGTCATCGGTGCCCCCAAGCATCGCGGCGGCACCGGCGGGCCNGCACGCATCTTNGCGCTGGTCTGACGGGGCGCAGGGGCCGGTCAATGGACCGCGACCGGCTCCATGTCGTGCTGGCGGGCGAGAAAGAACGCCATCTTGCGGTCGCGCACCAGCGCCAGCCGCTCGCCCTCGGTTGTGTGCACCGCATAGAGCGTCTCGATGCCGCCAAGCTGGGCGCGCACCTCCTCGGGCAGATCGTCCACCTTCACCGGGCGCACATAGACGATGGNCCGCCCGTTTTCCGTTCCGAAATCGTATTTCGCATCCATGACCACTTACTCCTTGTTGATCCTGATCCGTTGCACGACCGGTTCCGACTCGATCCGCCGCAGATCGACATGCAACAGGCCGTTTTCCATTACCGCCTCGCCCACCTCGACCCCGTCGGCCAGAACGAAGGACCGTTGGAATTGTCGCGCGGCGATGCCGCGATGCAGGAACACGCGCGCCTCGTCGCTCTCTGACTGACGACCGCGGATGACCAGTTGCCGGTCCTCCACCGTGATTGCGAGGTCTTCCTCGGCAAAGCCTGCCACTGCCAGCGTGATGCGGTAGGAATTGGGCGAGGTNTGTTCGATATTGAAGGGCGGATAGCCCTCGTTGCCGGATTTCGCGCTGCGTTCGAGCATNCGTTCCAGTTGCTCGAAGCCCAGCAGATAGGGATGCGATCCCAGGGTAAGTTTTGTCATGACACGTCCTTGAGCGTAAGCGACCGTCCTTGCACCGAACCCCTTGAAAGGCAGCCCGGTGCGGCAAATATGGGGCTGGCAAGGCGCCCATGCAAGAGCTTTGCCCAGGAGCTTTGCCCGGGAGCTTTGCCGGCGCGGAAAAATCGGGTATCGTTGCGATCCACTGTCTTTTCGGGGAATCGCCGATCATGAATGCCTTTGGCGATCTGTCCATGAAGACCGAAGAGGTCCTGCGCGTCGAGCTTGAGGAATTTCGCCGCGAGCATCGCGATCTCGACGAGGCGATATGCGCGCTACAGGATCGCGGCACGGCCGATCAGCTGACCCTGCAACGGCTCAAGAAAAAGAAGCTCTGGCTGCGCGACACCATCGCCCGGATCGAGGACCGGCTTTACCCGGACATCATTGCGTAGGGCCCCGCGATCGCTATAGTGCGCGCTCCAGATGACGGGGACGCGAATGACAGGCGTGAAGGTAGGCATCATCATGGGCAGCCAGTCCGACTGGCCCACGATGCGCGCGGCGGCAGAGGTGCTCGATGAATTGGGCGTGGCCTANGAGNCGCGGATCGTCTCGGCGCATCGCACGCCGGACCGGCTGTGGGAATACGGGCGCAGCGCGGTGGACCGGGGCCTGCATGTCATCATCGCGGGCGCGGGCGGGGCGGCGCATCTGCCGGGCATGATGGCGTCCAAGACGCGCGTGCCGGTGATTGGCGTGCCGGTGGAGACGCGCGCGCTATCGGGGCTGGACAGCCTCTATTCCATCGTNCAGATGCCACGCGGCTTTCCGGTGGCCACCATGGCGATCGGGGCTGCGGGGGCCGCCAATGCGGGGCTGATGGCGGCGGCGATCCTTGCCAATGGCGATGCGGATCTCGCGCAGCGGCTCGATGACTGGCGCGCCGCGCTCTCGGCCTCGATCCCCGAGGAGCCGCAGGATGACTGAGCCGCTGCCCCCCGGCGCCACCATCGGTATTCTCGGCGGCGGTCAGCTTGGCCGGATGCTGTCGGTCGCGGCTTCGCGCCTTGGCTTTCNGACCAGCATCTTCGAGCCCGCNGACGATTGCCCCGCAAGCCAGGTGAGCAGCTGCCATTTCAAGGCCGGCTATGACGACGAGGCCGCGCTCGCGCGCTTTGCCGAAAGCGTCGATGTCATCACCTACGAATTCGAGAACATCCCCGCAAGCGCGCTTGACCAGCTCGAAGCCCTGCGCCCGGTGCGCCCGAACCGCCGCGCGCTCAAGGCGAGCCAGGACCGGCTNGTGGAAAAGGCGTTTTTGTCGGATATCGGTCTGGCCACTGCCCCCTTTGCCGCCGTGGATGACGCCGAGGATCTGCTCGAGGCGCTGGTCGGGATCGGTATGCCCGGCATCCTCAAGACCCGCCGCTTCGGCTATGACGGCAAGGGGCAGGCGCGGATCAACAGCGCACAGGACGCCGAGGCGGCGCTCGCCGCGATGGCCGGGCAACCGGCGCTCTATGAGGGATTCGTCGAATTTTCCCACGAGGTCTCGGTGATCGCCGCGCGCGGGCGCTCGGGCGAGGTGGCCTGCTATGATCCGGGCGAGAACGTGCACGAGGGCGGCATCCTGCGCACCACCACCGTGCCCGCGCGGCTGAGCGCGATCCAGCGCGCCGATGCGGTGNTGCTGGCGGGAAAGATCCTTAACGCGCTCAATCATGTGGGCGTGATGGGGGTGGAGCTTTTCGTGACGGCCGGGGGCCTTGTCGTCAACGAGATCGCGCCGCGCGTTCACAATTCCGGCCACTGGACGCAGGCGGGCTGTGCCATCGACCAGTTCGAGCAGCATATCCGCGCGGTGGCGGGCTGGCCGCTGGGCGACGGGGCGCGGCACGCGGATGTCGTTATGGAGAACCTCATCGGCGCGGACATGGACCGGCTGCCCGATCTGATGCGCGATCCGCGCGCGGCGCTGCATCTCTATGGCAAGGCCGAGGTCAAGCCGGGGCGCAAGATGGGCCANGTCAACCGCGTGACCGGCGCGGCGGGCTGAAATCAGCCAGCCCCGCCTTGCCATGCGCATGGCAGGCGCGGGACAACCCCGCGCAGGCGCGAATCGGATGGACAGCCGCGCCGCGCGCGCCTACCCAGAGGGCCGGTAACGGAAGGAGACGCCCGATGCGCGCCTATCACATTTCCCGCGCGGGGGATGCGCCCGCCCTGGTCGAGATCGCCAGACCCGTGCCCGGCCCGGGCGAGATCGGCGTGCGGATTGCCGCCTGCGGGCTGAATTTCGCCGATCTTCTGATGATCGAGGGGAGCTATCAGGACACGCCAGAGGCCCCCTTTACCCTAGGGGTGGAGGTGGCGGGCACCATCGAGGCGGTCGGCCCCGGTGTCGAGGGCCTGGCGCCCGGCGACCGGGTGGCGGTGTTCGCCGGCAAGGGCGGCCTTGCCGAGTTCGGCACCTTTCCGGCGGCGCGCGCCGTGGTGCTGCCCGAGGCGATGGGGTTTACCGACGCCGCCGCCTTTCAGGTCGCCTATGGCACCAGCCATGTCGCGCTTGACCACAAGGCGCGGCTCGCACCGGGCGAGACGCTTCTGGTGCTGGGGGCTGCGGGGGGCGTGGGCCTGACGGCGGTCGAGATCGGCAAGCTCATGGGCGCGCGCGTGATCGCCTGCGCGCGCGGGGCGGACAAGCTCGCGGTGGCGCGGGCCGCGGGGGCCGATCACCTGATTGATGCGGCCGCCGATACGGTCGCCGACGACATCCGCGAGACCTGCCGCGCGCTTGGTGGGGNGGATGTGGTCTATGATCCGGTGGGCGGCGCGCAGTTCAAGGCCGCGATGCGCGCCTGCCGCCCCGAGGCGCGCCTTCTGGTCATCGGTTTCGCCAGCGGCGAGGTGCCGCAGATCCCCGCCAATCACCTGCTGGTCAAGAACCTGAGTGTTATGGGCCTCTACTGGGGCAGCTACCTGTCGTTTCGCCCCGAGGTTGTCACCGACAGCCTGCGCCGGCTCTTGGGCTGGTATGAGGCCGGACGCCTGCACCCGCATGTCAGCCATGTCCTGCCGCTGGAGCGCGCGGGCGAGGCGCTCGAATTGCTGCGCGCGCGCAAGTCCACCGGCAAGGTCGTCGTCACGACGGGTCAGGACGCGGGCTGAGGGATCACTTGTCCGACAGGTGCTTGCGCAGGCGCGACGGCCCCGGCTTCTTGCGGTCCTTGTAGGGGTTCCTGTCCGACTGGCCGCGCACATAAAGGCGAATCGGCGTGCCGGGCATGTCGAACGCCTCGCGCAGCCCGTTCACCAGATAGCGCGAGTAGCTCTCGGGCAGCTTGTCGGGATGGCTGCACATCACCACGAAACCGGGCGGGCGGGTCTTGACCTGGGTCATGTAGCGCAGTTTGACGCGGCGGCCGCCGGGGGCGGGGGGCGGGNGCTGTTCCAGCATCCCCGCCAGCCAGCGGTTGAGTTGCGCCGTGGGCACGCGGCGGTTCCAGACCTCGTGCGCCTTTTCCACCGCGTCGCGCAGCCGGTCCAGCCCCTTGCCGGTCCTGGCCGAGACCGTGACCAGCGGCGCGCCGCGCAACTGCGGCAGGAGACGCTCGAACGCTTCCTTCAAGGCGCGCAGCTTGCCTTGCCGGTCCTCTTCNACGTCCCATTTGTTGACCGCCACCACCACCGCGCGGCCCTCGCGCTCGGCCAGGTCGGCGATGCGCAGGTCCTGCTGCTCGAAGGGGATGGCGGCGTCGAGCAGGACAACCACCACCTCGGCGAACCTGACCGCGCGCAGCCCGTCGGCGACCGACAGCTTTTCCAGCTTGTCCTGCACCTTGGCCTTCTTGCGCATCCCGGCGGTGTCGAAGATGCGCACCGGCAGCCCGTCCCAGTCGAGCCGGAGCGAGATCGCGTCGCGGGTGATGCCGGCCTCGGGGCCGGTCAGAAGCCGCTCCTCGCCCAGTATCTTGTTGATAAGCGTTGATTTACCGGAATTTGGCCGACCGACAACCGCCACCTGCATCGGGCGCGCGGGCGTCGGTCGCCACTCGGGGGCGGCGTCCTCGTCGGTCACATCCATATCAATCTGCACGTCGGTTTCCGGCATCTCGGCATCGGCGCGCGCGGCGAACGCGTCCGAGAGTGGCATGAGGCGTTCGTAAAGCTCGTTCATGCCCTCGCCATGCTCGGCCGAGAGGCGGATGGGATCGCCGAGGCCAAGGCCATAGGCCTCGAACACGCCGGCATCGGCGGCAGAGCCCTCGGATTTGTTGGCGGCAAGGATGACATGGGCCGAGCGTTTGCGCAGGATGTCGGCAAAGATNTCATCCGTCGGCNTCACGCCCGCCCGCGCGTCGATCACGAAGAGGCAGATATCGGCCATATCGACCGCGCGCTCGGTCAGCTTGCGCATCCGTCCCTGAAGGCTCTCGTCGGTGGCCTCTTCCAGCCCGGCCGTGTCGATCACGGTAAAGCGCAGATCGGCCAGCCGCGCCGCGCCCTCGCGCAGGTCGCGCGTGACGCCGGGGCGGTCATCGACCAGCGCCAGGCGCTTGCCGACAAGGCGATTGAACAGCGTGGACTTGCCCACATTGGGCCGCCCCACGATGGCGAGGGTAAAGGACATCGGTGCAGGCTCCTGCCGGTCAGGCGGCGGTCATAGCNGATCGCGCGCTCAACGGAAAGCGAGAAGCTGCCCCTTTTTCGANACCACATAGAGCGTGCCGCCCGCCACCACCGGGTTGGAGCTCGCGCCGCCGGGCAATTCGATGCTGCGCACCAGCCGGCCCGAGACCGGATCGAACATCCGCAGNCTGCCATCTGCCGAGGCGACGATCAGCTGCCCGCCCGCGATCACCGGGCCATAATGGCCGACGATGCCCGCCTGCCGTCTCGGCTTGCGCTCGGTAAAGAGTGGCAGGGCGTGGCCCCAGATGCGGCTGCCATCCTCGACCGAGAGGCGCACCAGCTCGTTGCGGTCGCTCACCAGGAAAACCGAGTCGCCCGCCGCCCAGACCGGGTTGAGCGGCCCTTCCTCGGCGGTCCAGAGGCGCTTGCCGCTGCCGAGGCTGAGCGCGACCATCCGGCCCGCATGGCTGCCGACAATGACGCGCTCGCCCACCACAACCGGATCGCCGGTGATGTCGCGTACGCGCCCGCTGGCCACGCCAAGCCGCTCGCCTGCGATCTGCGCGTCCCAAAGGCGAAGCCCGCCCTTGCGGAACGCGCCATGGACCTCGCCGGCGCCGAAGGCGAAGATCGCATATCTGTCGGTGATCGCCGGGGCCGGCCCGCCCAGCACATTGTGGATGTCGGGCGTGCCAGCCAATTGCCAGCGCACCCGGCCGGTCTCGGTGTCGATCGCCCAGGCGACCTCGTCGCCCGCGACCACATAAACAAGGCCATCATGCACCGAAGGTGCGGCGGTGGTGGGCGCGTCGAGCCGCTGTTGCCAGATCACNCCGCCGGTGGCCGGGTCGAGCGCCGAGATCAGGCCGAAATTAGACACCACAAAGAGCTTGCCCTCGCCAAAGGCCAGCCCGCCGCCGCTGATGGTGTTGGCATTCTGGCCGGGCGGGGTCAGATCGCGCGTCCACAGAACCTGACCGCCGGTCGAGACCGCCGTTACCCGCGCCAGCGCATCGAGGGCAAAGACGCGCCCGCCCGCCACNACCGGATCGGCGGTGATGCGCACACGCCGCCCGTCGCCGGTGCCGATATTGGCCGACCAGGCCAGTGCGGGCGCGGCGGACAGCGCGGGATGCGCGGGCCGGCCTATGGGCGTGCCGTGGCGCTGGCGCCATTCGGGATTGGCCTCGGCGGCGGGCAGCGCGAGGGGCAGGGCGCGATTGNCCGGCGTTTCGGCCGCCTGCGCGCGCCGCGCCTCGGTCTGGAGCACCTCGCGGATGTTCTCGCGCTCGCCCGGAAGGATCGGATCCTTCTTGGTGCATCCCGCGAGGGCAAGGGCCNCAAGCGCCCCGAAAAGAACCGTTTTCACCAACGCCACTGCCGCCCCCGTTTGTCTCTTGTGCTGCGCCGCCTTATTGACCGGCGGGCAGGTCGTCTCCGAGGCCGCGCATCACGGGCGGCTCCTCACCCAGTGCCACAATCACCTGTGTCGCACGACGGCGCAAGGCCGCTGTTGCCTCGGCGTCCATGACCAGCGCCGTCAGGCGCTCCAGCGCCGCGTCGCGCGCGCCGGTCTCGATGTCGATGAGCGCAAGCTGTTCCTCGGCCAGAAGCCGGCGGAGGCCGGCGCCTGCGGCCAGGGGCGCGAGCCGCGCGCGGCGGTCCTCGGCGCTCAGCCCCGATCCGGGCAGGGCCGCTGCCTTGAGCGTGGCGATCTGGCGATAGACCGGCGGCGCGCCGGTGCTGTCGGCCACCGCCAGAAGCCGTGCCGCCGCGCTCGTCGGGTCGGTATCGGCGCTCGCGGAGGCGGCGAGAAGGTCGCGGATCGCCGCGCCGCCGGGTCCGGGGGCCTCGATGGCGTCGAGAGNCGCCGCGCGCCCGTCCGTGTCAGAGGCGGCAAGTGCTGCGAGAATGGCGTCGCCAAACGCCGCGGCGCGGGCCTGCGCCTGCGCCTTGCGCCATTCGTTCCATGCCGCGCCCCCCACCAGNAGCAGGATCGCCAGCACCGCGATCCAGCCATAGCGACGCATCAGCGCATAAAGCCGGTCGCGGCGCACCTCTTCGGTGACTTCCTCGATGAAACTGTCGGTATTGCTCACGCCGCACCCCTTGCCGGTTTGGTCTCTCTTAACGTGATGCCCCGGCCCTGCCAAGGGGCGCGTGGCNGGTGCTCTGGGCCTGTCGCATGGCTCATGCTAAGGGAAGGTGANATGANGAAAGGCCCTTCATGACCCCCTCCCCCATGCGACCCGGCGAATTCATTGCCCTCATGGCGATGATGATCGCGACCGTGGCATTTTCCATCGACGCCATGTTGCCCGGCCTGCCGCATANCGCCGAGGCGCTCAGCCCCGAGGCCCCGAACCGCGCGCAGCTTGTCGTCACCGCGTTCCTCGCCGGGCTGGGCCTTGGCACCTTTCTCGCGGGGCCGCTCTCGGATTCGTTCGGGCGCAGGCGCGTGATCCTGTGGGGGGGCGCGATCTACATGGGCGGCGCGGTGATGGCGATGGTGGCGCAATCGCTCGAGGCGCTGCTGCTTGCCCGCGCGGTGCAGGGGCTGGGGGCGGCGGCCTTTCGTATCGTCTCGATCGCGATCATCCGCGACATGACCTCGGGGCGCGAGATGGCGCGGTTCATGTCCTTCGTGATGACGGTCTTTGCCCTCACCCCTGCCGTTGCGCCGCTGATCGGGGCGGGGTTGATCGCGCTGGCGGGCTGGCGCGCGGTCTTTGGCGCCTTCGTGGTCTTTGCGCTTGTCCTGTCGTCATGGATGATGCTGCGCCTGCCCGAACCGCTGCCGCCCGAGCGCCGCCGCCCGTTCCGCCTGGGGCCTCTGGNGATGGCCGCGCGCGAGGTGGTGGCCCATCCCGTCACCCGCCGCGCGATCATNGTGCAGATGCTTGCGATGACCACGCTGTTTACCTCGCTGTCGATGGTGCAGCCGGTCTTTGACGAGACCTTCGGGCGTGGGTCGGAATTTCCCTTCTGGTTCTTCGGCATGGCGCTGGTGGCGGGCTGTGGCAGCTTTGTGAACGGACGCCTCGTGATGCGGCTGGGCATGGTGCGGTTGGTGCACGCGGCGCTTGTTGTGCAGGCGGCGCTCTCGGTGCTGGCCATTCTCGTCTGGCAGGTCGGCCTGCCGCCGGGCGCGCAATTTGCCGTCTTTGTGATCTGGCAAGCGGGCGTGTTCATGCAGGCGGGCTTTACGCTGGGCAATCTCAACGCGCTGGCCATGGCGCCGATGGGCGCCATCGCGGGCATGGCCGCAAGCGTCACCGGCGCGGTGGCCACCGTGGGCAGCGTCGCGCTGGCCATTCCCATCGGGCAGGCATTTGCCGGCACGCCGATGCCGGCGCATCTCGGCGTGCTGGGCGCGGTGCTGGCGGGGCTTGTGATCCTGCGCCCGCTGCGCGGCACGCTGGCGGAAGCCGCNTGAGTGTAAAATTTTTGTATACCGTCGCATACTATCTTTCTTCGCGCGCCGTTTTCGTTTATGAGGCGGACGAGTGACCGAGACTCGCAGCCGTGACCGCATCGACAAAAGGAGTCCCCCCAATGGCCAACACCCCTGACATCATCTATACCAAGGTGGACGAGGCGCCCGAGCTTGCCTCGGCCTCGCTCCTGCCGATCATCCGCCGCTTTGCCGCCGCTGCCGGTNTCTCGGTCGAGACGCGCGACATCTCGCTTGCCGGGCGTATCCTTGCNGCCTTTCCCGAGCATCTGAGCGAGGCGCAGCGCGTCAGTGACGATCTCGCCGCGCTGGGCGAACTGGTCAAGACGCCACAGGCCAATATCATCAAGCTGCCCAACATATCCGCCTCGGTGCCGCAGCTCGTCGCCGCGATCAGGGAGTTGCAGGGCCAGGGCCACGCCATCCCCGACTACCCCGAGACGCCCGCGAGCGAGGCCGAAAAAGAGGCGCGCGCGCGCTATGACGCGCTCAAGGGCTCGGCGGTGAACCCGGTCCTGCGCGAGGGCAATTCCGACCGCCGCGCCGCGAGCGCCGTCAAGAAATACGCCCAGGCCAACCCCCATTCGATGGGCGACTGGAGCGCAGACAGCAAGACCCGCGTCGCCGCCATGACGGGGGGCGATTTCTACTCGAACGAACGGTCCGCCACGCTCGACCGGGCCGCGACCGCGAAGATCGTGCTGGAAACGGCGGGNGGCGAGATCGTGCTCAAGGACGCGGTGAGCTATCCCGCAGGCACCGTGGTCGATGCCACCTATATGAGCGCCGAAGCACTCGACGCCTTCTTTCTTGAGGAAATCGAGCGCACAAAATCCGAGGACACGCTGTTTTCGCTGCATCTCAAGGCGACGATGATGAAGGTCTCGGACCCGATCATCTTTGGCCATGCCGTGCGCATCTTCCTTGCGCCCGTCTTCGAGCAGTTCGGCGAGGATATGGCCGCGCTGGGCGTCAACCCCAATTCGGGGCTGGCCGATCTGCTGGCCCGCGTCAAGGACCGCGCCGACATCATATCGGCGATCGACGCCTGCCTGGCCGAGCGCCCGCCGCTCTACATGGTTGATTCGGACAAGGGCATCACCAACCTGCATGTGCCTTCGGATGTGATCGTCGATGCCTCGATGCCCGCCCTCATCCGCGCGGGCGGCAAGGGCTGGGGGCCGGACGGCAAGGCGCATGATTGCGTCTGTGTCATNCCCGACAGCTCCTACGCGCCGGTCTATGACGAGACGATCCGCTTCTTCAAGGAAAACGGCAAGCTCAACCCCGCCACCGCCGGCACGGTGCAGAATATTGGCCTGATGGCGCAGAAGGCCGAGGAATACGGCAGCCACCCCACCACCTTCGAGATCCCCGAGGAAGGCACCGCGCGGATGATTCTCGATGACGGCACCGTGCTGCATTCGCATGAGGTGAAAAAGGGCGACATCTGGCGCTCGGCCTCGGCGCGCAAGGCACCCATAGAGGATTGGGTCAACCTCGCCATCGAGCGGCAGAAGGCCACGGGCTTCCGCGCGATCTTCTGGCTCGATGCGGCGCGCGCCCATGACGCCGAGCTTATCGCCCATGTAAAGCCGATCCTCGAGGCCCGCGGCGTGGCGGACAAGTTCGAGATCATGGCCCCGCGCGAGGCCACCCGCGCCTCGCTCGAGACGATCACCAGGGGCGAGAACACCATCGCCATCACCGGCAACGTGCTGCGCGACTACCTCACCGATCTGTTTCCGATCCTCGAATTGGCCACGTCGGCCAAGATGCTCTCGATCGTCAAGCTGATGAATGGCGGCGGCCTGTTCGAGACCGGCGCGGGCGGCTCGGCCCCCAAGCATGTGCAGCAGCTTCTGGC
>JGI25317J35169_1001544_pt1 | contig 12583 bp, 13 predicted proteins | sample AutmiccommunBRH5_FD_35169 | JGI IMG/M metagenome (IMG submission 35169) | reverse complement strand
TCGTTGAGATGGACTTTGTAGATCAGCCCGCGCACCGGCAGGCTGTGATCGTTGGGGTTGTCGATACGAAAGCGCAGCATGAATTGCTGTTCCAGCAGCCGCGCCTTGATGATATCGACCTTGGTGAGCTCGACCGTAGGGTCCTTGAAATCGCCCGAAAACCAGGTCGAGCATCCGGCCATGCCGCCAAGCAGGCAGAGCAACACGACGGTTCTAAGAATTCTTATTGTGNGTGCCTGGCAAAACATTCCGGTACTCCAAAGGACGGCCAAGTGTAGCAAGCAGCATGCTTGCCGCAACGGGGGCCACCGCAAAAATACCAGTCTCAGGCCGCAATATGACAACGACGTTTCAGACAAAGCGCTCCCGCATTGCAGTGCGCCGCGGATCACTCACGTCGCCAGCACGTTTGCGAGGACCTGTCGCGCCTTGCCTATGCCGGCAGCCAGTGCCGCTTCGATCTCGGTCATGGTGATCACCCCGCTCGCCTTGCCGGCCGCCGGATTGACCACCAGCGCCAGGCAGGCATAAGGCAGGTCGAGTTCGCGCGCCAGCGCAGCCTCGGGCATTCCGGTCATACCGACGATGTCGCAGCCGTCGCGTTCCATACGGGTGATCTCCGCTACGGTTTCCAGCCGCGGACCCTGCGTGCAGCCATACACACCGTGACTGCTGAACGCATAGCCCTCGGCTGCGAGTGCGCCGATCAGGCGCTCGCGCAGCGCTTCGTCATAGGGATAGCTGAAATCGATGTGGGTCACGTGATCTATATCGCCTTCGAAGAAGGTGTGTTCGCGACCGTAGGTGTAATCGACAATCTGATGGGGTACGCAAAAATGTCCGGAGCCCATGGCCGAATGGATGCCACCGACCGCATTGATTGCAAGAATCGCCTCCGCCCCGGCCTGCCTCAGCGCCCATAAGTTGGCTCGNTAATTCACCTGATGTGGCGGAATGCGGTGCGGATGGCCATGCCGTGCAAGGAACAGCACCTCTCGGCCGCTGTATTCGCCACGCAGGATTTCACCGGACGGGCGCCCGTAGGGCGTATCGATGAGCTGCGCGCGCTGCATCTTGAAGCCGCTCAACTGAGTCAGGCCGGTGCCGCCGATGATGGCATGGACAGTCATGGGTATTCCTTGAAAGAAAAAGGGTCAGTCAATCAGGTCGGCGGCCTTGAGCGCGCCAATGGCGTCAAGCCAACGCGGATTCTGCTTGTACTCAGCAGCGTACTCCTGACGAGCGCGCATACGCGAAAGCGCAGGCGGCGCCGTGACGCTGAGGCGCTGCAGCGCAGCCAACGCCAGTTCAGCCGCCGCCCGATCATTGCACACCAGCCCCATGTCACAGCCGGCAACCAGTGCTGCCTGGATGCGATCGGCCGCATCGCCGGCGACGTGCGCGCCCGCCATCGACAGATCGTCACTGAAGATCACGCCCTTGAAGCCGAGCTCGTTACGCAGGATGTCCTGCAGCCAGCGCCGCGAAAAACCTGCGGGCTGGTCATCGACCTGAGGATAGATCACGTGCGCCGGCATGATCGCATCGAGCGTGCCGCTCAGCGCCTTGAAGGGAATCAGATCACAGCGGCGCAACTCTTCAAGACTTCGTTCGTCGACCGGGATCGCGACATGGGAGTCCGCCTCGGCCCAGCCATGACCGGGAAAGTGCTTGCCGGTTGCGGCCATACCCGCCGCGTGCATGCCACGGATGAACGCGTCGATCAGCACCACGGCGGCCTGCGGATCGCCTTCGAATGCACGCGTTCCCACCACGGCACTGCGCTGGTGGTCAAGATCGAGAACCGGTGCGAAGCTGAAATCCAGGCCTGCAGCGAGTACCTCGGTCGCCATCACCCAGCCGCAGGCTTCCGCCAGCCGCGGCGCGTCGGAGCAGCGCGCAAGTTCGCGCATCGGCGGAAGCCGTACGAAACCCTGGCGCAGCCGCTGAACGCGGCCACCCTCCTGGTCCACCGCCAACAGCAGGTCTGGCCGCACGGCTCGAATCGATCGGCACAGCTCGTCGACCTGGCGCGAGTGCTCGATGTTTCGGGCAAACAGAATGAGCCCGCCGACCTCGGGCTGGCGAAGCAGCTGGCGATCCTCGGCAGTCAACCAGGTACCAGCAATGTCCAGCATCAGTGAACCGTGCATATGCAGAAGGGATCCTTATTCGAGTTCAGCGGCAGCCCAATCGGGACAGGGCGCCTCGTCGATGCGCACCGCACAGTGAGGCGGCACCAATGGGAAGAGTTGCAGCAGGTCGGCATTGCGCATGCGAATGCAACCGTGGGAAAGAGGTACGCCCATCGGCTCACAATCGGGGGTGCCGTGAATGTAGATGTAACGGCGGAAGGTATCGACCTGCCCCTGGCGATTGACTCCAGGCTCGCACCCGCTGAGCCAGAGAATCCGGGTCAGGATCCAGTCACGACCGGGAGAAATTCCGTGAAGCTCAGGGGACCATACCTCCCCTGTCCAGCGCCGCCCACGCAACACCGCACCTTGAGGCAAACCGTCACCGAGGCGCGCACGCACCTGATGCAGACCGCGCGGCGTGCAACCGGAACCGTTCAGCTCGCCCGCACCATTGCGTGCCGTAGAGACAGAAAAGCGCAGACGCAACTGGCCCTCGGCGAAGCCGTAGAGCTGCTGATCGGCGATGGAAATATGCAGAAAATCGAGAAATGCCATGGGCGGCTAGCTTAGCCGATCACCCGGCAGGCTTGTAGCTCAAGCCTTCGCCGGAATGGCCACTGCGTTGCGCCGCGCGATCGGTTGCGCCGCCGCCAGCGTGTTGTCATCAATGCCACTGTCGGCGCGCATGCCGGCCGCGAGAAACGGCACCATCATACGCATGACCTGCTCTATCGAGGTTCTGACGCCAAAATCGTTCTCGGAAATAGCGCGCAGTGCCTTGATACCCGACATGCTGAATGCCGCCGCACCAAGCATGAAGTGCACACGCCAGAACAGTTCGATGGGCGGAATGGCCGGCGCCGCGTCATGCACCTTGAGCATGTAGCGACGGAACACCTTGCCGTACATGTCTTCCAGATAGCGGCGCAGGTGGCCCTGGCTCTGACTGAAAGACAAGCCCAGCAGGCGCATGAAGATGGACAGATCATCGCCGCTGCGCGGTTTGACCGCCAAGGCCTGCTCGACGAGGATTTCCAGCAGTTCCTCGAGCGTGTCCTTCTTGTCGGTCAATGCCTCGCGTCGATCCAGTTCACGCTCGAGACTGGCACAGAATGGCCCGAGAAAACGCGAGAACACCGCCTGGATCAGCGCCTTCTTCGAACCGAAATGATAGTTCACTGCCGCGAGGTTGACCCCAGCCTTGCTGGTGATCAGGCGAAGCGAGGTTTCGGCGAAGCCTTTTTCCGCGAACAGCTGTTCCGCTGCATCAAGAATGCGCTCAACTGTTTCCGACTGCGCCATGCCCCCTCCGAAAGACAAACAACTGTTTGAAACTTACGTTTCACCGACCGGCAAGTCAACCACGAAACGCCTTGTGGCACTAGCGTCATTGTCGCAGACAGACCACGGAGCACGCCGGATGTGCTTTCAAAACCATCATAATCATTCGTTGCCAAGGCCGGATCACTGTATATAATCCCAGTCACTGTATAAAAGAACAGAGACCGACATGATCAAGCTGACGCCTCGCCAGACGGAAATCCTCGCGTTCATCAAGCGCTGCCTGGAAGACAATGGGTATCCACCCACTCGCGCAGAGATNGCTCAGGAACTCGGCTTCAAGTCACCCAANGCTGCCGAAGAACATCTCAAGGCACTTGCCCGCAAGGGCGCTATCGAGATGACGCCCGGGGCGTCTCGCGGGATACGTATTCCGGACTTCGAACCCGCCGCATCCGAAAATGGCCTGCCGATCATCGGCCGCGTTGCTGCCGGCGCGCCGATTCTGGCGCAGCAACATGTCGAAGAATCCTGCCAGATCAGCCCCGCGTTTTTCCATCCGCGCGCCGATTATCTGCTGCGTGTCCACGGCATGAGCATGAAGGACGTCGGCATTTTCGATGGCGACCTGCTGGCCGTGCACACCACCCGCGAGGCCCGCAACGGCCAGATCGTGGTTGCTCGTGTCGGTGACGAAGTCACGGTGAAGCGTTTCAAGCGTGACGGCAAGAAGGTTTGGCTGTTGGCTGAAAACCCCGAGTTCGCGCCCATCGAGGTCGACCTCGAACAGCAGGAACTGGTGATAGAAGGCTTGAGTGTCGGCGTCATCCGCCGCTAAGGAGAAGGTTCATGCAGTACCAGACCAGCACTTCCCGGCCCCAACTTTCGTTGTTCGACGGCGTCATTGCGCAAAGCCTGGCACCGTTTGGCAACCTGAAACCACGCAACAAACCCGAGCAGGACAAGGAATATCTGAGCGAGTTGAGCCTGAGTGGCAGCAGCGAGCACTGCCACCTGCTGCTTGCCCCGATCCTGCGTGAACTCGGCGATGCAGCGGACAGCCGCTGGCTGACGCTGATTGCCCCGCCTGCTTTCCTCTCGCAGAACTGGCTGCGCAAGTGCGGTCTGAATCGCGAACGCATCATCCTGCTGCAGCCACGCGACGCCGAGGGCGCGATGGAACTCGCCTGCAAAGCCCTGGCCTCGGGGTGCAGCCATACCGTGGTCAGCTGGTTTGATCAGCTCGATGCAACACGTAGCAAACTATGCGCAGCCGCCAGCCTGGGCGCAGCTCAGAGTCTGAATATTCGTCTCGGATGTTGAACCGCACGGCACAGGGACGTGCTGAAAATCGCGGATGGAATCCTGAAGCTATAACGCTCGAGCACTAGCTCACTCAGTGCAGAACACGCGGCTCTTCATCGTCACGCTCGAAATCCCCTTCCGACATGCGACCGGCCATCTGAACGCCGACATTGAACATCGCCTTGGCAATCTCGACGTGCTGCCCCTGTAGAAATAGCTTGGCGTCTTCCGAAAAATTCAGCGTGACCAACACCTCTTCGTCCTCGGCACGACGAAGCACGATGCGCCCGTCAGGTAGCTCGACGATTTCCAGAAAAGATGTAGGCATGGATCAGCTCCGCGTGAAAGGCGGCCATTGTAGCAGCCGACCAGCCTCAGGACAGCCTTTGCAGGTCTCAAGCTCCTTTCGCTAGCAACACCCCGATAGGTAGCAGCATCATGCAGCCGTGGGTTGCCCGACCAACAAAACAATGCGGCTATGGATACCGACACGTAGCATGCACAAAAAAAGCGCGCGCGCCGGCGCTCGATAAGGATTGTGTATGACAACCCGCACCTTGCTGCTTACCGCCTTGGCCATGCTTGCATTTGCCGGCAACTCGATCCTATGCCGTATCGCCTTGCGGGACACCGCTATTGACCCGGCCAGCTTCACCGGCCTCCGTATACTGGCCGGAGCGCTCACGCTCTGGCTACTGTTGCGAATCGGCACGCCGAGACAATCGCAGGGCGGAGATTGGTTCAGCGCCTTGGCGCTGTTCGTCTACGCCGCTAGTTTTTCCTACGCCTATATCAACCTGGATGCCGGAGCCGGCGCCCTGCTGCTGTTCGGCGCGGTGCAGTTGAGCATGCTTGCTTGGGGATTGCTGCGGGGCGAGCGCTTTAGCGCTTGGCAGATTGCCGGCTTGCTGTTGGCATTGAGCGGATTGCTGATTCTGCTGCTGCCGGGAAGCAGCGCGCCGGCATTGGACGGCGCACTGCTCATGCTGCTGTCCGGTGTCGCCTGGGGCATCTATTCGCTGCGTGGACGGGGCGCGAGCAATCCCCTTGCAGCAACTGCGGGCAATTTCATCAAGGCCGTGCCGCTGGCCGCAGTGCTTTGTCTGGTGACGCTTGGCCAGCAGCAATGGGATGCGCCAGGAATCGTGTACGCCCTGCTCTCCGGGGCGCTGACCTCTGGCGTCGGCTACGCCATCTGGTACGCGGCGCTGCCCGGTCTTGCGGCAATACAGGCGGCGAGCGTCCAGCTCAGCGTTCCGCTACTCACAGCCATCGCCGGGACTGTGCTGCTGGGTGAAGCGTTGACGGCAACGCTGATCATCTCAGGTGCGGCGATTCTCGGCGGCATCGCCATGGTCCTGAGCATCAGGCACCGCGGCTGACGCCACGGTCCCGAGTGTCACCATTCGGTCAGCGACTCACGAAAACGTAATGCCAGGCCCTTGAGGTTCTGTCGCCAGGCTTCCAGCTCGACGCGCGACAGCGGTGGCACATCGTCCTCGACACTGACTGCCTCGATCAACGGCTGGCGCGGATCAGTCTTGGCCTTGGCAGGAGCGCGTGGCGGCTGGAGCAGCTGCTTGTAGGCGGTAAGCAACTGCCCGAGCCAGGTGCTTGGCTGCTCCGACAATTCCAGCAATTCGGCGAGTTCCGGGCTCGGCGCAGCCTCGAGCACGCTGCGGGTCAGAAATGCCTCGACGACAGGCGCATCCGCACCGGGCGATCGGTAGTAACCGGCGATCTCATGGCACAGTCCAAGCAAGGCGCCGTAAAGGTGGAACAGGCAAGCCTCACGTTCGGCCTGAATCAAACCTTGAGAATTCATCGAGGCAGATTCTTCGGCCTTGCGCCAGCTTTCCAGTGACAAACCGGCGAAGAAGATCTTCTGGTTGGTACGTGTGTAGAGCTCGTGAGCCATGGCGTGCTCTCCGAAAGAAGATGGACAGAGAATGGACCTTCACAGGTTGCCGCACCAGATCGGCTGACGAAGTGTCAGCCAATCTGAAGAACGCACTCGGTGCAGCCGGTCTGCTGAGCGGTCGACCGCAAAGAAATCAGCGTTTGTCTTCGACCTTCCACTTGCCGCCGTCGTAGAACGCCTTCCAGCCGGTCGGCTTACCGTCCACTTCGGTCTGCACGTACTGCTCCTTGGTCTTGCGGCTGAAGCGGATAACCGCGAAGCGGCCTTCCGGATCCTTCTGCGGCGCATCGAGCAGGAAGTGGTACTTGGGATCGATCTCGTCCTTGTGCGGAATCAGCTCACGCACCAGCGGCGCGCGGGTTTCGCGATTCTTCGGGAACTGACTGGCAGCCAGGAACAGGCCGGAAGCGCCATCGCGCAGTACGTAGGTGTCGTCGACCTTGTCGCACTTGAGCTCGGGCATCTTCACCGCATCCATCTTCGGTGGCGCGGCTTCGCCATTTTTCAGCAGCTTGCGGGTGTTCTTGCATTCGGCGTTGGTACAACCGAAGAACTTGCCGAAGCGACCGGTCTTGAGCTGCATTTCGCTGCCGCACTTGTCGCATTCCAGGCTCGGGCCTTCATAGCCCTTGATGCGGTANTGGCCTTTCTCGATCTCATAACCCGAGCAATCCGGGTTGTTGCCGCAGATATGCAGCTTCTGCGTCTCGTCGAGCAGATAGGCATCCATCGCGGTACTGCAGATCGGGCAGCGGTGCTTGCCAAGCAGCACGCGAGACTCGGACTCGCCCTCGTCATCGGCAGCGATCTCGTCGCCCGGAACCAGGTTGACGGTGGACTTGCAGCGCTCCTTCGGCGGCAGGCTGTAGCCGGAGCAACCGAGGAACACGCCGGTGGAAGCGGTACGGATCATCATCGGCCGACCGCAGACCTTGCACGGGATATCGGTCACGGTCGGCTGATTGGCACGCATGCCGTTCTCGCTGGCCTCGGCAACCTCGAGCTTCTTGCGGAAGTCACCGTAGAATTCGTCCAGTACGTGCTTCCAGTCGCGCTCACCCTGGGCGACGTCGTCCAGATGCTCTTCCATGCCGGCGGTGAAACCNTAGTCCATCAGATTGTTGAAGCTCTCGGACAGGCGCTCGGTGACGATGTCGCCCATCTTCTCCGAATAGAAACGGCGGTTGTGCAGCGAGACGTAGCCGCGGTCCTGGATGGTCGAGATAATCGCGGCGTAGGTGGACGGCCGGCCGATACCGCGCTTCTCCATCTCCTTGACCAAGCTGGCTTCGGAGTAGCGCGCTGGCGGCTTGGTGAAGTGCTGGCTCGGGTCGAGCTTGAGCAGCTTCATGTCGTCGCCCTTGTTCATCTCCGGCAACACGTCATCCTCACCGGCCTTGCTCTGCTGCGGCATGACCTTGGTGTAACCGTCAAACTTCAGGATGCGGCCCTTGGCGCGCAGTTCGAAATTGCCGGCAGCGACGGTCACGCTGGTGGACAGGTACTGTGCCGGCGGCATCTGGCAGGCTACGAACTGGCGCCAGATCAGCTCGTACAGACGCTCGGCATCGCGTTCCATGCCCGAAAGCTGGGTCGGGCGCAGGTTGACGTCGGACGGGCGAATCGCCTCGTGCGCTTCCTGCGCGCCTTCTTTGCTCGAATAGACATTCGGTTTTTCCGGCAGGTACTTGTCGCCGAACTCGCTCTCGATGAAACCGCGCACCATACCGATCGCGTCAGCGGAAAGGTTGGTCGAGTCGGTACGCATGTAGGTGATGTAACCGGCTTCGTACAGGCGCTGAGCCATCATCATGGTCTTCTTCACACCGAAGCCGAGGCGATTGCTCGCCGCCTGCTGCAGGGTCGAAGTGATGAAGGGGGCCGAGGGCTTGCTGCTCGTCGGCTTATCTTCGCGCTTGCTGACGCTGTACTGCGCGCCCTTGAGTTTCTCCAGTGCAGCGGTGGCTTGGGCTTCGTTCAGCGGCTTGAAGGCTTCGCCGTTCTCACGCGCGACCTCGAAACGCACCTTGGCCTGCTGCGCATTCGCCAGGTCCGCGTGAACTTCCCAGTATTCTTCCGGAACGAAGGCGCGAATCTCACGCTCGCGCTCGACCACCAGCTTCACCGCTACCGATTGCACTCGGCCGGCGGAAAGCCCGCGGGCGATCTTCGCCCAGAGCAGCGGCGACACCATGTAGCCAACCACCCGATCGAGGAAACGACGCGCCTGCTGTGCGTTGACCCGGTTCAGATCGAGTTCGCCAGGCTTGGAGAAAGCCTCCTGAATCGCCTTCTTGGTGATCTCGTTGAACACCACGCGCTTGTAACGGCTGTCGTCGCCGCCAATCGACTCGCGCAGGTGCCAGGCGATGGCCTCCCCCTCTCTATCCAAGTCGGTCGCGAGATAGATGGTGTCGGCTTCCTTGGCCAGACGGCGCAGTTCCTCGATGACCTTTTCCTTGCCGGGCAGGATCTCGTACTTGGCCTTCCAGCCGTGCTCCGGGTCGACCCCCATACGGGCTATGAGTTGACGCTTGGCCTTCTCCTTCGGCGACAGCGCAGGCGCTTCGGCGGCCGCAGCCTTGCCGCGCTTGACCGGCTCCTTGTTGGCAGAGCCGCTGGTAGGAAGGTCGCGGATATGGCCGATACTCGACTTCACCACGTACTGGTTGCCCAAATACTTGTTGATTGTCTTGGCCTTGGCCGGTGATTCCACGATGACCAGCGATTTACCCATGGAGAGGAGAGTTCCTGAATCTAGAGGTGAACAGAGGCGGCGCCTCCGACAGTTTGAATACCCGCACCGGCGCTAAACGGCAAGGCATCAGCGTACGTTAGTGCGCGTTTTGCGAACGGGCCGACCTGACAGAAAAATCGCCCTGCCCGGCTCCGCCTGGTGCGAATCAGAGCAGCCGTCCGATGCCATCCAGCGAACAGCAAGGTTTAAGCTCTGTCTGAAAAGCACCGCTATATATAGTGGCGATGGAGGTGAGGTCAAGCGCGGACCTGGTGGCCGCTGGCCAGCTCAACCTTCGAAAACGCTCGTTTCGGCTTCGATCAATGCGAAACGCGGGACCGTTTCGCCGTTGACTTCGACAGTCTCGATGAACATCGACAACGGGCGCACCCAGAGTCCACGTTCCCCATACAGCGCCTGGTAGAACACCACCGACTCCTCGGTCTCGGAGTGCCGCGCAACAGCGAACACGCGATATTCCGGCCCCTTGTAATGGCGATAACGCCCCGGCTGCAACTGCATGCCTACCTCCACACAAATACAAAAAAGAAAAACCGGGGCACCAGGCCCCGGCTTCCATGCACCGGCTGACAATCATATTCCCGCTCAGTCGCGAGATTGGCTGTCAGCCTAGCGCAGTCATTTGCATCTGTCTGTTAGACGCGTTCGAAGACCGTACTGATCCCCTGGCCCAAACCGATACACATGGTGGCGATACCAATCGTACCGTTGTTCTGCTTCATCACGTTCAGCAGGGTGCCGGAGATACGCGCACCGGAGCAGCCGAACGGGTGACCCAGGGCGATCGCGCCGCCGTGCAGGTTGACCTTCTCTTCCATCTTGTCGAGCAGCTTGAGGTCCTTGAGCACCGGCAGGGCCTGTGCAGCGAAGGCTTCGTTCAGCTCGACGTGACTGATGTCGTCCATGGTCAGACCGGCGCGCTTGAGCACCTTCTGGGTGGACGGCACCGGGCCGTAACCCATGATTGCCGGGTCGACACCAGCCAGTGCCATGGCGCGAACCACGGCCAACGGCTGGATGCCGAGATCCTTGGCGCGCTGGGCGGACATGACGATCATGCAGGACGCGCCGTCGGTGATCTGCGAGGAAGTACCTGCAGTCACGGTGCCGCCCTTCGGGTTGAACGCAGGCTTCAGCGCAGCCAGGCTTTCCAGGGTGGTGTCCGGACGGATGGTTTCGTCGTAATCGAAGACCTTGAGGAAGCCGTCCTCGTCATAGCCTTCCATCGGGATGATTTCATCCTTGAAGTTGCCTTCCAGCGTGGCCTTGTGCGCCAGGCGGTGCGAACGCTCACCAAAGGCATCCTGCTGCTCGCGGGTGATGCCGTGCATCTTGCCCAGCATTTCGGCAGTCAGGCCCATCATGCCGGACGCCTTGGCGGCGTACAGCGACAGCTGCGGGTTCGGGTCGACGCCGTGCATCATGCTGACGTGGCCCATGTGCTCCACACCACCGATGACGAACACGTCACCGTTGTTGGTCTGGATGGCCTGCACGGCAGTGTGCAGGGCGCTCATGGACGAACCGCAGAGGCGGCTCACGGTCTGGCCGGCGCTGGTGTGCGGGATACGCGTCATCAGCGAAGCCATGCGGGCGATGTTCCAGCCCTGCTCGAGGGTCTGGTTCACGCAGCCCCAGATCACGTCCTCGACTTCGGCCGGGTCGATCTTCGGGTTGCGCGCCAGCACGCCGTCGATCAGGTGTGCGGACATGGTTTCAGCGCGGGTATTGCGGTGCATGCCGCCCTTGGAGCGCCCCATCGGGGTGCGACCGAAGTCGACGATGACTGCATCTCTTGGATTCAGGCTCATGAATTCTCTCTCCCTCGATTAACCGTAGAAGCGCTGGCCGTTGGCAGCCATCTCGCGCAGCTTCGCGGTCGGGTGGTACAGCGGGCCCAGGTCGGCGTACTTGTCGGCCATCGCGACGAACTCGGCGACGCCGATCGAATCGATGTAGCGCAGCGCACCACCACGGAAGGGTGGGAAGCCAATGCCATAGATCAGGCCCATGTCGGCTTCGGCAGCGGTCTCGACGATGCCGTCTTCCAGGCAGCGCACGGTTTCCAGGCACAGCGGGATCATCATGTAGTTGATGATGTCCTCGTCGGACAGCTCGCGAGTCTCGGCAACGATGGGCTTGAGCAGCTCGTAAGCCTGGGCATCGACGACCTTCTTCGGCTTGCCCTTCTTGTCCATCTCATAGGCGTAGAAGCCCTTGCCATTCTTCTGGCCGAGGCGGTTGGCCTCGTACATGACGTCGACAGCCGTGCGGGTGTCGTCCTTCATGCGATCCGGGAAGCCTTCAGCCATCACGTCACGGCCGTGGTGGCCGGTGTCCATGCCGACGACGTCCATCAGATAGGCCGGGCCCATCGGCCAGCCGAACTTCTCCATCACCTTGTCGGCGCGAACGAAGTCGACACCGTGGGCGATGGCGCGGGCGAAGCCGCCGAAGTACGGGAACAGCACGCGGTTGACCAGGAAGCCCGGGCAATCGTTGACCACGACCGGGCTCTTGCCCATTTTCTTGGCGTAGGCAACGGTGGTTGCGATAGCCACTTCGCTGGTCTTCTCGCCACGGATCACTTCCAACCAGCGGCATCATGTGCACCGGGTTGAAGAAGTGCATGCCGCAGAAGTTTTCCGGACGCTTGAGCGCCTGGGCCAGGTAGTTGATGGAGATCGTCGAGGTGTTGGAGGCGATGATCGCGTCTTCGCGAACGTGCCCTTCCACCTCGGCCAGCACGGCGTGCTTGACCTTCGGGTTCTCGACCACGGCTTCGACGACGATGTCGACGTTGCCGAAATCACCATAGGACATGGTCGGGCGAATCGCGTTGAGCGCCTGCGCCATCTTGTCGGCAGTCAGACGGCCTTTCTCGACACGCTTGCCGAGCAGCTTGGAGGCCTCGTCCAGGCCCATCTGGATCCCCTCTTCACGGATATCCTTCATCAGGATCGGCGTACCCTTGACGGCCGACTGGTAGGCGATGCCGCCGCCCATGATGCCAGCGCCGAGTACGGCAGCCAGTTTCACGTCGCGCGCCTGCTTGTCGTAGGCCTTGGCCTTCTTCTTCAGTTCCTGATCGCTGAGGAACAGGCCGACCAGGCTCTGTGCAACCGAGGTCTTGGCCAGTTTGACGAAGCCGGCGGCCTCGACTTCGATGGCCTTGTCACG
>JGI25317J35169_1001539_pt1 | contig 12610 bp, 10 predicted proteins | sample AutmiccommunBRH5_FD_35169 | JGI IMG/M metagenome (IMG submission 35169) | reverse complement strand
CGGGTGAGCGAGGCATCGGCCAGCGCGCGGCTGATCCGCCCGCCGCCCTCGACCACGGCGAAATCAACCACCCGCCTGAGCAACCGGCCGGCAATGCGCGGCGTGCCGCGCGCGCGGCGGGCGATCTCGCGCGCGCCCGCCTCCTCGGTCGGAACATTCAGCAGCCGCGCGTTGCGGGTGACGATCTCGTGCAGTTCGTCCACCTCGTAGAATTGCAGGCGCGTGGGGATGCCGAAACGATCGCGCAAGGGCGTGGTCAGAAGGCCCAGCCGCGTCGTCGCGCCGACCAGCGTGAAGGGNTGCAACTCGATCCGCACGGTGCGCGCGGCCGGCCCCGACCCGATCACCAGATCGAGCTCGAAATCCTCCATCGCCGGATAGAGCACCTCCTCCACCGCCGGGTTGAGCCGGTGAATCTCGTCGATGAACAGCACATCGTTGCGCTCCAGATTGGTGAGGATCGCCGCGAGATCGCCCGCCTTGGCCAGCACCGGGCCGGATGTCATGCGAAACCCCNCCCCCAGTTCGCGCGCCATGATCTGCGCCAGCGTCGTCTTGCCCAGGCCGGGGGGGCCGTGAAACAGCGTGTGATCCATTGCATCGCCGCGCTGGCGCGCCGACTGGATGAACACCGCCAGATTGGCCCGCGCCTCGCGCTGGCCGATGAATTCCGACAGCGCCTGCGGCCGCAAACTGCGGTCAAGGTCTTCGGGCAGGGCCTCGGGGCGCAATGTCGGATCGGGTTCGGTCATGCGNTCAGCCCTTCGGCGCCAGAAGCCGCAGCGCGGCGCGNATGAGCGCGGCCGTGTCGGCCCGCGCATCCTCACCAGCCGCCTGTGCCACAGCACCCGCCGCCTCGCCGGGGCCATAACCCAGATTGGTCAGCGCCGAAAGCGCCTCGGCCTGCGCGCCGGGGCTTGGCGGGGCCACGGGNGCNNNGGCGGGCGCGGTCTCGATCACCACATCCTCGGCCCCTGCCTCGGGCGGCGCGGCGGCGGCCATCGTGCCCATCGCCATCACCGCAGGCGCCTTGTCCTTCAGCTCGTTGACCACCCGTTGCGCGGTCTTGGCGCCCACCCCCTTGGCCGCGGTGATCGAATGCCAGTCGCCCAGGGTGATCGCGCGGCTCACGCCCTCGGGGCCGAGCGCGCCCAGAATGGCCAGAGACGCCCTGGCCCCCACCCCCTGCACGCTCATCAAGAGGCGATGCCATTCCTTTTCCACCAGCGTGGGAAAGCCGAACAACTGCAACAGGTCCTCGCGCACCAGGAGATCGGTATAGAGCGCCGCCATGCCGCCCACGCCCGGCAATGCGGCCAGCGTCCGCTCGGAGCAATGCACGATATAGCCCACCCCGCGCACGTCGATCAGCACATGATCGGCCCCGCGCCAGTCGATCCGCCCCGCGATGCGTCCGATCATGCCACTGCCCGCCCGATGCTGCGCCCGTAATGCGCGTGGCAGATCGCCACCGCCAGCGCATCCGCCGCGTCCGGCCCCGCCAGCACCACGCCGGGAAGCTGCACGCGCACCATATGGGCCACCTGTTCCTTGGCGGCATGGCCCACGCCNACCACCGTCTTTTTCACCCGGTTGGGCGAATATTCCCCCACCGTCAGCCCGTATTGCGCAGGCACCAGCAGCGCCACGCCCCGCGCCTGCCCCAGCTTGAGCGTGCCCGCGCCGTCCTTGTTGACGAAGGTCTGCTCGATCGCCGCCGCCTGCGGATCAAAGCGATGCACGACATCGGTCAACTGCTCGTAAAGCGACAGGAGCCGCGCGCCCAGATCCGCGCCCGTGGAATGGCACACCCCGTTGGCGATATGGCTCAGGCGGCTGCCCGCCACCTCGATCACGCCCCAGCCGAGATTGCGCAATCCCGGGTCGATGCCCAATACCCTCATGTCGCCTGCCCTGCCCTGTTTTCCCTCGACTAGCACGAAACAGGAACAAGCGCCAAGCGGAATACGCGCGCGGGGGCGTGCATACTCAGGACTCGCGACGGCCAAACACCGGCACGCGCCCGGACCCAGGCCCAAGCGGCCGGTCTGCAGACCTTCCTCCATGATGGCCGCGTCGAGATCGACTCCAACAGCGTGGAAAACCTGATCCGCCCGATCGCTCTCAATCGCAAAAACGCCCTATTTGCGGGACACGACGAGGGCGGAAAAGCCTGGGGCGCATCGCTTCATTAATCGAAACATGCAAGATCAACGGNGTCGAGCCATTCGCCTATCTCAGGGCCACCCTCGCGGCCATNGCCGCCGGCCACCCCCAGAAACGCATCGATGACCTGTTGCCCTGGAACNTCACGACGTCAATCTGAAAAGCCCGTGGGGCCCAGCTGGCGCTTACGCCTCTAAGAGCACACTTCCGTCATTGTAACGACCAATCTCGACTTTGGTGAATGGCCCTCGGTCTTCGGCGATGCAAAGATGACCACCGCACTTCTTGATCGCCTTACCCATCATCGCGACATCGTCGAGACCGGCAACGAAAGCTGGCGCTTCAAAACCCGCGAATAACCCACAAACCGCTGGCCTGATACGGCTGCGCCATAAGGAGGCTACACCGCATCGGGCCAGCTGACACTGCGCAAAATGGGCGTCATTTTTGGACGCCGATATNGGGTCAAAATTGCATGCCGATTGACATCCTCGATCATTGCTGTGACGCTTTGANCNAACTGATCGACCAGCCCGACCGCATCGCCTCCATCGGATGNCGCCAATGGGCACAAGAGTGCTGATCAGTGCAGGTTGGTCTGAGATGGGTCGCGTTGCAAATCTCGCGCAGCCGTGCATAACCGCGCGCATCAGACAGGAAAGGTGCGCCGATGATCCTCTACCCCGCCATCGACCTCAAGGACGGGCGCGCCGTGCGCCTCTTGCGTGGCGACATGGAAAAGGCGACCGTGTTCAACGAGGATCCGGCGGCGCAGGCGCGCGCCTTTGTCGAGGCGGGGTGCGAATGGCTGCACCTGGTGGACCTCAACGGCGCCTTTGCCGGTGCGCCGGTCAATGCCGCGCCGGTCGAGGCGATCCTTGCCGCCTGCCCGGTGCCGGCGCAGCTTGGCGGNGGCATCCGCGACATGGCCACGATCGAGCACTGGCTGGGCCGCGGNCTCGCGCGGGTGATCCTCGGGACNGTGGCGGTGGAGAACCCCGCCCTCGTGCGCGAGGCGGCGCGCGCCTTNCCCGGTCAGGTNGCGGTGGGGATCGACGCGCGGAATGGCCGTGTGGCCACGAAAGGCTGGGCGGAAGAGACCGATGTGGACGCAACCGACCTCGCGCGATCCTATCAGGATGCGGGCGTGGCGGCGATCATCTATACCGACATCGACCGCGACGGCGCCATGCAGGGGCCCAATATCGAGGCAACGGCGGCGCTGGCGTGTGCCGTGTCGATCCCGGTCATCGCCTCGGGTGGGGTGTCGTCGCTCGATGACCTGATCGCCCTGCGCGATTGCGGCGCGGGTCTGAACGGTGCGATCTCGGGCCGCGCGCTTTATGACGGGGCGCTTGATCTGGCCGCGGCGCTCGCCGCGCTGAAAGGATGAGCCTTGTCAGTTGCAGGCCCGAGACCGACAAACCGGTGGTCAGTCTGGCCGGGTTGGCGTTATCATGACTGCGGTTCCGGCACGGTGGCCTGGTGTCCCCGGGGCTCGCGAGGTCCGCAACACGAATCCTGAATGGTGGAAAACCGCTTGAGCATGAACAATNCAGCAAAAGATACGCCGCGCCGCCAGCCCGGTTCGGGCGCGGAGCGCGGCGAGCCGAACAAGAAGGTGTCTGGGCAAGACAGAACCGCGCAGCAACTGGCGGAAGAACAAAAGCGCATGGCGCTGCGGATTGCGGAACTCAAGAACGAGAAGCTGCGCCGTAACGTCAAGGATCTGGAGGCGGAAATGGCACCCAGGTCGGGCGCGGNCCCGTCTCGGGGCGCACAAGAGATCGCACCGCCCGTCATGCCGGCGCGACCGCGCAAGCGTCACTGGCTCACGGCTGCGAGCTTTGTCGTCGTGGTGATCCTGCCCGTTCTGGTTTCGGCCTGGTATCTGTGGACGCGCGCGCATGATCGTTACGTCTCCTATGCGGGGTTTTCCGTCCGCACCGAAGAGATCGGCTCTGCGATGGAGCTGCTGGGTGGCGTGGCGCAAATTTCCGGTTCGTCCTCGTCCGACACCGACATTCTCTACAAGTTCATCACCAGCCCCGAAATTGTCGCCATCGTGAATGCACAGATCAACCTCCGCGAGATATGGAGCCGGCCGGGCCGGTCCTGGCTCGATGCGTCAGATGATCCCGTCTTTGCCTACAATCCCGCCGGCATCCTGCCGAGCATCTTCGGGGCCGAGGCGCGCCCGCCGGACGGCGCAATCGAGGATCTGACCGATCACTGGCGGCGGATGGTCAAGGTGTATTCCGATTCCGGAACCGGGCTTATCGACCTCGAGGTGCAGGCATTCCGCCCGGACGAGGCGCGCACCATCGCCCGGCTCGTCTATGACGAGAGCACGGCGATGATCAACCGCCTCTCCGCCCTCGCGCGAGAGGATGCCACATCCTATGCGCGCACCGAGCTTGATCTCGCGGTCGAGCGGCTCAAGCGGGCGCGGCAGGCAATGACGCGATTTCGCAACGAGACCCAGATCGTTGACCCTTCGGCCTCGATCCAGGGGCAAATGGGTATTNTGGGATCNCTGCAATCGGAGCTGGCGCAGACTTTCATAGATCTCGATATCCTGCGCCAGACCGCCAGGGAAAGCGATCCACGCATAACCCAGGCGGAACGTCGTATCCAGGTGATCGAGGATCGCATCGAGGCCGAACGGCGCAAGCTCGGCCTTGGCAGGAACAGCACGCAGGATCAGGACGAGAATGCCTTCGCGACACTGATGGGCGAGTTCGAGAGCCTCTCGGTCGATCTGAGATTCGCCGAACAGAGCTATACAGCGGCGATGGCCGCATATGATGTCGCCTTGGCCGAAGCGCAGCGCAAGAACCGTTATCTGGCCGCGCATGTCAATCCGACCCTGCCGGAATCGGCGACGCAGCCAGAGCGCGTGACCCTTGCCGGGCTGGTGGCCCTGTTCGCGTTCCTGATCTGGTCGATCCTCGTCCTGGCGGTTTATGCGCTCAAGGACAGGCGATGATCGTCCTGCGCGACCTGACAAAGGTTTTCGAGATCAACGGCACGAAAAAGATCGTTGCCGACAGGATCAACGCGGTTTTTCCCACCGGTGTTTCGGTCGGCCTTCTGGGGCGAAACGGGGCCGGAAAATCCACCCTTCTCAAGGTGATCGCGGGCACCTCGGCACCGACATCCGGCGAGGTTCTGAGCGACGGCGACATCTCGTTTCCCGTCGGTCTGTCGAGTTCCATGCATCCCGACATGAGCGGCGCGCAGAATACCCTCTTCGTTGCGCGGATCTACGGGGCCGACACCGACGAGATGATCCGCTTTGTCGCCGATTTCTCCGAGCTCGGAGAGCATTTCCACCTTCCGGTCCGCACCTATTCCTCGGGGATGCGGTCCCGGCTGAGCTTTGGCATCAACATGGCGCTGAAATTCGACACCTATCTCATCGATGAGATCACCGCTGCGGGTGATGCCTCTTTCCGCGCGAAAAGCAGCCTGGTCTTTCGGCAGCGGATGCAACACGCCGGTGCGATATTTGTCAGCCATTCCACGAACACGCTCCGGGACATGTGCGACGCGGGCGCCGTGCTCGAAAACGGGCAGTTGAGCTATTACGAGAACCTCGAGGATGCCATTGCGCATCACGAGGAGAACATGGCCAGACGGCGCAGGGCGTAAGCCGGTTTCAGAAATGGTTGATGGGCCTTTTCGGTTCGAAATTGCAACAATAACAGGCGCGGTCGGCCCGGCGCGGCGGTTTGCGGCGTCGGGGATGATGACATTGATCGAGTGCGTGCTATGCTTGCTAGCAAGCGGGGAGACGCGCCATGATCCGACTTGTCCTTGCCCTCATCGTGCTTGCCGCGCCCGCATGGACGCAGGAGCGCAGACCGAGTCATTGCATCGCCGTCGCCCAGAGCGCGCCGGGGATGGTGTATCTGCACCAGGCCGGTTTCCGCGACCCGCTGCCTGTTTTCACGGTGCGCATCCGATATGTCAGCCATTCCAGCTTTCTCATCCAGGGCGGAGGGTATTCGGCGGTGACCGATTATGCGGGCTTTGTGGGAAGTGCCGATTTCACCCCCGATATCGTCACCATGAACCACGCCCACTCCACCCATTTTACCCACAATCCCGATCCGGCTATTCCCCATGCGCTGCGCGGCTGGGGGCTGTTCGGCGAGGGGGCGGAGCATCATCTTGACCTTGGCAGGATGCTGGTGCGCAATGTGCCAACCGACATCCGGCTGGGTGAGAACGGGCGCGAACCCAATGGCAATTCGATCTTCGTCTTCGAGACCGAGGGATTGTGCATCGCTCACCTGGGGCACCTCCATCACGAACCCACGGATGCGCAATATGCCGCGATCGGGCGTATGGATGTGGTGATGGTCCCGGTCGATGGTGGCTATACCATGGCGGTGGACAGCATGATCAACGTCATGCGCCGCGTGAAGGCGAGCGTTATCCTGCCGATGCACTGGTTCACCGACATGACGCTGGAGCGGTTTCTGCGCGGCATGGAGGACGACGGCTTTATGATCGCGCGTCCCGGCACGAGCGAGGTCGAGGTGTCGCTAAGGACGCTGCCGGAGCGGCCAACGGTGGTCGCGCTGCGCCCGGCATTGCTGCGCGACGACGAGTAGCGGTCACGCCGGGACGCCACGAGAAACCATGCTCTCACCGCGGGCACAATGCGCCCTGGTTGCGCGTTCTTCCCTGTCCGAGGGCGGGTATGTCGCGGATTTCGATGGGAAAATGGTGCGGCGAGAGGGACTCGAACCCCCGACATACACGGTGTAAACGTGTCGCTCTACCAACTGAGCTATCGCCGCCTGCAATTCATGCGGCGCTGGATAGTCAAATGTGCGGGGCTGCGCAAGTGTCATCGGGGGAGACAAACTCGATGACGCGGCAGCGAAAACCAACCCGGTGGCCGGGTGCCCGGCGGGTCGTGTCCGAGGCCATCCGCGCCGAGGCCGCCCACCGAGCCCGGACAAAAACGCCCTCGCCAACTTTGCGACGTTCAGACGCGCCGCCCTCAATGTGATCAAGGCCGACGGATCAAAAGGATCAGACCGCCGCATGTTCAAACCGGCCGGGTGGCATGTCAATTTCCCGGACAGGCTTATCGCTCATATGCGAAATGCGACTGCGCCCTGGGCGCATGGGCCGGCAACGCTTGACAGAAAACAGATCTGAACCCTAGTGTCGGCGCAGATTGCTTGTCGATCGAGTGNTGGTCTGACGTGCGTCAGCGCATTTCGGGGCCGCGCCTGTCTCTGGTCGGACGGTGATGTGGTGCCCATTGGGAGGGNATATGAACAAACAGTTCGNATATACGCAGGCCAAGCTTTTCATCGGAGGCGAGTGGGTTGATCCGCTCGACGGCGAGCTGGTGCCGTCGATCGACCCCGCGACCGGAGAGTTCTGGGCCTTGACAGCCTTCGGCGGTGTCCGTGACATCGACCGGGCAGTGGCGGCGGCGCAGGAGGCGATGCGCGGCCCCTGGGGGAGGATGCCGGTTGCCGAACGCGCTGCGCTGATCCGCAAGCTCGGGGCGCTGATCGAAGAGAACGCGCCCCGCATGGCCGAACTGGAAAGCCGCGACAATGGGCGCCCGCTGCGCGAAACCCGCGCGAACATCGCCGGCGAAGCGCAATGGTATTATTATTTCTCGGGGCTGGCGGACAAGCTGGACGGTCGGATGATGAACATCAATCCCGACCTGATCGCCTATACCCAGCGTGTGCCGATCGGCGTGGTCGGAGCGATCGTGCCGTGGAACGCGCCAACTCTGGTCACGACGATGAAGCTGGCACCCGCCCTGGCGGCGGGCTGCGCCATNGTCATCAAGGTTGCCGAGCATACCACGGTCACCACTTATGAACTGGCCAAGCTGGTCGAGAAGGCCGGCTTTCCCGCGGGCGTTGTCAACGTGGTGCCGGGCTACGGCCAGGTTGCCGGCGCGCATCTGGCGGCGCATCCCGGTGTGGACAAGCTGTCGTTTACCGGCGAACACCGCACCGCGCAGGAGATCATGCGCGCGGGGGCGGTCAACCTCAAGCGNGTGTCGTTCGAATGTGGCGGCAAGTCGCCGCACATCGTGTTCGACGATGCCGATGTGGATGAGGCGATCAATGCGGTTTCGCACGCGGGTTTCATGGCCTGCGGTCAAAGCTGCACCCTGGGGTCGCGCATCCTTGTGCAGCGCAAGCTGTATGATCGCGTTGTCGAGGAGGTCGGAGCGCGGGCCGGTCGGTTGCGGGTGGGCAATCCGCTTGATCCCGATACGCATATCGGGCCGCAGACCCACAAGGATCAGCTGGAAAAGACGCTGGGCTACCTTGANGTGGGCAAGTCGGAGGGNGCCCGCCTGGTCGCGGGCGGCGCGCGGCTGACCGGCAAGGGGTTCGACGGGGGNTATTTCGTGCAACCNACNGTCTTTGCCGACGTGGATCCCGGAATGCGCATCGCGCAGGAAGAGATCTTCGGTCCGGTCGTGTCGATGATTCCCTTCGACACNGAGGAAGAGGCGGTCTCGATTGCCAACGGTGTGCAATANGGCCTGACTGCCGGCATCTGGACCCGCGACCTGTCTCGTGCGCACCGCGTGTCGGCNCAGATCATGGCCGGAACCGTCTGGGTCAATACCTACCGGATCCTCAATCCCGGCGTNCCCTATGGCGGCTTCAAGATCAGTGGTATCGGCCGCGAGAACGGTCCCGAGGCGATTGACGAATACACCCANCCGCGCGCGATCATGATCAATCTGGGTGGCACCTATCCATATCCCTATGCATGATCTTCAAGTCTGCAATGGGGCGGAAAATATGGCGACGACACGATAATTCAATTGGGAGGACTGATATGACTTTTTCGATCGGGCGCGCCTTGAGCGCGCCATTGCGAGGGATCGCGTTGGCTGTTGGCGGGCTTGCCCTGCTGTCGTCTACGGCCTGGGCACAGCCAACGGCAGAGAACCCGGTGGTGATGCGGCTCTCGCATCCCTATCCGACCGTGACCCAGCATCACGCCAACATGGAGTATTTCAAGGAAGAGGTGGAGNAGCGCACTGGCGGGAGGCTCATCGTGGATATCTTCCCGGCCTCTCAGTTGATGCCGATCACGCAGGAAATCAACGGCATGCTTTCGGGGCAGATCGACGCGGCCTATTCGTTGAACACCATAGCCGCCACGCTCGATCCCTTGTGGGGTTTCTTCGAACTGCCTTTCCTGTTCAACATCACGCCCTCTGACCAGAAGCATCTGCGCGACTTCGTGAAAAGCGAGGCCGGTGGCGGTGCGCTTCGCGCCAGCATGGAGGCCAAAGGCATCAAGGTGCTGGCGATTGCCCCTACCGATATGGTGGGCGCGTTCATCAACACGCGGCGCCCGGTCCGGACCATCGACGACTTCGCCGGCCTGAAGATGCGGATCCCCGGGGGCAAATACCTGGGCCAGAGCATCAATCTTCTGGGGGCCTCGTCGATCTCGATGGCCTATGCCGAGTTCAGNTCGGCGATCGTGCAGGGGACCGTGGACGGCACGATTACCGGCATTCTCTTCACCTATGACAACCGAATCCCGATCAAACACCTGAGCGGTGTCAACTTGTGGTATGCGGGCCTTCCTCTTCTGGTGTCGAAGCGGTTCTTCGACACCCTTCCGGAGGACATCCAGCAGATCCTCGTCGAGGCGGGCTCGGATCTCGAGGACTTCGGCTTCGACGCCACCGAGCGGCGCGCCGCGGAGGCGCTCAAGCTGATCGAAACAGAGATGGGCGTTGAGGTCGAACCGCCGTTCGACGACGCCACGATCCAGCCGATGCGCGAGGCCACGCAGCCGGTTCTGGAGGAGTTCGTAAAGGCCAATCCAGCCGGACAGGCGCTGATCGACGAGGCGAAGAGGCTGCTGCCGAACTGATCGGAAAAGACGTGCGGGGGCCCGGATCACACCGACCGGGCCCCTTTGTTGCCGCGACCGCCCAGGCGGGAAGGCTGCTTGCGGCCGGGTTCCGGGCGCGGATCAGGTGAAGAGGCTTTACAGCAAGGTAATGCAAAGGTTGATGTAATGGAAACCCGCCAGACAGTTCCCGTGCTCGAGCCGCTCACAATTTTCGTGGATCGCGTCGCCGGTCGGCTTGGAACCCTGATCGACTGGTTCGGTGTCATCATGATTGTGATCAGCGCCGGTCTGGCATTCGTGAGCGTCGTGCTGCGCTATGGTTTCGGGGTCTCTGACCAGATCATCGAGGAAATTTCCCGTTACACCGTGGTTTACGCGTGTTTTCTCTTCGTGGGTCCGCTGCTTCGGAAGAACGAGCATATCAGGGTGGACGTGATCTCGGCGGCGCTGTCGGCAACGTTCAACCGCCTGCTGCACTTCGTTCTGGCATTGGTGTTTCTCCTGGTCGCCATCGTCGTCTTCCGCTCGGGCTGGGTCTGGGTGAGTGATCTTCTTCGCTATCAGATGACGGTGATCGGAGGAACCATGCCCGCCTGGCTGCCATCGCTTTCGGTGCCGGTCGGCCTCGGGATGGCGGTCCTTTTCGGCGCGGGAGAAGTGCTGCGGACACTTCTCGCGCTGATTTCGCCGGATGCNCCCGCCGCAAGGCCATACATTCATGAAGATGACGTGCAAAGCTGAGGAAGAACCATCGTGACCATAGGTCTGCTTCTTTTTGTCGTGCTGCTGGTCCTGGGCGCGCCGGTTTTCCTGGCNCTCACCGGAGCGGGGGCCTATCTCGCCCTGGTCGAGCTCGGCCTGCCGCTGTCCATGCTGGCCCAGCAGATATACACCTCGGTGGATGTCTTCGTGCTGATGGCGGTGCCCTACTTCATCTTCTCGGGCAACATCATGCTGAATTGCGGGCCGAGCAGCTATCTTTTCCGTTTTCTCGACGATCTGGTGGGGCATCTGCCCGGCGGCATGGCCGCGGCGGCGGTTCTTGCCTGCATGATCTTCGGGGCGCTTTCGGGNTCGGGGATCGCGACCGTGGTGGCGATCGGCTCGATCGCCATCCCGGAAATGCTGCGCCAGGGCTATCNGAAGAGCTCGAGCATGGGGCTGATCACCTGTTCGGGCACCATCGGCCAGATGATCCCGCCCAGCATCTACATGGTTCTGTTCGCCTCGCTCGTGCAGGGCGATGTTTCGCGTTATTTCATGGCGGGGATCATTCCGGGCCTCATCACCGGCGTGATGCTGATCGTGGTGGCAGTGATTATGGCCCGCCGCGAAGGGATGCGGTTGAAGCCCGCGGTCGGCTGGCAGNAACGCTGGGTGAGCTTCAAGCAGGCNTTCCCGGTCCTGCTGATGCCNCCGATCGTGCTGGGCGGCATCTATGGCGGCATCTTCACNCCCACCGAGGCAGCNGCGGTCTCGATCGTCTATTCACTGCTGATCAGCGGGTTCGTGTACCGGACGCTGACCTTTGCCAACTTCGTGAAAAGCGCGCGCGACGCCATGGCCAGCACTGCGGCGATCTTCATTATCCTGGGTGGCGCGACCATCCTGGCGGTGACGGTCACNTATCTCAAGTTGCCGCAGAACCTTGTGGATTACGTCACGCATCTCGGTCTTTCGCCGCAGATGCTGCTTCTGGCGATCGTCATCCTCTACCTGCTGCTCGGGATGGTGATGGATCCCGTGCCGATCATGTATATCACCGTGCCGATCCTGCTGCCGGTTCTGATGGTGGCGCAGATCAACCTGATTCATTTCGCGGTGGTGACTGTGGCGGCCATGATGGTGGCACAAGCCACTCCGCCTTTCGGCATGTCGCTCTTTGCCATGTCGGGCCTGTTCCGGGCACCGATCGCCGTCGTGGTGCGAGGCAGCCTGCCCTATCTGGCGGCGCTGGTGGTGGCGACCTTCATTATTCTCTTCTTCCCCGGTCTCAGCCTCTATCTTCCCGACATGATGGGCCGCTGAGCGTCGGCCGNTATAACCAACTGAACAGAAAGGAAACACAATGGGACGTTTGCAAGACAAGGTTTCGATCATCACCGGCTCGGGCTCGGGGATGGGCAAGTCGGCCGCCGAGCTGTTCTCGCGCGAGGGGTCGAAGCTCGTGGTGGTGGACATCAACGAAAAGGCCGGCGAGGCGGTGGCCGAGAGTATCCGCAAGGCTGGCGGCGAGGCGATCTTCGTGCGCGCCGATACCGGCAAGGAAGCTGACCTGAAGGCCATGACCGACGCCGCGATCAAGACATTCGGCCGTATCGACGTGTTCTGGCACAATGCCGGGATCGCCGGCGCGGGCAGCCTCGACAAGACCACCGAGGCCGATTTCGACCGCCAGATCGCAATACATGTGAAGGGCGGCTTCTTTGGTGCCAAGCATGTGCTGCCGCACATGATCAAGGCTGGCGGCGGGGCGGTGCTGTTTACCAGTTCGATCTCGGGCGAGAAGGCCTCGCCGGCCTCGCCAAGCTATTCCATCGCAAAAGCGGGCCTGCAGATC
>JGI25317J35169_1001538_pt1 | contig 12611 bp, 10 predicted proteins | sample AutmiccommunBRH5_FD_35169 | JGI IMG/M metagenome (IMG submission 35169) | reverse complement strand
GCCCTGGCATCTCAAGGAACAAGCCGCACAGGCCAATAAAGAGCGGGAAATCAAATGGCCGTCATGAACATGATAGAGGCGATCAACAATGGCCTCGACACGATGCTGCAGCGCGACGAGAATGTCGTGATCATGGGCGAGGATGTCGGCTATTTTGGCGGTGTGTTCCGGGCGACGGCCGGACTGCAGGAAAAATATGGCAAGACCCGCTGCTTCGACACGCCGATTTCCGAATGCGGAATCATCGGCGCGGCCGTGGGCATGTGCGCCTATGGCCTGCGACCGGTGCCGGAAATCCAGTTTGCCGATTATATCTATCCGGGCATGGACCAGCTGATTTCGGAAGCGGCGCGGTTGCGCTACCGGTCGGCCGGGGAGTTTACCGCCCCGATGACCGTGCGGTCGCCCTTTGGTGGCGGCATTTTTGGCGGGCAGACGCACAGCCAGTCGCCCGAAGCCATGTTCACTCATGTCTCGGGTCTGAAAACCGTCATTCCTTCAACGCCTTATGATGCAAAGGGCCTGCTGATCGCGTCGATCGAGGACAATGATCCGGTGCTCTTCCTGGAGCCGAAGCGAATCTACAACGGCCCGTTCACCGGCTATTATGACAATCCGGTTTCGCCCTGGTCGAAATTTGCCGAGGCCGAAGTGCCCGAGGGTCACTATACCGTCCCGCTTGGCAAGGCCAAGATCGTGCGGGAAGGGGATGCGGTGACGGTTCTCGCCTATGGCACGATGGTCCATGTCGCCAAGGCAGTGGTCGAGGAGCATGAGATCAATGCCGAAGTGATCGATCTGCGCACGCTGGTGCCGCTGGATATCGAGACGATCGAGGAGTCGGTCAGGAAAACCGGGCGCTGCCTGATCGTGCACGAAGCAACCAGGACCAGCGGTTTTGGTGCGGAACTGTCGGCGCTGGTGCAGGAGCGCTGTTTCTATCATCTCGAGGCGCCGATCGAACGGGTGACCGGATTTGACACGCCTTATCCGCACAGCCTGGAATGGGCCTATTTCCCGGGACCGATACGAATTGGTGAAGCGCTGGAGAAAATTGTCAGGGATCTGAAATGATGAGCAAATATATATTCAACCTGCCTGACATTGGCGAGGGTATTGCCGAAGCGGAAATCGTCAAGTGGCATGTCAGGGTTGGCGATGTCGTGGCGGAAGACGACCAGCTGGCCGACGTCATGACCGACAAGGCGACGGTCGAGATGGAAGCGCCGGTTTCGGGGAGGATCAGCGCGATCGCCGGCGAAGAGGGCGACATCATCTCGATCGGCTCGATGCTGGTCGAGATCGAGGTCGAGGGGGATGTCGATCTCGATGAACTGGAAGAACTGGAAGCATCTGAGGACAATGGAGACAAGGTCGATGCTGACGTCGCGAAGTCAGTACAAGCTACTGAAATAAAAGAAGAAATTGAAAAAGAAAGCGTCCAGGCTGAAGTTAAGAAAGAGTCTGAAGAAGCGCCCGTAACCGATACCGAAAAAACTGACATCGAGCCGTCAGGCGAGGGACACCGGAAGGTGCTTGCGACACCGGCGGTTCGCAAGCGCGCCGCCGATCTGGGCGTCGACCTCAGCCAGGTGAAGGCGCAGGGCGATCATATCCGGCACAGCGATCTTGACGCATATCTGAACTATGGTTCGGGGCAGGGCTACCGGCCCTCCGGCGCGTCGCAAAAGCGCGCCGACGAAGTGATCAAGGTCATCGGCATGCGCCGCAAGATTGCCCAGAACATGGCGGAATCGAAACGGAATATCCCGCATTTTTCCTATGTCGACGAAATCGACATGACCGAGATCGAGGATATGCGTGCCGACCTCAACGCCAATCGCGGAAACCGTCCGAAACTGACCATTTTGCCCCTTATCATTACCGCAATCTGCAAGTCCTTGCCCGATTTCCCCATGCTGAATGCCACTTTTGACGATGAAGCGGGCGTTGTCACCCGGCACGGTTCGGTTCATCTCGGCATGGCCACCCAGACCGACCAGGGGCTGATGGTGCCCGTGCTGAAGAACGCGCAGGATTTGAATATCTGGCAGCTGTCATCCGAAATCAGCCGGCTGGCGGCCTCCGCTCGCGACGGTTCGGCGAAAGCCACGGACCTGTCCGGATCGACGCTGACCCTGACATCGCTCGGACCGTTGGGCGGGATTGCCACCACGCCCGTCATCAACCGGCCCGAAGTGGCGATCATCGGGCCGAACAAGATTGTCGAGCGGCCGATGATCATCGATGGCGAAATTCACGCCCGCAAGCTGATGAACCTGTCGATTTCCTGCGATCACCGGGTGGTCGATGGCTATGATGCGGCGAGCTATGTCCAGGCGCTCAAGCATTTTCTGGAAACGCCGGTGCTGCTGTTTGCTGATTGATTTAAAATCCTCCCCGCTTGCGGGGAGGTGGCAGCCGGAACGGCTGACGGAGGGGGTTCTGGCCCGGGCGCAGCGTTCAGACGCGCGTCCCCTCCACCACGCTTCGCGCGGTCCCGCTCCCCGCGGGCGGGGAGGATTTTTTAGAGGCCGAGGCTGCCGAGGCTTTGCTGGTCGAATTTCAAACGGAAGGTGATGAACGGACCGTCGCGGGTGTAGCGGCTTTCTTCGAAGTCGCGGTCGGCGAAGCCGACGACATTATAGCCGATCGCGATATAGGCATTCTTGAACGGGCTGATGCCGACGGTCGGCCCGCCGCTATAGGCAATAGTTTTAAAACCATTGCCGACCCTTGCGGTACCCTGCGCCCCGACATCGAGCGTGTCGGATAGGTCGAACGTGACGTCCGCGCCGACGACATTGCTCCAGCCCTCGACATCATCTTCGCCGAACCGGTCGAACACATAGCGGCTGCCCCAGAAGAAACCATATTCGCCGGCCTCGGCAAAAATGCCGTCCTTCGCGTCGATCGGCGTATAGTTGATGCTCACACTGTTGATGATCCGTCGCGATGTCACGTCACCGTTGACCAGCAGGGGTGCGCCGCCGATCGGGCCTGCGGTTCCTGCAACCGCGTTGCGCACGCGATCTTCACGGAATTCCAGTTTTTGCAGCCAGGACCACTCGCTGTCGGCGGGGCGGTGCGCCCAGCTGGCTTCCGCCTCGATCAGGCGCGTGCTGACTCCGGTCTGATCCCTGGCGATGAATATGCTAGCGAGGGCGCCGAGCGCGCTGCCTTCGCGGATCTGTTTGAGCAGCGCCGTCGTCGCCCCGTAACGCTTGCTGGTTTCACCGTCGCGAAACTCCGCCCGGCTGGTCCAGCTCCAGTCGGCATGGTGATAGGTCGCACCGGCTGTTACCGCGAGAAAATCCTCGGTCAGCGTTGCGTCGCTGCCCAGAAATCCGCCGGATGCGACCGGTTGCTGGTCGTTGACGACATCGCTGCGGTCAAATCCGCCGAGGGTTTCATTGCCGTCCAGCGAGAAGTCGACGGTCCATTTGTCGTCGACCGGGATGCTCTGGGTCAGGCCATAGGCAGCGAAGGTGCGCGGGCCATATTCGGTGATTTCCTGCTGGTTCATGCTGCTGACAATGCGCGCGCCGCTCCAGGGGCTGACATCGACGCCGATCCGGGCGGTGCGGGCATCGATATTCTCGCCGTCGGCAATTTCATAGGTACCGATGATCTTGATGTCCCCGGTCACGGCATAGCGAGCAGAGATGCTGTGCCGGGCAGGGAAGTCGATGCTTTCGTCCTGGCCGCCCAGTGCAAATTCGGTCTGCCCATCCAGTTCCAGCCTGCCGTCAAACAGCCGCTGGGTAGCGCCGAGCCGGACAAGAGTGGATTCGTTGACCGCGCCATCGGAGAGCCGGTCGTTGGCATAGATCATGCCCGCGCGAAACGATGTTCCCTCGGTGCGATATTCCAGTTCCGCCGTGCCGGCCCGGCGGCGGGCGGCCGTGGCAAGGAAATTTTCCTGGTAGCTGGTGACCGCCAGCGAGAGATTGTCGCGGATGCGGACCCGGCCATCGAGGCCGAACTTGCGGGTACCGTTTTCTGCGGCGTTCAGCTGCCCCAGGCCATAGCCTGATGCTTGGCGCCGGACATAGGCCAGCAGGTCGAATGTCGATCCGTGATGTTCTGCCTCGACCAGCCACGCGGTTGCTGCCTGTCCGGCTCCGGTTGCAGCGACGGTTTTTGCCTGGCTGTCGGTGACGGCCAGTTCCGCCCGCAATTCGGTCTTGAGGTCGGGCCGATAGCGCATGTCTACGCCCAGCATGTCGGTTTTCATGCTTTCATTCTCGTCATGCACCGCGGTCGCGCCGAACCGTACCTTCTGGTCGGCGGTCTGATAGGTGGCGCGACCGCCGGCGTTCAGATTGCGGCCGCCGACCCCCAGAACCTCGTAGGAGGCAATGATGAATTGCGGATCGAGGCCGCTGCTGCGACTGAGTATCGGTTCGCGGAAACGCAGCGTGCCGGCGAGATAGTCGATATCAAAGTCGATATGCCGGGTCAGCTCGCGCCGTTCGACGATCCGGTCGGAGCGGAAACGATCGCGCGTTTCCAGCGTGATCCGTTCGCTGTTGGCGAGAATGTCGCGGGTCGAAAGGGCATAGGGCCCGGAAAGGCCGGTGCCCTGGATTTCCTCGCGGCGGAAACGGTTGGGCGAGTCGGCACCAAAGCCGCTCAGATGGACCTGTTCGCCGCGATATTCCGCCTTGATGCCGTTGAAGGCGCGCTGGTAGCGCGCCAGCACGGGTTCATCGATGCCCGTCTCGTAGTCGCCGAACAGCGCATAGAATTGCGGTCTTTCCAGCTTGAGATAGAGGCGGCGCACCGATGCCGCGTCATAGCGCTGTTCGCTGCGGTCGGCATAAACGGTGTAATAGCGGCGCGGATCGATGACGCCCTGAAAGCGGGTTTCGTCTTCCTGCTTGTCGCTGTCATAGGCCAGGGTCATCAGCCATTTACCCGTGACCCGGCCTTTTGCATAAAGAGCGACCCGGCCATCGACGTTGATGTCATCATCCGTCTCGACCAGATCCTCCAGCCGTTCGTCCAGCGTGTTGAAGCCGATCGTACCGGCGGCGAAACCCACCACGGTCCAGGGCCTGGTGCCGGGATCGAGCCATGTGGCGATGCTCTGGGTTCGTTCGACCTCGCCGTCGCGAAACGGGAAGGTGATGCTGAGCGAGCCGGAAGCGGTGGTCGGGGCCAGTTCGATATAGGCGATGCCTTGCTCGCCTTCGACCCGCCACACCGGCCTTCCCCGTTCCAGCCCGGCAAGCTGGTTCGCCTGCTGGGCGTCGATCTCGATCGCCGGGGCATAAGGCGCGGGAACGGAAAAGTCGCCCACCATGCCATGGCGCGCCGGCTTGCCGTCCCGGTCGGTCAGCCGGACCGCGATTACGGGACGGGTTACGCCGTCGGCAACGAGAAGCGAACGGTCCCTGAGCAGCTCGGCGTGCAGCGGACTGCTGGCATAGTGGACCTTGCGTTCCAGTTGCTCGACGAGCTGGCCGCGGTCATCAACGATGCGCGCTTCCAGGATGTTGGTCCGCTCCTCAATCTCGATGCCGCGCCAGGTGCTGATCCGGATATGGCCGTCCGCGCTCTTCTTCGTTCCGTCAAAGGCAAGCGGATTGACGGCTTCGCCATTGATCGAAAGCGCGACTGTCTGGTCCGGCCGGTGCTTGATGGCGACGCGCAGCGCCTTTACCCGCGGATTATGATCTTCCGCCGGGAACAGCCAGCCGATGCCCGGCTCCTGACCGCTGATCCAGTCGCGCCCGGCGCCCGCCGCCTCCGGGTCCGACAGGATTTCGGGCTTGTGATGGTTGTCCGGGACTTGCATTTTTCTGGGAACCACTTTTTTGGCCCGGAAATCGGCGCGCTTCAGCGCGCCACCGAGACCCTCGACGAAGCGCGAGATCGCGCTGCCGGCGCTGCGCGTATTGCGGGCACAGTCGACCGGGGCCAGATCGGCGGGGAAGGTGGAAGGGTCAACCTGGACAACATGCAGCCCTGGACGAAGTCCTTCGAAATGATAGCGGCCGTCGCTGTCGGTGACGGTGTAGGTCCCGTCCTGCAGCATGACGCGAATCTCGCCAATGCCAGCGGCCTTGCGGGGATCGACGTCACAGCCGCCATCGGTAATCCGGCCGACAAGGCTGAATCGTTCGGAAATGCCGTCGCGCTCGATGCGTACCAGCGCATCGATGGTCGGGCTGGCGGCGCCGCGATCATCACGGGCGGAGGCAATATTCAGCGCATCGCCGGCCTGTGCGTCCTGGCGCACTTCCGCGACATAGGTCAGCAAAGCGCTGCCCAGCGGGGGCAGGGGCGGTGTCTCGACCGAGAAATCGCGGCCATTGGCTGCGACAGCGGGCGCGACCAGCGTGCCATTATAGCGGACCGTGCCGGTTTTCAGGCGCATCGCGGCGGGCAGTTGATCGGAAATGGTGATCTGGCCGCTGTGCCGGACAGGATCGCTATTCTGCACCGTTATCCGATATTGCACCGCGTCTCCCGGCGCCGCCCGGGCCGTGGAAGCCGCCTTGGTGATTGCGAGAGGGGCTCCGGGCCGGTCCAGCGGCACGTCGACCCGGACCGGTGCCGGATCATCCAATATGATGATGCCGCCGTAGGAACCGTCGACGATGGTGAAGGGAAGCCCGTCCGACCGGCGCAAGCCCGTCAGCTGCCGTGGCGTGGCGGCGGAAGCAAAGCTGTAGGGCTGTGGCGGTTCTACCAGCAACCGGTAGCTGCCGCGCCGGGCAAAGGGGAAACGATAGAAGCCCTCGCTGAAATCATAGACCGTTCCGCCGCTGTCGGTGACGGTGCTGCCGGTAATGACCGTACTGGGGAAGGCGGAGACGCCGTCATCTCCGAAAACCTCGGCCGGCTGCCCCGTGGCGACGTCGATCAAGGTGACGCGGGTGCCGGATATCGGCGTGCCATCGCCGCTGTCGAAGGTTTCGCCAAAGGGATCGACGAGGATGGCCAGCTTTACCTTGCCGAGCCTTCGACCGACGAATTCTTCGATGATCGCGTCCAGCGCATCGCCTGGATTAACCGACAGCTGGCAGTCACCCTGCACCGCGCCGGGCGGGATGGCGGCGGTGTTGATCATGCCGACGAACCGTCCCGTGTCGGGACCGGTTTCGGAAATGGTGATCAGTTCCCGGTCCCCGGATTGGGTCGACAGGATGATGTCGAAGCGATCGATGGCCACGGGGTCCAGATTCTTGTTCCGGGCCAGAATGGATATGATGAAGGGGGCGCCGGCGCGAATTTCGCTGGTGGGCACGACCGATGCCGGATCGACAGGAGTGCCGGCGAAGGCCCCGCGCAGTTCGACCGGTACAGGGCCGGACGAGCCGATGCAGACCGTAGCGGGAACCGGCAGCTGGTCGGCCTTTCCCGGCTTGCCAAACTGGTAGGTGGTGATCTCGGGCGGCTGGGCTGCGAGCGCAACCACCTGAATGTCGATGCGATTGGATGATTTCTGCAGCCGGCGGCTGCCCAGATCCCATTCTGCCTGCGCGATATTGCTGATCAGCGGCAGCTCTTGCGGCTGATCGATGGCAATTCCGGGCGCGTGCGGCTGCTGCTCGGCAAACGCGGGTTGAGCGAGTGCCGGCGCGGCAGGCGCGGTCAGCGCGCACGCAGCAAGGGTCAGGCCCCAGGGCCTGAAAAAATTGGTGAGAAAACCCACAGCGAAAGCCGGAATAGCAGCGGCAAACCGGCACTGCTGCCGGCTTGCCGCGATATTCCAAGGCGCCTAGTCCACGATCACGCGGAAAATGAGGGTTTCGGTCGCGCCCGAGGCCACGGTGCCGAGATTGCCCGAGACGACGCCGGCAGCCTGCGCGCCGGTGCCACTGCCATCTGCATTGCAGGCGGACCCGGTGACGGTGCCCTCGGTTACCACGCCAATGATCGCCGGTACGGTGGCCGGCCCGGTGGCGAGGCTGCTGTAATAGGTCAGATTGGCCGGAATCGTGTCCGAAATGGCGACGCCGGTTGCAGGGGCGCCACCCGCTGCATTGGCAACGGCGATGCAATATTCGACGATCGCGCCGGGTATGGCTTTCGGATTGCTGCTTCCGTTGACCGGATCCCACAATATCTTGCTGGTTTTGGACACCGAGATATCGGCAGCGCTCACTTCATAAATGTCGGTGGCGCTGTGATAGCCGTCGGCGGCATCATCGGAGGTGCCGCTGCCGGCGGCATCGGCAAAGACATTCTGGACCACGGTCGGATCGTCGACGTCGCCCGAATCGTCGGTGAGCGCGCTGCCCTGCACGCCGCTTCCGCTGGCCGGAAGGCCCGCGCCGCCATGGCTGGCAGCCTGACCGATCAGGATGATATCCGCCAGATTGCCGGTGACGACACCGCCCGGGATATCGGCCACCGCGTGCACCGTGACGCTGGTGTCTTCGGCCAGATTGTCGATATAGGTGATCAGCGTGTCGGTCCCGTCAAAGACGCCGGCGGTGGCGCCATTGTCGAGATAGTAGGTGATGGTGCCGGTGACGTCGAAATCGTCGGTTCCGGGCTGCTGGGACGTCAGCAGCACGTCGATCGTGTCATTGGTCTGGTTGCTGACGGTATAGGTTACCGCCTGCTGGGTGGAACCCGGCGCAACCGTGCTGTTGACGGCATCGCTCCTGGCAATGACGAGATTCACTTCGCGGTCGACGACGAATATGTCGCTGTCGGTTTCCGCGGTCTGGGCGGTCCCCCCCACATTATAGGCGACGCTTACATTATTGGTAATACTCGTTCCTGCATCAGTGCCCAGATCTGCAGCGAACGCCGGGTTTGCACCCAGCGCCGCTACAGAAATGGTACTAGTGGCAACGAGAAGTTTCAGTATACTGGTCATAACTGACTCCTGTTTCACTTATGTGGATCACCAACCCCGCTGCGATCCGGTACGGTTGCGGTCACTTCACAGTGCCGCGGAAAACCAATTTCCCTCCCGAACCTGCGGAAAGGGAACGGTTAAATTTCCATTTCACATGGGTTACATCGGTCATCAGGGCGGGGCGAATGCCGCCATTTTCGCTCTGATAGGAGAGGGACGAAAGTGGTCCCCAGCTTTTGCCTCCGTCAACGGAGACAATTTCGGTGCCATCGGACGTTCCTTCGAACGCCACCGCTTTGGGGAGCGGATTGGTGACAGAGAAATCCGTGGCCGGCGCGGAGCCGACATTCCTGTAATTGACGACGAACACCAGCTTATCGCCGGGGGTGACGGTCCTGGGCTGTTCGAGCACCAGGGCGGTGGTGCCGTTCGGCCTGGCGACCTTTCGCTCGACAAACACGTCGCTCGACAGGCTGACATTATTGGCTGCCAGGGCGGCGCCCGGCAGGATCAGCGCTATCGCCAGAAACAATGATTTTATCATGCTTATTCCCCGATTAAGATCAGTCGATGGTGACTTGAAAGGTGATGGTGCGGGTCTGTCCGCCGGGGACGGTACCGAGAGCCACGGCGATCGCGCCGCTGTCGAAGGAACCGGCGTCGCCGTCGGTCGCGGCATCGCTCAGCGGCGTGCCGTCGAGAGTCAGGCTTTCGGACTTGTAGGTCGTGTCGGCGGGGATCGAATCGCGGATCGCCAGATTGGCCAGATCCGCCGAACCGACGGTGGTCGCCACCAGCTGGTAGAGAATGACTGCGCCCGGCACCGGCTCTGCGCCACCGAAGGGATCGATGACGGTCGCGCTCTTGACCAGGTTGACATCGGATGCCCGGACCACGAAAAAGCCGCTGGCGGCGTCCCGGGCGCCGGATGACCCGATTACCGCATCACCGCCGCCATCGCCCTGTCCGGCAAACATGCTGCCCGGGGTGCCGCTGCCGGTATTGGCGACGGCCGAAAGCTCGATCTCTGCGCGCGCGGCGTCCTCGGCTGCTGCCGGAATTGCGGACAGGACGAACAGCGTGACGCTTTCATCGGGCGCCAGCACCGGATCATTGGCGCCGGGGGTGTAGATTGTGTCAACGCCCGGGTCATGGACCCCGTTGCCGTTGCTGTCGAGAATGACCATTTCAAAGGTCGTGTCGAATTCGTCGCCGGGCCTGGCCGTGTCGGCCGACAGCGTGAAGGATTCGGAACCGTTGCCGCTGTTGGTGAGCTGGTAGGTCAAGACCTGGGCGGTCCATCCGGGGCCGACGGTCGCATCACCGGGATCGCTCGAAACGACCGTGACGTCGAGCAGCTCGTCCACCTTGATGGTTACGATATTGGAATCAATCGTGACCGGCGATCCGCCGCCCGGTGCGTCATAGGTCGCCTGCGCGATGTTGACGATGTCGGTGCCGGCAATCGTTCCTGCTGCCTCGGCGCCTGCAGAAGCGACGACCAGGGAAGCGGCACCAGCCGCCAGCGCCAGCCAGCGGCGGAAGGCGAGCGGGGCAAACCCGTGCCCCCGGCATCCCAAATCCTGTGTCTCTGCATATTCCATGCCGGCCCTATGACAAGGAAAACAAAATATTTGGTAAACGGAGCATCAAGCATATTATTGCGGCAATCATCCAGAAACACTGGAAAACAGGCGTTTTCTACTGCGATGCGAGCATCCTTTTCGCTGTGGTTAACCCCCTGTTTACGAAAAACATATGCAAGATCAGGCAGCCCCGACCGTTAACGAAAGGTTCGGCGATAAAGGGATGCCGGGTCGGTCGTCACGAGCGGAGAGGATGGAAGATCCGGAGCCGGGTGGCGCCGATCCGAAATATGTCGAATAATGCAAAGAGTGTAGTTGACAGAAATGCAGAGCTCTTCTACTTGCGCTGCTTCACCGCCCAATGCAGGCGCATGTGCGGGTGTAGCTCAGTTGGTTAGAGCGCCGGCCTGTCACGCCGGAGGTCGCGAGTTCAAGTCTCGTCACTCGCGCCATTTCCCCAAAAAGGGGGGAATGGCGGTTCAGGATCGGAATTTTCCGGTATTCATCCATATCAGCAGCGGCTTGACCGGAAATATCCAGGCAATCCCTGCAAATATGTAGATCGGCAGCTGCAGCCAGAAATTCAGGCCGCTGATCCAGTCGATGATGCTGAGAACGAATCCGCTCCACAGCAGGATCAGAAGCAATATCAGGATCATGCCAAATGGTTGCCGCCAGTTGGGCGGATCCGGTGGATTGTGAGGAGGCTTCTGGTCCGTTTCTGAGGTCATGGCGTCAGATCAACCCTTTGAATTATTTCGGATTCGGTGACGATCATATCCAGCCTGACATCATGGGGCTGCACCGGAATGGTATCGGCTTCCTGCACCGACCAGGCGAGGCCGACGCGCGGTACTTGCGGATATTTGGCAAAAGTCCGGTCATAATGCCCGCCACCCTGTCCGAGCCGGTGCATCGACCGGTCGAAGGCTAGCATCGGCGCGATGATCAGGTCGGGAGCTACCGTGGGGCAGTCCGGACCGGGTTCGGCAATGTTCCGATATCCCGCCTCGAGCAGGTCGATATTGGCCACCATGCGAAATTCGAGCGGTGCCTCCCCCACATATAGGGGATATGCTATGCCTTTGCCGATTTCCGCGAGATAATCAGCCAGCTGCGCCGTGGGCGCCTCTGCGCCGGTAGCACTGTAGAGCGCGATTATGTCGCTTTGCTCGATCAGCCTGGCCAGCGGGGATGGGGGGCGCCGAAAGGCGAGGCCGCGGGTAGCCATATCCAATTGGCCATAAAAAGCATCCCGTCGTCGCCTGTACTCTTCACGTAGTTTCTTCTTATTGCCGTCTAGACTACTCAAAGAATTGCTCTTTCTGTGGAAAAGTGACGGGACCATCTTGGTCGTTTGCCGGAAAATCCTCTGACGCCTATTACGTCAGGTGGGCGCCATATGCATCGGACCCGACTGCAAAACAGTCCGCAATCCGGGCAGGGACAGCTCCCTAGGAAGTTATATCGCCTCAGGGATGTTCGTATCAAGCTCGTGCCAGACAGTACCCGTCCTGTCCTATCTAGGCGTGATGGAGGCGTTACTCAAGACTGTTCGCCAGTTGCTCGGCACGGTCTGCCAGTTTTTCGAGTGCGGCAATGGCCTGTTCGTCCATCGGGTCGGACTGGACCGCGGCGCTGGCTTCGGCAGGGCTGTCCTGCCCGGTACGGGCACTGTGCAGTTCGTCCGCCAGCAAAAGCGACGAGAAAAGCAGCATGCGGCTTTCATTCAGACCGGCAGGATCTCCCGATTCCCGGGCTTTCCCGTCGACCATCGCGGCCAGCCTAGTCAGATGGGATTCCTCGCCATCCTGGCAGCTCACCATGAACGAGCGGCCGCCAATTTCCAGTTTCATTTGCGCCATCTCAGTGCTCCTGTCGCTCGATCAGCCCGTCGATCGTCCGGATCGCGCGCTTCATTTCCGCCTTCAGCGCCTCATGGCGCGCCTCCAGCGCCGCGTCGGCATCGGTCTTCATGCTGCTACTGGCCGATTCGATGCGGCTGAGCGCGCGCTCTATGCGTCCTATCGCAAGGATGACGCGTTCATTGTCCATGTGCATTTTCCATAGCTTGTTTCCGACAGGTCAGGTCCCGTGTTTCGTTGCTATCAATCTATTCCGATGGCGTAAACACTGGATAGTGAAAAGCGAACCTTGACGCCGCGTTGCTGGATCATCAAAGGAGGAGCCAAAATAGCGAA
>JGI25317J35169_1001537_pt1 | contig 12619 bp, 8 predicted proteins | sample AutmiccommunBRH5_FD_35169 | JGI IMG/M metagenome (IMG submission 35169) | reverse complement strand
CCAAAACAGTGCGCTGCTGTGCTAGGGTCGCGTCCGCCGCGGGACGACCCGCTGGCATGTCGAATCGTGCGGGGACGGCCCTGCAGTTGATGGAGTCATCGTCATGCATTCGGCCTGGATCATGCTGATCGTAGCCGGCCTTCTGGAAGTGGGTTGGGCCATTGGCCTCAAGGCTTCCGAAGGCTTCACCCGCCCGCTACCCAGCGTGCTCACCATAGCGGCCATGGCTGGCAGCTTTTTCCTGCTCGCGCGTGCCATGCAGGTTCTGCCGGTGGGTACCGCCTACGGCATCTGGGTCGGTATCGGCGCATTGGGTACCGTGCTGCTGGGCATTCTCATCTTCGGCGAAAGCGCCTCGCCCGCGCGGCTGGTGAGCGTGCTGCTGTTGCTGGCTGGGCTGGTTGGTCTGAAGCTGAGCGCCTGAGGAGTCTCTGCGGCGCTCACTCCCGAACGTGTGCCCGTCAGTCCTGCAGCTTCAGATGCGAGATATCCGGCACCACGGCGGTGGTGTCGCGCGGCTTTTCGCCCATGTCGCTGCCCACCGGGGCAAGGCTGAACTGAGAAAGGTCCACGCGCGGCGCCTCTGGCTCGGGCCGGGCGTCCTGCAGGTCGACGCCGATCGGCGCAATACCGAAGTCCGGTGCCTCGACGTCGGCGAAGGCTGCCATGTATTCGTCACGCGGCGTCACCTTGAGTGTGGCCGGGGCGTCGCTCGTTTTTCCTGCGCTGCTCTCGGTGCTGGCCGCGCTGGTCACCGTCGATGCCGGAGGCGGCGCCAGTTCGATTTCCTCCACATCGACGGGCAGCGGTTTGAGTTCTACCTGCGCGCCGGCACGCTCCATCGCCTGGCGATATTTTTCGGCCGCGGCGAAGTCCAGATTCTGCTTGATCACGATGCGCCGGCCGGAGAACAGCAGCGCGATACGCTGGGCGTCGGCCTGGAACAGCTTGGTCAGGTTGGCCTCGACCTGCTCGAGCTTGGCGCCCGGGAGCAGTTGGCCGGAAAAGGCGATCTCGTAGAGACTCATGGTGCGGTTCCTTTTGTAACCGATGCCAGTGATCGTGGAGGCGGCGGGGCGCCTCGGGACGGAAACGTAAGCGAGGTGGCGATGATCTGGCAAAGCGCAAACTGCTGCACTCGCCGGTGTCACAAGTTTGCATGCCGCCATAGCGTCAGGGTAGCGGTGCGAGCAGGGCGTCGATGTCGCGTTCGCCAAGCTGCAAGCTGCCGTCGACTGCACCTTCGAGTACACCGGCCGCGAGTTCGGCCTTGCGCGCCTGCAACTCGCGGATGCGCTCCTCGACGGTGCCGCGGCTAATAAGACGATAGACGAAGACCGGCTTGTCCTGGCCGATGCGATAGGCGCGGTCGGTCGCCTGGTTCTCCGCAGCGGGATTCCACCAGGGATCGTAGTGGATCACCGTATCCGCCGCCGTCAGGTTGAGCCCGGTGCCACCGGCCTTCAGGCTGATCAGGAACAACGGCACTTCGCCGGCCTGGAAGCGCTCGACCGGCGTGCGTCGATCATCGGTCTCACCCGTCAGCTTGACGTACTCGATGCCGCGCTTGTGCAGCGCCTGCTCGATCAACGCCAGCATCGAGGTGAACTGGGAAAACAGCAGCACCCGCCGGCCTTCGCTCATCAGCTCGTCGAGCATCTCCAGCAGGCTGTCGAGCTTGCCGGAGCTGCTGCCGCGTGCGGCTCGTGCCGACTCACCCTTCAGCAGGCGCAGGTCGCAGCAGACCTGACGCAGCTTGAGCAGCGCCTCGAGGATGACCATCTGGCTGCGCGCGAGTCCCTTGCGCTCGATCTCGTCGCGCACCTTGCGATCCATTGCCAGCCGCAAGGTCTCGTAGACCTCGCGCTGGACGTCATTCAGTTCGACCCAGTGGACGAACTCGTTCTTGGCCGGCAGCTCAGTGGCTACCTGTTCCTTGGTGCGCCGCAACAGGAACGGCCGAATGCGGGCGCGCAGGTGCGCCAGTCGTGCATCGTCGCCGTGTTTTTCGATCGGATTGCGGTACTCCTGGGTGAAGCTTTTGGCGTCTCCAAGCCACCCGGGCATGAGGAAGTGGAATAGCGACCAGAGCTCGCCGAGGTGATTCTCCAGCGGTGTGCCGGTCAGGCACAGGCGCTGCCGGGTCTGCATTTCGCGTACGGCCTGGGCCGCTTTGCCGGACGGGTTCTTGATGTGCTGCGCCTCGTCGAGAATGAGTAGGTGCAGCGGCTGCTCACGCAGTGCGGCTATGTCGCGCGTCAGCAGCGCATAGCTGGTCAGCAGTAGATCGTGCTCGCCAAGTTCGCCGAAGTGTTTCTGCCGGGTGCTGCCCTTGAGCGTCAATACCCGTAGCTGCGGGGCGAAACGGCTGGCCTCGTCCTGCCAGTTGGGAATCAGGCTGGTCGGCATCACCACCAGCGCCGGACGATCGAGCCGTCCTGCCTGCTTTTCGGCGAGGATGTGGGCAAGGCTCTGCAGCGTCTTGCCCAGGCCCATGTCGTCGCCGAGGATGCCGCCCGCGCCCAGCTCGCGCAGCGTCTGCATCCAGACCAGGCCCTGCTGCTGGTAGGGCCGCAGTTTGCCCGCGAGCCCGGTTGGGGTCGGGCAGGCCTTGATATCAGGTTTGCTCAGGCGCCCGGCGAACTCACGCAGTCGTTCACCGCCTTTCCATTGCGGTGCCAGGCTGTCGAGCCCAGCCAGGCGCGCGCCGTCGGCCTTGCTCATACGCAGCGATGGCCCATCCATCTGTTCGCGCATGTAGAGCTCACCGAGGGTCGCCAGAATCGGCTTGATGCGCCCCAGCGGCAGCGTCACGTGCAGCGCCTGCTTGTCGTGTTGTCCCGGCCGGTCCAGTTGCACGCGCAGCTGCTCCTCATCGCTACGCAGCGCGATGGCGCGAGGGCTGAGCAATTGAGGGTTCTGGCGGATCAGCCGCAACAGGACCGGCAGCATGCCGATGCGCTGCCCGTTGACGATGATGCCTAGATCGAGATCGAACCAGTCGTCATCAGCTGACTCGTCAATCTGCGCGTACCAGCTGTCGATGGCGGTCAGGTCGTAGGCGAAGCCGGGATGGATATCGATCTGCCAGCCTTGTCGGCGCAGTTCGGGCAGTTGCTCCTGAACGAACCTGAGCCAGGCATCTTCGCCGGGCAGCTGGAACATCTCCGCCGACTCCTTCGGCAGCGCCAGGCTCTGGCGCAGCGCCGGCCGGAAGCCCAGCTGTTCAAGTTGTCTGCGCAGTGCCTGTTCGGCCTGGGGGTGGCGTGCGATCAGCTGCAGCTCGTTGCCGACCAGATGACGGACACGTTCGCCGTCGCGTTTGCCATGGATACACGCCTCCCCGTAGAGAAACGACAGGCCGGCGCGATGNTGATGGTCGCTGACCATGCGNTGGTTGCCCGGCTGGTAGTTGATTGCCAGATGACTGCCGAGACTGAGCAGCGGTACGGGCGGCAGATCGTCGATCAGNCGTTCGTCGCGAGGCGCCANCGGAGGGCTCATCTGCCAGGCCCTCTGTGTCGGGATGCGGCAAGGCAGGTCAGCCGACTGTGGGCCGGATATCGGTGCGAAGTGCTCATAGTGGCTTCATTTCGATCAGCAGCCCGAGGCTGTCATGGTCGATGTAGGTCAGCCGGCCAGGGATCAGGCGAACCCGCTGCGTCAGGCGCTCGCTGGTGAGCAGTTGGCCGTACTCGCCGAAGCGGTTCACCCAGAAGGTCATGTCAGTCTGCATATAGCGCCCGGGTCTGACCCTCAGCAGACCCTGAATCGGGTAGTGCTCGAAATGGCGTTGCCCCTGGTGCAGTGCAATGGTCGGCGCATCTTCGCTGACTGCTTGCTGCCAGGCGCGTTGCAACAGTACCTGGTAGCCCTGGTCCGGCGTAAGCCTGGCGGCGACATGCTCGAGGGCTGGCTGGCGTTCGGCGCGCCTGTCCAGCACCTGCGCACTATCGGCCCAGTCGTAGGGCGCGTGCTGGCTGGCTTCCAGTGGCGGGGCGTGGCGAAACAGGATCAGCTCGACGCGATATAGCGCCTCGGCGTGAGCCTGAGGCGCCAGCAGCGTCAGCAGCAAGACCAGATAGCGAAGTGGCATCTACGATCCTTGCTCATTGGGCGCCAGNCGCTCGAGCAGCGCTTCCAGCGTATTGAAGCGTTCCTCCGGGCGTTCCATCGGCACCTGGAATTTGAACAGCGTGGCGCCTTCGAACTTGTAGCGATTCGGCTGGCTCTGGATCAGCTTGATCAGCACCATCGGGTCGACCGAGGTGTCGGCCGAGAACTCGATGCGCCCACCCTGCGGGCCTGCGTCGATCTTGGTAATGCCGAGCTTTTCCGCCTGCAGCTTGAGCAGCGTCAGGCGCACCAGGTTCTTCGTCGGTTCCGGTAGCAGGCCGAAGCGGTCGATCATCTCCACCTGCAGTTCTTTCAGCCCGTCTTCGTCGGCCGCATTGGCAATGCGCTTGTAGAGGATCAGGCGGGCATGCACATCCGGCAGGTAGTCTTCCGGGATCAGGGCTGCCAGGCGCAGGTTGATTTCCGGCCCGCCGCCGAGCGGCTGCTCCAGATTCGGCTGCTCGCCCTTGCGGATCGCCTTGACCGCGCGCTCGAGCATTTCCATATAAAGGGTGAAGCCAACCGCCTGGATCTGCCCGCTCTGACCCTCGCCGAGCAGCTCGCCGGCGCCGCGGATTTCCAGGTCGTGGGTGGCGAGGACAAAGCCTGCACCGAGGTCCTGGGCATTGGCGATGGCCTCCAGGCGCTTCTGCGCGTCATCGGTCATTGCCTTGCGGGTCGGGGTCAGCAGATAGGCATAGGCCTGGTGGTGGCTGCGGCCTACCCGGCCACGCAGCTGGTGCAGCTGCGCCAGGCCGAACTTGTCGGCGCGCTCGATGATGATGGTGTTGGCGCTGGGCACGTCGATGCCGGTTTCGATAATGGTCGAGGCCACCAGCACGTTGAAACGCTTGTGGTAGAAGTCGCTCATGACCTGTTCGAGGTCACGCTCGCGCATTTGCCCGTGGCCGATCGCGACGCGTGCCTCCGGCACCAGTGCCTGCAGGTCGGCGGCGCATTTCTCGATGGTCTTCACATCGTTGTGCAGGTAATAGACCTGGCCGCCGCGCAACAGCTCGCGCAGCAGCGCCTCCTTGATCACGGTGTTCTGCTGTTCCATGACAAAGGTGCGAACCGACAGCCGGCGCGCCGGCGGCGTGGCGATGATCGACAGGTCGCGCATGCCGGCGATGGACATGTTCAGCGTGCGTGGAATCGGCGTGGCGGTCAGCGTGAGAATGTCCACTTCGCTGCGCAATGCCTTGAGCTGTTCCTTCTGGCGCACGCCGAAACGGTGTTCCTCGTCGATGATGACCAGGCCCAGGTTGCTGAACTTGACGTCATCCTGCAGCAGCTTGTGGGTGCCGATGAGAATGTCGATCTTGCCCTCGGCCAGCTCGGCGATGGCGCTCTGTACTTCCTTGGCGGATTTGAAGCGGCTCATCACCTCGACCCGCACCGGCCAGTCGGCGAAGCGGTCGCGGAAGCTGTTGTAGTGCTGCTGAGCGAGCAGGGTGGTCGGCACCAGTACGCCAACCTGCCGGCCGCCATGGACGGCGATGAAGGCGGCACGCATGGCCACCTCGGTCTTGCCAAAGCCGACGTCACCACAGACCAGGCGATCCATCGGCTTGGCCGACAGCAGGTCCTCGCGTACCGCGTCGATGGCGGCCTGCTGATCGGGCGTCTCTTCGAACGGAAAGCCTGCGGCGAACGTTTCGTAGTCGACCTGCGGGTCCTTGAAGGCATAACCCTCGCGTGCGGCGCGGCGGGCGTAAATATCCAGCAGCTCGGCCGCGACATCGCGGACCTGCTCGGCCGCCTTACGCTTGGCTTTCTGCCAGGTTTCCGAGCCGAGCCGGTGCAGTGGCGCGAGCGCGTCGTCGCTGCCTGTATAGCGGGCGATCAGGTGCAGGCTGGCGACCGGTACGTAGAGCTTGGCGTCCTCAGCGTACTGCAGCAGCAGGAATTCCTGCGCCTGGCCTTCGATCTCCAGGGTGACCAGGCCCTGGTAGCGACCGACACCGTGATCAATGTGCACCACCGGCGAGCCTTCGCGCAGCTCGGTGAGGTTCTTGATGACGTTCTCGCCACCGTCGCGACTCTTCTCGCGTCGCCGGCGCTGCATGACGCGCTGACCGAACAGCGGGCTTTCCGCGACCAGTGCGACGTCGTCCAGTTGCAGGCCTTCGTCGAGCGGGGCGATGGTGATCGCCAGACGCTCCTGGCTGGCGAGGAATTCCTCCCAGCCTTCGACTTCTTGCGGGCGCAGCTTTAGACGGGCGAGCAGCTCCAGCAATACTTCGCGGCGGCCGGCTGATTCGGCAGTAAACAGCACACGCCCGGCATATTCGTCGAGGAAGCGTCGCAGCTTGCCCAGCGGTTCGCTCGCCTTGGCCTCGATTGCCAGTTCCGGCAGGGCCTGCGCGGTGAAGCGTTCGCGGCCGATGCCAGGCTCGACATCCTGTTGGCTGGCGACCACACGCGGCCAGAGCTTGAGCCGAGCGAAGCAGTCCTCCACCGGCATGAACAGCTCGGCCGGCGGCAGCAGCGGTCGCTCGGGGTCGACGCGGCGTTCTTCGTAGCGATTGCGAACGTCGCTCCAGAACTGCTCGGCGGCCTGCTCGATGCCGGGCAGGGAGAACACCTGGCTGTCTTCAGGCAGGTAGTCGAAAAGCGTCGCGGTTTCTTCGTAGAACAGCGGTAGGTAATACTCGATGCCCGCTGGGGTGATGCCGGTAGAGAGGTCCTGGTAGATCGGGCAGCGGCGGAAGTCGACGTCGAAACGCTCGCGGAAACGCGCGCGGAAGCCGGTGACTGCCTCCTTCTTCAGGGGGAACTCGCGTGCTGGCAACAGGCGGATCGACTCGACCTTGTCGATCGAGCGCTGGTTCTCCGGATCGAAGGTGCGCAGTGTCTCGATCTCGTCATCGAACAGGTCGATGCGGTAGGGCAGGGGGCTGCCCATGGGGAACAGGTCGATCAACGCGCCGCGCACGGCGAACTCGCCGTGCTCGTACACGGTGTCCACGCAGCGATAGCCGGCTGCTTCCAGGCGCAGGCGCATCTGCTCCACATCCAGCTTCTGCCCGACGTCCAGCACCAGGCTCGAACCCAGCAGGAAGCGCTTTGGCGCCAGCCTGTGTAGGGCGGTGGTGATCGGCACTACCAGNACGCCGTGGCTCAGCTCCGGTAGNTGGTAGAGGGCGGCAATGCGCTGGGAGACGATGTCCTGGTGCGGCGAGAAGATGTCGTAGGGCAGCGTTTCCCAGTCAGGAAAATGCAATACCGCCAGCTGTGGCGCGAAGAAGGCGAGTTCTTCCTGCAGGCGCTCGGCGCTNTGGCTGTCGGCAGTGAGCAGGAGCGTGAAGCGTTTGGCGTTGCTGGCTGCTTCGGCAATCGCCAGGCTTAGCGCAGCTCCTGGAAGATTGCCCCAATGTTGCTTGCCGCTGGCGGCAGGCAGGGGGGGAAGGCGCAAGACGGACACGAGTGGGCGTGGCTCCGATCAAAAAATAGGCCGCCGGGATTGTAACTATCGAGGCGCTTGGCTGTCAGTGTTTCGTCCGCTGCAGATTGCCGGCGCTAGGGTGCGCCGTCATAATGTAGCCCCTTTTCTCAGCCCCTACATGTTGGAAGGAACTGCCCGTGACTCAGAAGCCCGACCAGTGTCTTGGTGAATGGATTGACCGCGAAGCGCTCGCCGAAGCGATGATTCCGCTGATTGGTCAGCTGTATCGCAACAACAACGTGGTGACTTCGATCTACGGCCGTGGCCTGATCAATCGTTCGGTGATCGCCATCCTCAAGGCACACCGTTTCGCCCGTCACCGCATCGCCGACGAAACCGAGCTGTCGGTGCACGACACCTTCCAGATCCTCAAGACGATGAGCGAAATGAACCTGGGCGCCGCTTCGGTGGACCTGGGCAAGCTGGTCGCCAAGTACAAGGAAGNGGGCAACGGTCGCAATCTCGAGCAGTTCGTCCGTGAAGAGCTGGCTGAGGTGGCCGACAAGCGTCACGCCGCAGCTGGTCACAANGGCACTGACGTGGTTCTCTACGGTTTCGGCCGTATCGGCCGTCTGCTGGCGCGTATCCTGATCGAGAAAACCGGTGGTGGCGACGGCCTGCGCCTGCGCGCCATCGTCGTGCGCAAGGGCGCGGACAACGATCTGGTCAAGCGTGCCAGCCTGCTGCGTCGCGACTCGGTGCATGGTCCTTTCGATGGCACCATCACCATTGACGAAGAGAACAGCACCATCACCGCCAACGGCAACCTGATCCAGGTGATCTACTCCAACGATCCGTCCTCGGTGGATTACACCCAGTACGGCATCGAGAACGCGCTGCTTGTCGACAACACTGGCAAGTGGCGTGACGCCGAAGGCCTGGGTCAGCACCTCAAGTGCCCGGGTGTTGCTCGCGTCGTATTGACCGCGCCGGGCAAGGGTGAGCTGAAGAACATCGTGCATGGCATCAACCATGGCGATATCACCGCCGATGACAAGATCATCTCCGCCGCATCCTGCACCACCAACGCCATCGTGCCGGTGCTCAAGGCGGTGAACGATCAGTACGGCATCGTCAACGGTCACGTGGAAACGGTGCATTCGTACACCAACGATCAGAACCTGATCGACAACTTCCACAAGGGCAGTCGTCGTGGTCGCAGCGCTGCGCTGAACATGGTGATCACCGAAACGGGTGCCGCCACCGCTGCAGCCAAGGCGCTGCCGGTGCTCAAAGGCAAGCTGACTGGCAACGCGATCCGCGTCCCGACGCCGAACGTGTCCATGGCAATTCTCAACCTGAACCTGGAGAAGGCCACCAGTCGCGAAGAGATCAACGAGTACCTGCGCCAGATGGCCATGCACTCGGATCTGCAGAAACAGATCGACTTCGTCAACTCGCAGGAAGTTGTATCCACTGATTTCGTCGGATCGCGCCATGCTGGCGTGGTGGATGCCGAAGCGACCATTTGCAACGACAACCGTGTCGTGCTTTACGTCTGGTACGACAACGAGTTCGGCTACAGCTGTCAGGTCGTGCGGGTGATGGAAGACATGGCAGGGGTTAACCCGCCAGCCTTCCCGCGCTAAACGCTGCGGACGGTGAAATCGAAACGGGAGCCTCGGCTCCCGTTTCGCGTTTCTGGGCGGTAGTAATAGCGCGAGCTGCCGGGGTTGAGCGGCCGAGCGGTCGGCTCGATTTCGTGCGCCGCTAATTTTGCTTCTCTTGTTTCGAGTCAAAAATCCGCAATGCTTGGGTGGTCAGTCAAGGTCCGCGACCTCTATAATCGGGCGGATTTTTTACCTGGGTCCGCGACATGGTGTCGCGTCAATAACGTATTGGCGCGCGCGGCGCAATCCTACTTTGCGCCATGCCGCTGGGCCTGCAAAAAAAGCTTTCTAAAATCAGTGGTTAGGCAAACCGATGATCAATATAAAACGAGGGCTTGATTTGCCCATAGCCGGTGCGCCGGCGCAGCGTATCGAGGCCGGCAGGCCCGTGCGCAGCGTCGCCGTCGTCGGCTTCGACTATCCGACCATGAAGCCAACCATGGCTGTTCAGGTCGGTGATCGGGTTAAGCTGGGGCAGATCCTTTTTTCCGACAAGAAGTCCGAAGGCGTGCATTACACCGCGCCCGGCGCCGGTGTCGTCAGTGCAGTTCACCGCGGCGAAAAGCGCGTGCTGCAATCGGTGGTCATCGACCTCGAGGGCGATGAAGAGGTCACCTTCACGAGCTATTCGCCAGCCCAGCTGGATGGTCTGAGCGGCGAGCAGGTGCGTGAAAACCTGCAGCAGTCAGGCCTGTGGACCGCGCTGCGCACGCGCCCGTTCAGCAAGGTGCCGGCCGTCGATGCCACGCCTGCCTCGATTTTCGTGACCGCGATCGACACGCATCCGCTGGCAGCCGATCCGGCGATCATCATCGCTGAACAGCCTGAAGCCTTTGAAGCCGGACTCAAGGTCCTGACTAATCTGGCCAAGGTGTTCCTGTGCAAGGCGCCAAATGCCTCGTTGCCAGGCGAGTCCCTGGCCAAGGTTCAGGTCGAAAGCTTCAACGGTCCGCATCCTGCCGGGCTGGCTGGTACCCACATCCATTTCCTCGACCCGGTAAGCGCCAGCAAAAGCGTCTGGACCATCGGTTATCAGGACGTGATTGCCGTGGGCAAGCTGTTCACCAGTGGGCGTTTGTCGGTGGAGCGCGTTGTCGCCCTGGCCGGCCCGGTGGTCGAGCAGCCACGTCTGGTACGTGCCCGTCTCGGTGCCAACCTCGACGAACTGACCGCCGGTGAGCTGCAACCCGGAGCCAATCGCGTCGTTTCCGGCTCGCTGCTGGGTGGTCGTACCGCCCATGGTGCGTTCGCCTACCTTGGTCGCTACCACCAGCAGGTTTCCTGCCTGCGTGAGGGCAAGGAGCGCGAGATGCTCCATTACATGCGCCCGGGCGTCGACAAGCATTCGATCCTCAACATCTATATCTCCAAGCTGATGGCCGGCAAGAAGTTCGCCTTCTCTACCTCCACCAACGGCAGCCCACGGGCGATGGTGCCGGTAGGTAACTACGAAGAGGTCATGCCGCTGGACGTCCTGCCGACCCAGTTGCTGCGTGCACTGATCGTGGGTGACACCGAAGTGGCGCAGAAACTCGGTTGCCTGGAGCTGGATGAAGAAGATCTGGCGCTGTGCAGCTATGTCTGTGCCGGGAAATACGAATACGGCCCGATCCTGCGGGACAATCTGACCCGCATCGAGAAGGAGGGTTAAGGNATGGGCATTCGCGCATTCCTCGACAAGATCGAGCATCATTTCGAAAAAGGCGGCAAGTACGAGAAGTGGTACGCGCTTTACGAAGCGGCCGACACNTTCCTCTATCGTCCCGGCAGCGTCACCAAGACCACGGCCCACGTGCGCGACGGCATCGACCTCAAGCGCATGATGATCACCGTCTGGATGTGTACCTTCCCGGCGATGTTCTTCGGCATGTGGAACACCGGCTACCAGGCCAACCTGATCTTCGCGCAGAGCCCTGATCTGCTCGCAGCTCAGGAAGGCTGGCGCTTCGGTCTGATCGGCGCACTGGCGGGCTTCGATCCGAACAGTCTCTGGGATAACTTCATCCAGGGCGCAGCCTACTTCCTTCCGATCTACGCGGTGACCTTCATCGTCGGTGGGTTCTGGGAAGTGCTGTTCGCTTCGATCCGCAAGCATGAGGTCAACGAAGGCTTCTTCGTTACGTCCGTGCTGTTTGCCCTGATCCTGCCGCCGAGCATTCCGCTATGGCAGGTCGCGCTGGGTATCAGCTTCGGCGTAGTAATCGGCAAGGAAATCTTCGGTGGTACCGGCAAGAACTTCCTGAACCCGGCGCTTACTGCGCGGGCGTTCCTGTTCTTCGCCTACCCGGCACAGATGTCCGGTGACGGCGTCTGGACTGCGGTCGATGGCTATGCCGGCGCAACTGCGCTGAGCCTCGGCTTCGTCGGCGGTATCGAAAACGTGATCGACAACGGCATCACCTGGATGGACGCCTTCGTCGGTACCATTCATGGCTCGATCGGTGAAACCAGCACGCTGGCGATCTTCATCGGCGGCGTGATCCTGATCGGTAGCAAGATTGCCTCCTGGCGCATCGTTTCCGGTGTGATGCTCGGCATGATCGGTCTGAGCTTCCTGTTCAACCTGATCGGTTCCGACACCAACCCGCTGTTCGCCATGCCCTGGTACTGGCACATGGTCGTCGGTGGCTTCGCCTTCGGCATGATCTTCATGGCGACCGACCCGGTGTCGGCCTCCATGACCAATACCGGCAAGTGGGTGTTCGGCATCCTGATCGGTGTGATGGTCGTGCTGATCCGCGTGGTCAACCCCGCCTTCCCGGAAGGCATGATGCTGGCGATCCTGTTCGCCAACCTGTGTGCGCCGCTGATTGACCATTTCGTCATTCAGGCCAATATCAAGCGGAGGCTGGCACGTAATGTCTAGTCAGAAAGAATCCACCGTTCGCACGCTGACGGTAGCCCTGTTGGTCTGCCTGGTGTGCTCCATCTTCGTGGCTGGCGCCGCCGTGGCGCTTCGCCCGACTCAGCAGGAAAACCGTCTGCTGGACAAGCAGCGCAGCATCCTGGCGATCGCCGGTCTGGGCGAGGCGGGCATGTCCGGTAATCAGGTCAAGCAGTTGTTCAACGAGCGCATCGTCGCCCGTCTGGTCGATCTGGAAACCGGCAAGTTCAGCGATGAATTCGAAGCCAAGACCTTCGATCCGCTCGCCGCTGCCAAGGACCCTGCGCTTTCCCAGGCGCTGCCTGGGGAGCAGGATATTGCCTCGATCAAGCGTCGCGAGCGTTACAGCACCGTTTATATCGTCGAAGGGCAGGGCGAGGGCGAGATCGATACGCTGATCCTGCCGGTTCGCGGCTACGGTCTCTGGTCGACGCTCTATGGCTTCATGGCAGTCGAGGGTGACCTGAATACCGTTGCCGGCTTCGGCTTCTACCAGCACGGTGAAACCCCGGGCCTTGGCGGTGAGGTCGACAATCCGAAGTGGCGCGGCATGTGGCCCGG
>JGI25317J35169_1001518_pt1 | contig 12768 bp, 11 predicted proteins | sample AutmiccommunBRH5_FD_35169 | JGI IMG/M metagenome (IMG submission 35169) | reverse complement strand
GGGTAGCGAATGGCTTCGCGAGGACGGCATGCCACGTCGGCGTCTCGGTGATCCGGCAGCCGAACCGACAGACCCGGCCGCCATCGAGCAGCTCGGGGCTGGCGACGTGGCGTTGTTCAAGGGGGAGAAATGGCTGGGTAACGAAGGCGCCGGGATCATTCACCGCTCGCCGCAGGCGACCAGCACCGAGCGCCGCCTGATCCTGACGCTGGACTGGCTGGCCTGAAGCAGAAGGGCCGACAGCCGCAGCTGCGGCCCTCCGGATCGACGACCGATCAGGCCGCCATCTTTTCGCACTCTTCAGCGCACTTGCGACAGGCTTCGGCGCAGGCCTGGCAATGGTCGTGCTGGTGCTTGCCGCACTCCTCGGCACAGTCGCGGCAGACCTGCGCACAGAGCTTGCAGAAGGCTTTGGCATAGGCGCTGTCGCGGGTCATCAGCACCGCCGCGATCGCACACATGTCGGCGCAGTCACGATCGAGCTCGATGCAGCGCGCCATCATCTTCACGTCGTCCTCGCGCAGGCAGGAGGCCGCGCAGGTCTCGCAGACCAGGGCGCAATTGGAACAGGCCTGGATGCATGACTGGTAACTGGAGTTGAGCATGGTGTTTCCTCCTTTCTCTAGCCGGTAGGAAGTGGCTCTGGTAGGTGCCACTGACTTCAGGCGCGAGCCACGCCTTACTAAGTAGGGGTCCGAGGCGGCCGCATAAGTTCAGCCCGTTGGCCGGATGGTCATGGCCGCCCGGCCTTTGCGACGACTCCGACGCGGCTACAATGCTCGCCTCGTTGCGCTATCCGGAAGCCACATTTCTCATGCCCTTCACCCTGTCCGCGCCGTGCGAACTGCTGGAAGTCATCAGCAAGAGCCGTTTCCTGGCCAAGGCCGCACCGGTGCAAAGTCCGGAAGAAGCGCAGGCATTCATCCAGGCGGTCAGCGATCCGACCGCTACGCATAACTGCTGGGCGTGGAAGATCGGCAATCAATACCGCTTCAGCGATGACGGCGAGCCCGGCGGTACGGCGGGAAGACCAATGCTCACGGCCATAGAAGGGCAGGATTTCGATCGGGTTGCGGTGGTGGTGATCCGCTGGTTCGGCGGCACCAAGCTAGGCACCGGCGGCCTCGCCCTACGGTGGCACCACCGCCAAATGTCTGCAGGCCGGCGAGCACAGCGAACTGGTCTCGCGCTCGCGCTGCCGCTGTCATTGCCGCTTCGCCGAACTGGCGCTGCTCAAGGCGCGCCTGGGGGATTTCGAAGCGCTGCTGGAAGCCGAGCATTTCGATGCCGAAGGCGCGACGCTGGAGATTGCCCTTCCCGCCGCTCAGCTGCAGCCGCTGGAAAGATTGCTTGCTGATATCACCCGCGGTCGTAGCCAGTTGGAAACGTCGGACTAGAGCCTGCGTTGCCCACAAATACTGTGGAAGCAATTGTGGATAACATTTGTATGGTGTGCTGCGAAGCGCCTGCCACGGGGGCTGCAGAAATCTGTACATTTTTTAATCAGAGCGCCTTGCAGACCCGCCACTATCACGTTAAACGCTTGAATTGCAGTGTTTTTTGACTGAGCGGTCGCGCGATGACGCAATGCCATCAATCGCGTTCTGCCAGCTGCCAGTTATGCCCGATTCGCGTGGAGAAGTATGTGGATAACATTGGGAACAACCTTGCCAGGCCGCGCCGTGCTTGGCTCGCAGACCGCTGGTCAAATATTCGCCAAATGAAACGGAGGCTTCATCGCACTGTCATCGACGCCTGCTAGGCACGGCAAACAGCCGATGGCCATATCCGGATGCGACAACCCATCGCTAGAATGCCCCCACACCCGCAAGACGAGAATTTCGCGATGCACGACTGGCTCAACAATCTGCCCAAGGCCGAACTCCACTTGCACCTGGAGGGCTCGCTGGAGCCTGAACTGATGTTCCGCCTGGCCGAGCGCAACAAGATCGCCCTGCCCTGGAACGACGTCGAGGCGCTGCGCAGCGCCTACAACTTCGGCAACCTGCAGGAGTTCCTCGATCTCTACTACGCTGGCGCCGACGTGCTGCGTACCGAGCAGGACTTCTACGACCTGACCTGGGCCTACCTGCAGAAGTGCGAAGAGCAGAACGTGGTACATACCGAGCCCTTCTTCGACCCGCAGACCCACACCGACCGCGGCGTGCCGTTCGAGGCAGCGCTCAATGGCATCAGCGCGGCGCTGGCCGACGGCCGTGAACTGCTGGGCATCAGCAGCGGGCTGATTCTCAGCTTCCTGCGCCATCTGCCGGAAGAAGAAGCCTTCAAGACGCTGGAACAGGCGCTGCCCTATCGCAATGCCTTCTTCGCCGTCGGCCTCGACAGCTCCGAGGTCGGCCATCCGCCGAGCAAGTTCCAGCGCGTGTTCGACAAGGCGCGTGGCGAAGGCTTGCTGACCGTTGCCCATGCCGGCGAAGAGGGCCCGCCGGAATACATCTGGCAGGCGCTCGATCTGCTCAAGGTCAGCCGCATCGACCATGGCGTGCGCGCCGCGGAAGACCCGAAGCTGATCGCACGGCTGATCGAGGAGCAGATTCCGCTCACGGTCTGCCCGCTGTCCAACACCAAGCTCAAGGTGTTCGCCGACATGCGCCAGCACAACATCCTCGACCTGCTGGAGCAGGGCGTGAAAGTCACGGTGAATTCCGACGACCCGGCCTACTTCGGCGGCTACGTGACGGAGAACTTCATCGCGCTGCACGAGAGCCTGGGCATGACCGAAGCGCAGGCTCGCCGCCTGGCGCAGAACAGTCTGGACGCACGGCTGGCCTATTGAGCCATTCGTCGGCGCAAGGCCGACCTGCGACACCATGGCTCGCCACGCGAGCCATGGCTGCGCCTAGACTGAGCGGCGCCAACTTGCGAGGAGATCGCCATGAACATTCTCGTCCGCCGCCTGACGCCCTATCCCGACAGCGCCTGGCAGGTCTGCCTGGACCGCCAGCGCGTCACCTTCCGCAGCGAGGCTGAGGCACGCGCCTTCGTCGAAACCCTGCAGCGACGCCTGCAGGCGCCGCATCGCCTGCCACTGAGCGCCTGATACTTCACTCCGTGCTGGCGCGCGCCGTGCCATAGGCGACGAGCGTCGCCAGCAGCCCGCACAGGCTCATGATTGCCGCCAGCGGCACCGCTGTGCCGTTGTGCAAAGCGCCTATCGCCGAAGCGGCAATCGCCGCGATGGCAAACTGCAAACTGCCAAGCAGAGCCGAAGCACTGCCGGCATTGGCACGCTGGTCGGCCATGGCGCAGGCGGTGGCGTTCGGCAACAGACAGCCCAGGCAGGACACGCAGCAGAACAGCGGGATCAGCAACGGCCAGAGCGATTCGGGCTGCGCGGCGGCGACCGCCAGCAGCGCCAGCGCACTGCCGAAGAAGAACCACACCCAGCGCCGCACCCAGAATTCCGGCCCGCGCCAGCGCACCAGCCGCACGTTCACCTGCGCCATCAGAATGAAGCCCGCGGCATTGATGCCGAACAGCCAGCCGAAATGCTCGGGCTTGACGCCATACAGCTCGATGAAGACGAACGGCGAACCGGTGATGTAGGCGAACATCCCCGCCATGCACAGCGCGCCGGTCAGCACGTGGCCCATGAAGAACCGATCGCGGAACAGCCGCAGGTACTGTCCCAGCGCACCGGACATCGGCTGGCGCGGCAGCCCGGCCGGATAGGTTTCCGGTAGCCAGAGCGTGACCGCCACCAGGCAGATTGCGCTGAACAGCGTCAGCAGGATGAAGATCGATGGCCAACCGAAGGTAGCCAGCAACGCGCCGCCCGCCACTGGCGCGAGGATCGGCGCCAGGCCCATCACCAGCATCAGCTGCGAGAACACCTTGGCGCTGGTCATCGGATCGCACAGGTCGCGCACCACGGCACGCGCCACCACCATGCCGGCACAGCCGCCGAGCGCCTGGACGAAGCGCACGCCGATCAGCCAGTCCATGGACGGCGCGAAGGCGCTCGCCAGCGAGGCCAGGGTAAACAGGGTCACGCCGACCAGCAGCGGCCCACGCCGGCCGTAGCGATCGGCCAGCGGGCCATAGACCAGCTGACCGATGGCCAGACCGATGAAATAGGCAGCCAGCGACAGTTGGACATGGTCGACGCTGGTATCGAAGGACTCCGCCAGCAAGGGAAAGGCCGGCAGGTACATGTCGATGGCCAGGGGGCCGAACGCACTGAGCGCGCCCAGGATGAGGAGAATCCGCAGAGACATCAGAAGCTCGCAAGCAGGAAAGAGAAGGTGGCGCGAGGGCCACTCGGTGGACCGTTACCTCGTTCGAGGGTTTGCACCGGCGTGCAAGATGCTGTTACATACACCGCCGCTTGTAAACATGCATCGCGACGAGATGCCTCGCTACACTGGTCGCCTCCAACGCTGCTGGATGCCCGAAGCAGCCGCTATCTGCCGAACCTGCCCCATGCGCCGAACCAAAGAAGAAGCCGAGAAGACCCGCATCGCCATCCTCGCCTCCGCCGAGCGGCTGTTTCTGGACAAGGGCGTGGCCCACACCAGCCTCGACCAGATCGCCCGGGATGCCGGGGTGACACGCGGTGCGGTGTACTGGCACTTTCAGAACAAGGCGCACCTGTTTCACGAGATGCTCAACCAGATTCGCCTGCCACCGGAGCAGATGAACGAGCGCCTCTGCACCTGCGATCAGCAGCAGCCGCTGCAATCCCTGATCGCCCTGCGCAACCTGACGGTCGAGGCCATCAGCACCCTGGCCAGCAACGAGCAGAAGCGTCGCATCTTCACCATCTTGCTGCACAAGTGCGAATTCACCGACGAACTGCGCGAAGCCGAGGAACGTCACCACGCCTTTATCAACCAATTCATCGATCTGTGCGAAAACCTCTTGCGCAACGCCTCGNCCTGCCTGCGNCCCGGCGTCACGCCGCGGCTCGCCGCGCTGTCGCTGCATGCCCTGGTGGTCGGACTGTTCACCGACTGGACGCGNGANACCGAACTGTTCGCCCCAGAGGTCGATACCAGGGCGCTGATCGACCCGCTGTTCCGCGGCCTGGTCCGCGACTGGCCGGACGATCCCGACCAGCCTGCCGCGTGAGCGATCAGCTCACCTGATAACCCTCTTCGCTGATCGCCTGGCGAATCGCCTGCTCGCTGGCGCTGCTCTGGACCTGCACCGTTCCGGCCGCCAGGTCCACCTGCACCTGCGCCTGCGGGTCCAGCGCCTGGATGGCCTGGGTTACCGCACGCTCGCAGTGGCTGCAGGTCATTCCGCTCACGTTGAATACTTGCATCGTCGCTCTCCTCGTCTGCTGAAGGCGCCGATTCTCGACCTTGCCACCCGGGCAAGGTCAAGGCACCTGCTGTCGCAGATCATGGTGTTGACCTTGCCATAGGGTTAAGGTCGATCCTGCAGCCATCNCAATCCGAGGAGTCACTGCCATGTCCAGCGCCACCCATACGCTGCCGGTCAGCGGTATGACCTGCGCCAGCTGCGCCGGCCGCGTCGAACGNGCCCTGCTCAAGGTGCCGGGCGTCGCCGCGGCCAACGTCAANCTGGCCAANGAACAGGTGCGNNTCGAAGGCGATGACCTGGGTGTGGCGACGCTGATCGAGGCCGTGGAAAAGGCCGGCTACGGCGTACCGCTGCAGAGCATCGAGCTGAACATCGAGGGCATGACCTGCGCCAGCTGTGTCGGCCGGGTCGAACGCGCCCTGCTCAAGGTGCCCGGCGTGCGCAGCGCCGCGGTGAACCTGGCCAGCGAGCGCGCGCATGTCGAGGTGATCGGCACGCCGGACCCCGCCGTGCTGATCCAGGCGATCGAGGCCGCCGGCTACAAGGCGAGCGCCGGCGACCAGCAGCGCCCCGAACAGGATGCCGCGCGACGCCTGCAGCGTGAACGCTGGGCGGTGATCGCCGCCCTGTTGCTGGCCGCACCGCTGGTGCTGCCGATGTTCGGCGAACTGTTCGGGCAGCACTGGATGCTGCCAGCGTGGCTCCAGTTCCTGCTCGCCACCCCAGTGCAGTTCATCCTCGGCGCACGCTTCTACGTGGCCGGCTGGAAGGCGGTGCGTGCTGGCGCCGGCAACATGGACCTGCTGGTCGCCATCGGCACCAGCGCCGGTTATGGCCTGAGCCTCTATCAATGGTGGGCGACGCCGGCCGGGCAGATGCCACACCTGTATTTCGAGGCCTCGGCGGTGGTGATCGCCCTGGTGCTGCTGGGCAAATACCTGGAAAGCCGCGCCAAGCGCCAGACCAGCGCCGCCATTCGTGCGCTCGAAGCCTTGCGCCCAGACCGCGCGACGCGGGTAGTCGACGGCCGCGAGGAAGATGTCGCCATCGCCGCGCTGCGCCTGGACGACCTGGTGATGGTCAAGCCCGGCGAGCGTTTCCCGGTGGACGGTGAAGTGGTCGAGGGCGAGAGCCAGGCCGACGAAGCGCTGATCAGTGGCGAAAGCCTGCCAGTGAACAAGGCGCCAGGCGACCGCATCACCGGCGGCGCGATCAATGGCGAGGGCAGGCTGCTGGTGCGCACCACTGCGCTCGGTGGCGAGACCGTGCTGGCGCGGATCATCCGCCTGGTGGAAGACGCCCAGGCAGCCAAGGCGCCGATCCAGAAGCTGGTGGACAAGGTCAGCCAGGTGTTCGTCCCGGCGGTACTGGTGATCGCCGTATTCACCCTGATCGGCTGGCTGCTGACTGGCGCGCCGGTCGAGGTCGCGCTGATCAACGCCGTGGCCGTGCTGGTCATCGCCTGCCCCTGCGCCCTGGGTCTGGCCACGCCGGCGGCGATCATGGCCGGCACCGGCGTGGCCGCGCGCCACGGCATCCTGATCAAGGACGCCGAGGCGCTGGAAGTCGCCCATGCGGTCACGGCCGTGGCCTTCGACAAGACCGGCACGCTCACCTCGGGCAAGCCGCAGATCATCCACCTGCATGCCGTGGACGGCGACGAAGCGCGGATACTGCGCCTGGCCGGCGCCCTGCAGCGGGGCAGCGAACACCCGCTGGCGCGCGCCGTGCTGGAGCGCTGCGAAGCCGACGGCATCGCCGTGCCGGATGTACAGAAGAGCCAGGCCCTGAGCGGCCGCGGCATCGCCGGAACGCTGGATGGTCAGCAGCTGGCGCTGGGCAACCGGCGCATGCTCGAAGAGTACGGCCTGCAGCCGGGCGAGCTGCTGGAAACCGCCCAGCGCTGGGAAGCCGAGGGTCGCACCCTCTCCTGGCTGGTGGAGCATGCGCCCGAGCCGCGTATCCTCGGCCTGTTCGCTTTTGGTGACAGCCTCAAGGACGGCGCCGCAGCAGCGATTGCCGGGCTCGCGGCGCGGCATATCCGCAGCCACCTGATCACCGGCGACAACCGTGGCAGCGCGCGGGTGGTGGCCGAAGCGCTGCACATCGATGACGTGCATGCCGAGGTGCTGCCAGCGGACAAGGCCGCCACCGTGGCGGAGCTGAAGAAGGGCGGCGCGGTGGTGGCGATGGTCGGCGACGGCATCAACGATGCCCCGGCCCTGGCCGCAGCGGATGTCGGCATCGCCATGGGTGGCGGTACCGATGTGGCCATGCACGCCGCCGGCATCACCCTGATGCGCGGCGATCCGCGGCTGGTACCGGCGGCGCTGGAAATCAGCCGGCGCACCTACCGCAAGATCCAGCAGAACCTGTTCTGGGCCTTCATCTACAACCTGGTGGGCATTCCGCTCGCCGCCTTCGGCTTTCTCAGCCCGGTGGTGGCTGGCGCGGCGATGGCCCTGTCGAGCGTCAGCGTGGTGAGCAACGCCCTGCTGCTGCGTTCCTGGAAGCCGGAAGAATGATCGGGAGCACGCCATGAACATTGGTCAGGCAGCCAAGCACAGTGGCCTCACGGCGAAGATGATCCGCTACTACGAATCCATCGGCCTGCTCACGCCGGCCGGGCGTGGCGCCAATGGCTATCGCCACTACAACGAGCGCGACCTGCATCAGCTGGCNTTCATCCGCCGCGCCCGTGACCTGGGTTTCTCGCTGGAGGAGGTCGGCAAGCTGCTGGCGCTGTGGCAGGACCGTCAGCGCGCCAGCGCCGACGTGAAAGCCCTGGCCGGCGCGCACATCGACGAGCTGAACCGCAAGATCGCCGAGCTGGTCGGCCTGCGCGACACCCTGCAGGAGCTGGTCGACCACTGCCAGGGCGATGATCGCCCGGACTGCCCGATCCTGCAGGGCATCGAAAGCGGCTGCTGCAGCGCCCNGTCATCCCGTCCCTCCCCAATCACTGCGCCTGGCAAAGGCTGATGCCAACGCGGGCAGCCCCGGCCCGCGCCCCCTGCTCCAGCATTCGCTGCGACCATTCCTCGATTTACATTCAAGTTCGTATGCTCGCGGCCGAAAGAGGGCCCGAAGACACCCGCGGGCCGCCGGCAAGGCACCCGCTCGGATCGAACTATTCATCTGATTGGAATGACATGAACAACTGGTTTGCAAACATCGGCGTCAGCAGGAAGCTCGCACTGGGCTTCGGTGCCGTGCTGATCTTGACCCTCATCCTCGCCTGGAACGGCTGGGGCAGCCTCGGCAGTGTCATCCAGCGCAGCGGCTGGATGACCGAAATCTCATTGCTGAACAAGACGCTGACCGACCTGCGTATCGCCCGCCTGCAATTCATGCTGGCCAATGGTGACAACGAATCCACCGAGCGTCTGGACAAGAACCTGGGCATCTACCTCGCCCAGCAGACCAAGCTGCTGGAGACCTTCAAGAACCCGGTCAACGTCGCCCAGCTCAAGGAGCAGGCCGGCTACAACGCGCAGTATCAGAATTCGCTGAACGACATGCGCAAGGCCTATGCCCAGGCCAACGCCTCGCGGCAGATCATCGACCAGGCCGCAGGCCGTCTGAGCGAGCTGATGGCTGGCGTGAACCGTCAGGTGCTGCAGCTCTCGGACTATGACGAGGGCCGTTTCGCACAATTCCAGGCGATCACCCAGATCGAAGACGACGTGCAGCGTGCGCAGTACCTGCTGCGCGTCTACATGAGCAGCCCGGGTGCCGAGGCGGCGAAGGCGATCTACGCCCAGCTCGACGCCGCGCAGGCCACCCTCGGCCGTCATGCCGGCGCACTGGACGCCGACAGCGGCGCGGCGCTGCAGCAGATGCGCACGGTGCTCGGCGAGTACCGCAGCGCCATCGAGGCGCTGGAGAAGGCCACCCAGGCAATCGCCAAGGCGCGCCAGGAGATGACCGACCAGCAGAAGGAAATCGTCCGTATCAGCGACTCGCTCTACCAGTTCCAGCTCGACCAGCTCGACGTGGAAAGCGCCGCAGCACGCACGCGTCTGATCGTCAGCGCGCTGCTGGCCCTGGTGCTGGGCATGCTGGCCGCCTGGCTGATCACCCGGCAGATCATCCTGCCGCTGCGTGCCACCCTGGCCGACGTCGAGCGCATCGCCTCCGGCGACCTCAGCGCCACCGCACAGGTTCAGCGCCGCGACGAGCTGGGCGTGCTGCAGCGCGGCATCCAGCAGATGGGCTCGACCCTGCGCGAGCTGATCGGCGGCATCCGCGATGGTGTCAGCCAGATCAGCGCCGCCGCCGAGGAGCTCTCGGCCGTCACCCAGCAGACCAGCGCCGGCGTGAACAGCCAGAAGGAAGAAACCGATCAGGTCGCCACCGCCATGCACGAGATGTCGGCGACCGTTCAGGAAGTCGCGCGCAATGCCGAACAGGCCGCGCTGGCAGCCACCGAGGCGGACGGCGAAGCCCGGGAAGGCGATCGCGTGGTCACCGAGGTGGTCACCCAGATCGAACGCATGGCCAGCGCCGTGGTGCGCTCCACCGAGGCGATGACCGCACTGCAGCAAGAGAGCGACAAGATCGGCAGCGTGATGAACGTGATTCGGGCGGTGGCCGAGCAGACCAACCTGCTGGCGCTCAACGCCGCCATCGAAGCCGCCCGTGCCGGCGAGGCCGGACGCGGATTCGCCGTGGTCGCCGACGAGGTCCGCGGCCTGGCGCAGCGNACGCAGAANTCCACCGAGGAAATCGAAGGGCTGGTNGCNGCNCTNCAGAACGGCACCCAGCAGGTTGCCTCGATCATGCACACCAGCCGCGACCTGACCGACAGCGGCGTCGAGCTGGCGCGCCGTGCCGGTGCGTCGCTGGGCAGCATCACCCGCACCGTGTCGAACATCCAGGCGATGAACCAGCAGATCGCCGCGGCCGCCGAGGAGCAGAGCGCGGTGGCCGAGGAGATCAGCCGCAGCGTGGTGAACGTGCGCGATGTGTCGGAACAGACCGCCGCCGCCAGCGAGGAAACCGCGGCGTCGAGCACCGAGCTGGCCCGTCTGGGCGGTCAGTTGCAGTCGATGGTGAGCCGCTTCCGGCTCTGACGGAACCTCGCGAGGCAGGCCCTGCCTCGCGGTGGAAGGCTCAGCTGGCCTGGGATTGCAGGTAATTCTGCAGACCGATGCGGTCGATCAGGCCGAGCTGCTGCTCCAGCCAGTAGGCGTGGTCTTCCTCGGTGTCGTGCAGCTGCAGCGCCAGCATGTCGGGTCGGGTAGTCGCCGTGCTGTTCGGCCAGCGCGATGCCCTGGGCCAGCGCGGCGCGCACCTTGTACTCCAGCGCCAGATCGTTGCGCAGCATGTCCGGCACAGTGTGCCCCGGATTGATCGGCTCCGGCGTCATGTCCGGGGTGCCTTCGAGAAAGAGGATGCGCTGCAACAGTGCATCGGCGTGCTGCGTCTCTTCTTCCATCTCGTGATTGATACGCTCGTAGAGCTTGCTGAAGCCCCAGTCGGCGTACATCCGCGAATGCAGGAAATACTGATCGCGCGCCGCCAGTTCGCCGCGCAACAGCTCCTTCAGATAGTCGATTACCGGTGCCTGGCCTTGCATTGCGTATTCCCCATGAGTGATGCGCCTTCAACAGCGGGCAAGCATCCCCGCTGAGTTCACGACGGTCAAGCGCTGCAGAGCCGCAGCCGCGCCCCCTTGAGTGTGGCAGAGCCTCGGCAGAAGTCGACCGCCCGGTCACATGCTTGTGCGCGCATTGCCGGCGAACTCCTGCGCAGACGCGGGGCTCTACTGTCAGTCCCAACGGGTGCCAGCGCGCCCGCAACGCCGATCAGACAGGAGCCCCGATGACGTCGACGCGAGCATTCCCAGTGTCCCGTGCCTGGTTGACGATCATCGTCTGTGCGCTGCCGCTGCTCGGTGGTTGCTCCTCGGAAGCCGAGCCGGCACCCGAGCCGCCACGGGTGGCCCTGGTCGAGCCGTTGCAGGCGGCCGAGCCGCAAGCCGAGGCGCTGCGCTTCTCCGGCGTGGTGCAGAGCGTGACCTCCACGCAACTGTCATTCGAGGTGGCCGGGCGTATCGAGCGCATCCTGGTCGACGAAGGCACGCGGGTGCGCCGCGGGCAGGCGCTGGCACAGCTGGATCGCACCGACTATCGCCTGCAGATGCGCGAAGCCGAGGCACGCCTGCGTCAACTGGAAGCGGATCTGGCGCGCAAGCGCACGCTGCTCGCCGAGGGCATTCTCGCCCCCGCCGCCATCGAAGCGCTGCAAGCCAACACCGTGGCCGCACGGGTGGCGCGCGACAGCGCCCAGCGCGACCTCGATCACAGCACGCTGAACGCGCCGTTCGATGGCGTGGTGGCGCGCCGCCTGGCCGAGCCGGACATGGTGGTCGCGGTAGGCACGCCGGTATTCGAGATGCAGGACAACCGCCATATCGAAGTCAGCGTCGACCTGCCGGAAAGCGCAGCGCTGAGCATCCCGCTCGGGCCCGAGCTCAAGGCCGAGGCTGAACTGGTGATCGCCGATCTGCGTCTGCCGCTGCGCTACAAGGAGCACAGCACTCAGCCACGCGAAGGCGCGCGCACCTACCGTCTGGTGCTGCAGGGTGAGCCACCGGAGGATTTCAATCTGCTGCCGGGCATGGCCATGCGCGTCAGCATCGAACGTCCGGCGCAGCCGCAGACGACCCGCGACGCCTTTCGCCTGCCGTTGTCGGCGCTGCAGACCGGCAGCGACGGCCAGCACTTCATCTGGCAGGCCGACGACGGCCGCGCCCGGCGGCTGGCCGTGGACCTGCAGCAGGTTGAAGGCGATCAGGCACTGATCCGTGGCGAGGGCCTGCAGGCGCAGCTGCCGATCATCGTCGCTGGCGGCAGCAAGCTGCACGACGATCAGCCGATCGAAGCGAAGGAGCGGAACTGAGCCGATGGATTTCGCCCGCTACGCCATCACCCGCCCGGTCAACATCTGGATTCTGATACTGATCTGCCTGCTCGGCGGCACCCTCGCCTTCTTCGAGATCGGCCGCCTGGAAGACCCNGANTTCACCATCAAGCAGGCCATCGTCAACGTGCAGTATCCCGGCGCCACGGCGCTGGAGGTCGAACAGCAGGTGACCGAGCCGCTGGAGAGCGCGATCCAGCAGATGTCGCAGATCAAGGAGNTNCGCTCGCGCTCGATGCCGGGCATCGCCGAGCTCCGCGTNGAGATGCAGGANCGCTACGACGGCGATGCCCTGCCGCAGATATGGGACGAGCTGCGCAACAAGATCGACGATGCCCAGGGCGACCTGCCNCCGGGGATCGAACCGCCGCAGGTCAACGATGATTTCGGCGACGTCTACGGCATCTTCTATGCGCTGACCGGCGACGGACTGACGCTCAAGGAGCTGCACGAAACGGCCAAGGACCTGCGCCGCGCCCTGCTCACTGCCGACGGCGTCGGCAAGGTGGAAATCGCGGGCGTGCAGGAGGAGCGCATCCTCGTCGAAGTCGA
>JGI25317J35169_1001517_pt1 | contig 12779 bp, 9 predicted proteins | sample AutmiccommunBRH5_FD_35169 | JGI IMG/M metagenome (IMG submission 35169) | reverse complement strand
AAGGTCGAGGTCAGGAAGATCGGCGGCTTTAGCGCGCCTTCGGACAGCTCCGGATCATAGCCGTGGCCCATCATCAGGGTCGCCGGCTTCAACTTGCGACCGCCGATTTTCTCAATCGGGGCCTTGGGCATCCGGCGGGTAACCGGAATCCCGGCGACGTCATCATCATGTTCGGACATATTCTCTCTCTATCCCTCAAAAAAATATCTCTGAAACCATGGACGAAAAGCTAACTGGTTACAACGGAAACCATCCAGATGCAGCCGATTATGATCGGTACGCCGGCAAGATCGAGCAGGAAGCCCGATTTCAGCATTTTCGGCAGTTCGATATGGCCGGTGGCCCAGGCGATCGCATTGGGCCCGGTCCCGCTGGGCAGCATGAAGCCCCAGCTGGCAGCCATCGCTGCTGGCACAGCGAGCAGCACCGGATCGACACCGGTGGCCAGGATCAGGCTGGCGACCACCGGCATCACGCCGCTGGCGGTGGCAACGTTCGAGGCAAATTCGGTGACCAGAATGACCAGCGCGACCAGCGCGACGGCGATGACGATCACCGGGACGGACTTCAGCGGTTCCAGCATCAGCCCGAGCCAGTCGGCCAGGCCCGATTCGATAATGCCCGCGGCGAGCGCGAGACCGCCGCCGAACATCATGATCACGCCCCAGGGAGCGCGGTCGGCCTCATCCCAGTTGAGCAGCTTTCGTCCGGTGCCGTCGGGCAGCATGAACAGCAGCAGGCCGCCCAATATGGCGATACTGCCATCGTGCAGCGCGCCTTCCGGGAACAGGCTCTTGATCTGCGGGAGCACCAGCCAGCCGAGCACGACAAGAGCGACGACCGGGACCAGCCGTTTCTCCGGCAGGCTCCAAGGGCCGGAGGCGCCGATTACATTGCGGGCCCTGACGCCGTCGAAGCTGTTGCGTCCGACCTTCTGCACCGCGATCAATATTCCGGCCGAAACCGGGATGCCGACTATCACGATCGGCAGGCCGAACTTGAGCCAGTCGACAAAATCGATCTGCATGCCGAGCGTCTTGTTGATCAGGCCGACGGCAATGGCGTTGGTCGGGCTGCCGACCAGGGTGCCCAGCCCGCCGATCGAGGCGGCGAAGGCGACGCCCATGATCAGCGCGCCGGCGAAGCCCCCGGTTTCCTTTTCCTGCACGCCGCCAGCCACGAGCACGGCGAGCGCGATCGGGATCATGATCAGCGTCGACGAGGTGTTGGAAATCAGCATGCTGAGCAAGGCAGTGGCGATCATGAAGGCGAACAATATGCCCCAGGCGCTTTTCCCGGAAAACCCGATGATCGCCAGCGCGAGGCGCTTGTGCAGGCCAACCCGCTCGATCGCCAGCGCCAGAAAGGCACCGCCGAGGATCAGGAACAGGATCGGCGAATAATATTCGCTGGCTGTGTCGGCGGCGCTCATCACGCCCATGGTCGGCAGGGCGAGAAACGGCAGCAACGCGGTGGCGGTCAGCGGGATCGCCTGGGTCATCCACCAGATTGCCATCAGGATGGTCAGGGCGGCGACATTCCAGGCGGGCGCGGACATCGAGGCCGGAGCGGGCAGGAGCAGCATGGCGACGAACAGGGCGAGACCCGCCCATAGACCGATGCGTTGTGCGTTCATGCCCTCTCCTGTTTACCCGTCATGCCAGCGAAGGCTGGTATCCAAACCGATTGGCCGTTTTCAATATCCATATTGGTCCGGACCCCAGCCTTCGCCGGGGTGACCATGGAAATCAATCTTATTCCGCAATGCCGATCAGCGAGATTTGCCGGCCGTAGCCCGCCTCGCCGCGATGGCAGGACCGGCGGTAGCTATAATAGCGATCCTCGCGGGCGTAGGTGTCGAGGCCGAGCTTTTCGACCTTGCTGACACCAGCGGCCTGCAGACGCGCAGCGACATAGGATTCGATATCGAACTGGAAATGACCGGGCTTGCCGGCAGCGAAGAAACGGGCATTGGCCGGGTCGGCTTCCAGAAACCGTGTGCGGAAAGCGGCATCGACCTCGTAGCTGGGCTGGGCGATGCAGGGGCCGATGGCACAGGCGATATTCTTGCGGTCCGCACCGAGCGCTTCCATGGCGGTCAGCACATTGTCGGTTACCCCGGCCAGCGCGCCTTTCCAGCCGGCGTGGGCCGCGCCGATGATGCGCGCGTGCGGATCGTAAAACAGAACCGGCACGCAGTCGGCGGTCAGGATGCCGAGCAGCAGGTTCGGCCGGTCGGTGACCATGGCATCGGCCTGCGGACGCTGGTCGAGGGCCATGGGTCCGGTTACGGTAATGACATCGGCGCTGTGGACCTGGTGCACGGTGACCAGTTCACTGCCGGGCAGCACAGCCTCGGTCGCGCGGCGACGGTTTTCAAATATCGCAGCGCGATCATCGTCGCTGCCCAGACCGATATTCAGCCCGCTGTAAATTCCATCGGAAACGCCCCCTGCCCGGCCAAGAAAGCCGTGTGCCGTGCCGTCGAGCAGGGCGGACGTGGTGATATCAAGCAAGGCTTTTGTGGACCTGTTCGGCGACATCCTTCGACAGATCCGACTGCGCGGCGATCTTCTCCAGCGCCAGCCGCATCACCTCCGAGCGGCCGCGCTCGAAGCGCCGCCAGCGGCCCAGCGCCGGAATGAAGCGGGCGGCGGTCTGCGGATTCTGCCTGTCCAGCGCGATCACCACGTCGGCGATCATCTGGTACCCCTTGCCCGACGGATCGTGGAAACGGACCTGGTTGCCGGTGAATGCGCCGTAGAGGGCGCGCACGCGGTTGGGATTGGACAGGGTGAAGTCGGGATGGCGCGACAGGGCGTCGACGCGCTTCAGCGTGTCGGACCGCTGCGACATCACCTGCAGGCTGAACCATTTGTCGAGAACCAGCGCGTTGCCCTTGAATCGCTTGTAGAAATCCTCAAACGCAAGCGCGCGTTCCTCCGCCTCGAGATGGGACAGGACGCCGAGTGCCCCCTGCATGGCGGTCATATTGTCCGCCTCGCGATACTGGTCGAAGGCGGTCTCGGCGGCATTTTCGGTGTAGGAGGCGGCGAGATAGCCAAGCGTCACGTTGCGCAACTTGCGCCTGGCACGGGCTTCGGGATCGAGTGAGAATTCACCCGGTGCGCAGGATTTGTAGAGCTTGCGGAACTGCTTTTCGAACTGCACGCCGATCTTGCCGCGCAATTTCTCGCGCTCGTCATGAATCGCCTGCGGGTCGACCTCGGCCATCTGGTCGCCGAGAAAGGCCTCGCTGGGCAGCAGGATGATCTCGGCGAGAAAGGCGGGATCGAGCGACGGGTCGGCGAGAATCCTCGCGATCGCCAGCAGGATGATGTCGCGGTCGGCCGGGCTGCCAGCCACCTTGGCCAGCAGATAATGGGTCATCAGCTGCTGCATCGCCTCGAACCGGGCGAAGGGATCGTCGTCATGCGCCGAGAGAAATGCCAGTTCCTCCGCGCTCTGGTTGCTTTCCAGGATGATCGGGGCGGAAAAGCCGCGGTTGATCGACAGGATCGGATGGTCCTTGTGGCCTTCGAGGACGAAGCTCTTTTCCGGCTGGTCGAGCAGCAGCAGCTGTTCGCCGTCATGCGCGCCGGTTTCCGGATCGAGCAGCGCCGTGCGCAGCGGAATGAGCAGCTCGGAAGGTGCCGGCATTTCTCCCTTCTGCGCGATTTTCTGGGTGCAGTGGAGCGTCGCGGTACCGGTTTGCGGATCGTGCGACAATCTGGCGGAGACGCGCGGCGTGCCGGGTGTTTCGTACCATTTGCGGAACTGTTTCAGGTCGATATCGCCGCCGTCTTCCATCGCGGTGACGAAATCCTCGCAGGTCGCCGCTTCGCCATCGTGGCGGTCGAAATAGAGATCGGTGCCCTTGCGGAAATTTTCCGGCCCCATCAGCGTGTTCATCATCCGGATGACCTCGGCGCCCTTGTTGTAGACGGTGGCGGTGTAGAAATTGGAGATTTCCTGATAGCTTTCCGGGCGGATCGGATGGGCCAGCGGACCGGCATCCTCGGGGAATTGGGCGGCGCGCAGGATGCGGACGTCCTCGATCCGCTTCAGCGCGGCGGACCCCATGTCGGCGGAGAAGCTCTGGTCGCGGTAGACGGTGAAGCCCTCCTTGAGACTGAGCTGGAACCAGTCGCGGCAGGTGACCCGGTTGCCCGACCAGTTGTGGAAATATTCATGCGCGACGACGCCCTCGATGCCGTCGAAATCGGCATCGGTGGCGACCTCGGGATCGGCGAGGATGTAGCGCGAGTTGAAGATATTGAGTCCCTTGTTCTCCATCGCGCCCATGTTGAAATCGCTGACCGCGACGATGTTGAACAGGCCGAGATCATATTCGCGGCCATAATTCTCCTCGTCCCAGCGCATCGCATCCTTCAGCGCCTTCATGGCGTGGCCGGTGCGGTCGAGGTCGCCGTCGCGGACCCAGATGTTGAGCTCGACCGGCTTGCCGGAGCGGGTAGTGAAACTGTCGCTGTTGGCGACCAGGTCACCCGCAACCAGCGCAAACAGATAGCTCGGCTTGAGCCAGGGATCGTTCCACTGCACCCAGTGGCGACCATTTTCGCCCTCGCCTTCGGCGACCTTGTCGCCGTTGCACAGCAGCACCGGGAATTTCGCCTTGTCGGCTTCCATCCGCACCTGGTAGCGGCTCAGCACATCGGGCCGGTCGGGCGCGAAGGTGATGCGGCGGAAGCCTTCCGCCTCGCACTGGGTGCAGAGCATGTCGTTGGACGCATAGAGGCCCATCAGCTGGGTGTTGGTCGACGGATCGAGTTCGACGTCGATCTCGACGATATGCGACGCGCCGGCGAGCGGCAGCACCAGATCACCCTCGACCAGCGACCAGTCGTTGCGGATCGCGCCGTCGACCTTTACCGACAGCGGCGTGATATCGTCGCCCTGCAGCACCAGCGGTTCGTCGGCCGCCGCGCTTTTCGACCGGCGGACATCGAGCCTCGAGCGGACCAGGGTGCGCTCGATCGCCAGATCGAAATCGAGCTCCACTTCCGGGATGAACCAGGCTGGCGGGCGGTAATCCTCGCGGCGGATCGTCGCCGGATCCTTCGGGGCTGGCGCGGCATCGGCCATTTCGTCGTTCGAGGCTTTTTGAATATCTTGCATGCGCCATGCCATAAGAGCCATTTCCACCCCGCGCAATTGCGTTTATGGCAGGGACAAAGGGAGTGGGTCATGTCCAGATTATTGCTTTTTGTCCTTGCCACCATGCTGCTTGCCGGCCTGCCGGCGGAAACGGCCTTTGCCCAGAACGCCGCGCCGGCCTTCGATGTCGAGCAGGCCAGCCGCGCCTATATCGACAGCCTGCAGGGTGCCGAGCTGGAGAAATCCAATGCCTATTTCGAGGGCGGATACTGGCTGATCTTCTGGGGGGCGCTGATCGGGGTGCTCGTCGATCTGCTGATTCTCCAGTCGCGCTTCTCCGCCCGGTTCCGGGACTGGGCGGAACGGGTGACCGGCAGAGCATGGCTGCAGCCCGGGCTTTATGCGCTTCCCTATATTCTCGCCGGATTCCTGCTCACTCTGCCGTGGACGATCTACCGCAACTTCTTCCGGGAGCAGCAATATGGACTGATGAGTCAGGATTTTGCCGGCTGGTTCGGTGAGCAGATGATCGGGCTGGTCATCTCCCTGATCGTCTTTCCGCTGCTGATCATGGCGATTTTTGCGGTGATCCGGCGCGCGCCCAAGACATGGTGGGTCTGGGGAACCGGAGTGATCGCGGCCTTCCTGTTCATCGGGCTGCTGCTCGGACCGGTGTTCATTTCGCCGCTGTTCAACGACTATAGCGAGATGGCGGAGGGGCCGATGCGCGACCGGATCGTCGCGATGGCTGCGGAATATGATATTCCGGCGGATCATATCTACGTGTTCGACCAGTCGAGGCAGCACAAGCGCATTTCGGCCAATGTCTCGGGCATCGGCCCGACGATCCGGATCTCGCTCAATGACAATCTCCTGGAGCGAACCGGTCCGGACGAAGTCGCGGCGGTCATGGGCCATGAATTGGGCCATTACGTCCTGGGCCATACATGGCGGACGGTATTGATACTGGCGCTGATCGTGGCGGTCGGACTGTTCATCGTCGCGCGCCTGGCGCCGCGGCTGATCGAACGCCATGGTACGAGATGGGGGGTCAGGAGCATAGCCGATCCGGCGGCTATTCCGCTGCTCAGCCTGATCCTGACGGCCTATTTCTTCGCCGCGACGCCAGCGATCAACAGTCTGATCCGGATCAACGAAAGCGAGGCCGACCGCTTCGGTCTCGCCAGCGCGAGAGAGCCGGACGGCTTCGCCAAAGTGGCGATGCGCCTGTCGGAATATCGCAAGATCGAACCTGGACCGGTGGAGGAAATGCTGTTCTTTGATCATCCCTCCGGCGCGACGCGGGTACGCATGGCGATGCAGTGGAAAGCCGACAATGTTGACAATCCGGAGATGCTGAACCCCGGCCAGCTGCAGCAGGAATAGCCATGACACACCGGATGCTGATCTTTGGAATGGGCTATAGCGCCTCCCGGCTGGCGCAGCAGATGCGCGCGGAAGGCTGGGAAGTGGTCGGCACGCGGCGCACGGCGCAGGACGGCGCGATCGCCTTTGGCGACGCCCAATCGGTGCTGGCGGCGCTGGCCGGTGCGACCCATGTCCTGTCATCGGTGCCGCCCGCCCGCGACGGCAGCGAGCCGGTGCTCGATCTTTATGGCGCCGCGATCCGGGATGCTTCGCTGCAATGGAGCGGCTATCTGTCCTCGACCGGCGTCTATGGCGATGCCGACGGTGCCTGGGTCGACGAAAGCGCGCCGATCGGTTCGGGGCGGCGCAAGGCGCGCAGCGCGGCCGACCAGCGCTGGCAGGAACTGCGCCGCGACATGCATGTGTTTCGCCTGCCCGGCATTTACGGGCCGGGACGGAACCCGCTCGACCGGGTGCGGGAGGGCAAGTCCAGCCGGATCGACATGCCGGGACAGGTGTTCAGCCGGATCCATGTCGATGATATCGTCGCGGCGGTGATGGCATCCTTCTACGGGCCGGCGGGTGTCTACAATATCGCCGACGACCTGCCCGCGCCGCAACACGAGATCATTGCCCATGCGGCCCGGCTGCTGGGCATGGCGGTCCCGCCGCTGCAGTCGCTGGAGGAAGCCAATCTGTCCGACGCCGCGCTGGGTTTCTATGAAGAGAATCGCCGGGTGGCCAATGGCAAGGCGAAACGACTGCTGCACTGGGAGCCGCGCTATCCCGATTACAAGGCGGGATTGCAGGCGCTGGTCGCGTAAATTTCAGGCGGGGATGCGCGGCAGTTTCGGCTTGCGGGCGCGCAATGCGACCAGCAATCCGATCATCGCCAGTACCGCGCCGCCGGCCGACAGACCGGTCCAGACATAGCCTTCGAACAGCGTCGACAGGATCATCGCCACCACCGGCACCAGAACGCTGGTATAGGCGGCCTTTCCCGGACCGATTTCGCGGATCATGGAAAAATAGAGCGGGAAGGTGACGACCGAACCGATGACGCCGAGATAGACGATGCCGCCCCAATAGGCCGCGCGTGTTTCATAGGCTGGCGGGCCGACCGTAATCCACGAGACCGCGACATTGATCAGCGCCCCGAACAGCATCGCCCAGGCGAGCACGGTGATGATCGGATAGGATTTGAGCCGCTCGCCCGCCTGCATGACATTGGCGACAGATGCCGAGAGAATGCCGCCGAAGGTCAGCGCCGCACCGAGCAGCACCTGTTCCAGGCTTGCCGGCGACGAGCGATATTCGTGCCAGAACAGCATCGCGATGCCGACCGCAGCGATCGCCGAGCCGCCGAGAAAGGGCGCGGTCAGCTTGTGGCCCAGGAAAATCCGGCCCATGATCGCATTGGGCACCATCAGCAGCGCGAACAGCACCGCGACCAGGCCAGAGGTAATGAACAGCTCCGCATTATAGACGAAGTTGAAATTGAAGGTGAACTGGAAGAAGCCAAGGATCAGCGCCAGCAGATAGCCGGTGCGGTCGAGCCGGAACGGCAGGCGCTTGAACGCTGCCAGCGCGAACATCGCCGCGGCGGCAATCAGGAAACGGTAGCTGACCGACCAGCTGGGCGGCACTTCGGATATCTGGTCCTTGATCACCAGCCAGGTCGACCCCCAGATCAGCGAGACCAGCAGGAACGGGATCAGGATGCGGGGAGTGAGCAGGCTGACTTCAGCGCTCTCGTCGCTGCTCACAGCGCGGTGATCGCATCGGCAAGCGGGCGGATGTCGTCGGCGCTCTGGTTCCAGCTGGTGACCAGCCGCGCCTGCCCCTCGCCCCAGTCGTAGAAGTCGAAGCCGGTGGCGCGCAGTTGCGCCGCTTCACCGGCGGACAGGCGGATGAATATCTCGTTGGCCTCTACCGGGTGGAGCAGCCGGTCGGCGGCGGCCTTGGCAATGATCTGCGCCCCGGCATTCGAGGCACGGGCATTGGCCAGCCACAGGTCGTCCTGCAGCATCGCGAGGATCTGGGCGGCGAGGAATCGGCCCTTGGACTGCAGATGGCCGGCGCGCTTGCGGCGATAATGGGTGTCGGCGGCGAGCTTGCGGTCAAAGAAGATCAGGGCTTCGGCGCCCATGCCGCCGTTCTTGACAAAGCCGAAGCTGAGCGCATCCACCCCGGCCTTCCAGGTCAGCTCGGCCGGCGAACAGCCGAGCGTGGCGACGGCATTGGCAAAACGCGCACCGTCCATGTGCAGGCCGAGGCCGCGCGCCTTGCAGATTGCGGACAGGGCGGAGACTTCTTCGGGACGGTAGACCAGGCCATATTCGCTGGCGTTGGTGATCGAGACGGCGGCGGGCTGGACCTGGTGGACATCGTCGCGGATCGCCGCGCAATGCGCTTCCACAGTCTCAGGAGAGAGCCTGGCCCCCGGGCCATCGAGCAGCATCAGCTTGGCGCCGCCGGTGAAGAAACCGGGCGCGCCGGCCTCGTCCTGCTCGATATGCGCCTCGCGGTGGCAGATCACGCCCCGGTGCGGCGGGCACATGGCGGCCAGCGCCAGACAATTGGCGGCGGTGCCGGTCGCCACCCAGAGCGCCTCGACCTCGGTCTCGAACAGCGCGGAAAAGGCCGCATTCAGTTGTGCGCTCAGTGCGTCGCCGTCATAGGCAGTATCCGGCGCATTCGCGGCAGCGAGCGCGTCCAGAAGTCTTGGGTGTACCGAAGCGGCATTGTCGGAGAAAAATCGCATCGGCAGCGCATGGCTCAGAGCTTCTGGCGCGTCAAGATGGGATAGTGCACGGGCTACCCCAGGCAACCGATGTTCAGATAATGATGCAATCCATTATGGCCCGTCACCAGCGATGAGGGTCCTCTGATTGTCTGCGCTTGGCCTGTCGTCGCCTGGCCAATGCTCTCCGCTATCGCCGGACTCGGGGGGGACAACTGCTCAACAGGTCCGCCCGGCAGCCGGTGGCCAGCGCGGGCAAGAGCGCCGGTCAGTCGGGCATCAACACAGTATCAACGGTATAAAGCACGCCATTTTTCGCCTTGGCTTCGTTGGACACGCGAGACTTATTGCCCTTGCCGTCCTCCAGCATGATGCCGTCCCCGTCGCGCGTTGCTTTAATTTGCCCGCCCTGTTCGGTCACCAGGATTGCCGTGCCGCCGCCGTCCTGGATGGCTTTTTCAATATCTGCGGTTACCAGCGAACCCGGAATGATATGAAGTTTCAATATCTGCGCGAGTTCACTCTTCTGTTCCGGCTTGAGAAGTTCAGCCAGCCTGTCCTGGCCCAGCTTCTCGAATGCGTCATTACTAGGGGCAAAGCCCGTGAACGGCCCCTGGCCATTGAGTTCTTCCGCAACTCCCGAAACCCCCACCGCCAGAGTCAATGTGGACAGGTCAGCGTCCGCACCGGCAATTTCCATCAGCGTGTCAGGTTTCTTGTTCCTGGCTGCGTCCCGCGCTTGTCTTTCCGCCAATAACGCGGCATCTTCCGGTGAAAGTTCCGAAGAGCAGGCCGAAACGGTTGAAATCGCCAATGTCGAGATCGCCATGATCAGCAAAGTCTTTGATGGATTTTTCATCATCGCCTTCTCCCAATTCATGATCTGATAATATACCCAAAACGCGCAAAAGTCCAATCAAAGGACGATGTAACGACCCTGCAATGGCACCAAGGATCGCAACTCCCTATCCTTGCTGTTATCTTGCGGTTGCGTCCGGAAAAGGACCGTGGGATCGGGCGCATATCAGGACGCGGAACCCGATGGAATCCCTATGCCTGCCGTCATTATTTCGCCGCGATATCTATAGTCTGGCAATATCGGACGTGTGGGCACCAAAACGCTCGGGGCAACCCGAGGGTCAGCAATGACCATGTACGGTGAAGGATATCGGGATGGTGGACAGGATATCCGTATAGTAATATATTTAACTTATTGTATTAAATAGATAATAAATTCGCTATAAAATATTATCCCACATTAATTACCACATTGGTCGTGAACCAGTTCCTATTTTCCGCCAGTTAATCCTTCCGTCCATCCCTTATTGAAAAGATATTTTCCCCTTATTGAAAAGATATTTTCAGCTTCTCGACTCCAGTACAATATTAGGGCGCTCAAATTTGAGTGGCCTATATCGGAGGTCTATGTTGCGAAATAATCTAGTGTCTGCTCGACCAAAACATTCTACAAGTAAGAGTTCCCACCCGTTTTCAATTGAAAGCACGTGCTCTCATGGAACTTACCCGACGCAAATTTGTCAAATCCAGTTTTTTGCCCATCTTTGTAGGAGTTTTGACCGGGTCACGAGTCGCACTAGGAGCAAGTGTACCTTTTACAGCCGCGGGAGCATTAGCGCAGGCAATTGATGATGCGCCGGCCAATACTGTTTTGATCGTTCCAGACAAAACACTGACGTTGACAGCACCAATCACAATCAACGGTAAGATCAACCTAACCCTGCAGGCTGAGAAAACGATTGTTCGGTCTGATAGCACCCGCCTAGAATATTATTTTTTAATCTGTGGATCATCGCGAAACATCAAGTTTGATGGATTCGATTTTGATATGCGACAGGCTGATATGCCGACCTATTCGCAGGCCGACTATGATGCCAATAAGATTTTCAATTGTTGCATTTCCGTAACCGATAGCACGGTAGGCGTCGAAGTGGTCAACTGCACGTTCAAAAACCTTTACACCAATGCTATTTATTTCAAGAATAGCTCAGATTTAACGGTTGATAGCTGCAAATTCTACTCTTTGGTCCAAACACAACAATTGCGCGCAGAGCATATTGCGATACTTACCTTTGGCGGAATCAATTCCATCCGTAACTGCGAATTTTTCAACACGGCCCACACCACGCCGGCCGTGGGCGTCGGCTGTGTTCTTTATTCAGGAATGGCGAACGGAGCATCACTAGAACTTGCGAATCTTTATTCCGAATATGCTGGCAGGGATAATACAGGGGCGCACCGCGTGGCTGCTTTTGATGGTTACTCCGATCTTGAGAATGTCCACGCAACCAATATCACCTGCGAAAACAATTTAGGTATGTTTATGCGCCTTTCTGGGCTGCACAATGGTTCGGTTCGCGATAGTAGGTGTAGATGGAATGCCAATGCAGAGCTTGGCTATGCCGGAGTTGCGATGGAAGGCTTTGATTTTGGGGGCACACCCCGCAAAGGCATTCGGGATATTCATATTGATAATGTCGAGATCGACGATCCTAGCAGCCGGTTGGAATATGCTTTTGGAATTAGCGCCTACGATTGGGGGGCTCCAAGCGAACGCATCAAGATAACGGATTGCTCTATGGTCGGCGTCAAGAGGCTGGTCCTGCTCACTGGTCCCTATCACGATATCACCATTGAATCCTTGAGCAGCCGGGATGGTCAGGGATTAGTTAATGTTCTGCTTCAGCCCGCTGGCGGCAGTTTAACAGCAGTTCATGGCGTTGAAGCGGATGCACGTTTCGACAATTTGATAATTCGCGAAAACGTCATTAGGCAAACAAGCAACTCAATACCTATCAGCCTTGACTTTTTCCGCAAAGGCGGGACGACAGCCGCCATTGGTAAGATCCTCATCGAAGACAACGATATCACGGCCAATAGCGGCTCAGCGGCTTTCGCTGCGATTAGCGTGCAAATATATAGCGCCAGTGGTGAGGGCGGAGACGTTATTGTTCGCGGCAACCGCTCCCAAGGGTTCAACAGTGATTGGTATATGCGAGGTATCGACAGCGTAACGGTGACTGGTAACAAGTCAGTCGGCGCAACGGGAAATCCCTATGTAGGCTCTGATAATGAATCTACTATTCGTCGTGGCAATATATACACCGACGGAAATTAGCCTGGACGCTTACTCTAACGATGTGCTGCTTTGTCTTGCTCAGCTATTTTCCCTCATTTCTTAAAACACTCGGTTACCTCAAGTCTGAACCGTGGATGCAGGGACCGTTTGAGTTGGCTAGGACTTCCAGAGATCGAACTACGCAACGCTGCCGGAAAGGAGCGGCGGTACTCTAAGAGGCCATTGCCGGAGTTTTTTTGAATAAATTTCACAATAATTCCCACAGACTTTGTGCCCTTTTGCGTACCCTCAGCAAGAGGATATGTTAAGGAAAATCAGTGGTTTGTTGGTTTTCTGCGGCCCCTAGAGGGAAATGGTGGACAGGATAGGATTCGAACCTATGTACGCTTACGCGGGCAGATTTACAGTCTGCTGCCTTTAACCACTCGGCCACCTGTCCATCCGGGCATCCAA
>JGI25317J35169_1001516_pt1 | contig 12785 bp, 6 predicted proteins | sample AutmiccommunBRH5_FD_35169 | JGI IMG/M metagenome (IMG submission 35169) | reverse complement strand
GGAGGGGGCGGAGGGGGCGATTCAACAGCCGCAAAGCGGCTCATCCATCGCCAACGGCGATGCTTTTGAAGGGGTGGGGGAGCCGGTACGGGGGAGGGTGAAACCCGCCCCGGCGAAGCCGCTGGGTGATTAAGAAAGGATTAAAACCGGATTAGCTTGGTTTTCGCCAAAGGATGAAACCAAGCACTGGCGCGGCTTTGCGGCCTGTTCGGCCTGTGGATAGCGTAGCCGCTGGAACGGTATAGCGTAGCCGCTGGAACGGTATAGCGTAGCCGCTGGAACGGTATAGCGTAGCCGCTGGAACGGTATCAGGCGCGAGGCTTCCGGGGCTTGCTGGCCTTCTTGGCCAAGTGCCGCCGCTGCGGCCCGCTGGCCCGCTTCTCGACGTGCACGAGGTCGCCGCGAATCTCGTAGCTGAACCCCTCGCCATGTGCTGCGCTGGCCTCTGTCACGGCGTCCAGCGCCTTGCGCAGCTTCTGCTTGCCGCTGGTCGCGCTCGCGTCCTCACTGCCGCACAGCTTGAGCAAGGTTTCGACCTTGAACGGGAACGGTTTGGCGTGGCTGGCGTAGAACCCATGCAGCCACTGTGCAATCTGCTGGCCGTTCAGCTCGTGACGCACCGCCCATTCGATCTGCGTGAACTGGTCGCCTGCAAACAGCGGGCGCAGCTTCTCGTCCAGCTCGATGACCCACTCCTGCGTTTCCTCGTCCTTGGCCGCGAAGCGAATCAGGCCGCCGATGTAGGTGTAGCGCCCCTGCTTGACCGTCACGGCGTTGGCTACAAGCCGCTCGATGCGGTTGTGTAGCGTCGTCCGGTTCTTTCCGGTGTCGGTCTTGCCCATGAGCTTGAGCAGGGCGTAGGACGTGACGCGGCACTGACTGCCCAGCTCCTGAAGGCGCACTGCGTGCAGCACGCTTTCCCACACATCGAGGTCGCCTTGATCGAGGCGTTCGCCCTTGTAGCGAATCGTCACGCCATCGACGGCGGCGAGATCCTCGCCGTTGATGTACCGCCGCCGCCCCTTGGCGATCGCGCCAAACAAGGCCGACCGTAGGAAGCCATTCGGCACGGCCCGGACAGGCTCCGGCCACAAGGGCAACTGCACCACGTTCTTGGGCAACGGCTTGCCGGGCAATGGCTCACGCTCGGCCCGCTGCTTCGCCCGCGCCTGCATCTCGGGGATGCGTGCCAGCAAGTCGTTTAGCTTTTTCATCGGTCAGTACCCCCTTGGAATCACGAGCTGCACGCCCGTTTCCTTGTTGCTCCAGACGCCGCCCTTCCACTTCTCGGCGCCCTCGCCTTGGTTGCTGCTGGCCTCGATGCACAGACGACCGCCGCAGGTGGTCATGGTGATGCGTCCGCCCTTCTTCTCCAAGGCTGCGACGTTGGCCTGCAACTGAGCGACATCGCCCAGGAGCGCGGCCTTTTCTTCGCGCAGGCTGCTGACCTGGTGCAACTGCCACGCCAGCGAGGCATACGCCACCAGGCACACGCCGACCAGCCCACCAGCGGCCACGGCCACCCACTTCCAAGCAAACCATGCGCCCGCGTTCCGCATCGAGCCTTCGGCGTCGCTTGCGGCCTGCACCACGCCCGATAGGCTACCGATAACGGGCTTTGCAGCCTCGCCAAGCGCTTTTGCGGCCGCGTCTGAGGCTCCGGCAAGGGATTGCCTCACCGAAGCGCCTACGGCCTCGCCTGCGGCCTTCTGCATGGCCGGGACGGCATCCGCTGCCGCCTTGCGCACCTCGCCGGCAATACCGGCCACGCTGGCCGCCGCCTGAGCAACGGCGGCGCGTTCCTTGGCGAGTGCTGCCCGCTCTGCGGTCAGCCCGTCGATTGCGGCCTTGACGGCCTTCTGGTGCTCCTCTGCAACGGCCATGAGGCCGAATAGCTGCTGCTGTGCGTCCATCACTTGCCCCCTTGTTCCGGCTTCATCACCACGACCACCGACCCGGCATAGCCGCACTCGTGCAGCGCCTTGATGGCTGCATCCGAGGTCTTGAACACCCGCAGGCCCGCCCGCTTGGTGTGAAGCTCTCGGGTCAGGCCGTGGTCGCTGTGGTCAACGTCGAGGAACCAGCCGCCGCCGTCGATGGCTGGGTAAGGGGTCAGGAACACCCGGTGCACGCTGCCGGTGCGAGTCAGGACAGCGAAGCTATCCACGTCCAAGGATTTCATAAAGGCTACTCCATACGTTTTATATGGCCTTATGATACAACACCAAAGCCATTTTTGCAAAACAAAAAGGGCTTTTTGTTGCTTATCTTGACCAGCCGGGGCCGTCGTTGTCGCGGCTGCGCTTGGGCTGCTGCCGCTCCTGTTCGGCCTGCTGCTTGCGCTCGGCTTCCTCGCGCTGCTTCGCCAGTGCCTGCGCCGCCTGCTGCTTGGCAAGCTCGGCTTGCCGCTGTTGGGCCTGTTGCTCGGCCTTGAACTGCTCGAAGGCTTGCCGCGCCTGCTGCTTCCCGGCTTCGGCTAGCTTCGCGGCCTCGAACTGCGCCCGGAAGTCGGCCACGCCAGAGGCTGCGGCCTGCTTCACTTCCGGCGCTGGCTGGCGGTCGCGCTCGGCCTTGGCGGCGTTGAGGTCGCCCGACAGGTCGAGGATGAGGCGGTCGGACTGGCGGCTTTGCCGCTCCAGTTCGCCCAGCGCCTTGGCACGGGCCAGCCGCTCCACGGCTTCCCGTTCCTGCTGGATGCGCTTGTCGCTCGGCTGGCCGGTGCGGCGCTCGTAGCCGCTGGCCGCTGGCCCGAGGTGCTGGGTCGGTTCGCGGTCGATGCCCTGAGCCTCAAGGCTGCGGTGATCGACGCGGGCCGCTATGCCGTTTTCGCGTAGCCGCTCGTTGGTCATGTCGGCCCACTTCGCCCGCACGGCTTCGAGGTCGTCGGAGCGCTTGCGCCCCGCCTTTTCGGTGTCCAGCTTCGCGCCCAATCCATCCGCTTCCACCTTGCGGGTGGTGCGCAGGATGTGGGCGTGGTGGTTGCGGTTGTCGCCCTCCCTGCCGGGGGCATGGATGGCAACATCCACCGCGCACCCTTCCCGGTTCGCCATGTCCTTGGCGAAGTCCAGAGCCAGCCGCCGCCGCTCGGCGGGGGAAAGCTCGGACGGCAAAGCCACCTCGAACTCACGCGCCACGCAAGCATCCTTGCGCTTCTCGGCAAGCTCGGCGGCGTTCCAGAGTTTGGCCCGGTCGGTCGCCCACTCGGGCGCACCATCGGGCAGAACGATGTCGGCAGATTCGACGCCACCCTTGCGGGTGTAGTCGTGAATCTCGCCGGTTCGCTCGTCGGCAATCTCGCACCCAGCGCGATAGGCAGCGGCAGCGGTCGCACTGCGACCGGCTGACCGGGATACTGCCTTGACGCTGAGGTGGTAGATTGCCACGGGGTTGCCTTTGCCTTTTGTTTTGCCCGAAGGGCCGCACGAGTCACGCAGTGACTCCTAAGTGCGCCCTTGCTGTTCGCTGCGGGTCTGTGCTCCGGCGTATTCTACGCCTTCGCACCCACTCGCGCACCTATCAGCCTTCGGGGTAAAATGCAAGGCATAAACCCCACAGGAGGCGCACCAAATGGCAACCATCGAAGAACGCATTGCAGCACTGGAAACCAAGCTCAAACAAGAGAAGGCCAAGAAGCAGCAAATCGAAGCACGCAAGCGGGCGGCAGAATCCAAGGCCAAACGCTCACAGGACACCCGGCGCAAGATTCTGGTAGGCGCTGCCATCCTCGCCAAAGTCGAACGCGGAGAATGGCCTCAAGACAAGCTGCTTGCCATGCTGGATGCTTCGCTGACTCGCGCCGATGATCGGGCCTTGTTTGACCTACCAACGACCTCAACTCCAGACACAGAGACGAAGGTGTAGCGCGTGGAACTTCAAACAACAATCTGGCTGGCAGGACTGATTTTTTTGGCCGCTGTGCTGTATTCGTCCGTTGGGCACGCTGGGGCCTCTGGATATTTGGCCGCAATGGCCCTATTCGGGCTGGCTCCTGAGGTGATGAAGCCCACGGCACTAACGCTGAATATCCTCGTGGCGGTAATCGCCACCACGAAGTTTTACCGAGCTGGCTGCTTCTCGTGGAAGTTGTTCAAGCCACTGGCCCTTGCCTCTGTGCCATTTGCCTTTATCGGTGGGGCGGTTTCTCTTCCGGGCTACCTGTACAAGCCAGTTGTAGGCCTTGTGCTGCTTTACGCGGCGTATCGACTGCTGGCAGGCAAGGGAATCAAAGCTGAGGTGTCACATCCGCCTCTATTGCCGCTGGCCGCTTCTGGCGCAGGCATTGGGTTGCTATCTGGTTTGACTGGGGTGGGGGGCGGAATCTTCCTTAGCCCTTTGCTGTTGTTTTTTGGCTGGGCTGAGACGCGGCAAGCCTCTGGCGTCGCTGCTGCATTCATCCTGGTCAACTCGGTGGCGGCGCTGCTTGGGCATTACTCGGCGGTATCGCATATGCCGAGCGAGGTTCTGGCATGGGCACCGGCTGCTGTGCTTGGTGGCTGGATTGGCGCTCAGTACGGCAGCAGACGCCTACCCGCGCCGATCATCCTCAAGCTGTTGGCTGCCGTGTTGTTTGTGGCTGGTCTTAAGATGCTTTTCACCATCTGAATACCGTGGGGCGCTGCCCCACACCCCGCGTTCGCCACGTGGCAGGGGTGCAGGGGACGGCCTACGGCCTAAACCCTCGCACCCCACCACTGGAACGTCTGCCGCTACGGTTCAGCGTCAAGGGTTCGCTTCGCCCAGCCCTACGCCCGGCTCCTCCCTGCGGTCGGACTGCGGCCTATGGTCTGGCCCTTGACCCTGCTCCTTCGCTTTCCTGATCGACGGCTGTTCGGTTTTGGAATGGAGAAGGGGTCAAGGGGCAAACCGGAAGCCGCACGCGGAGCGGAAGGGCGAAGCCCTGAGCACCGAACGGGTGAGGATTTGAGCGCAGCGACCCTTGATGCCTTCGGAATGACCCACGCTCCAGTCATGGGTGTAGGGGGTTTTAAGGCCGTAGGCCGCCCCCCTGCACCCTTGACGACAGAGGGCGACTCGTTCCCCCGGAGGGGGCGGAGGGGGCGATTCAACAGCCGCAAAGCGGCTCATCCATCGCCAACGGCGATGCTTTTGAAGGGGTGGGGGAGCCGGTACGGGGGAGGGTGAAACCCGCCCCGGCGAAGCCGCTGGGTGATTAAGAAAGGATTAAAACCGGATTAGCTTGGTTTTCGCCAAAGGATGAAACCAAGCACTGGCGCGGCTTTGCGGCCTGTTCGGCCTGTGGATAGCGTAGCCGCTGGAACGGTATAGCGTAGCCGCTGGAACGGTATAGCGTAGCCGCTGGAACGGTATAGCGTAGCCGCTGGAACGGTATCAGGCGCGAGGCTTCCGGGGCTTGCTGGCCTTCTTGGCCAAGTGCCGCCGCTGCGGCCCGCTGGCCCGCTTCTCGACGTGCACGAGGTCGCCGCGAATCTCGTAGCTGAACCCCTCGCCATGTGCTGCGCTGGCCTCTGTCACGGCGTCCAGCGCCTTGCGCAGCTTCTGCTTGCCGCTGGTCGCGCTCGCGTCCTCACTGCCGCACAGCTTGAGCAAGGTTTCGACCTTGAACGGGAACGGTTTGGCGTGGCTGGCGTAGAACCCATGCAGCCACTGTGCAATCTGCTGGCCGTTCAGCTCGTGACGCACCGCCCATTCGATCTGCGTGAACTGGTCGCCTGCAAACAGCGGGCGCAGCTTCTCGTCCAGCTCGATGACCCACTCCTGCGTTTCCTCGTCCTTGGCCGCGAAGCGAATCAGGCCGCCGATGTAGGTGTAGCGCCCCTGCTTGACCGTCACGGCGTTGGCTACAAGCCGCTCGATGCGGTTGTGTAGCGTCGTCCGGTTCTTTCCGGTGTCGGTCTTGCCCATGAGCTTGAGCAGGGCGTAGGACGTGACGCGGCACTGACTGCCCAGCTCCTGAAGGCGCACTGCGTGCAGCACGCTTTCCCACACATCGAGGTCGCCTTGATCGAGGCGTTCGCCCTTGTAGCGAATCGTCACGCCATCGACGGCGGCGAGATCCTCGCCGTTGATGTACCGCCGCCGCCCCTTGGCGATCGCGCCAAACAAGGCCGACCGTAGGAAGCCATTCGGCACGGCCCGGACAGGCTCCGGCCACAAGGGCAACTGCACCACGTTCTTGGGCAACGGCTTGCCGGGCAATGGCTCACGCTCGGCCCGCTGCTTCGCCCGCGCCTGCATCTCGGGGATGCGTGCCAGCAAGTCGTTTAGCTTTTTCATCGGTCAGTACCCCCTTGGAATCACGAGCTGCACGCCCGTTTCCTTGTTGCTCCAGACGCCGCCCTTCCACTTCTCGGCGCCCTCGCCTTGGTTGCTGCTGGCCTCGATGCACAGACGACCGCCGCAGGTGGTCATGGTGATGCGTCCGCCCTTCTTCTCCAAGGCTGCGACGTTGGCCTGCAACTGAGCGACATCGCCCAGGAGCGCGGCCTTTTCTTCGCGCAGGCTGCTGACCTGGTGCAACTGCCACGCCAGCGAGGCATACGCCACCAGGCACACGCCGACCAGCCCACCAGCGGCCACGGCCACCCACTTCCAAGCAAACCATGCGCCCGCGTTCCGCATCGAGCCTTCGGCGTCGCTTGCGGCCTGCACCACGCCCGATAGGCTACCGATAACGGGCTTTGCAGCCTCGCCAAGCGCTTTTGCGGCCGCGTCTGAGGCTCCGGCAAGGGATTGCCTCACCGAAGCGCCTACGGCCTCGCCTGCGGCCTTCTGCATGGCCGGGACGGCATCCGCTGCCGCCTTGCGCACCTCGCCGGCAATACCGGCCACGCTGGCCGCCGCCTGAGCAACGGCGGCGCGTTCCTTGGCGAGTGCTGCCCGCTCTGCGGTCAGCCCGTCGATTGCGGCCTTGACGGCCTTCTGGTGCTCCTCTGCAACGGCCATGAGGCCGAATAGCTGCTGCTGTGCGTCCATCACTTGCCCCCTTGTTCCGGCTTCATCACCACGACCACCGACCCGGCATAGCCGCACTCGTGCAGCGCCTTGATGGCTGCATCCGAGGTCTTGAACACCCGCAGGCCCGCCCGCTTGGTGTGAAGCTCTCGGGTCAGGCCGTGGTCGCTGTGGTCAACGTCGAGGAACCAGCCGCCGCCGTCGATGGCTGGGTAAGGGGTCAGGAACACCCGGTGCACGCTGCCGGTGCGAGTCAGGACAGCGAAGCTATCCACGTCCAAGGATTTCATAAAGGCTACTCCATACGTTTTATATGGCCTTATGATACAACACCAAAGCCATTTTTGCAAAACAAAAAGGGCTTTTTGTTGCTTATCTTGACCAGCCGGGGCCGTCGTTGTCGCGGCTGCGCTTGGGCTGCTGCCGCTCCTGTTCGGCCTGCTGCTTGCGCTCGGCTTCCTCGCGCTGCTTCGCCAGTGCCTGCGCCGCCTGCTGCTTGGCAAGCTCGGCTTGCCGCTGTTGGGCCTGTTGCTCGGCCTTGAACTGCTCGAAGGCTTGCCGCGCCTGCTGCTTCCCGGCTTCGGCTAGCTTCGCGGCCTCGAACTGCGCCCGGAAGTCGGCCACGCCAGAGGCTGCGGCCTGCTTCACTTCCGGCGCTGGCTGGCGGTCGCGCTCGGCCTTGGCGGCGTTGAGGTCGCCCGACAGGTCGAGGATGAGGCGGTCGGACTGGCGGCTTTGCCGCTCCAGTTCGCCCAGCGCCTTGGCACGGGCCAGCCGCTCCACGGCTTCCCGTTCCTGCTGGATGCGCTTGTCGCTCGGCTGGCCGGTGCGGCGCTCGTAGCCGCTGGCCGCTGGCCCGAGGTGCTGGGTCGGTTCGCGGTCGATGCCCTGAGCCTCAAGGCTGCGGTGATCGACGCGGGCCGCTATGCCGTTTTCGCGTAGCCGCTCGTTGGTCATGTCGGCCCACTTCGCCCGCACGGCTTCGAGGTCGTCGGAGCGCTTGCGCCCCGCCTTTTCGGTGTCCAGCTTCGCGCCCAATCCATCCGCTTCCACCTTGCGGGTGGTGCGCAGGATGTGGGCGTGGTGGTTGCGGTTGTCGCCCTCCCTGCCGGGGGCATGGATGGCAACATCCACCGCGCACCCTTCCCGGTTCGCCATGTCCTTGGCGAAGTCCAGAGCCAGCCGCCGCCGCTCGGCGGGGGAAAGCTCGGACGGCAAAGCCACCTCGAACTCACGCGCCACGCAAGCATCCTTGCGCTTCTCGGCAAGCTCGGCGGCGTTCCAGAGTTTGGCCCGGTCGGTCGCCCACTCGGGCGCACCATCGGGCAGAACGATGTCGGCAGATTCGACGCCACCCTTGCGGGTGTAGTCGTGAATCTCGCCGGTTCGCTCGTCGGCAATCTCGCACCCAGCGCGATAGGCAGCGGCAGCGGTCGCACTGCGACCGGCTGACCGGGATACTGCCTTGACGCTGAGGTGGTAGATTGCCACGGGGTTGCCTTTGCCTTTTGTTTTGCCCGAAGGGCCGCACGAGTCACGCAGTGACTCCTAAGTGCGCCCTTGCTGTTCGCTGCGGGTCTGTGCTCCGGCGTATTCTACGCCTTCGCACCCACTCGCGCACCTATCAGCCTTCGGGGTAAAATGCAAGGCATAAACCCCACAGGAGGCGCACCAAATGGCAACCATCGAAGAACGCATTGCAGCACTGGAAACCAAGCTCAAACAAGAGAAGGCCAAGAAGCAGCAAATCGAAGCACGCAAGCGGGCGGCAGAATCCAAGGCCAAACGCTCACAGGACACCCGGCGCAAGATTCTGGTAGGCGCTGCCATCCTCGCCAAAGTCGAACGCGGAGAATGGCCTCAAGACAAGCTGCTTGCCATGCTGGATGCTTCGCTGACTCGCGCCGATGATCGGGCCTTGTTTGACCTACCAACGACCTCAACTCCAGACACAGAGACGAAGGTGTAGCGCGTGGAACTTCAAACAACAATCTGGCTGGCAGGACTGATTTTTTTGGCCGCTGTGCTGTATTCGTCCGTTGGGCACGCTGGGGCCTCTGGATATTTGGCCGCAATGGCCCTATTCGGGCTGGCTCCTGAGGTGATGAAGCCCACGGCACTAACGCTGAATATCCTCGTGGCGGTAATCGCCACCACGAAGTTTTACCGAGCTGGCTGCTTCTCGTGGAAGTTGTTCAAGCCACTGGCCCTTGCCTCTGTGCCATTTGCCTTTATCGGTGGGGCGGTTTCTCTTCCGGGCTACCTGTACAAGCCAGTTGTAGGCCTTGTGCTGCTTTACGCGGCGTATCGACTGCTGGCAGGCAAGGGAATCAAAGCTGAGGTGTCACATCCGCCTCTATTGCCGCTGGCCGCTTCTGGCGCAGGCATTGGGTTGCTATCTGGTTTGACTGGGGTGGGGGGCGGAATCTTCCTTAGCCCTTTGCTGTTGTTTTTTGGCTGGGCTGAGACGCGGCAAGCCTCTGGCGTCGCTGCTGCATTCATCCTGGTCAACTCGGTGGCGGCGCTGCTTGGGCATTACTCGGCGGTATCGCATATGCCGAGCGAGGTTCTGGCATGGGCACCGGCTGCTGTGCTTGGTGGCTGGATTGGCGCTCAGTACGGCAGCAGACGCCTACCCGCGCCGATCATCCTCAAGCTGTTGGCTGCCGTGTTGTTTGTGGCTGGTCTTAAGATGCTTTTCACCATCTGAATACCGTGGGGCGCTGCCCCACACCCCGCGTTCGCCACGTGGCAGGGGTGCAGGGGACGGCCTACGGCCTAAACCCTCGCACCCCACCACTGGAACGTCTGCCGCTACGGTTCAGCGTCAAGGGTTCGCTTCGCCCAGCCCTACGCCCGGCTCCTCCCTGCGGTCGGACTGCGGCCTATGGTCTGGCCCTTGACCCTGCTCCTTCGCTTTCCTGATCGACGGCTGTTCGGTTTTGGAATGGAGAAGGGGTCAAGGGGCAAACCGGAAGCCGCACGCGGAGCGGAAGGGCGAAGCCCTGAGCACCGAACGGGTGAGGATTTGAGCGCAGCGACCCTTGATGCCTTCGGAATGACCCACGCTCCAGTCATGGGTGTAGGGGGTTTTAAGGCCGTAGGCCGCCCCCCTGCACCCTTGACGACAGAGGGCGACTCGTTCCCCCGGAGGGGGCGGAGGGGGCGATTCAACAGCCGCAAAGCGGCTCATCCATCGCCAACGGCGATGCTTTTGAAGGGGTGGGGGAGCCGGTACGGGGGAGGGTGAAACCCGCCCCGGCGAAGCCGCTGGGTGATTAAGAAAGGATTAAAACCGGATTAGCTTGGTTTTCGCCAAAGGATGAAACCAAGCACTGGCGCGGCTTTGCGGCCTGTTCGGCCTGTGGATAGCGTAGCCGCTGGAACGGTATAGCGTAGCCGCTGGAACGGTATAGCGTAGCCGCTGGAACGGTATAGCGTAGCCGCTGGAACGGTATCAGGCGCGAGGCTTCCGGGGCTTGCTGGCCTTCTTGGCCAAGTGCCGCCGCTGCGGCCCGCTGGCCCGCTTCTCGACGTGCACGAGGTCGCCGCGAATCTCGTAGCTGAACCCCTCGCCATGTGCTGCGCTGGCCTCTGTCACGGCGTCCAGCGCCTTGCGCAGCTTCTGCTTGCCGCTGGTCGCGCTCGCGTCCTCACTGCCGCACAGCTTGAGCAAGGTTTCGACCTTGAACGGGAACGGTTTGGCGTGGCTGGCGTAGAACCCATGCAGCCACTGTGCAATCTGCTGGCCGTTCAGCTCGTGACGCACCGCCCATTCGATCTGCGTGAACTGGTCGCCTGCAAACAGCGGGCGCAGCTTCTCGTCCAGCTCGATGACCCACTCCTGCGTTTCCTCGTCCTTGGCCGCGAAGCGAATCAGGCCGCCGATGTAGGTGTAGCGCCCCTGCTTGACCGTCACGGCGTTGGCTACAAGCCGCTCGATGCGGTTGTGTAGCGTCGTCCGGTTCTTTCCGGTGTCGGTCTTGCCCATGAGCTTGAGCAGGGCGTAGGACGTGACGCGGCACTGACTGCCCAGCTCCTGAAGGCGCACTGCGTGCAGCACGCTTTCCCACACATCGAGGTCGCCTTGATCGAGGCGTTCGCCCTTGTAGCGAATCGTCACGCCATCGACGGCGGCGAGATCCTCGCCGTTGATGTACCGCCGCCGCCCCTTGGCGATCGCGCCAAACAAGGCCGACCGTAGGAAGCCATTCGGCACGGCCCGGACAGGCTCCGGCCACAAGGGCAACTGCACCACGTTCTTGGGCAACGGCTTGCCGGGCAATGGCTCACGCTCGGCCCGCTGCTTCGCCCGCGCCTGCATCTCGGGGATGCGTGCCAGCAAGTCGTTTAGCTTTTTCATCGGTCAGTACCCCCTTGGAATCACGAGCTGCACGCCCGTTTCCTTGTTGCTCCAGACGCCGCCCTTCCACTTCTCGGCGCCCTCGCCTTGGTTGCTGCTGGCCTCGATGCACAGACGACCGCCGCAGGTGGTCATGGTGATGCGTCCGCCCTTCTTCTCCAAGGCTGCGACGTTGGCCTGCAACTGAGCGACATCGCCCAGGAGCGCGGCCTTTTCTTCGCGCAGGCTGCTGACCTGGTGCAACTGCCACGCCAGCGAGGCATACGCCACCAGGCACACGCCGACCAGCCCACCAGCGGCCACGGCCACCCACTTCCAAGCAAACCATGCGCCCGCGTTCCGCATCGAGCCTTCGGCGTCGCTTGCGGCCTGCACCACGCCCGATAGGCTACCGATAACGGGCTTTGCAGCCTCGCCAAGCGCTTTTGCGGCCGCGTCTGAGGCTCCGGCAAGGGATTGCCTCACCGAAGCGCCTACGGCCTCGCCTGCGGCCTTCTGCATGGCCGGGACGGCATCCGCTGCCGCCTTGCGCACCTCGCCGGCAATACCGGCCACGCTGGCCGCCGCCTGAGCAACGGCGGCGCGTTCCTTGGCGAGTGCTGCCCGCTCTGCGGTCAGCCCGTCGATTGCGGCCTTGACGGCCTTCTGGTGCTCCTCTGCAACGGCCATGAGGCCGAATAGCTGCTGCTGTGCGTCCATCACTTGCCCCCTTGTTCCGGCTTCATCACCACGACCACCGACCCGGCATAGCCGCACTCGTGCAGCGCCTTGATGGCTGCATCCGAGGTCTTGAACACCCGCAGGCCCGCCCGCTTGGTGTGAAGCTCTCGGGTCAGGCCGTGGTCGCTGTGGTCAACGTCGAGGAACCAGCCGCCGCCGTCGATGGCTGGGTAAGGGGTCAGGAACACCCGGTGCACGCTGCCGGTGCGAGTCAGGACAGCGAAGCTATCCACGTCCAAGGATTTCATAAAGGCTACTCCATACGTTTTATATGGCCTTATGATACAACACCAAAGCCATTTTTGCAAAACAAAAAGGGCTTTTTGTTGCTTATCTTGACCAGCCGGGGCCGTCGTTGTCGCGGCTGCGCTTGGGCTGCTGCCGCTCCTGTTCGGCCTGCTGCTTGCGCTCGGCTTCCTCGCGCTGCTTCGCCAGTGCCTGCGCCGCCTGCTGCTTGGCAAGCTCGGCTTGCCGCTGTTGGGCCTGTTGCTCGGCCTTGAACTGCTCGAAGGCTTGCCGCGCCTGCTGCTTCCCGGCTTCGGCTAGCTTCGCGGCCTCGAACTGCGCCCGGAAGTCGGCCACGCCAGAGGCTGCGGCCTGCTTCACTTCCGGCGCTGGCTGGCGGTCGCGCTCGGCCTTGGCGGCGTTGAGGTCGCCCGACAGGTCGAGGATGAGGCGGTCGGACTGGCGGCTTTGCCGCTCCAGTTCGCCCAGCGCCTTGGCACGGGCCAGCCGCTCCACGGCTTCCCGTTCCTGCTGGATGCGCTTG